>Ga0105239_10005705_pt1 | contig 14536 bp, 13 predicted proteins | sample KBSC44metaG_FD_92761 | JGI IMG/M metagenome (GOLD analysis project Ga0105239, IMG submission 92761) | Corn rhizosphere microbial communities from Kellogg Biological Station, Michigan, USA - KBS C4-4 metaG | ecosystem: Host-associated > Plants > Roots > Rhizosphere > Soil | place: Michigan, USA... | reverse complement strand
TTATCCTAAGGTAACCGGGGCAACGATGGCAAATTTAAAACATGAAAGAAGATGTGAGCTGGCTGGCGAATGGTCTGATCATCACCGTGATTTGGTAAGATGGGGAGATGCACAGGCTGCTTATGCAAAACCATTGCATGGCTATAGCGGCGCAGAGATATGGCCCGCCAGGAATTTCGATCCGTCTGTGAATGATGTATGGCCTGTTCCTCAAACGGAGATTGATAACAGCCAGGGCGTTATTAAACAGAATGCAGGTTGGTAGTAGAGGAAGTTAATAATACTGATAAATTAAAACCGGTTACAATTGGCCGGTTTTAATTTTATAATCTATTCATAACAAGGCAAATTCCGTTGCGTGTTTATATTTACGGGTCTTTTTATTTTTAAAACATCAGCATGCACAAACTAACCTTTATTCTTTTTGTTTTCTTCTGGTATTCAGGTATTGCACAGTCTTCATCTTATACAGTTGCTAATGCGCATTCTCACAATGATTATGAACAGCGCATTCCTTTCTGGACTGCATATAACGAAGGCTTTGGTTCTATTGAAGCAGACATCTTTTTAAGAAATGATACATTACTGGTTGCACATGAAGCGAAAGAACTTAATCCGCAAAGAACATTAGAGAAACTATATCTCCAGCCTATAGAATCATGTGTTAGAAAGCATAATGGCTTTCCTTATGTAGATAGTCGTAAGCAGTTGCAATTACTAATAGATGTTAAAACAGATTCTATTAACACGCTTAATAAGTTAGTAGATGTTCTGAAGAAATATCCTTCACTTATTAATAACAATGCCGTAAAATTTGTAATAACCGGAAACAGGCCGGATGAAAAGTTGTTTACTTCTTATCCGTCTTTTATTTCTTTTGATGGTGAGTTATTTAAAGATTACAGTAACGAAGCACTTACAAAAATTGTTTTACTCAGCGACAACTTTAAACAATATTCAGAATCAAATGGGAAAGGCATTTTTACAGAAAGAGATCAACATGTGTTGGAAGCTGCTGTAAAAAAGGCGCATGATTTACACAAGCCTGTTCGCTTTTGGGGTGCCCCTGATTTTATTAATGCATGGTATCGTTTTATGCATTTGCAGGTTGATTATATTAACACAGATCATATCGTTGCATTGTCTTCCTTTTTGAATACATTACCTAAAACAACCTATACATCTAACGGTAATACCTATCAAACTTATCATCCAACTTATAAAACAGATGGTACTGATAAGCCGGTTAAGAATATCATATTGTTAATAGGTGATGGTACAAGTTATCCGCAACTATATGCTGGTTATACGGCAAACAAAGGCGCTTTAAATGTTTTCAATATGCGCAATACAGGTAGTTCTAAAACAAGTTCGCATGATAGCTACATTACTGATTCTGCGCCGGGCTCAACGGCTATTTCTTCGGGAGTTAAAACCAATAACCGCTTTGTTGGCGTTGATAATACCGGTAAAGCTTTGCCACTAATACCAGTGTACCTTGAAAAGAAGAAAATTAAAACAGGATTGGTTACCTGTGGCGATATAGCAGATGCTACACCTGCCGATTTTTATGCCCATCAAAATGAACGTGAACATGCAACAGAGATATTACGTGATCTGAAGTCTGCACCGATAGATTTGATGATGGGGTCCGGCGATGAAAGCTTAAACAATGTCGATATTCTTGATAAGTCGGATAAGACAAAACTAAATGAGGATATTCTTAAAGAACTCAAGGAAAAATATACTATCGTTAGTACAGTTGACAGTGTGCTGGAAAGCAATAACAAAAAATATATTGTGGTGGAAAAGCGTGCAGGCTTGTCTATGTTAATGGGTCGCGGTGACTGGTTGCAAAAGGCCTTTACTAAATCATTAAATACCTTGTCTAAAAATAAAGCAGGGTTCTTCTTAATGACAGAAGGTGCACAGATTGATTATGGTGGTCATGATAATAACCTACCTTATGTTGCTACAGAAGTGATGGACTTTGACCAGGTTATTGGTAAAGCGCTGCAATTTGCAGACAAAGATGGTGAGACGTTAGTGGTAGTGACTGCTGATCATGAAACAGGCGGGCTTACATTATTAGATGGCGATTATAAAAAAGGGTATGTTGCCGGACAGTTTTCTACCAATGATCACACAGCGTTGCCCGTACCTGTATTTGCGTATGGACCGCAGTCGCAATTGTTTAAAGGTGTGTATGAAAACACAGAAATATTTTATAAGATAATGCAGGCTTTGGGAATAAGTGTTAAACAAGACAAATGATTGCTGCATCACATGGAAAATGTTTTGCCTGAATGCAGGATAACAAAGAAGGCCGTAAATTACGGCCTTCTTCATGTTTGCTAATGTTGAAAATTATATAAGAGTGATAGTGTAAAGACAACTACAAGTTCTTGTCAAATTCATTGGGCCATTCTTTAGCCAGCTTTGTTGCTTTATCAGTAACGCTATCCTTTAATGTTTCTTTGTAAGCTTTCATTCTTAATGCAACAGCATCATCTGCTGTTGCGATAATTTGCGCTGCCAGCAGGCCCGCATTTTTTGCCGCATTTAATGCAACTGTCGCAACAGGTACCCCGTTAGGCATTTGCAGGATGGACAATACAGAATCCCAACCATCAATGCTGTTAGAAGATTTAACAGGCACGCCAATAACAGGTAACGTGGTTATTGCTGCAACCATGCCAGGCAGGTGTGCTGCACCACCGGCGCCAGCAATAATCACTTTTAATCCGCGTTGCTGAGCCTGTTGCGCATATTCAACCATTCGTATGGGCGTGCGATGAGCAGAAACTACTGTTAATTCAAAACCAATTTCAAATTCCTTCAGTACATCTGCTGCCTGCTGCATTACAGGAAGGTCGCTATCGCTTCCCATTATAATGCCGACTTTTATAGACTTTATTTCATTAGACATGCGATCTATAAGTTTGTAGTTTGTAGTTTGTGGTTTGTAGTTGGATGCGTATCATCTGCCTTTAAATTTTTGGCCTTTTATTTTTGAGTTATTCAGATAATTAATAAACGATGTTATCATTTTTGTTAATTCATCTGCGTAGTTATAAAGCTCTTTAAATGCTGGTTCTGAAATGTACTTTGCATCTAACGCTCTGTGTAATTGCGATTTTAATTCACCTGCTTCTCCTTTGGCAATACCCAAGGAATTTATAAACTCCAATCTGCTTGATCGCTCAAATCCTTCTGCTATGTTATCCATTATTGAACCACTGGAACCTCGCATCTGATCTTTTAGTCTAAAATCATCTGCAATTGGTTTTATAAAGGTGAGTTCGTAAATTTTGTTGGCCAGAATTCTTGCCTTTTGCCATACTTCAAGATCTTCAAATTTTTGAATGGTTGCCATAGAGATAGGATTAATCTATATCAATAAATAAAAACGAATTTGAAGAAGATCTAAACGTTTGCACTGCTTACTTAACTATAAACCACAAACTACAAACTACAAACCTTAAGCGTATTCTTAATCTTATTAGCCTTATGTGTTAACTCATGTTTCTCGTTGCTCATGATGGTAACGTGCCCCATTTTTCTGCCTGGTTTTGTATGCGTCTTTCCGTAAAGATGAACAAATACATTATCCATCTTAAGCACTTCTTCAAGCCCTTCGTATTTAGCTTCACCTGAGTAGCCCTCTTCACCCAACAGGTTTACGATGGATGAAGAAAGTATCGGTGCAGTATTGCCCAAAGGATATTGCAGTATAATTCTCCATAACATATCGTACTGGCTGCAATAATTAGCTTCAATGGTGTGATGACCGCTGTTATGAACACGTGGAGCAGTTTCGTTAACCAATACATCATCTTTCGTGTCAACAAATAATTCAATGGCAAATAAGCCTGCGCTATGTAAATTCTTAACAAGCTTTTGAGCAATTGCCTCAGCCTTCCATAAAACTTCTTTGGAAGTATCTGCCGGGCTTATTTGATAATCGAGTAAATTAAGCGTTGTATTAAAAACCATTTCCGCAGGCGGATAAAAAGCAGTTTCTCCTTTATCATTCATCGCAACAATAATGGCAATTTCTTTTTTTATGTTTACCATTTTTTCCAGTACGGAAGGTGCATCAAAACCTTTATCAATATCTTTTGATGATTTGATAACCTGTACGCCTTTACCATCATAACCGCCCTGGCCAATCTTATGTACGGCTGGTAAAAAATGTTCCTGTTTTTTTAATGCTTCAAGATTATCTGTAACTACAAATTCCGGAGATGGAATACCATTGGTTTTATAAAATTCTTTCTGTGTTATTTTATTTTTGATGATTTTAATGGCAGAAGGCCTGGGATAAATTTTAACGCCTTCCGCTTCCAGTTTTTCCAGTGCCTCCACATTTACCGCTTCTATTTCAATGGTAAGTGCATCAAGGCCTTTGCCGAATTGATAAACTGTATCAAAGTCTTTAATATCACCCTTTACAAAATGGTGGCATAAGTGTGCCGCAGGGCAGTGTTCATCATTTTCCAGTACATAGGTTTCAACCACATAATTGGCCGCGGCCTGTAATAACATGCGGCCCAGTTGTCCGCCTCCAAGTATTCCAACCTTCATAGATAGTCAAATAATGGGGCGAAGATAATTCTCTGTGTCCACTCATGTTAAGATTTCTTTTGTGGTAAATTTCTTAAAGAAGCAATGTGAAATGCTTGTTTTAATTTTGTAATAACTGCTACAATCAGCGATAAAAATAATTGTCATGAAAACAATGCTTGCCGAAGAACAGACAGCCGTTACAAAAGAAGATTTTCTTCCACTACAAGGGACTGACTATGTTGAATTTTATGTGGGAAATGCCAAACAGGCAGCTCATTTTTATAAAACAGCATTTGGCTTTCAAAGCCTTGCTTATGCCGGTCCGGAAACTGGTGTAAAAGACAGGGCCAGCTATGCAGTGGTTCAAAACAAACTCATTTTGGTATTTACAACACCGATAAGGCCGGGGAATGTTATTGCGGATCATGTGTACAAGCATGGCGATGGTGTTAAGGCACTTGCATTACGCGTTGATGATGCAACAGGTGCGTGGCATGAAACCACCTTGCGTGGCGCTCAAAGTTATCTTGAACCTACTACGCTTAAAGATGAATTTGGTGAGCTTGTAATGAGTGGCATTCATACATATGGAGAAACAGTGCATTTGTTTATTGAACGCAAAAATTATAAAGGTGCTTTTATGCCCGGCTATAAAGCGTGGAAAACGCCGTACTATAATCCATCTGAAACCGGGTTGCTATATGTGGACCATTGCGTTGGTAACGTTGGTTGGAACCAGATGAATAAATGGGTAAAGTTTTATGAAGAGGTGATGGGCTTTAAAAATATTTTGACTTTCGATGACAGCGATATTTCAACGGAATATTCAGCCCTGATGAGTAAAGTAATGAGCAACGGAAATGGTTACGTTAAGTTTCCGATTAATGAACCAGCCGAAGGCAAAAAGAAAAGCCAGGTGGAAGAATACCTTGAGTTTTTTAACGGGGAAGGTGTGCAGCATGTGGCAATGGCAACGCATGATATTATTCATACTGTATCATCGTTGCGCAACAGGGGAGTAGAGTTTCTTTCTATTCCAACCAGTTATTATGATGAACTACAGGACCGTGTTGGCAAAATTGATGAAGATGTTGAACCGCTAAAGCAACTCGGTATATTGGTTGACAGAGACGATGAAGGTTACCTGTTACAGATATTTACAAAACCTGTGCAGGACAGACCCACCTTGTTTTTTGAAATTATACAACGTAAGGGAGCCAAAAGCTTCGGCAAAGGAAACTTTAAAGCTTTGTTTGAGGCTATTGAAAGAGAGCAGGGATTGAGGGGAAACCTGTAATGTTCTGTGTTTAAGTGTTAATTATTGGCTCCGCTTTATACCGGCAGAAGTCCATTTGGCGATATTTTCCTTTATATCCCAGGGTTATTAACAGTGACTGAATAACTGCTTTTATTAACTTTTAACTTGCACATAGTATTTTTGTGCATAATTATTAAATATTTTCGGGCTCATGAAGCAGTTAACCGGTGTAGTTTTCTTCGTATTTATTTCCACAATTACGTTTGCACAATCTTCTTTCTTTGATTTTCAGCGCACCTATCCACGTGTTGCGCAGGCGCTACGCATTAAAGAAGATACCTTAAAAAAACAATTTGCTGCGGTTGGTTTGCAATGGCCGGCAAAGCAGGTTTACATACGCTCTTTTAAGTATGACAGCCAGTTGGAAGTATGGGTAAGAAATAATAATGCAGAAGAATTTAAACTGTTCAAAACGTATAAGGTTTGTGCTATGGCTGGTGCACTTGGCCCCAAGCGTATGGAAGGTGATTACCAGGTGCCGGAAGGTTTTTATTACATTAATGAGTTTAACCCTAAAAGCGACTATCATTTAAGTCTTAAAATAAATTATCCTAATCCCTCAGATAGAATTTTAAGTGACATACAAAGACCGGGCGGGGGAATTTATATTCACGGCAGTTGTGTTACCGTGGGTTGCATACCTATTATGGACCCGCAAATTGAAGAAGTTTACCTTATTGCAGCCAACGCCAAGAATAACGGTCAGGATTATATACCTGTTCATATATTTCCTATTCGCTTTAATAATGCAAAGAGTATGGAATACCTTTCTAAGGTTACCAAAGATGACCAGGACCTTCAAAAATTTGCCGTTCATCTTAAGACTGTTTACGATTACTTTGAAAAAGAGAAGAAATTGCCGCTTATCAGTATTAGTAAAACAGGTGAGTACGTGGTAATGAATTAAGGATAGAAAATCAATCCTCCATTCTTTTGTTTATCCTCCCTGCATAGTGAATGATTGTTTTCCCTGAAGGTTTTAATTGGCAGCAGGGTTATCTTTTTTTAGATAGATAGTAAAAGTAGCTCCTCTGCTTAGGCTGCTTTCAACATTAATGCTTCCTCCAAAAAAGCTAAGATGATTTTTTACAAGAAACAATCCAACGCCGGTACTGTCATATCCTGTATGAAAAGTCTTTTTATACTTGAATATTTCGTCTCTGTACCTGTTTAAATCTATGCCTATCCCGTTATCACTAACAATAATGCAGTCAAACCCCTTTTCTTCTCTTGATGTAATTGTAATACGCAGTGGCACATTTGTATTTCTGTACTTGAGAGAATTACTAAGCAGGTTATAAAACATGCTCTCCATATACACTTTGGGGAAAAGTACCTTTTCTATTTCAAGGTTTATTATAATTTCTGCGTCCGTCTCCTCAATCTCTTTTTTAAGCATGCCAGTGGCATATTCTATCGCAGAGTGAATATCGGTGTTGGAGAGAGTAAACTTCCGGTTAAGCTGAATATCTACATACTCCTTAAGATCGTCTAATGTAGAGATAATGGTAGTCGCTGTATCTTTAATTTTTGATATAAGAAAAATCTTGTCTTCGGGCTTGTTATCATCTTCAATAAATTCACTCATACTTATAAGGGAAGCAGCAGGGCTTCGCAGGTTATGCCCTATGATGCGGTTAAATTCATTTACCTGGGATATTTTATATTCCAGGGCATAATTTTTTTCTTCCAGTTGAGTAATAAGCTTTTTGTTTTCTGTAATATCTATTACCTGCATTATAAGAAAAAGAGGCTGGTCTAAATTGTTCCATACAATGTTTGCAGAACATAATCCCCAAAGCGTGGAGCCGTCTTTTCTAAAATATCTTTTCTCAATGCGATAGGTGTCAATAATCTTTTGCAGTAGCTGGTTAATCAACTCTTTTTCAGGAAGTGCATCTTCAGCATGTGTAATATTACTTAAAGGTATGTTCAGCAGTTCTTCAGTTGTATAACCAAGCATATCGCAAAGCGCCTGGTTAATATCAAACCATTTGCCTTCGGTATTAATTAAAGCCATGCCAACAGGGGAATATTTAAAAACATTTTTCAGGTTCTCACGGCTTTGTGCAAGCTCCAGTTCCTGTTCTTTTCTTGAAGTGATATCTGTTATCTGTGAAATAAAAAAGTCTGGTTTGCCTTTAGCATCCTTAATAAGCGAAACGGAAAGAATGGCCCACATAATAGAGCCATCTTTTTTAATATAACGTTTCTCTATTTTGTAGTTATTTATTTGACCATCTAAAACTTCTGATAAGTGCTGAAGATCCAGTGTTAAATCCGGGCCATAAGTAATCACCTGGAAGTTCATTAGCTGCAGTTCAGATTTTTCATAGCCCAGCATTTTACAAAGTGCATCGTTTGCATCAATAAATTTTCCTTCGGTACTAACAAGCGCCATGCCTATGGCTGCATGCTCAAAAATATTTCTAAAAGTATCCTGTGTTTGTTTAAGCAGTTGTTCCTGCCTTTTTATTGCTGTCAAATCCTGTACGGTGCCTAGTACTTTATCTACATTGCCATCCTGGTCAAGAATTATTTTTCCTCTCGCAAAAAGTATTTTTTCGTTGCCGTTTTTATCTGTCAGTTTGCGATAGTGATCTTTATAATCTTTGTTTATGATATAAGAATTCAGTTCCTTTTTTATATTATCTCTTTTATTAGCGGGCATCAGGCTAATAAAATCTTCATAACTTTTTATTTCGATATTGTCCGGGATATCATATAGCTTCCTTAAACTATCAGACCACACAAGACTGTTGTCTTTTACTTTCCATTCAAAATGACCGAAACCACCAATTATTTCTGCTTCCTTTAGCTTCCTGTTCGCTTCTTTTAATTCCTGTTCAACATTCCTGTAGTTCTCAATCTCATTTGATAACTGCCATGCAGATTTAAGGCTGAAGGCATAGGGTAAAAGTTTAACAAGATAGAATACGGTTATCCAGCTTATAACACCAGTGATGGCACGTAATAAAGCGCTGAGCCTGTAAGCTGGAAACCAAAACATGACCGCATCCATAAAATGTGTGGCGCCACATGCAAGTATAAATGCCGCAAATAAAAAATACAGCTTAGTAAAACGCTGATCTTTTTTACGTGTAACAAATCTTATAATGATTAGTGGTATAGCAAAGTAAGCGCTCCATATAAGAAGATCACTGACAATATAAAGCCAGCCATGAAATTCAGTCCATTTGCCACAGTGCCAGCGTGGTGGCCAGTCACTCGTATCGAGTAGTTTTTTAAAGAAATCTGCCAGGTCGTTCATGTACGTATTTATTCATAATGCTTTTCAGGCTGTTTAGCTAGCCTTTTAATAACATTCCGTAAGAAAATTGGATAGATAAAAATTCCTGCTTTAATTGAAACCTCTATGCAAGAATGTACTAAATAAAAGGAATATATTTTGTATCGTAAAAAAATCGGTATTTAAAATAGATTAAAATAACAATACATGCCTAATTCCATATTGACGTTTAGTAAGGTGTAAAGATATAATCATCTTAATGAACAAAGGGACGCTTTCTTTTATAATTGTTAAGTTTTATTTTATAAGTTGATGCATTATGCATCTTGTTGCGGAAGATTATTTTAATGTAGCATTATTATGAAGTGCCCAATTCGTAGTATCGAAAATAAAATTTTCTTTTGCCACCAGTTTTTTAAAAAGACAGCGCATCACCGGCAAAATGAACGTGACTTTTTTCAATAGTGGTCGACTAGAAAAGTAAGTACTCTAAATGGCTTGTTTTGTGCCAATGGCTGAGAAGAAAAAGTAATTGTCAACACCAAACAAAAGCACTAAATAAGAAGAGAACAAAAATTGTTTTTGAAGGAGTGGGAACTTCATCGAATTATTTTTTTGCGGCCCAAAATATCGCATTCCTGAAAAGAGCAGTATAAGCAGCGTTATCAAATAAATCCGGCGAGTGCCCCATGAAAATATAAATATTGCGTGCTGCTATTTTATCATTTGTCCATATAACAGGATGATCTCCCATTTTTATTGTCCTGCCGGGAATATAGGTTGATTCATCTACGCTGGCAATAACATGTACATTATTTCGCGGGCTTTTATCATATGTGTACCATTCCTCTTTTTCAATAATAAAAGAAGATGGCACACCCTTCATACATGGATGGGACTGATCTTCCACATTAACCTTGCCAGATGCAAAGTCAGGAATGTAGTTTTTCCATCTAATACTGCCCATAAAATCTGAGAACCATTGCCACATGCCAAAGCCGTCAAACTCACCAAGCAGGCTTGCATGATGAAAACCTATCCAGCCTCCTTTGCCTTGTTCTATATATTTTTTGAATGCTGTTTCGGCTGTATCGCCCCAGCCATAAGGTGGATAATCAAGCTGAATAAAAAGCTGGTATTGATTTAAATAGTTTTCTGTTATCGGTTTTGCATTTTGAATATAATCAATGGCAAAACCACTGTCTGCGGCCAGTTTATCAAGCCATGGCTTTGCTCTCTTTGTGAATAAAATATGATGTCCTCCGTTTTCCGCGATTACCAATATCCTGAATTTGGGAGTGGATTTTTTAGTTTGCGCATTACAGTAAAACTGAGTAATAAACAGCAGGAAAAAAGAGCCAATAATGAATTTCATAAGCAGTGAATATGGTAAAATACAGTGCTTAAAGATAGAAGTTGTTTTTCAATGGTTTTACACTGGCATAATGCTTGTTTCAATAAAAGGTATAAAATCATAAACTATGAATAACAAAAATTTAGTAGGCGGAATTGCTGTTGCAGTGGCGGCAGGTGTTGGCGCATTTTTATATTATCGCAAAAAGTCAGGAAGACTTAATGGAAGTAAAACAGTGGAAGGTGCAGCCGAAGATGCTTATCACACAATGGATAAGCACATGAAGAGCGTTGAACAGGCAACAGAAAAAGCATTGAGTTGATTCAAATAAAGAGGGGCCATGCCGGCCCTTCTTTTTATTATTGTTTTGGTTTAGCCCTTTCGTATTGTACCGGCCATGTTATGTCTTCTTTTAAGGTGTGCGCTGCATGCAATGGAAAGTAAGGGTCACGCAAAAATTCTCTTGCAAGCAATATAATGTCTGCCTGTTCATTGGTTAAAATTTCTTCTGCCTGCTGTGCAGAAGTTATAAGTCCTACAGCCCCTGTTAATATTCCTGTTTCTTTTTTTATACGGTCGGCAAAAGCAACCTGGTAGCCGGGGCCAAGCGGTATTCTTACATTTAATACGTTGCCGCCGCTTGAGCAATCGATTAAATCAACCCCTTTATTTTTTAATAATGCCGACAGTTGAGCTGATTGATCGATATCCCAACCTCCTTCAACATAGTCTGTAGAAGATATTCTTACAAAAAGAGGGTAATTGTTTGCAAGCGCATCCTGTATTTGTTCCACAATTTCCAACAATATCCTCACCCGGTTTTCAAATGAGCCGCCATATTCATCTGTACGGTGATTACTTAAAGGCGATAAAAATTCGTGAATTAAATATCCATGCGCAGCATGTATTTCTATTACTTTATAGCCAGCCTTTAATGCTCTTATGGCGGCAGTTTTAAAATCATGTATAATTTTTTCAATTCCTTTTTTATCCAATGTAAGCGGCGCAGTTTCTTTATCTGAAAAAGCGATAGCGCTTGGTGCTACAGCCTGCCATCCACCATTTTCACTTTCATGTATTTGCCCGTCTCCTTGCCAGGGGGCTAAATGGCTTGCTTTGCGCCCTGCATGTGCAAGTTGTATGCCTGGCAACGCATTTTGACTGGTAATAAAACCCGTAATCTGCTGCAGCTTTTCAACATGCTCATCTTTATAAATGCCGAGGTCCTGTGCTGTAATTCTTCCTTCTGCAGATACGGCAGTAGCTTCCTGTATAACAAGGGCAGCACCGCCTACAGCACGGCTACCTAAGTGCACCAAATGCCAGTCATTTGCAAAACCATCATGAACAGATGAGTACTCACACATGGGAGACACAACAATCCTGTTTTTAAGCGTATATCCTTTAATAGTTAGCGGAGAAAATAATTTACTCATGCTGCAAATTACAATGATGCACAACAACAACTCTATCAAATAAAAAGTTTTTGACTAAGAATAAGCATTAATTGCAAAAAAATAAACGCCTGTGTCAAAGCAGGCGCTTATACTTTTTAGAGAATTGATTTTTAACGGTAAAGGCTAACATGTCCATCCTTATCAACCTGTAAAATTATTTTCCTGCTTTCTTTAGTCAGGCTTACATAATAGCATGAAACATTATCAACGAAGTTGTCATATTCAATTACCTCGCCGGTAGTCCAGTCAGCGTATTTTTTATTAATGCTTTCTGTTGCATTTGATGGTAAATCAGAAAGGTAAATTGCTTTGCTTCTGGCAACATACTCTCCGTCAGTGCTGTAAAATGCTTCCATTTTAGTGTCGGTTGATACAAAATTTACGGCAACGAACTGATCTACTTTTTTATAACTAACCATGGATGCATCAGGAAATTCTTTCTTAAAACTTTGTGCTCCGCTAAAGTTTAAAGCTTTGCCTGTGCTGGCTAATACAAAACTGATTCCTGATAAGATAAATGCTGTTGTGATGATTAACTTTTTCATGATGAAAATTTTTAAAGATTATGTTTTTTTAGTTTGTTTGTTTGATGGTATGTATAATTCCAAAGAGATGCCAAAGCCTTGTGCCAATTTTAATTTATTGATAATCAATTAGTTTGTGTGAATGCTCCTTTCTTATCAGTGTACGGTATTGTTACAGCTATTGTTCACATGCGAACATTTTAGCGAACAGTTTTTGTAATGCGATACATTATCAAAGCGAAATAGTGCGCAGCTTACATGTTTTAAAAGCAGAAGCATTTTAAAAACATTTTTTAATGAAGGTGATTTAACAAAATCTATCATATATCAAGATAGTTGTTTGTTAGTTTTGCGATAAGCATATGAAAAAAGTAATTGCTATTTTCCTAACTATTTTATACTTCAGTTTTTTATCAGGCTCTCTGTGGCCTGATTTTCATTCTGGCATTACGGATAATAATTTTTACGCTTACAGTGATGAAACAAAGACTACACAAAACTCAACTGAAGACGATGAGTTAAATGCTATAAAGCATATCGTACATAGCAGGCATATTGCTTCTGTTATTAAGATAAAAATTCCCCGTGCTAATGTTATAGCCTCTATAAAAAATAGTGTTCCACTTGCCGGTTATTATCAATTATGCCCTTCCAATATTGTAAACACTTCACCCTATTGCAATACTTCTCTGATTATTAAGAACCGCGTATTCAGGATCTGATTTTTTCAAAGTAAATATTAAGCAGATACTTTCCTTACACAGCTGTTGCGAGGTTGCCTTGTTATTGCCACTATTAATCCCAGGCGCTATTACTTCTTACAGTTTTAAAAACAGTTTTATCATGAAAAGATCAATATATTTTTTTGTGCTGGCAGCGCTTTTATTGCTGCCGGCAATAATGTACGCACAAACAAATACGCAAAAGAAGGAGATTACAAAGGGGTATTATTCCATCGGTAAAAATGAGCGAAAACTCAAGAATAAAGAATTGCAAATAAAAGCGGTGGAACTAAATGATACCAGCACGTCAGGCATACAAAAAGGATATTATTCCATTCCAGGGAACAATAGTAAATTTAAAAAACAATTTATTATCAGTATTGGTAATCGAAGGGCTCCGGATATCAGGAAAGGATATTATTCCATAGGTAACAATGCGGAAAAGTTGGTGCAGTAACAATTACCGGTTTTAGTTTTTAATTATATACAAATGGTAAATGGCAGTGGTTTTTCAGCCACTGCTTTTTGTTTTTTGGGAAGGATGAGTATTGAATAGAGTGACTACTTTAAATGATAAAAAGCCGGAGTAAACTATACTTATTGTGCATGATATTTTGTATCTTATCATTTAAAGGCAAAGAACAGCTTTGTCAGGTCAATCATCCCTTAATAATCAAACAGCCATTATGAAATTTTTACTATCCCTATTTGTTTTGTTTACCTATGTATCAGTAACTGCAGCAACTTCCAAAGACATTAGTTCACCATCGGGAATGATAAAATTATCAGTAAGTATAGGTTCTATACTTACATATTCAGTTTCTTACAATAATAATTTATTAATAGCACCATCTGCCATTGATATGATTTTGAAAGGCGGAAGAAAATTATCTGACAGACTTACTGAAAGTAAAATAAGCACCTCTTCCAATAACAGCATCATTGTGTCTCCAGTGCCAGAGAAAAGAAAAAGCATTCCTGATATTTATAATGAAATGGTGGTAAAGTTGCCCAATTCATTTTCAATTATATTCAGGGTATATGATGATGGTATTGCTTACAGAATTGTTACAACTTTCAAAGACAACATCCAGGTGCAGAATGAAATTGCGGAGTTTAGTTTTCCTTCAAATTATTTACTCTACTATCCGGAAGTTGCAAAAAGAGATAACCAGGATATTTTTCACACAAGCTTTGAAGAGCCCTATCAGGTAAAGGCAATGGATAGCTTAACAAATGCAAATCTTTGTTTTATACCGGTGCTTGTAGCTCCTTCCAACGCGCCAAAAATATCAATAGCAGAATCAGATCTCGAAGATTACCCGGGTATGTTTATAACAGG
>Ga0105239_10005704_pt1 | contig 14538 bp, 21 predicted proteins | sample KBSC44metaG_FD_92761 | JGI IMG/M metagenome (GOLD analysis project Ga0105239, IMG submission 92761) | Corn rhizosphere microbial communities from Kellogg Biological Station, Michigan, USA - KBS C4-4 metaG | ecosystem: Host-associated > Plants > Roots > Rhizosphere > Soil | place: Michigan, USA... | reverse complement strand
GACCATCGACCCTCACCTCAGACGGATGATTCGGGTGGCATCGTCAATCCCCTCACGGGTATCCCCCTAACAGAAACGATCATTCCCAGCCCAGCGTCAGTCGAGCGTGTCCAGATATTCGCGGGCCTGTTTCTCGACTCTGAGACTTTCAAGACTCCATCTCCCAGCGTCCTCGACCCTGGAGCCCCCATCCCAAAGCCAATCCTGGAGATGCTCGAGGAGCCCTACGAACGGGAGTGCATTCGCGACCGCTACTTCAACTCCGTCCACCAATGGCTGCCGATGATCAGCATCAAGCGACTCGCACAACGCGTGCCGAATTTCTACGCAAAGCCAGACATAACTCTCTCGCTACTGCTAAGCTGCATGAAGCTGGTGACATACCCGCTCGTGTACGACCTGCGGCACACACCGCTGTACTACACGGCGAAGTATTTTTTCCAAGTCGTCCAGGACTCGTGCTTCGTGTCGATCCACCTGCTGCAGGCCGCGGTTCTCATTGCGGTCTATGAGATCGCCCATGGCTCTTATCCCACGGGATACCTGAGCGTGTGCCACGCCGTTAGGCTGGGTATGATGATGGGTCTGCATGATAGGAAACATGCGGCTCAGGTGTTTGGCCCTTCAGATACGTGGACGCTGCGTGAAGAGGAACGTCGGACGTGGTGGGCGGTCGTGGTTCTTGATCGGTAACTGAGAACTGCCCCCCTTTCCATTTTCGTACGTATTGGCCATTGATTGACTGATATTGCTATTTAGGTACGTCCATTCCGGGACAACGGGCCTCCCACTTGCCGCCCCCGAGCCGCCCCAGAACGACCTCCTCCCCTGCGACGACGTAAGCTGGGACGCAGGCGAGATCGGCACGAACGAGCCCGTCTTCGCACTAAACACGACGGCCAGCACGAAATACAGCACGTTCGCTAGCACCTGCCGCGCATCCCACATCCTGGGCCGAGTCCTTGGGCACCGCGACGAACGGGACCGGGGGCAGAGTCTGGATCTATCCTTCCAGTTGTCGGAAGCTGCGCAGCTGCATCGCGCCCTCCTTGCGCTGGAAGCCTCGTTCGACCAAGCGGTGGATCGCGACTCATCGATCGTGCCGCGTGCGCTGGTCTACACCGCGCGCATGGTACTGTACACGCTGTACGCGTGCAACGACGCCTACAGTGCGCGCTACGGCGGCGTGAGTGTCCGGCTAGGCGAGGAGACGGACATGCAGCGCGTGTCGCAGGACGGATTGCTCCAAGTCACGTGCTCGGTGCACGAGTTGGCGCTCGAGCTGCAGCGCAGTATCGCGGAGAACATCGAGGCAGTCAGCCCCTTGGTCGTGCACTGCATTTTCCTCGCGATAGGCGAGGCGGCGTGGCATGTCCGTGAGGGTGTTGGCAGTGATCAGGGTATGCCGGCTGCTTTGGACGCGATGCTCGATGTTTTGGAGACCTTGAACAAGCGGTGGAAGATTTGCGGTATGACTTCCTTCTTTTGCCTGTTAACAGCAGAAGCATGAGACACATGCCGTTTCCGGAATACTGTTCTGACATTTAATATTTTATTACTACAGCGAGGTACATCAAGATCCTCGAGAAGGAGGAAGGTATAGTTCCAAAGAAGGTGCACAGTCAAATAAGCCCGCCTGGTCCGAACTGCTTCGGGGAAGTCATCACGCCGACAGGATCTTTGTCCAGTCTGCCTTCTTGATCCATTCTTCAAGGGGCGCGAGCTGCGGTGGAGTGTCCAACTGAAGGAGAAATGTGAGTGACATAGATGGTGGATGGGGTTAAACCACTGGAAACTTTCAACTTACGTCTTTGGGATGGATCACCGATGGGTCGTCCCTGGCTTCGTACCCGAAGTCCTCACACCAGGCAGCCATCTGGGCCATCTCGTCGTCGATCTCTGGCGGGATGCTGTCGAGGGAGAGGTCGTAAGGAAGCCTGGCGGTCTTGGCCTTGAGATTAAGGGCTCGACTCCAAACCTCGAGAAACTCGTCGAGGCTGAGCCACGCCCGGTATGCAATGAGATTCTTGCCGGGAGGCGAGTCCAGGAGTGCTTTCGTCAATGGGCCGGTGTCTTCGTCGTGTGCGATGTGTGGGAGCTTCACATGCTGGTTGAACTTAGTCGCGAACACATACGTCCCATCCTCCTCCTAGAGGTCGATTGTCGTTAGCACGAACACGGTTTTCAGCGCGGACCTGGGGTTAGGGGCCCAGATGTGGAGATGAGGGGGGGATAGCCAAACCTTTTTCGGGATCAAGAACGGCGAGTTCAAGAAATTCGACAAGAAGAAGCCCAGCTGTATCACGCTGGTCTTCTTCCACAGCTCGGGATATGTGGTCCTACCATACTCGATCGCATGCGCCTTGGTGTCGAAATGGTACACGTGCTTATACTTGCCCCCGGACCATTTAGTGCAGTCAGCCATGCCGGAGAAGACCAGCCTCTCGAGCCCCTCGGTCTGGGCAGCCGCGTCGAAGACGTTTTTCCCCTGCTGCAGTTCGTCGTAGTACGTCCTCTCGTTCTGTGGCTGGCCTGTCTTCGCCGTCTTCATCAGCTCTGGGTCGGCGTACAGGATCCAGAAGTCCGTCACGCTGAAGATCGCGGTCGCGCCCTTGAACGCCGCAACGAGGCTTGCAGTGTCGCTGAGGTTGGCCTTGACAACTTCCACGCCTTTCTCCTTGAGGTTTTGTGAGGCGGCGCTCGAAGGGTTCCTACTGACCCCGCGGATCTTCCAGCCTGGCTCGCTGAGGAACGTAGAGACCACGGAGCCGCCTTGGTTCCCTGTCGCGCCCAGGATGACGATGAGCTTAGATGTCATAGTGTTGGCAAAGACGTGGTAATGCAGTTCGTGAGTTTGTGATAGTCTTGATTGTCTGTTTTGAGTCAGATCCTTTGTGGCACTTTCTGGTCTCTCCAGCTTTTATACCCAAAATTCAGTGGAGGGAGCCTCATTCCTGATATCGTATAATTATATATTCACCAACCTCCCTAATCGGTGGTACCAATCAGTATCACGATACTGTGGGCATCGTTGTTGCATATACAAGGCACGTGAGGACAAGAATATATGGTCTAGCCCCCCTTTTCTCTTCATTGGTCGGAGTCGGCGCAACTCCGGTTCCCGTCTGGAGAGACAAACTATCCGCCTCTCACTTTGGGTGGAGGGATGTCCACCGTGATTGATATTGATCACCGTTTCGTCAAGAATGCACTAAATGGGGTGGATTAGGGATCAGATAGCCCCTAGTTGATTGGCTGATATTCAGCCTGCCCCCTCGGGAGCCCTGGTTGCTTCGCAGATCTTTCAAAATGATATTATCTCGTTTGCATCAGAGGCCGATGGCACCTTGTTGGCAATGCATTTACGGAGTAGATTCATGTTCTTGAGCCTGTATCCCCGACCTGTTTGGTGGCACGTACCTGGACGAGTTCGGCCGAACGACGGAAATGTCCTGGGAAACATCTGGGGCCACAGACTGAGGTCCTGACAAGTAAGGCACCGAGTTGTTCTGCTCTCCTTTCAAGCAGATAGCTCGGAGGAGTGAATGAGCCAGAGTTGGGTAGTGGTGTATGTTGAGTGTATACTTCTACCAAGTTAAGAAGATCGTGTTTCGTAATGGTGGCAATCCAGGCGGGGGCAATTGCGTAGGAGCAATTCCAGGTCATATGCTCTATGCGCATGCACAAACCAGCAGCAAAATAATGGAGACGATCTGTGACGAAGCCGTCAATTCCCAGCTTACGACAGCCCAGCTTCCATGGTATCAGCTAGCAGCCTTGCCTCCTCCCAGCTCTCCTGCATTCCTCTTAGGTAAATGCGGTCGAGGTAAAAGTATGGGAGGAGCCGAGATCGGACGTCGGACCACTCTTTTAACCTCAACACTCGTGCAGCTCGGGCTAGGTTCAAGACAAACCAGGGTCGCTCGCGCTGGCCGGCCGAGATGAATGCCCCTAAGAGAAGTATCCACGTCAAAAAATCCAAGTGTGGTGTCCATAGCCTTTTGAGGTCCGATGCTTCAAGGGCCGACTTGAGCTGTATTGTGAGTGCGCGGTTTAACGCCGAATCCGGCTGCGCAATCTGGTAGTTGCAGAACCAGAAAATGAGGAGTGCCAGACGACCAGCCTCCTCCTTGTCACTGGTAGGAAGTCTCGGCTCGAATGGCACAGAGAGAATGGCGTATCGAAATTGATAACTCTTCGTGTTAATATATTCGAGCTCAGCTGGAACAGGTTGGATTTGTCTTTCGTGGTAGTATTCCCGGTATTGGACCACATCCACCATATCTCGGTATGCCTGCAATATCCGCCAATCCAGGACGCTGTCCATTTCTGGGTTCAGGATACCTTGACCCATCTGTTTCATGTCTTCTGCGACATGGTCTCGAATTACAGCGACAAGTGATTGTGGGAGGTTCGGAAGTGAGGAGGTAGGAGGGGCGGAAGGCAATGTCCTCGTCATCGCCGCACACATGTAGGAAGACCTATTATCCCCCGTTAGCTGACGGTTCCTTTGGAGAAAAGGGCTCTCTAAGTAGGAGATTTAGGGGCTTACGATAATATAAGCTCGGTGACATGCTGAGGTAGGCCGTGATAACCGCCTCTCCAGGCAATTAGCTTTTGCAAGCCACTGATGTGCGCAAAAACCTCCTCGTGGTTTCCCGTAATGACCTGGTACAGCTTTAGCAATTGCGCCTTCCTTAGGTCCATTGGGGAAAATCTGACCTCAATGGAAAGCAGACACATGAGTGCAAATATTGTCGAAACCTTCACTGCCTTTTCCATCGATTTCATGTTTTCGTTGGCGTATTTGATCGCTTTCAATTTGTATGGCACAAAATCCGGCACTCTGCGACTTTCAAGATCTTCCTCGGTATAGGTGGTTTCCAGTGATCCTCCACGAAGCTCCCCTAATCTTGCGGTGCGCTCCGCCGCGGAGACTGCTAGAATCGCATACAAAACCACAGGCTCCTCGGCCGCAATTTGGAAGGCCCAACGCATTTGCATCTCGGCCTGTTGACGCGTCGGAAAAACAGATGGCAACATGACATCGGCAACTTGTTCAAAAGGAGTCAGGCTTTTAGATCCCAGGGGACATTGGGCAATTCCAATCAAAGGCAGCTTTCAAGAATAAGCTTGGACTTACAATGCCGTAGGACAGAGTCCATGCCTGGAGTAATCTGCACAGAACTAACGCCGAAAGGGTCCAGAACTGTGTTCTTCAGCACATTACCTGTTCTGCCCTGAATTGTGTGCCCTAGATTCCCAGCGTCCAGGCGCTGTAAAATCTGGGTCAAGAGTGATTTGACAGAAGAGGCATCCTCGGAAGCATCGTAGTCCACTGGTCGCTGAACCACCTCCACCTCTCCTCTCTCATCGTCGGCTTCTTGGGCATCAAAGGCCTGCCGGACTTCCGATCCACGAACTTCTCCATAGTGCCTCAAACGGACCAATTGTTGGTGCAGATCTTCAGGTTCCTGCTCAGGGCCCCCGCTTGAGGACGATGTCGCAGGGAGGCTTTGCTGATCGAGGCTTATGCTTGAAGCTCGAGTTAGCGGAAGATTCTGTTGCGTTAGTGGTCGTTGCGCAGGGCTTCGTAATTCGGTCGGACGTGGTTGCAATTGTACCTCTCGTCGGTATCGTCCTATATTTGCTGTCCCTCGCAACCGCTCAGCTGCAGCCTGCCGTCGATTTCTATGTGCAGTTTGCTGGATATGGGCGTTGATGGCGCGTTGATCGGATCTTGGCCGTTGGGAGCTGGAAGAATCAACGAACAAGAAACGGCTGCCGGATCCTGAGCTAGTTGAAGTCCTGGATCCGTCCGAATCTAGCCTACGGTATTTGGCTGAGTTTTGAGACTCATCATTGTCGTCTTGATGAAATGTCCTTGATGGGAAGGTGTTTAATGCAACATTATGAGTAGCATGATCAGGATGAACCGAGGAATCTTGTTCTTGATCAGTTGGTGGCTCCATATTTCTTCCACCTGGAAGGGACACGTGTGATTTAACGTTTCACATGAAGGTCGAGTCATGAGAAGGAAAACAGGGCACGGCCAGCGACAACGGCAACACTGAGCACTTGGGACCTTGGACAGCAGTGATAGTCTGGGAATCAACAGCACGGAGAATTGCCGCAACCAACATGTCCAGGTTAGTCGATTGGAGTGGCAGTCAGTCTTTCACCGTTCTCGGCCATTGCTCTCCGCCAACGAGATGTCAGTGTTTCCGACGGAGGCTATCGAATCCTCCGCTACACCTATTCAAGGCCGGGCTCAGCGCTACCTTGTAATTGCCGTTTGGGGAAGTTGGTCTTTCTGGCCTTCCAAACACCTGCAGCCCTAGCACGACAGGTGCGCGACTGATGATTCTGTGCTGCCCTTGTCCAACAAACTCCATCTGTAAGAAAAACAACACCGGCTAAGCCATTCTTGGTGCGAAGAATATCAATTCTCATTCGTCGAAACCGAAGACCATATTAGGCTACAACACTGACCAACCTGCTGAGTAGCATCCGGAAGAGGTTCGAAGGTCCCCTCGCCCTTCTCCCTCTCCACCGACTTGCCAGTATCTAGCCCTACGGGCCCTGACATAATATCGTTGGCCTTCATGCCCCGAGGACTCCACCCTTGGTTCAGATCATGCAATGCTCACAGCCTTGTAGCGAATGGAAGATTACCAGAGGGATGACAAGGGGCCCCGTTCGATCGGGATGTGACGAGTCTAGTGCTCCTAGCCCTTGATGGCTTCGCCCCATCAAGGGTGTCTTGTGTGTCTGGTAGGGGTGATATGAATACTCTTCTAGGTCTTGCTGATTATCCTCTTCTTCATGAACTGCGTGGGCTGCTGCTTTTTCTTGTCAAGCTTGTTGGATTTTTTCAAAATGAGTCTCCTACTCGCCCAACCAGCAGAGCATGAATACATTCCGAAATACCTGTTCCTGAGTGCTGACGGGACACGCGAAACATGCAAAAGTCGCCACGTTATGAAAGAGTGTAAGCATGCAATGGAACCTGATCCTAGTTGGCAATTTCTGATGCATCTTTGTCGTCCAGTCTTGAGAAAGCGCGATTCTCTTCGACGTCAGAAGCAGTCGACCGCGAGAGCCCAAAGTCGTGTTCTTCCCTGGCTACGACGGGAGGATATGAATCAATCACTTGATGCTGGTGGAGACGGGTGTTTAGAGGCCATGAACCTCTCACCCTCGCCACCGTCCCACGAAACGAGCTCGAGAGCAACCACACCTCAACAGTCTCAGTGGACGAGCGATGGCAGCACTGCTGATATTCATGAGTCCTCTTCATCCAACTCCTCAACCATAGGTCCTTACTACGCACTACAAAACATGCCCCAAGGTCCACATCGGGGCTTGATAGACTACAGTATGGCATTGAACTGAAACAAGCATCTGGTTCTTGAGGACTAATGACGACGATAGTGAATCGTGTCCTCATCTGCCGGTTAAACGAAACAAGCCTAGAGAACAATGATTCTTCACCTACGACACTATTGAACAATTACGTGCTCAGTCGACGCTTACCGGCGCAGTTCCTCTACGCCACCATTAGCTTGAGCAGAGACAATCAATCGAGTACTGCCAGACCATCTCCAGAAACCATATCATTGCTACTTGACGGACTGGTGTTTCTCAAGGAACAAATTCAAAGGCCAAGCGGTATTTCCGATGACAGCATACTTGCCGTGATCAACCTATGGATGTATGAAGCAACATTGCTGATGGACATGCCTCCTGTCCAACCTGCCAAAAGGACGGCCAAATCCTCGCCTCTACTTTCAGCTGCGGATCAAAGGAAAATCGAGGCACATATTGACGGCCTTCAAAGATCAATAGCGTGTTATGGCGGTCTTCAGGCCCTTTCAGCCGAATGTCTGTACGCGCTGGCTTGGTAAGGAGCAACATCTCCTCTTGGTTTGATTATCGCTGATGAAGTATAGGTGTGTATCATGCATGCCAGGATACTTTTCCCTTTCGAAACCGGCCAGCCCACCTTCCAATATCACCCGATCACTACTAGGTGCCGTTCATTCAGAGAACGGCCTCCCAAGGCTTTTTGAGAGACTGGCGAGAATTCAGGCGATGATGGTTTCGGTCGGCTTTCGATGCAGTGCCCTCAACCGGGCTGAATTTCTGCCCCTGAGAACGGTACTATATCGCCTAGGAGCGATGCTTCATTCGCGGAAATGCCAGAAAACAGGTCTACAGAAATTTACGAGATCAACCTCTACGGTGTCCATTATGCTCTTTATTCTCGATATCATTTTTGGCAGCCTTGAGTATCCTGAGCTGACACCAGTCTCACGTAACAACGAATTGCTCAAGATGCAGCAACACCTGGTTTCTCAAAGACTGGATCAAGAAGGCTCATTCGAAAAGGTGTGGCAGGTTCTCATGATTGGAGACAATCCGGGATCATTACAGCTTCACCCACGGGCTTGGTCGATCGCGGAGACCACGAACATCCTCAAGCGCTTGAATCTCACCACACTTGACTCTCTCTCCAAGATGTTGATGGGCTTTCTAATACCCGGTGTTTGTGGTGAGATTGGGGAGTACGGTTACGAAAAGCTTATGCTCCAGATACACTCTGAACTAGATGGACTCCCAGGTTTGTCGCGGACCCAAGTCACATAATGACACTAGCGAGCCAGGTTGATGTTGTACCCTTACGCCGAGCCTTCTGTTAGCCCCGTAACAGGAGGAGCGTGACGGATGGGGTTCAGAAGTACTGTACAATATGCGCATTGCGTTTCATGACCATAAACATACGAGACCATGAGATAGAACTGTTCTAGAACGTCGAAAGAGAGCATCTGGGGGCCAAACGCAAGCATGATCCTCAGGTCTCAGGTCTCAGACCTGTCAGGGGCACGTAGGGAATGGCTGTGCATGCATATCTAAGAATACGAGTAATAATCATCTTGGTCTTCATCTTCCAATTTCTAAATGTTTACTTAATAATACTTGGCTTCACCTCACCAGAATATCTTGGCCAATATCCGCCTTGGCATCGAATCCCTGATCCTTCGGAAAACCCCGACCGCGAACCAACGTCCTCGTTTCCCGGTTCAATTTTAGCCACACCAAACAGCATGCTTGTCCACCGACTGAATTGACTCGATTGAAACGGACTCAACACCTTTCCTTCGTGATGGATCAGCCGCAAATATCAATGGATTCCTCGGTAGACCTCGATGATGATGATGATGATGACTTTGTGGTGGTGCCCGACCAACAAGCACGGAGTCAGGGGGAAATTCCCGATGCCTTTCAAATGCCCGCGTTTCGAGGCATTGACCTATTCGAGATCTCGATTGATGAACTTCAGCACCACTTCTCATCCGGCTCCTTGACATCCTGGGAGTACACGCGGATTTGTCTAAAGCGAATCCAGAAGGTGCGAAGCAGACTTTCAATAGCCTGGCAACCCCTGGCTAATGTGCTCCAAAGATCAATCCATACCTCGAATGCGTGATCGAGACAAACCCTGATGCACTTGAGCATGCACGGTTGCTCGATGATGAGCGTGTCAAGGGCCGAGTCAAAGGCCCTTTGCATGGTGTGCCCGTTCTCGTGAAAGATGTAGGTTAATATCCCAGTCTATCTCTTGGCATCCAATCCTCCAAGAGCTTCAGTCCAAAGGAATTGATACAACGCCCAATCTACAACAATCTTCAAGGTATTGGGGCTGATTGCCGCCCAAATTGCCGCTAGACGTGTGACAATGTTTCAGCCGTTGGCATAACTAACTTGGCCAACATCCTAGAACATGGCAACGGCGGACAAGATGCAGACAACCGCTGGGTCGTGGGCTCTGCTTGGCTGTATCGTTCCAAAAGATGCTCACATCGTCAAACTGCTTCGAAAAGCTGGGGCCGTCATTCTCGGGAAAAGTAATCTTGATGAATGGGCCGGAATGCGTGGTAGTGTTTACTCTTTGGGCTATTCTGCTCGCGGGGGACAGTGTCGCAACCCATACTTCCTCAACAGGTCCCCCAGTAGGTGTTTTTGAACCCAACTCTGACTTGGCTAATCCCGCATGAATTAGACGGCAGCAGCTCGGGAAGCGCTGTCGCTGTCTCGGCAAACATGGTCCCCATCGCGTTTGGTACCGAGACAGACTGCAGCGTTATCAGTCCAGGAATGGTCAATGGGGTCGTGGCTATCAAACCAACAGTTGGTCTAACCTCACGATCTGGCGTTATTCCGATTTCAGAAACACAGGATTCTGTGGGTGTTTATGGTCGCTGTGTTGCAGATGCTGCTCGGGCTCTAGATGCCGTGGCAGGCGAGGACCCTGAAGACAAGTTCTCGACATCCCCAAGCCGACGACAGCCGAAAAGCTATTACAGCTGTCTGACGGATAAAATTGCTCTCAAAGGCGCGAGGTTTGGAGTACCAATGACCCGACTTTGGGACGTGGCTCCTGCCCCTCAAAGGGAGGTTGCAGAAAGGGTCCTGCGGTTAATCGAAGCCGCTGGTGCAACGATCATCCCCGTCGATATGCCGAGTGCCGAGGAACGGTTAAGGGAAGATGGCGTCTGGGATTGGTAAGATATTATCCCATGCACAATTGCAGTCGAGCTTGCCGTTGCTAATACTGAGGTTCCACTAGGGAATTATACGGGGAGACTCGTCCAGAGATATCGGAGATAACTGTCAGCAAAGTGCAGACCTACTATCTGATGAATATCTCGGCAAGTTGAAGAACACTCCTATGAAAACGCTAGAAGACATCGTACGCTTCAACGATGAAAATCGTGGGTCGGAAGGCGGCGGCGCTGGCGACCTACCAGCATGGCCCGATGGACAGCGATTATTTCGCAAATGCGTTGAGACCAAAGGCATTAAAGACCGAACATACTACGAAGCGCTACACCATATTCAAAGGCAGTGTCGAGAGAATGGGATTGACGCGGCGCTACAAGATCACTCTCCTGAGGCACGTTCCAGGGGGGGTCATCTGGGCGATCAAGAACAGCTGTTGGATGCCTTGCTGTTTTGCGATGTGAAAGCAGGTGGTATCCAGATCGCGGCACAGGCTGGTTATCCGGTCCTCTCCATCCCCATCGGCCTCGATCCGGAGGGAATGCCAGTACCTTTGACATTGCAGCATTCTGCTTGGCAAGAAGACAAATTGGTCAAGTGGGCCAGTGCAATCGAGGACCTCATCAAGGTGCACAAAGAGCAGAACCCGACACTAGCAACTTCGCGGCTTGGTAGAACACCACCAAGTTATCACAATCATCTGAGAAAGAACATCCCTGTGGAGCCCGAATACAATTGGCCAGGTAGGCATTGATTGAATTGCCGAAGCATAGGTTTACGAGGCAAAAGCTCGTCGAGCACATAGAGAGATGGGCCACTCCGCTGTCGAGATTTGCCATATCCCCTCTTGTGTTTATCTCGACACCATGCTTTGCTGGGTTCACTGACCTTGCGTCTCGGACATGTAACCGAGGTCATGGGAGATCCAAACCGAGAATCTTCGTCGCCCCTAGAACGGTGAAATCCCATTTGAAGACTTGTGGGCCGACTGGCCTTTCATGTATCCCTCGTTGCGGGCGATTTGTCGGTCTTCGGCAATTATCAGACGTCGTGGGACCTAAGAAGCCACAATTTGCGGAACCTGGAGAGCAGGCTTTGACTCTGGGTCGTATTGCTCTATGGCGGCCTGCCACATGCCCAACGGCTAAGACAAGTGACCGCACCGAAAGAGCGTTGCCGTCCTAAGCGACATCCTCACCAGACTCGAATACCTCATTTAGGTACCCTGACTCTCCAATTGCGCTCCACCAATCAATACTTTAGGAATGGATTATGTATCAACTCCAACATTTGGTGTGCTCCCCCCACAGATTAACCCCAACTCTCCGCATATCGTATGGGTACTTTCCGAGACTTTATACCACAATCTGCAGTGCTCTCCACAAGAGATGTTGGAATTTGGTTCTAAAAGTAGTATGGTTGGAATCTGTGGATCTGTGAATATTGATATTGTCGATCACGGCAGTTGATCAAGTCTATGTGCCGTTGACACGTTTAAGACCGCCCTGTCGTAGCTCTTGTTCTCGACAAGCATAAAACAATGAGGCTTGTGAAGAAAGCGCCGCTTGGTCTCACCTTGTCGCACAGGAAGACGCTCAGAACTGGTGGGCATTCATACATTCCTTGACAAAGATGGCGTTGGATCCCATCATCACAGCGTCGACGTCAGAGGACGCTGAAAAACAAATCCAAGGGTCCGTCGTGCAACTTGAAGATGCCCTCTCAACTCTCAATATTGACCCCAAAGATGCCGACGAGGCCTTCGAATTCCTCAAGGATCACCCGGACGCCCATGAAGTGACTCGACAGGCATTGGCCATCCTAGCAGATGAGACATCACGAAAGCAGTTGTTGAAGAAGATCGACTGGGCGATCCTTCCATGCATGATCGTGACTTACTTCCTCCAGTTCCTGTACGTCTGCATAACCGGAGCTTCCATCGTTGCAAACTGACCAGTCGACAGTGACAAAACCACAATCGGATACACCGCTGTCATGGGCTTGAGAGAGGATACTCACTTGAAAGGGCAGCAATATTCCAACGTTGCCATGATCTTTTACATTGGATACCTTGCTGCAGAATTTCCGACACAGTACCTCTCGCAACGTATCTCAAGATTGGGGAAGTACTTGGGAGCAAACATCGTGCTGTGGGGCACAGCACTCGCATGTCATGCGGCTTGTCGAAACTATGCCAGCCTCATGGTGTGTCGCGCGATTCTCGGTGTTTTCGAATCATGCGTCACTCCTACTCTCGTCCTGGTTGTCGCCATGTGGTATAAGAAGTCCGAGCAAGGGCGGAGAATCTCTTATGTCTATGTCTGTAACAGGTAATTCAAGACTCGGTCTGGACCCCAGTTCAGCGTTGACTTGCCCTAGCTTGACCTCCATCTTCGCTGGCCTCGTCTCGTACGGAATATCTTTCTCCAAGAATGAAAGTTTCGCCAGCTGGCGAATTTTCCTCCTCACCATAGGACTATTCACGGTCGTGGCTGGAGTCGTGGTCTTCTTATATCTTCCAGACTCCCCAGTCAAGGCAAAACGATTCACCGATGCCGAGAAGGTCGCGGTTCTGTTGCGGGTCGCAGACAATCAATCCGGGACGCAAAATAGGAAAATCAAAACCGAGCAGCTCCGTGTCGTGTTCAAAGACCCCGGCGTCTGGTTGATCATGACAACTGTGCTGATGCTGAGTGTGCCGACGTCGATCCCCAACTTCTCGAGCATCCTCCTGACGACGTTCGGTTACACCCCCCGGCAAGCGGTAAGTCTAGTCGATACTCCTGCTGCTGGTCAATTCTGATACAGAAATAGTTGATTCTCAACATCCCTGGCGGTGTCGTTGGTGCATTCTCCATCATCCTCACGGGATGGCTCAGCGACAAATGGAACGACCGCAGCCTCGTGATGATCATCAGCATTGTCCCCACCATCACCGCCTTTGCCATGATGATCGGGCTTGACCCCGGCGGTGTACCGAAGAGCAAAGGTGCTCTCTTGTTTGCCCTATACCTGTGCAATTCTTTCACAGCTGTATGTCTCCTACCCCGAGTCTCTCCCCCCGCCCCCTAACTAATCATCCCAAACACCCAGGCCTTCATGCTCCTCCTAGTCTGGAACGCATCCAACCTGGGCGGGCACACCAAAAAGGTCACTGTCAACGCGGCGACGCTCGTCCTCTACTGTGCGGGCAACATCGCGGACACCGAAGCCTTCCAAGCCAAAGAAGCACCCAGCTACATCAGCGGCAAAGCAGCCATCATGTCGACGCTCTCCTTCCAGGTCTTCGTGTGCCTGGGCCTGCGATACCGGAACGACCGCCTGAACAGGAAGAACCGTGAGAAGTTGGCCGCGATGACCGAGGACGAGAAGGAGATGCTGCGCCAGCAGCTCGCGTATGCAGATAAGACGGATAGAGACAATCCGTTTTTCGTGTATACGCACTAGGTCAGGTGGCCAGTTCAGCTTGCATGTGGAGTGGGAGGAGGGGAGTGGCTAAGTTGCTGTGGCATTCTGACTGCCGAGGTGTCGGCACCAGCACAATTTTTGCACGAGAGAGGCGCGGTGAGACGGAGAGCCAGTCCGAGCAGGACGTCGGACGCGTGGAAGAAGATCGGGCCGTCGCGGGTTTCAAACGACCGAACATGTCACACAAGCAGTGACAGTGGTTCTTGTAGGGCCAGAATATCCCATATCCTGTGGAAGGTAAGCTGCGAGGAGAGTGTGGTTAGGAGCACTGTAGATCATTGGGCTGCTGATAAGCGAGGATCATGGTAAATATAATGATGCCCAACCACTGTTATATGAGGCAACTGTTCCTAGAACTAGCACCAAGGATCAACTTCTCAAAACTACACTCCTTCCCGAGAGTACCGTAGGAAGTTTCCAGATCAAGTCTCCTGGGAATTAAATGGATAGGAACTGTTCCATTACGGTGTAATGATAGAATAAGGGCCGGAATATATATATAACAAT
>Ga0105239_10005700_pt1 | contig 14541 bp, 15 predicted proteins | sample KBSC44metaG_FD_92761 | JGI IMG/M metagenome (GOLD analysis project Ga0105239, IMG submission 92761) | Corn rhizosphere microbial communities from Kellogg Biological Station, Michigan, USA - KBS C4-4 metaG | ecosystem: Host-associated > Plants > Roots > Rhizosphere > Soil | place: Michigan, USA... | reverse complement strand
GCGCGGGCGCACCGCGTCGTGCGCTACGACCGGCTTGGCGCGGGGCTGTCCGACCGGACGCTGCGCGGCGCGCCGACCGCAGAGGCAGAGACGGCCCAGCTCGCCGCTGTGGCGGCCGCGTGCGGCGACGGGCCCGTCACCCTCTTCGCCTGCTCGTGCGCCGGGCTCGCGTCGTCGCGGTTCGCGAGCGCCGAGCCCGACCGCGTGCGGAAGATCGTCTACTTCGGTGGCTACGCCTCGCGCGACGACATCCCGGACGCGACCCGCCGCTCGCTCGTCGACTTCGTCGCCGCGAACTGGATGCTCGCGGCGCAGATGCTCGCGGGGCTCTTCCTCCCGCGCGGCAGCGGCGAGGAGATCGAGGCCCTGAGCCGCGCCCAGCGCCATGCAGCCTCAGCGGACGTCGCCTCGGCATTTCTCGAGCTCGACCTCGCGTCGGACGCGCGTGCCTTCCTGCCTTCCGTCATGGCGCCGGCTCTCGTGCTGCACCGCCGCGGCGATCGCACCGTGCCGATCGGACGCGGCCGCGAGCTCGCGGCGCTGCTGCCGAATGCGCGCTTCGTCGCGCTCGGCGGGGATGCCCACCTGCCGTGGATGGACGACCAGCGCGACCTCCAGCGGGCGCTCGCCGGGTTCCTCGACGACGCCGCGCCCGTGGAGTCGAACGGCGACTCGCCGCTCAGCCGGCGCGAGACGGAGGTGTTGCGGCTCGTCGCCGCCGGCCTGTCGAACCGCGAGATCGCGACGTCGCTCGTTCTCAGCGAGCACACGGTGCACCGGCACGTCGCGAACGTCCTGCGCAAGCTCGCGCAGTCGTCGCGGGCCGCGGCAGCCGCAACCGCGACCCGCGCTGGCTACATCTGAGCCGCCGCAGCGCGCGATCGTGAGCACCGTCGTCGTCCTCTTCACGCGCGATATCCGGCTGCACGATCACCCCGCGCTCGCGGCCGCAGTGGACCGTGCGTCGCACGTCGTGCCCCTCTTCGTCCTCGACGACGCCGTCCTCGGGCGTTTCGGTGCACCGAACCGCGTCGCCTTCCTGCTCGAGGCGCTCGCCGATCTCCGGCGATCGCTCGCCTCGCGCGGCAGCGGGCTCGTCGTCCGCCGCGGCGACACGGTCGCCGAGACGCTTCGCGTCGCCGAGGAGACGGGCGCGGAGCGGATTCACATGAGCGAGGACGTCAGCGCCTTTGCCCACCGGAGGCACGAGAGGCTCACGAGCGCCGCGCATGAGCGGGGGATCGCCCTCGAGGCGTTTCCCGGCGTGACGGTGGTCGCTCCGGGCGATCTCTCGCCGACCGGCTCCGACGGCCCCTTCCGGGTCTTCACGCCGTATTGGAGGCGCTGGCGGGCCGTCCCGCGTCGTGCGGTCCTGGCCGCGCCCGGGCGGATGCCCGAGGCCGGCCCGATCGACGAGCGGGCGCTACCTGCGGTCGGCGATCTCGTGCGCGGCGCTCCCGCGTCGAGGCTGCCGGCCGGCGGCGAGACGGAGGGCCGCTCACGTCTCGCACGGTGGCTCCGCGACGGCCTCGCCCGCTACGACGCACGGCGGGACGAGCTCGCCGTCGACGGCACGTCGGGTCTCTCGCCATACCTCCACTTCGGGTGCGTCTCGCCGCTCGAGGCGGCAGAGCGAGCGGCGGGCCAGCCGGGCGGAGAGACGTGGATCCGCCAGCTGTGCTGGCGCGACTTCCACCATCAGCTGCACGACGCCGAGCCGCGGATCGCCCGCGAGGACCTGCGGCCACGCGGAGACCGCTGGCGCGACGACCCCGATGCCCTCGCGGCGTGGAAGGAGGGACGGACCGGCTATCCGCTCGTCGACGCGGGGATGCGACAGCTCGCCGCGGAGGGGTGGATGCCGGGTCGCGCGAGGCTCGTCACGGCGTCTTTCCTCGTCAAGCACCTGTACCTCGACTGGCGGCTCGGCGCCGCGCACTTCGCCGAGCACCTCGTGGACGGCGACGTCGTGAACAACACGGGCAACTGGCAGTGGGTCGCCGGAACCGGCGCAGACACGCGCCCGAACCGTGTTTTCAACCCGACGCGCCAGGCGCGGCGGTTCGACCCGGACGGCGCGTACGTCCGGCACTGGGTGCCCGAGCTCGAGGGCGTCGAGAGAGGCGCTGTCCACGAGCCCTGGCGGCTGGGCCTTCTCCGGCCGGCTGCGTATCCGCACCCGATCGTCGACCACGAAGAGGCCGTGCGCCGGTTCCGCGAGGCGCGCGGCTAGCCGGCGAGTGCTGCGCGGACGGCCTCGTCGAACTGCATCGGCTCGAGGGGAACGAGTGCGCGGATGCGGTCGTCCCGCGCGACGGTCGGAGTACGGAGCCCCTCGACGAGCGGTCGCGCAACCGAGGCGTTGACCGGCGTCACGAGGTGCAGCCACAACGAGGAGAGTCGCGGCGAGAGCACCGGAACCTCGACGATGGGCATCCGCTTGCCCCGGATCCGACCATTCCCGCACGGAGGGTCGTGACTGGCACCGGCCCCGCTCGCGGCCGCACGAGCCCGTGCGAGAAGCGCGCGACCTCCCCCATGTAGCGGCGGCCCAGCTCCCGCGCCCCCGTCTCGTCCGCTTCGACGAGCTCCCGCGCGAGCCGGATCCACTGACGGGACTCGACCGCGCCCGCGTCTGTCTCGTGCTCGCGCGACGACCACCGCTGAGTCTTGCGGCTCACTGCGGGTGACGCACGCGCGCGAGCGTCTCGGCGGCAACGACGGGATCACCGGAGAGAAGCGTCCCACGCACGCGACGGGCGACCGCCTCGTCCGCCGCCGCGCCGGCGACGAAGAGCGGGGCGTCGAGGGCGATCTTGCGCAGCTTTGTGGCGGTGGCGCCAAAGGCCCCTCTCACCGTGCCCGAGACGACGACCGCGTCCGGCGCGAGCGTCCGGAGGGCCTCGGCGAGCGACGCGATCGGCGTGTCGGCACCGAGGTAGCTGATCCGCCAGCCGTGCCCCCGCAGCGCGAGGCCGAAGCAGACGAGTGGGAGGTCGTGCCGCTCACCCTCGACGCACGCGAGGAGCGCCCGCGGCCCCATCCCACGGTCCCACGACCTCGCGAGCGACATCAGGCGCCCCCGGATGAGGTTGCTCGCGAAGTGCTCCTGCGCCACCGACACCTCGCCGCGCTCCCAGCGCTCGCCGAGCTCGTGGAGGTATGGAAGCAGGACGTCGCGCAGCACCACGTCGAGCGTCAGCGCTGCCAAGAGGCTGTCGAGCGCTCGTTGTGCGCCCGCCTCGTCGAACCGGTCGAGCGCCGCCGCCAACTCGTCGGCGTCGACGACCGGGCCCGGAGCCGCAGGCTCGTCGCCGACATCATCGGCGAGCGCGAGACGTGCGGCCTCGGCGGCGAAGAGCCCGCGTTCGAGGTTCGCGCGCATGGCGAGCACGCGGGCGACGTCGTCCTCGCCGTAGAGCCGGAACCCTCCCTGCGTCCGGCTCGGGTCGAGGAGGCCGTAGCGCCGCTCCCACGCCCGCAGCGACTCCACGGGAACGCCGACGCGGCGTGACAGCTCCCCGATGCGCAGGAGCTTGTCGTCCGCTGGCGCCGGGAGGTCAGTCATGACGTGAGCCTAGGGACGCGAGCCGCCTCACGTCGATCCTCGCTCCGCACGTTCCGTCGCGGCGGCTTCGCCTCTTCGCAACGAGTGGGAGAGCCTGGAGGGCCACCACACGCGATCGCCGAGGTCGAACGTGAGCGCCGGGACGAGCACCGAGCGGACGACCAGGGTGTCGAGCAGGACTCCGAAGGCCACGGTGACCCCGATCTGCGTCAGCGCGACGAGTGGCAGGACCGCGAGGACCGAGAAGGTGCCGGCGAGGACGATCCCGGCGGACGTGATCACGCCGCCCGTCACCGCGAGCCCGCGGAGCATCGCCTCGCGCGTCGGCAGCGCGAGCCGCTCCTCGCGCACCCGCGCCATCAGGAAGATGTTGTAGTCCACGCCCAGCGCGACGAGGAAGATGAAGGCGAAGAGCGGGTAGCTCGGGTCCTCCCCCGGGAAGTCCGCGAAGAGCTCGAACAGGATCAGGCTCCCGCCGAGGGCCGCCGCGAACGAGAGCACCACCGTCGCGATCAGCATCACCGGCGCGGTCACCGCCCGCAGGAGCACGACAAGGATGCCGAACACGACCGCGAGGACGAGCGGGATCAGCAGCTTCGTGTCCCGCGCGACGGCGCTGCGCAGGTCGGTCTCCTCCGCGGTCGGACCGCCGACGAGCGCGGCGTCACCCACGGCGGCGCGCAGATCGCGACGCAGGGGGGCGATCGACGCGAAGCCTTCCTGTCCGAACGGGTCTCCGGCAAGGACGACCGTGAAGCGCGCGGCGGCGTCGGTGCGCTCGGTCGGTCCGACCCGGGTCACGCCCTCCGCCGAACGCGCGGCCGCGAGCGCGGCTCGGGTCTTCGACGGGTCGGTGACGAGCACGATCGTCGGAGCGCTCTCGCCGGCGGGGAATGAGCGCTCGAGGAGCCGCTGGCCCTGCACGGACTCGACGGCGCCTCGATAGGCGTTCGCCGTGGTGAGATCTTGGTCGAGCGTCAGCGTCCCGAGCGCGAGCGCCGCGAGCGCGAGGGCGGTTGCGACCCAGGCGACGCGATGCCGGCGCTCGATCGCGCGGCCGAGTCGTCCCCAGAAGCCCTCGCCCGAGGACCGCTCCGACCTCGGGTGTGGCACGAACGGCCAGAACGCACGCCGGCCGCCGACGAGGAGCAGTGCAGGGAGCAAGGTGAGCATGGCGACGGCCGCGACCGCGACGCCCATCGCTCCGACCGGACCGAGGCCGGCCGTCGAGTTCACGCTTGCGAGCGAGAGGCAGAGCAGGGTGGCGACGACGGTGCCCGCCGACGCGACGATCGCGGGCCCGCCCTGCTGCAGCGCGATCCGCATCGCCTCGTACTTGTCGTCGCGGCGCCGCAACTCCTCGCGGTAGCGAGCGGTGAGGAGCAGGGCGTAGTCCGTCCCCGCGCCGAAGACGAGGACGAGGAGGATCCCTCCCGTCTGACCGTTGACCACCAGGCCCGCGTCGGCGAGGAGCGTCCCGAGACCCCGGACGACTGCCTCCGCGAGGAGCACGGTGAAGAGCGGCAGCACCCAAAAGATCGGGCTGCGGTAGATGAGCACGAGCAGAACGAACACGAGTCCTGCGGTGACCAGGAGCAGCGTCGAGTTGATGCCCTCGAACGCCTTCGTCGCGTCGGCGGAGTAGCCGGCCGGGCCGGTGACCCGCGCCTCGACGCCCGCCGGCAGCGCCTCCTGCACAGCCTCACGGATGTCGTCGACAGCGGAGACGAGAAGGTCGGAATCGCCGCCTGCCTCGATCGCGACGCTCACGACTGCGGCCTTGCCGTCCTTCGATCTTGCGACCGGCGACACGTCGGTGACGCCGTCGATCGAGGCAGACGCGACCTCTTCGCGCTTCCGTTCGACGGCGGCCATGCCCTGCGCGCCCAGGCCGTCGGGGTCGCGGAAGACCGCGATCGCCGGTGTGACCGATCCGGAGGGGAACGTGTCCGCTGCGTCGAGCACGCGCACCGAGTCGGCGTCGCCCGGAAGGAAGGACGACGGCTCGTTCTGCTGGGCGCTCTCGAACCGGCCCGCCAGGGGGCCGAGCGCGGCCGCCAGGAGCAGCCACGCGCCGAGCACCGCGAACCGGCGCTTCTTCCCGACGACCAGACGGACGAGGACTGAGGGACGGTTGCTCATACGCTTTTGACAAAATCTATACACAGGGACTTGCGGTCCGTACAGAGTCTGTGCTAATACTATACAAATCATGTACGTAACCTATACAGGAGGTACCGAAGTGCGCACCGCCCTCGCAATGCTCGCGGCGACCGTCGTCGCTGCCGTCGCCGTCGTGGCGCCTGCCGCCGCCGCTCCCTCGGCGAAGAACGAGAACATCGCGCAGATCGCGTCGTCCTCTCCTCAGTTCAGCACCCTCGCCTCGCTGCTCAAGAAGGCCGGGCTCGTCGGTGCCCTGAAGAGCGGGAACTTCACGGTGTTCGCGCCCACGAACGCCGCGTTCGCGAAGCTCCCGAAGTCGACGCTGGCCGCGGTCGGGGACGACCCGGCGCTGCTCAAGAAGGTGCTCACCTACCACGTCGTGAAGGGCAAGGCTCCGGCCTCGACGGTGGTGACCCTGAACGGAAAGTCCGTCAAGACGCTCGAGGGCCAGGGCGTCAGGGTGACGGTCCGCGGCGGCAAGGTGTTCCTGAACGGCTCGACGCAGGTGACGAAGACGGACGTGATGGCCTCGAACGGCGTCATCCACGTCATCAATCGCGTCCTCATCCCGAAGGGCTGATCTCGACCCCGCCCTCGGGCCCGCGCCGCGGGAACGAAAACACGAGCGGGGAGAGCTGCTGTGGAGCAGCTCTTCCCCGCTCGCGTGGTGCCGTGCGCCCGACGACGCAACGGCCCGCAGGCATCGGGAGATCCGGTCAGCCGGCTGCGACCGCCTCGGTCCGGTGCGCAGGGAGGACGTGCTCGGCGAGCTGCTCGACCTGGTCCAGCGAAGGGATCTGCGGGAAGAGCATCAGCACGTCGACCGCGTCGGCGTACGCGGCGACCTCCTCGGCGATCTTCGCGGCGGGCCCATGGTGGATCAGGTTGCCCGGCTCTGTCCAGAGTTGGCCGTAGTAGCGCAGGACGTGGTGGGCGCCTTCCTCGAGCGCTGCCTGCGGATCGTCGCCGACCGCGACGTATGCGAGGCCGGCGACCGTGATGTCGTTCTTCCCCTCCTTCGCGAATGCCTCGCGGATCTGCGGCGCGCGTTCCTTCATCGCGGCGCTCCCGGCGGTGCCGAAGATGAACCCGTCGGCGACGCGGGCGGCCCGCGCGATCGACGCCGGCGTGCCCGCGCCGACCCAGATCGGCGGGGCCGGGTCCTGCACCGGCGGCGGGCCGAGCACACCGTGGTCGCGGTTGGACGCGCGCGCGTCGGACCAGATCGCCCGTATCCGTGTGACCTGCTCCTCGAAGTGACGGGAGCGACCTGCGAACGGCGCGCCGAAGGCCTCGTAGTCGTCCTCCCGGCCCCCCTGCGCGACGCCGAGCGTGAGGCGACCGCCGGACAGCTGGTCGACGACGGCAGCCTGCTTCGCGACGAGCACCTCGTTCCGCGGCGGCAGCTGGAGGATCGTGGTCGCGAGCCCGATGCGCTCCGTCACGCCGGCGACACCCGCGAGCGTGACGACCGGGTCCCACGCGTCGTAGTTCGGCTTGTCGATCGTCGACAGGTAGGCGAATCCCGCGTCCTCTGCCGTGCGCGCCCAGTCGAGCATCAACGCACGGTCGGTCTCGTGGGCCATCGTGTTGGGCAGTCCGATTCCAAGTCTCATGGTGCTCCTTCGTCGCTTTCCGGTGACGGTACGTGCGCCGTCGCGGCGTCCGTCGCACTGGTGCGGGTAGCGTCCCGCGCGATGTCCGAGATGAAGCGCCGCATGCTCGCCGGCGAGCTCTACCTCGCCGACGACCCCGAGCTCGCCGCCGCGCACGCGCGCGCCCAGGAGCTCCAGGAGCGCTACAACGCCACGCGGCATGCGGAGCACGAGTTGCGCGATCGCCTTCTGCGCGAGCTCCTCGGCGAGGTTGGCGAGGGCGTCGTCGTGCGGCCGCCCTTCTTCTGCGACTACGGCAGCCACATCTCGATCGGGGCGCGGACGTTCGCGAACTACGACTGCGTCCTGCTCGACGTCGCGCCGATCAGGATCGGCGCGGCCTGCCAGCTGGCGACACGCGTCCAGCTCCTCACCGCGACGCACCCGATCGACCCCGAGCCGCGCCGCATAGGCTGGGAGTCGGCCGAGCCGATCGAGATCGGCGACAACGTCTGGCTCGGCGGCGGGGCGGTCGTCTGCCCCGGCGTGACGATCGGCGAGGACACCGTCGTCGGTGCCGGCGCCGTCGTGACGCGCGATCTTCCCTCGGGCGTCGTCGCGGCCGGCGTTCCCGCGCGCGTGCTGCGCGAGATCGGGGACGGCGACCGGATCGCGGTTCCCGATCTGACTGCTTCGAGCTAGGCGATCGTCGGGCGGAGCCAGCCGCCCGTCGCGCGCGGGACGCGTCCGCGTACCTCGCGCTCCACGGCCCGCGCGACCCGGTCGCTCGGGCAGGTCACGACCTCGGCCTCGGAGCCGAAGAGGTGGAGCACGACAACGGAGCCGTGATCCTCGAGCACGTGCGCGCGCGTCCCGATCTCGTGGATGCGCAGCCCGTCACGCACCTCGGTCAGGAGGTACACCGTCTCGCCCGGCGCGAGGGGTCGCGTATCGCTGCTCACAGGAACGGAGACGTTCGCGACGGCTGGTTGGTTTCCCTTCCGTACCGTTTCCTTACGACCGATGACTCGCGTCGATGCGGGCGGTCTGATCTGCGTCGAATCGAAACCGGGAGGTACGGAGATGGGACGCATCGTGGTCACCGAGTTCGTGTCGCTCGACGGCGTCGTCGAAGCGCCGGGCGGAGGCGAGGGCTTCAAGCACGACGGCTGGTCGTTCGAGATCGACCGCGGCGATGCGGGCAACCAGTTCAAGCTCGAGGAGACGATGGGCTCGGAGGCGCTCCTGCTCGGCCGGAAGACCTACGAGGGCTTCGCCGCGGCGTGGCCGTCTCGCGACGGTGAGTTCGCGGACAAGTTCAACTCGATGCCGAAGTACGTCGTCTCGTCGACGCTCGAGAGCCCGGAGTGGACGAACACCACCGTGCTCGCGGGCGACCTCGCCGAGGAGGTCGCGAAGGTGCGGGACGCCCACGAGGGGAACGTCGTGGTACACGGCAGCCCGCAGCTGGTGCAGGGGCTGCTCGAGCGCGACCTCGTGGACGAGCTCAGGCTGATGGTCTTCCCCGTCGTCCTCGGCACTGGGAAGCGCCTCTTCGGCGAGACGAGCGACAAGAAGCCTCTGCGGCTGGCGAGCTCGCAGACCGTCGGCGACGGCGTCTCGATCCTCGTCTACGAGCGGCCGGACCCCTGACCGGGGTCGCGGGGACACAGAGGTGCTGAGTCGTGGTCACGTCGAACCGTCTACGTGGACGCCCACCCCTGGAGCTGATGGCTCTGCTCGGCCGACGCGTCCGTCGGCCCGGTCGCCTTGATCGCGACGCCACCGAGTCGGGCCGTGGCCTCGATGCGGAGGGTCGGCGCCTCGTCCGGAAGCTCCTCGGGCGGGGTCACCCGGGCGTCGACACCGCCGAGCGCCGCCCGCTGCTCGACGAGCACCTTCCAGGTCGCCGGTACCACCACGTTGACGCCGCCCCACGTGGCCGAGAGATCGAGGCTCGCGCCGTCGGGGGCCAGCGTCGCTTCGCGTAGATCGAGGTCGACACCGCCGCAGACCACGCTCACCGAGCCGTGGCGCAGTGCGGTCGCCCGGCACGCTCGCTCGACACCGCCCACGTAGGTCGTGATGGCGAACTCGTCGGCCGTCTCGTCGCCGAACGTCCTCCGGCGCGCGAGCGCCTGGCCGGCCGCACCCAGCCCGGCGAGCACGACGACCAGACCGACGCCAGCCTTGACGAGGGATCTCATCTCTGCCTCCTCCGCGTCGACACTCTTCGACGATTCGAGTCTAGAGTCGTGCCGTGGCCGAGCGGGTGCAGGGAGGAAGGCTGGCGGCGCGCGCGATCGCCGCCGCCGGAGTCGACTGCGTGTTCACGCTCTCGGGTGGGCACGTGATGCCGATCTACGAGGGCTCCCGGCACGAGGGCGTCCGGATCGTCGACGTCCGCCACGAGCAGTCCGCCGCCCATGCCGCCGAGGCATGGGGGAGGGTGCGGCGCGCGGCGGGGGTCGCGCTCGTGACCGCGGGGCCGGGCGTGACCGGGACGGTGACGGCGGTTGCCAATTGCTTCGCCGCCCAGACGCCGCTCGTCGTGATCGGCGGCGCCCGCCCGCTGGCCCAGGCCGAATGGGGCGCACTGCAGGAGTTCGATCAGCTCTCGCTGATGAAGCCGATCACGAAGTGGGCTGCCGTCTGCCCGTCCACGGAGAGGATCCCCGAGTACGTGGCGATCGCCTTCCGGCACGCGCTCGCCGCGCCGCGCGGGCCCGTCTACCTCGAGCTTCCGGCGGACATCCTCTTTGCCGACGGCGACGCGGACGTCGTACCGCCCGCACGACAGGCGCGGGCTTTCGGGGACCCGCGCGAGATCGTCGCGGCGGCGGCGCTGCTGAGCACTGCCGAGCGGCCCGCCGTCGTGGCGGGAAGCGGCATCTGGTGGGACGGCGCGGCGGCGGAGCTCGCCGTGTTCGCCGAGCACGGCAGCCTGCCGGTGTACCTCAACGGCTCGGGACGCGGGTCGCTGCCCCCGGACCACGAGCTGTTCTTCCAGCACTCGCGCAGCGCCGCGCTCGAGGAGGCCGACGTGGTCTGCGTGATCGGGACGGCGCTCGACTTCCGGCTCCGCTACGGGCGGTTCGGCGCGGAGAAGCTGATCCACGTCCACGGCGACCCGCGCGAGGTCGGGCGCAACCGCGTCCCGGACGCCGCGATCGTCGGCGACTGCGCCGCCGTGCTCACGGCCCTCGCGTCCGCCGTCGAGCGCCCCGCCGACCAGCGCGCGGCGTGGCTCGAGCGCCTGCGTGCAGCGGAGTCGGCCTGGTGGGACTCGCACCGCGCCGAGATCGAGTCGGACGCGGCCCCGCTCCACCACTACCGACTCGGGGCCGAGCTCGACCGCGTGCTCGACGAGGACACGGTCGTGATCGGCGACGGCGGCGACGTCGTCGCCGCGGTGTCGCGGGTGCTGCGCATCCACCGGCCCGGCCACTGGCTCGACCCGGGCCCGTTCGGCTGCCTCGGCGTCGGCCCCGGCTACGCCATCGGCGTCCACGGGGCGGGTTTCGGCGGACGGATCGTCTGCGTGATGGGAGACGGCGCGTTCGGCCTCAACGGGCTCGACTTCGACACGCTCGTCCGCTTCGAGATCCCCGCCGTGCTCGTCGTCGGCAACGACGGCGCCTGGGGCGAGATCCGCGTGCCGCAGGTCGGGATGTACGGAGCCGACGCCGAGATCGCGACGCGTCTGGCGCCGAGCCGGTACGACCGGCTCTGCGAGGTCTTCGGAGGACACGCGGAGCACGTCGAGGCCCCGGCGGAGCTCGCGCCGGCGCTCGAGCGGGCGCTCGCAGCGGGCGAGCCGGCGATCGTGAACGTGATGCTCGACCCGGACGCGATGGCCGGGCACGCATACCGCGGCTTCTGAACCGACGTCTGCGGCTTTCCCGAAGGCCATCCGGTCCGACCCCGATGCGCACGCACTGGGTCCCGGCGAGGCTGGCGACGATGCGCGCACTACGTGCGGGCACGAGCCTCTCGGAAAGGAGACGGCATGGCAACCATCGAGAAGGTTGCGACCTACGAGGCGCCCGGGCAACCAGGAAGCCCCGTCGAACTGAAGCCCCGCTACGACAACTTCGTCGGCGGGCACTGGGTCCCGCCGGTGCACGGCGAGTACGTCGAGAACCTCACGCCGGCCACCGGCGAGCCGTTCACCGAGGTGCCCAAGTCGACGCCGGAGGACATCGAGCTGGCGCTCGACGCGGCGCACGCCGCACGCGAGGCGTGGGGCGAGGCGTCGCCGACCGAGCGCTCGAGGATCCTGAACCGGGTCGCCGACGCGATCGAGGAGCACGTCGAGCTGCTCGCCGTCGCGGAGAGCTGGGAGAACGGCAAGCCGGTGCGAGAGACGCTCGCCGCGGACATTCCGCTCGCGGCCGACCACTTCCGCTACTTCGCCTCGGTGATCCGCGGCGAGGAGGGCTCGATCGCGGAGATCGACCGGAACACGTACGCCTATCACTTCAGGGAGCCGCTGGGGGTGGTCGGGCAGATCATCCCGTTCAACTTCCCGATCCTGATGGCGGCGTGGAAGCTGGCCCCGGCGCTGGCCGCCGGGAACTGCTCGGTGATCAAGCCCGCGAGCCCGACGCCGTGGTCGCTCCTCGTGCTGATGGAGCTGATCGGCGAGATCGTGCCGCCCGGCGTGATCAACGTCGTCAACGGCCCCGGCGGCGACATCGGCAAGGCGCTCGCGCAGAACAAGCGGATCGCCAAGATCGCGTTCACCGGCGAGACCGTCACCGGGCGGCTGATCATGCAGTACGCCGCCCAGAACATCATCCCCTCGACCACCGAGCTCGGCGGCAAGTCGCCGAACATCTTCTTCGCCGACGTGATGGCGGAGGACGACGACTTCCTCGACAAGGCGGTCGAAGGGCTCGTCCTCTACGCGTTCAACAAGGGCGAGGTCTGCACCTGCCCGTCGCGGGCGCTGATCGAGGAGTCGATCTACGAGCCGTTCATGGAGCGGGCGCTGGAGCGGATCGCGCAGATCCGCCAGGGCCACCCGCTGCACCTCGACACGCAGGTCGGCGCGCAGGTCTCCACCGCCCAGCTCGACAAGATCGAGAGCTACGTCCGGATCGGCCTCGACGAGGGCGCAGAGCTCCTGATCGGCGGCGAGCCGGCGCACCTCGGCGGCGAGCTGGAGGGTGGCTACTACTTCCAGCCGACCGTCTTCAAGGGCCGGAACGACATGCGGATCTTCCAGGAGGAGATCTTCGGCCCGGTGCTCGCGGTCACGACGTTCAAGGGCGAGCGCGAGGCGCTCCACATCGCGAACGACACGCTCTACGGCCTCGGGGCCGGCGTGTGGACGCGCGACACGACGAAGGCGTTCCGCATGGGTCGCGGCATCCAGGCCGGGCGCGTGTGGACGAACTGCTACCACCTCTACCCGGCCCACGCGGCCTTCGGTGGCTACAAGGTCTCCGGCGTCGGGCGTGAGAACCACAAGATGATGCTCGACCACTACACGCAGACCAAGTGCCTGCTGGTCAGCTACGACCCGAAGCCGCTCGGGCTGTTCTGACGATGGATGCGGGCGGGACCGGGCGGGTGCAGGCGACCGACGCGGCGCGTGCCGTGATCGAGCGCTTGAAGGCCCGCCACGGCCCGCTCGTGTTCCTGCAATCGGGAGGCTGCTGTGACGGCAGCTCCCCCGTCTGCCTTGCCGCGGGGGAGATCCTGCTCGGCCCCGCCGACCTGCTGGTCGGTGAGGCAGCAGGCTGCCCGTTCTACGTGGACCGCGAGCTGGACGCCCGGTGGAACGAGCCGTCGTTCGTGCTCGACGTCGTCGCGGGCGGCGGCGACACGTTCTCGCTCGAGGGTCCGGACGGACTGCAGTTCGTCGCCCGGGCCCCGAGCGAGACACCCGTGGCTCAGCCGTAGCCGCCGCTCGGCGGGGGAGCGAAACGAGGCGCTACGCGGCGGAGTACCGCCGGCTCGTGCACGAGCGAGTCGACGACCTGGTGATCGCGCTCGCGATGGGCGTGCCGGCCCACACCCTCGCCGCCTCCTCCGGCGGTGATGGCGGTGCCGAGCAGCTGGCGGGGCGCGGTCCGCTCGTGTGACACTCGGTTCGATGCCCGACCACACGCATGGCGAGGCCGTCAGCCACATCGCAAAGGCGTACCCGGACAGGGTCGAGGTGCGGGGCCGCGACCTGTGCGGCGACCTGATGGGCCGGCTGACGTTCACCGAGTACTTCCACCTGCTGCTCACCGGCCACGAGCCCACCGAGGAGCAGCGGTACTTCCTCGACCTCCTCCTGGTCGCGATCGCCGAGCACGGGCTGATGCCCACCAACGTGACCGCCAGGATCACGCTCGCGGCCGATCCCGGCTCGCTCCAGGGCGCGGTGGCGGCGGGGATCCTCGGCGCCGGGCCGGTCGTGCTCGGCACGGCCGAGGCGTGCGCGGCGGTGCTCGAGGAGGGCCAGGCGGAGGTTGCGAAGGGACGCGATCCGGACAGCGTCGCGATCGAGCTCGCCCGAACGGCGCACGACGCCGGAGAACGGTTTCCGGGCTTCGGCCATCCGCTCCACCGGCCGGTCGACCCGCGGGCCGAGCGGATCCTCGAGCTCGCTGACCGCCGCGGCGCCGGCGGGCCGCACACCCTCCTCGCGCTCAGCCTCCGTGATGCCGTCGCCGACACCTGGGGCAAGCCCCTCGTGATGAACGTCTCGCTGCCGATCGCGTCCGTGCTCCTCGACCTCGGCTTCGCCCGCGACAGCGTGAAGGCCGTACCCGTGCTGGCCCGCACCGCGAGTCTCCTGGCGCACCTCGCCGAGGAGCGCGAGCACCCGCTCGGCTTCCACCTCGCGGCCCGGGCGCAGGAGGGGGTCGCCTACGAGCCGCGCGACGCCGGGAACTGATGCTCGCTCCCGAGATCGAGACGCTCGCGTGGGAGGAACAGCTCGCGGTCGACGACGCCTCGCACCGCGCACAGCTCGCATACGTCTTCGCGCGCTCGCCCTTCTACCGGGCCAAGCTCGTCGCCGCGGGCTGCGCCATGGCCGCGGACGCCGGCGGGCTCGCCGACCTCGCCGGCCTGCCGCTGACCGAGAAGCGGGAGCTGCGGGAGACGGTCACGCCCGAGAATCCGTTCGGAGCGCATCTCTGCGCGGCGCCCGAGGAGATCGTCAGGATCCACTCGACGAGCGGCACGACCGGCACGCCGAGCTACATCCCGTTG
>Ga0105239_10005699_pt1 | contig 14547 bp, 10 predicted proteins | sample KBSC44metaG_FD_92761 | JGI IMG/M metagenome (GOLD analysis project Ga0105239, IMG submission 92761) | Corn rhizosphere microbial communities from Kellogg Biological Station, Michigan, USA - KBS C4-4 metaG | ecosystem: Host-associated > Plants > Roots > Rhizosphere > Soil | place: Michigan, USA... | reverse complement strand
TACGTCCCGTGGTCCGCGACGAGCTGCATCCTGCAGGTCGCCGCCGAGGCCTTTGCTTAGCGGTAGGTGAAGGGGATCACGCGCCGGTCGTACTCGCGCCCCGTCGCGTCCTCGAGCCGAACGATGGCGACCAGACGCGCCGCTCCGCTGCTGAGGATCTGTCGGCGGACCGTTGCGTGACGCCCGAGCGGTGGAATCGGAAGCCTGGTGACTACGGGCTGGTACTCCTCGCGCGCTCGCCGCTTGGCTGTGCCTCGCTCCAGGGCGGTGCCGAGCCGGTCCCGAATCTCCCAACGCACCCTGGTGTCGAGAGCTTCGCGGCCCTCGACGAAGGCGTCGATCGCAAGATGGCCGGCCTCGATCTTGGCGCTCAGGAAGGTCGCGTCGCCGATCGGTGCGTCCAGCTGGCTGAGAGCGAGCGGGAAGTCGCCGGTCAAGTTGACCGCGACCGCGTCTTGGTCGTCGCCGAACAGGCGGCGCATCACGGATCGCGTGAAGACGAACGCCCGCTCGTCCGAGATCCACGTGTGCTCACCGTCCTCGCTCGTGAGGTCGCCTCCTGCGCGCTTCAGTACTTCGAGCAGGCTGTGCGTGAAGTGCCCGTTGCGGACCTCGCGTCCGTTCGCGAGCGCTGCGCTCTCCGCAGAGAGACGGTCAGCGCCAGAGCTGAAGACGAGCCGCATGCTCGGCGTCGCTTCTGCAAGCATCTCGAGCCAGCTCGGAGATGCGAGGCCCTCCAACCCACCGACCTCGACTTGTGCCTCCTTCAGGAAGTAGTCGAGGTAGGACGCGGCCTGGCAGACATCAAGGACGACCATCGTGTGCGGAGCGCCGACGCTCTCTATCACGCGGACGAGCTTCTCGTACTCGAGCAGCCCATCCGCCGTCTCGATCCCGCGCTCGCCGCCGTGGCCGGAGAAGTAGAAGAGTAGATAATCGGAGAGGAGACCGGCCTCACGAATGGCCGACAGGATGGAACGACGCGTGGCTCCGCCGCCCCGCAGCGGGGCCGGCGCACTTCCGCGAAGCGGACCCTGCGCGCTCCCTACGAACGCCGCGATGTCAGCCGCGTCCTTCTCTGCCCACGCCAGTCTCCGCTGACCGGGAGCCTCGTTCACGCCTGCGCTGACGACCTGGTACTCCATCTACCTTACCTCCTCACGCCGAGATCCAGTTGTAGACGTCGATGGCCTCGTACCCGCACTCGGGACAGACGGCTACGTGCCCAGCGTACTCCTTCGGCTCCGGTCACTGGCTCGGCTGGACGCTGAACCGATCGCTGCGCTTGAGCGCGCCGCGCACGAGCTGTCCCTTCTTGCATCCGCGGCGGCAGATGAAACGCACGAAATCTCCGGTGCGATCATCGAGCGGCTTCTCGTCCTGCTTGGCCATCGTGAGCGAATCCAACCACGCGCCATCGCGCGCACAACACGGCGCCTGCAGTCTAGCAAAGAGCCCCCCGGCTTCACATGAAGCCGGGGCCGACGTCGGGCGGCGAGCAGCGCACCCGCCGCGCTCGCCATAGCGAACCGGACCGCGGGTCCTGGTTCGCGGTGTGAGCCACGCGCGTGATGACGTTCACGAGCCCGAGCGCGTGATGGGCGCCTCCGCGAGGGGCCGTCGCTTGAGGCGGCGGTTCAGCTCCTCGGCGCGCTAGTCCGGGACGCGCCCTGGGACCAGCGCTTCCAGCGCATGCCGACCATGCTCGCGAGGTGGCGCTTCGCGAACGCGGTGAGCGCGTGCGGCCCGACACTGGCACCACGACGTGGCCCTCGAGAGTGAAGACGAGATCCGAGACGTGGACGGTCGCGTCGGCGCGCATGCGAGCCGCGCGCGTCGCGACAATCTCGTCGACCTGGTCGAACGTGGAACCCCACGCGGAGCCGGGCTCGCGCGGGTAGACAGCGGGGACGACGGCCCCGCACAATCGTGTCTGTGTGGTTCGTGCTCAAGTCCGAACGCCCATCGGGTCCGTTCGATCGGGACGAGCTTGAGCGGATGGTCGCGGCCGAGGAGTTGTCCGCGTCGGATTTCGCATGCCCCGAGGGCTCACCGCGCTGGCTACCGATCGCAACCATCCCGGAGCTCGCGTCGCTCTTCGACGTCGCTGCGCGGATCGACAGGGCCGACGAAGCCTCGCTCGATGCGGGCAACGCTGGCGATGCGACTTGGTGGACGAGCGCCGAGGTCGCGTCGTGGATTCGTGGCGGCGGCACCTATCTCGGAACCTTCGAGGCCGTGCCAGATCTGCCATCGGCCGAGCGCGTGATTCGCGCTGCGCTCGGGAAGGCGATGTTCGCTCCGGGAGATCTGGCTCGCAGCGCCGAGACTCATGTGGAGTCGATGTGGACGCCGTTGCACGAGATTGTGATCGAGGCGCGGACCTCCTACACCGCCACCGTCCAGCCGTACCGACGGGTGCGAGTGGGTGACGGTCGAACGGAGCGGCAGGACCTCCGACCGGAGAGCTACTCCGAGACCCTGGCACCCGTGCGGCATCGCCGCTGGCAGACGGCGTGTCCCGAGCTGCTTCCGAGCGCGGCGATCGATGCGCTTCTCCCGTTCGGCACGTACACACCGCTCACGAGCGCAAGAGGCGACGCGCCCGCACATCGACCCGTGTCCGCCTCGACCAAGCCGGATCTACGTGTCGTTGCGGACGGTATTCGCGAGGAGGAACGATTCCGAGCAAGCGCGTCACTCCGCAAGCTGATACCCAGTTCATCGGACCGGCAATACGACGCCCCGAGGCTGAATGCGCATACGGAGCTCGACGCGGCCGGCGTCTTCGTGAGCGTTCTCGGCGTTTGGGTGGGCAGCTTCCGCTATCGAGGTCGACGCCATCCGGTCTTCATCAACGCGGGGACCGGGGCGGTGGCGCTTCCGTCGGTACCTCGCAGCTCGGCGAAGATCCTTGGCACGGTTGGCGTGGTGGCGATCATCGGCATCGGCGGCTGGCTCGCGCATCAGCACTATTCGGTCGCACCGCCTGCCGCGCATGTTGCGGTCGTGCCGGCTGCAACTGCGCTCGCATTGCCTCCGCCACCGCCCGCAGAGGAAACGGCGGCCATCGCTCCGCTCGTCCAGCGTCGCGCAACGCTACTCTTCAGCAGCGACCCCTCTGCGGACGTCGCGCCGTCATTCACATGGGACACGCTGTACGGTTCGATCGTCGTCCGAGCGGTGCGCGACGCCGACGGCACGATCACGCTGGTCGATGTACCGGGATGCGAGGCGGAAGGGGCGGCGGCCGAGTGCATGTGGGTGCCGGGCTCAACCGAGCGGACGGAGGTTCTCGCAAATGCGCGGACGGACGGCACGCTGCTCGTCCGCTTCGAGGACGTTCACGACACGCAATCGGATGGCCTGGTGCGCGTGCTCGGAATTCGGATCACGAGCGCGACACAGGGCCCGGATGGCCTCGTGAGCGAGATCGAGATGGTCGGGCACGACGGGACGAGCACCGAGTACTGGTCGGGGCGCTTCCCGGCGTGGACCCTGATGCGCGCGGTGCAGTGATCGCAGTCGCGGCAGAGCACGCTCAACGCGCCGCATGCAATCGCTTCACACGCCATTTGCGCCAACCGCCAGCGATGGTGGCGGATCGTCGAGAGCTCACGTCGACGAAGCAGCGCCTGCGGGTCATCCCGCGTCGGAACGACGCAATCCGAATCGGGGGCAGGCGCGTGCTCGAGCTACGCGGCGTGCTGGCTGTCCCATCGCAGAAGTGCGAACGTCTCCGCCGACAGCGAGCAATGTGGACGTAGCAGGGCACTTCGCGCATGCCTAGCCCGCTCGCTCCGCGATGAGGAGCAGATCGCGCCACGACGCGCGTCGTCACATCGCGCAGTGCCGCGACGGGTCACAATACGATGCTGGTCCAGCGTTGCAGCTGAGGTCGGGGCAGCAGTCGGCACCGAGATCTCCACACGGAGTGCACGTGCAGGTCGCGCCATCGGGGCTGTAGTGGAACGCGAGCCAGGGCCCGCAGAGTGTATCGAAGGTCGAGCCCGCCTGGCAGCACGCACCGTCGCGCGTACCGCAGGGCTGGCAGCTTGATCCGATACAGTTCTCGGTCGCCGAACATGCGTGGTCGCACGAGCCGCAGTGGTCGTGGTCGGTCGTCACGTCGATGCACGAACCAGCGCACGTCATCGAGCCCGCGCCGCACTCGCAATGCGCCGCGCCCGTCACGCGCGGATCGTCGAGGCTGCAGCTCGTGCACGTGTCCCCAACGCATGCTGCCCAGGCGACGATCACCGCGTCGACATTCGCGCAGTGGGCACTGTCGCGCACGGTCGCGCGCTCGACCTCCATTCCGCCGGACCACGACGCATCGGCTGCGCCCGTGAAGCAGGCGCCGGTGTCGTTGCAGAAGCACAGCTGCTCGAGCGCGCAATCGACCGTACGTCCCGCGGACTCGTCGACGCTGCCGTCGCAGTCCTCATCGACCATGTCTCCGCAGCGCTCGACCGCGCCGCCATGCACGTACGCGCGGTTGTCATCGCAGTCCGTGCCGCCACACGAGCGCGGCGGATCTCCGTCCGCATCTCCATCGAGCGGACGGTATGTGCATACCCGCGCGGCTGGGTCGCACACCTCCATTACGGTGCACGGGTCGGAGTCGGTGCAGTCGGCGGACGTCCCGCATGGCCGGCCTGGCTCGCATCCGGTCGTCGGGTTGCAGCTCTGTCCAGCCGCGCACAGCGCAGGCGCGACGGCGTGCCGGCACGTTCCGGTCGAAGGGACACAGGTGTCCGCCGTGCAGTCGATGGCGTCGGCACATTGCGCGTCGGTCGCGCAACCGGTCGGTGCGCCATCAGGGTTCGCGCCGTCGCTCAACGGGGCGCCGCTGTCCGTCGGTGTCGATGGCGCAGGGCACCCGGAGCTTGTCACCAGCGCCAAGACGAAGAGCGAGCGCACGATCCAGCTCGACGGCGAGCACCGCGCGTACGCGCTCGAGGTGCTGATCGAGCGCGCGATGAAGCCAGGACTGTTCATGGTCGCCTCCGGGAGCGTCGGAGCGAGGCGCGTCCGGCTCCGACTGAAAACGCGCCCGGTTGCGGGCGCGCTTCGTCGGGGGAGACGGCAGTCGCGAGGCCGGATCGCCCCGCTCCGATCGACTACGAATGTCGTCCATCACCGGTTGGATGTCAACGGGCGGCTGGCCGCCGTCGTCGGGCTGGTTTTTCGAGTGATTCTGGGTCGGGCGGGGCTCGGACGGCGGACCGCTTGCGAGCGGGAAGGCCGATCGCGGGATCATCGACGCGAGTCTCGAGATCGGCTCAGCGCGCGCGTCGCTTGCGATGTGCACGTAGATCGACGTGGTCGCGATGTTCGCGTGCCGCATTACGACCGCAAGCGTCGGTACGTCGGTGCCGAGCCGGATCGACGCCGTGCCACACGCATGGCGCAGTGCATGTGGTCCGATCGCGCGCTCGAGTCCCGCCTCGAGCGCGAGCCGTGCGACCAGCCGCTGCACCGAGCGCACCGAGAGTCGACCCGACCGCGAGGTCGATGGTCGCGCCGTCAGGAAGAGCGCGTCGGTGCTGTGCGCGCTCATCGCACGGGCGCGCAGCCACGCGGCCAGGATCTCCGCGAGCTCTTGCGGCACGGGAAAGTCCGTCTCGGTCCCGCCCTTGCCGCGCACCTTGCGCACGACGAGCGCCGTGAGATCGATCTGCGTCGCGTCGAGCGCGACGAGTTCATGAACGCGTAGCCCCAGAACGAAGAGCAACGCAACGATCGCGAGGTTGCGGGCGCGAGCCGCCGAGCGCGTGGCCGCGTCGAAGAGCGGCGCGATCTCCTCGGGCATGACGACGACGCCGGGTCGTTCTTGACGTGAGCGCTTCACGACGATGCCGTGCGTGGGATCGATTGTCGCGCCCTCGCGCGATGTGAAGCGGAAGAACGCGCGCAGAGCCATGAGCTCGCCTCGTTTCGTCGACGGCGCGAGCGGGTGACCACGCGCACCGATGCGCGCGAGAAAGTTCTCGACGTCGGTGGCGGACGGGGCTCTGTCGCCGAGCGCGCCAAGAAATGCCCGAAGCGTGCGCGTGTACGAGCCGATCGTTCTGGGAGCGGCTGCGCGAGCGGCGAGGTGTCGCTCGAAGCCGGGCAAGAGGTGGCGAGGATGCATACCGGGAGGGTGGGGACCCGGCACGTCTTGCGGCTCGCAAGTCGAGCGCGATGCGCGGATCGGGGATCACCGTACCGAGCGCGATCTTCTACGTCCACGAGAACGTCGTCGAACCGGTGTAGGAGGTCATCGCACCTCCACGTCGGCCACTGAACACACGCGCTCGCTCGCCAGGGGTGATTGACCCTAGCCCCCGAATCGGGTGCCATCGAGGAGTTCGAAGCCGTGTCATCGTCGACGAGAGGGGCCGAGTGACCGATGGTACTCGTGATGTGCGCGGGCAATAGCTGCCGCAGCCCGTTCTTCGCAGCCCTTCTCTCATCCGCGGTTCGAGTCACAATCACGTCCGGCGCGTATCTACGCCCCGCCGCATCGGTGGACTCGCGCGCGGTCCTGGCGGCCCAAACCCTGGCGAGCGAAGGACTCGTCGACGCCGGCCTTCCAGAGGCCCTCGCGCGCCACCGTCCTACGATGGTATCGCCGGAACAGCTCGCCGACACGTCCTTCACGGTGATTCTCGACGAGAGTCTTGCTCGGTTTTGGAACCGCCAACGCGGCACGAAAGGACGACCCATCCGCGCGCTCTTCGAGAACGCGTTGATCGCGGCGCCGGTGCGGTTCGTCGCCGCGAGTGATGACGCGTTCGAACTGGGCCGATGCGGCGGCTCGGACGAAGCCGTTGTCGCCGCCTACACACGTCAACAGCGCGCGCTCGTCTCCAACGCTGCGGACGTGGCGCGATGGCTGCGACATCTCGCCGACTAACGGAGCCGGAAACTGCAACAAGGTCGCTAGCTAGGACGGATGCATGCTGACAAATTGGGCCGAAACACTCATCATTGCCCCGTCGGAACTCATCGAACCGCGCACATTGACCGAATTGCGGCTAGCGCTACGGGGCTTGCTCGACGGGAAGCAAGTCCGACCCGTCGGTCAGTTGTACTCCTTTTCCGACTGTATTCAGACGCACGATGCGCTCCTGCGCATGCCGGACATGGCGGAGGTTCGCGCCGGATCGCGCGACGAGAAGGGTCCGCTCGCCCCGCTCCTCACCTCGGATGCGTGGAGCGCCCACGAGGGCTACGCCTACGTCCGCGGGGGTACGCGCATCCACCAACTATGCGAAGAAGCGCGGGCGCTCGGCCTCTGTCCATATACTCTCGGTGGATCAAGTGGTCAGACTGTGATTGGAGCGGTCTCGACTTCGACGCACGGCGCCGACTTCGGACTGGGGCCTCTTCCAGAATTTGTCGTCGCGTTGCATCTGGTAACTCCGAGTCGCGACTATTGGCTTGAGCGGCGCGGGCGCGTATGGGTCGATGACGACCACTTGGCTGAACTCCTCGAGGATCCGCATGAACTGCGGATTGTTCGCAAGCAGGACTCCCTCGATGCGGCGTTGGTGTCGCTTGGTGCCGCCGGCGTGGTGGCCGGCGCCCTGATCGCCCTGCGGGCCAGCACGTGGATGAACGAGCGCGTCTTCGACCGCGTCGGGTGGTCGGATGTTCTGGCGGCACTGGCGGACCGCGATGCGGCCGGCCAGCCTGTGGAGCCACCCGCTTTCCGGACGCCACCAGGGCAGCCGACTGACGACGTACCCCCGGGAAACTATCGTTATCTCGAGATCGCGCTCAACGCATACGACACGCCCGCCACTGGCATTGTGGTGGCCCGCAACCAAGCGACCAGAAGCGAAATCGACGCGGTAGCAAACGCTCTGCGAGATCCTGCAAGACTAGAGCGCAGCAGTCCCGACCTGGTCGGATTCGCGTTCGCCATGAACAACGATCCGGATCGCGCCGGCGCCGTGCGGTCGCTAATGCGTAGCTCTCGATTGACGGGCGCCGCGAGCCAAAGGGCACAAGGTGCGAAGGCCAAATGGGTCTACTGGGAGATGGGAAGCGTCCTCGACGTGGGCATACCAGACAAAGTGCCAGTCGTCGCATGCGAGCTAGTCTGGAACGCGGCACATCGCACAGAGAAAGACAGTAAGGATCCCGACTACGTCCGGTTTCTCGGTGCGTTCGCGCAGCAGGTCCAAGCGAGTGTGCTTGCCGACATGCCATTTCTCGGCACTCTGACGCTGCGATTCTCGCGAGGGACGACTGCGCACATGGGCATGCAGTACTCAGCGTCCCCAATGTCGGATCGATTCGCACACGTCGAGATCTCGGCTCTGCAGGACGTGAAGCAGGCGGCTGGCGAGATGCCACGACTGCTTCCGGACGACAATCGTGCCCTGCTGAACGCGGTCCTTGCCCACCCGGCCGCTGCTTCCGCACGTCTCCACTGGGGGCAGGCGCAGCTTGGAGCGACCAAGTTTGATGCGCGCATATACCCGAAGGTCGCCGTCTGGCGCGCCCGAATTGCAGATCTGGTGGGAGACGATGCGGCGCGATTTCGTAGCCCGTTTCTCTCGGCGATCCATGCGCTTCCGTGACGCCGCAGTCTTGGTCGGATTGGGCACGGCGGCATGGCTTTGCGCCTCAGACGCGCGAGCGCAGAGTCTCCTCGGTCATAGCTGTCAGAGCGACGCCGATTGTCGCTCTGACGGATACGTCTGCGACGCAGAAACAGTGCCGGGGCCTCCGCGGGGGGTCGTACATGTGTGCCGCCCCTCCGCTGTGGCCCGCGCAGTCGATCATCATATCGACATGGTGACCGCGTCCCCGTGGTACCAGTACCTTGAGCGCATGCGGTTAATCGGCCTCGGGCGGATTGCGTCAAGTGGAGAAGCGCTAGGCGGTGGCGCGCTGGGGCTCCTCGCTCTCGACGTTGGGAGCCAATATGGAACTGTAGAGCTCGCAGATGTCGTCGTCGGGGTCCTTGGCAACGACCAGCGCGCCACGGCCATTGTGAGTCCGACGCTACTGCGGGTCGAACAGTACTTGTGTCGCGTCACCTCCGGCTCGGACCAGGGCTACCAGATGCGGGCGCCCGCAATCACCGATCTTCCCGCCCTAGGAACGCAGCGGCCGTGCGGCGCAGGTGAGTGGTTCGGCTACTACGGAGAGGCCGGCGTCATGACATTCCGTCCTGAACTCGGGTATGTTGGTGCTCGGATTCTCGAACTGGGGCTGCTTGCGAATGTGTTCTCAACGGGTCGGACCGAGCGCGCCCACTCCGAGCTATGGATCTTCCGCATCGGCGGATCGGTCGACGCGACCGATGCGGGCGCGATTGCGACGAGTGGAGCGCCGCGGACCAACGGATTCTTGAGAGCATCGGTCGGTACGCGATTGGCGCTCTCGACGCGCGATCGAATCGTGCGATTGGTGGCATCAGCAGATTGGCGGCCCAATCTGCTCGAGTGGGCCGACCAGGTCTTTGAGGCCGACCTACGAATCCAGTTCCACTATGTACCAGACCGCGCGGTGGTCATGGCGCTCTTCGCCTGGCTCGGGTGGTCATTTGCGACGAGGCCATGGACTCGAGTGAGCTCGTGGGCTGACCCGGCCGCGACGAGTTCGTTGATGATGGGCATGGGCGTAGAAGTGTTCTGGCACGGAAACTGATCGTTGAGGTCCACGGCGTAGCGCCCGTTCGCCCTCCTGATATTCATCATTCGAACTGAACGCGCGTTCTCGCCGCGCAGGGGTGACGCGGTGTCGCGAGCGGTGTGAGATACTCGCCGGGGTGGGATCGCCGCCGACGGCAAAGGAGACAGCGTGGAGCTCGCAAGGAAAGACACCGTAGCGCCACTCGATCTCGACTACGCGGTGGTGGTAGGAATAAACACGTACCGCTCATCGACCTTCAAGAAGCTCGAGGGCGCCTGCACTGACGCTGATGACTTTGTCGACTGGCTGACGAGCGCTCCTCCGAACGGAGCGGGAATCGACGATAACGCACGCATTGCCGCAGTTCCGAACCCAAGCAACGGCCGGCCGGAAGCCGTCGATATCCGCAAGGCGTTCACGAAGGTCCTCGAGCGTCCCGACGGCGCGACAGACATGAAGAAGGGACGTCGACTCTATATCTTTGCCTCGTCGCACGGCATGAACATGCCTCGGTTCGACGGAGTCGCGATAGTCCCGGCGAACTATCATAGCGACGAGAGAGAGTGCGTTGTCGTTCAGGAGTACGTCGACACCATCATCAAGCGCGGCGCGTTTCGCGAGATCGTCGTCTTCATGGACTGCTGCCGAAACGACCACTTGCCGAGCACGAAGCAACTCGATCTCGCGATGACTGAGCGGGGCGGCTACCGCGCGGACGAGATCAAGCTCTTCAGGGTCTATTCGTCCCTCTTTCGATCCCTGTCGCGCGAACGCGATTTTCCAGATCGGAAGACCGGAAGGCCGGCGAAGCGCGGGGTGTTCAGCTACGCGTTGATGGAGGGACTTCGCGGCTTGGCCGCAGACGCAGACGGAGAGGTTACCACAAGGTCTCTGACAGCATATCTCCGCGCGCGTGTCGACTACTATCGTCCGGCGGACTCCAAGCAAGAGATTGATTCATACACCATGCGTGACTTCGCCGTCGTCGCCGGCCTTAGTAGGCCACCGCCGACGCGGATACAGTTCGTGGTTCCGGGCGAGACACGCGCGCTGGTGGTCAGGAGTGAGGGGGAAGAACAACTGCGGCTGCATTCGTCGCAGGCCGTCGTGCAGAAGCCTGCCGGACTCGGCTTCTCGTTCACCTTGGCGTCGATGCGGCGATATGCATTCGTGATTGAGGGCGGGCCGCTTGACGGCCATAAGACGTACCGGGAAGTCGCGGGGGCGACCATGAGCCTTGCGATCAAGGAGGGCGAGGTGCGAGATGGCTAGACAGCTCTGTAGTCTTACGATCGTCGGGAGCGCGGCCCTCGTAGAAACACAAGTTCACAACAGCCGTCTCGAAAGAGCCAAAGTTGGTTTTGGAAACTGGTCGGCTCGACTTCCAATTGACGAATACGCGATCACCTTTCGCGTCGGCGGGGTGGTCCGAAAGACGCACGTGGAGTTGCGAGACGTAAGCGAGGAGACAACGCTGAGCGCGCCGGAACCGTTCGGACTTCGGCCGGAAATGTCGGACATGCGTCGGGCGGTTGAAGCCGTTCTTGAGCGTGAGCGCGCCGCCAGAGTCGACACGAGTTCATGCACGGTTGTCGTCGTGTATGACGCTCTCGAGACCGATCGCCCGATGGGCGTACAGGTGGTTTCACGCGAGGGGCTGCACATCCCGCGATCACGGGCGGTCCGCTTACACTCTCGTCCTGTGGAAGTATGGAGTCTTCCGGTCGCCCCGTACGTCTTGCGAACTCGCAGCGGTACGGACGCATACGATCAATCCCTTCCTGTGTCCGGCGGCAGTGTCACCCTGGTGCGCGTGGCGCTCTACGAAGAGCCGGCCCAATCGGGGTTCGCGGAGGACCCCTCACGGCATCGGATCATGGTGCTGGATCCTCGTGATCCACGGAGTGGTGCTGACATAGGGTCGCGCCTTCGGCTCAATGACCTGATGCTAGAAGCAACCTCAGGACGGATGCCCCCGGAAGTCGACGAACTCGCCGCCGAAGTGGCCAAGTTCGGCGACCCCGTCTCCGATTTGCTGCTAGAGCACGTGACAAGGAGCCGAGGAGGTCCGCTGGCTACGGGCAGCGGCTCCATGCTCGGTGCGCTCCGGACCGATCGGCGCTCGCTCTTCTTCGAGCCAGGGTTTCGGCCTCCCGCGGAGCTTCGAGCTCCGGACGCCTTCCGTTTTCCGCCGTTGTTGTTCGCGAGCTGGGAGCGTTGGATCGACGCCGCGCATGTGGACCCGACACTGATAGCCCCTGGCTCTCCGGCTGATCGGATTGCCGAGTACAGCTTCCGTAGCGGTCCATGGCTCGGTTGGCTCGCCGAGGCGTTGCAGCTGGGTTCGGGACGACGTGTTCCGCGGCAGGCGGCCGAAGAGTTGGCGGCGCTGCGGGAGTTTCTGGAGGAACGAGGCATAGGAGAGATTCAAGGCGCGATTCGGAGTGCAATGGAGACGAGCGTCGGGCTCGATCGACGAATGCTACTGTGGCTAGTCGACCGGGCGGACGAGGACGAGGAAAGCTACTCGCTCAATCGCGAGGATGTCGATTACGAAGAGTTGGTACGCCGGCTACGCGTTCCGCCGGTCACGGCGGCCAATGCTGCGTCCTATCTTTGCGACAAGGTGCGACACTACCTCGAGGAGAAGGATCGCGAGGCGCTGCAGGCGAAATTGATTCGCGACGAGGCGCTACTTGCAATCGCCGAGGCAGCAAGGCGAGCACGCGTCGAGAGCGAGGGCGTTGCCATTGCGTCGGATGGAGCCGGGAGCGCTCGTGTCGTGTTCGTCGGTGACGAACTGCCGCTCGCTGCGGCAAGGCCGCCTGATGAGCGAGAGCGCGTTGGCAACGAGGAGGAGCAAATGGAAGTCGAGAACAGTCCAGAACCGTTCGTCTTGGGCCCCCGCAATCATATCTTGCTGAAGAACGGGCGATTCGTGGACCCGTCGACCCGTTCGGGTGTGCACGAGGCGCTCGATCGCCTCGCCTCGATGGCTCCGGACGTGCCACTTGTCGTCCACTTCCATGGGGGCCTGGTGTCGTCCGGCGACGCGGCCGATATCGCCGGACGCCTCGGGCCCGAGTACGGACGGGCTGGAGCTCACCCCTTCTTCTTTGTCTGGAACTCCGATCTGACGACGACTCTTCGAACCAACATGGCGGAGATCGCTGGCCAAGTTCTCTACCAAGTCCTCGTGGAGAAGGCGACCGAGTGGGTCGTCTCCAAGATCACGGGCGGTCTGGTGTCGGGGAGCAAGGACGGGGCGCTTCCAGAACCCATTCCGGTTTCCGCGCGGGACGACGCGGAGCGCAAGGCGCTTAGCTCCCATCTTGACTCGGTCGCCGAGCGCGTGCCGCGTGAGAGCGTCTCCGAGGAGTTTGACCCCTTGCAGAGCGACCAGATGCTCGAGTGGCTGAAGGACGATCCACGACTGACCGACGCTGCGCTCTGGGCTCGCGATCTCGGCGACGCGGGCGAAGTTCTCATCGCGCCGGAGGTCCTCGAGGAGATCCGCGGCCCCGAGGGAGGCAAGTCGGCCGCGGTGTTCCTTGGCATGCGCGTCCTCGAGATCGCGGCGCGAGTCGTACGACGTTACGTGCGCGGTCGCGACCACGGACTCTATACGACAATCGTTGAGGAGGTGCTGCGTTCGGTCTACCTCGCCACCGCAGGAGGCGCGGTCTGGGCGGCGATGAAGAAGGACACCGCAGACGCATTCGGCGATGACCCAGAGCGGCACGGCGGCACTGCGTTTGTCGACGCGCTTGACGCACTGTCTCAAACACCGCGTAGGATTGTCCTTGTGGGCCACAGCACCGGAGCGATCTACATCACGAACCTACTGCGCGCTCTGCACGCGCGCGGGAGCAAGTTGAAGGCAGAGGTAGTCTTTCTCGCGCCCGCGGCGACGTTCAAGCACATTGCCGCACACGAAGACGTCTATCGCGCGCATGTGAGCGGCATAAGAATGTTCGGCCTCGTTGACGAGGCCGAGGCGGGATACTGGGAAGTGCCAGGCTACAGTGGCTCACTCCTATATCTTGTGTCAGGCTTGTTTGAGGACGAGGTCGACGAGCCGCTCTTGGGGATGCAGCGCTTCTGGAGTCCGAATGCTCCGTTCAGCGAACTCCCCGAGGTGCGGGTCGCGAACAGGCTGATCGCGCCGGAGTCTCGCGTTTGGTCGCCTACGGTCAAGACGGCAGCGCCGGGCTACATGTCGGCGGCGAAGACGCACGGCGACTTCGATAACGACCCGGCGTGCATCAAGAGCGTGGCATACATCATAGCGAACGGGATCGCGCCGAAGCGGTAGGCGGCGGTCGGCGAGGTGCCGAGCGCTCGGTACATTTCCGCGGCTGAACATGCAGGGCGTGTCGTGGGCTCGGTATGGCGGCTCGCCGATCCTGCCGCGGTGCTCTGTGCGAGGGCGTCTGTGGAGGCCGCGGCATGCCGATCACGAGATCACGCGCTCGCCGAGGTCTCGGCGCGGGCCGGTCGCACGACGACGACCAGACCCGCTTGACGCACATACCGGCGTCGCGTAGCTCTCAACGCGTCGGGATCTGGTGTTGCCCATGTTGGGCCCCGCCTTCCTCCCAACGAAACCACCACGCGGAATCGCCGCTACGGAGGCTCTATGAAGTCCGAGTCCAGTAATTTTTCGCTCTCAAAACACCGCTTTCGCGCCGTCCGCTCCTTCAAGGCGCTCGACGATGGCGAACGAAAGAAGTGGGTGATCGTCGCTGCCGCGCGAGACTTGCCGATCGGCATGCCGCTCGACGCGAACGCGCGCGTGCCGAACGTGCTCCGCAATCGAACGTGCGCGTTCCTGCGGCAGACCCTGCTTCAGACCCCGGAGATGTTCCAGATCTACAACGGCGGCATCGTCTGCACGGCGAGCACCGT
>Ga0105239_10005696_pt1 | contig 14550 bp, 14 predicted proteins | sample KBSC44metaG_FD_92761 | JGI IMG/M metagenome (GOLD analysis project Ga0105239, IMG submission 92761) | Corn rhizosphere microbial communities from Kellogg Biological Station, Michigan, USA - KBS C4-4 metaG | ecosystem: Host-associated > Plants > Roots > Rhizosphere > Soil | place: Michigan, USA... | reverse complement strand
CCCTTTTCAAAGCTTACTCATGCGTTTCAACAACTTAAAATACGGCATAAAATCCTGTCGCTCGTCGCTGTATTTTCCCTATTGCTGCTTATCACAAGCGGTTTTTCGCTGTACAGCTTAATGATGATCGTGAAAAACGACGATATCCTTAATGATCAAGTACTTCCGGCAATTCAAACTGTGGACACACTCAACAATACAATTAATCATATTCGGATCAAGCATTTTAAGTACCTACTCTCCACAAGTGTCGCGGAAAAAGAATTGGTTATTCGGGCAGAAATACCGGATTTAGACAAAAGACGGGAGTATTATATTCATGCTTACGAAGCCCTGATCCGCTCCCCGCAAGAAAAACAAGCCTACAATCGTTTTCAAAGACTCTATAGAAAGTATGATCAAATTTGGGATCAAATAGTTTTTCTCGATCGGCATGGCCGTAGTAACGAAGCCAGAGAGATGATGAGCAACCAGGGGCGAAAATACTTTCTCCAGGCGGAAGCCATCTTAGTCAACATCTCTCAAAGCCATATTGATAACTCTGTCCTGGCCCGAAAAAACGAAATTGAGTTCTCTAATACCGCTTTTGTCGTTGTAAATCTGATTGATCTTGTGGCTATGGTGTTAACGGTCTTATTAGGCCTTTATGTGGCCTTACAGATCAGTCACCCGATTCAGAGAATGACTCAATTTGCGGAAAAAGTTTCTAAAAATGAGAATGTGGACTCTGTTCCGCTCATCAATTCCAGAGACGAAATTGGGGTATTACACAAAGCCTTCTTAGTGATGCTATCGAACATTTCAGCCAAAACAGAGTCTTTAAAAGTCCTGAATCACAGGCTGGAAAAGGATTTACAGGAACGAAAACGCCTGGAGAGACAACTCATCCATGCTCAGAAAATGGAAGCCATCGGAACGCTCACCGGCGGCATCGCCCACGATTTCAATAATTTATTGTGGATGATTTTAGGAAACTCGGAAGTTTTACTGGAACTATTGCCCCGGGAATCGAATGAAGCCGAGATCCAGCGAGACATTCTCCAGGCGGCTGAACGAGCAAAAGCACTGGTCCAGCAGTTGCTGGATTTCAGTCGAAAAAGCAATTCTGAAATGCAGGATTTTTCGGTTCGCAGCTTAATCAACGAAGTCAGCAAGCAAATACAATCCCGTATGCCGGAGAATGCTCAACTCATTACGGATATTTCAGATTCCTCACTGTTGGTGAGCGGCGATCCCAATAAATTTCATCGCGTATTAACCAATATTACGACCAACGCCTGTCAGGCCATTGAGCAAAAAAGTGACGGGCAGCTTCGTATCTCCTTACGAGAGACCACTCTGTCCTGCGAAGATCTGTTTCACTTCCCGGAAGGGGCAGAAGCCGGAATTTATCAACTCTTAGAGATTTCAGACAACGGCTGCGGAATGAGCAAAGAGACCATTGCCAAAATTTTCGATCCGTTTTTCTCAACCAAAACCGTCGGATCTGGAACGGGATTAGGATTATCAATTGCTCACAGTATTATTGCTGAAATGAAAGGCTATATCAGCGCCTACAGTGAACTGGGACAGGGCAGTATTTTTAAAATCTTCTTACCCACCATATCCGGTGAAAAATGTGAATCGGAAACTGTTAAAGCAGAATCAAAAATCATTGATGTAAAGCCGGAAGAAAAAGTTGAGAGCCCGAAAAGCATCCTTCTGGTTGATGATGAGCCTCTCATCCGCGCCATGGTAGAGCGCATGTTAGAGAAGCTGGGACACACCGTTCATCTTTGCGAAAATGGAGAAGAAGGCCTGGAGGCCGTCACTGCAAACCCCACACGCTATGATTTGGTGATTACTGATCAAACCATGCCCTTTATGAGCGGCATTGAAATGGCGCAGGAAATTTACAAGATCAACAAAGACTTACCGGTCATCATGGAAAGCGGTAACATCCAGGCGATTAGCAAGGAAGACTTGGAAAATACGGGTATACGAGAAGTTATAAGCAAACCGGTTCAATACAAAGATTTGAAAACCTGCTTAGAAAAAACCTGGAATGAGAACAACAACAGTCCTGATTGAATTCAAGGGGACGTACCATTAAGCATTCTTCAATGGGGAAACAAACGAAAACATGATTCCATATCAAAAAGGGCACAGAATAAGTTCGTGATTCAATTCAAAACTCTGGAGTAACTACCACACAGACTGGCCATATGATTGCGCAGCACCCCCTTGCGGGGAAATGTCGAGAAAGTCAGCCGTTCTTTTTAAGGACTTTTCCCGCCTTCTTCTTTATCCTGATCTTATGGCTATTGAAGCATGAACTTATTCCATGCCTTCTTATGTTTGGGATGAAGCAACCCCAAAATCAAAGAGGACGTTACAATAGAAAGCAAGATTTTTCTAAATCATTTAGAAATGATTCGCATTTCTGGACAAAAAGAGGGTAAAATGAAACAAAGGTCTATGTTAGAGAGTTTTTTCCCCTATATTGTTTCATCAATGGTACATTTTATAAATCAATAGACTTGTTAACCCGGTTGTAACCTATTTATTAGAGAGAGGAAATCTAAAAAATGAACAAAGAAGAACTGATCCAAGAAATCGCTAAAAAAACGAAATTCTCCAAAAAGCAATCCGAAGAAGTTTTAGCGTCGATTATCGAAACCATCGCTAAAACCGTTGCTAAAGGCAAAAAAGTAACTTTAATCGGCTTCGGCACATTCGAGCCCCGCAAACGCGCAGCTCGTACCGGCCGCAACCCACAAACCGGCAAAGAGCTCAAAATCGCTGCGAAAACAGTGCCTGCGTTCTCCGCTGGTAAACGCTTTAAAGAAGCTGTTGCTAAAAAATAAGCTTTATCAACGCTTACGCAAAAGACCTGTTCCTTGTGAGCAGGTCTTTTTGTATCAGTTCATATTTTCATTTTGTACTTGGAAGTTTGGAGAGCACAGGTGTATTAAGTGCCCTCAACTTTTAACTTTTATCTTCAGGAAAAGCACCCGAGATCGTTTTCAGTTCCTCTTCCGTTGCCATCCGTTTCGGTTTTGGAGCTGGCATATTTCGAAGAGCATCATCCATAACGGGTTCACTTGGAATTGCACCAGGCATTTCATTTGAAGGTTTAATAGAGCCTAGCTGCGTGCCTAAATAGTTTTTAAAACGACTGCTTAATTCAGGATTAGCTCTGGTTCGTATTTCACTAAACCCTTTAGGTATCATATCAATCCTGGATTCTTCGAGATCTCCAGGTATCAAATTACGCGTATGCCTATCCACATCAACCCTCAGTTCGTAGCCATGCTCATAAGGATCATAAAAGACATCCCCATCTTTATCCACGTGAGCATTTCGCTCTCTGGCAAGGTTACGATCCGTTTTTAAAGATTTCAGTTCCCGGGCAGCGGGTCCGATTTCCTGATATGTTTTTTCAACCTGCAACTGCGATGACAGCATTTTTTCCGCATTGCCACCTTTGGCAACTTCCTTCGTGACATTATGGGTTAGGACATTTTCAGCCGCCAGCAATTCGTCATCGGGAACCTGGAGATCATACGGTAAGTGATTTTCAAGCTGTCCTCGACTCACATCTCGGAAAGCCTTCCAATTCTGGCTGACACTGGTAGCAGCATCAAATACCGTTCGAACCTATAAGGCATCTCGTTTTTTAAGCACTGCTTGAAGGGGAGTTGCATCATAATCTGAAATTTGAGTTTCCAGCTCGTCAATGCGTCGATCAGTCGCCGCCAGCCACTTTTCAGTCCGGTCTGCCGGAGTCAAATGAGGATTTTGAAGATCCGCTTTATCGAGCTGAATAGGTTGTACCTCTGTGCGACGCTGTGCCATCAGGCGGCCTTTTTGTTTTGCGGTATCCATAATTAAATCGTCGGGGTGGATGCCGCTTTCGTGTGCCTCGGGCAGTGTTTGGCCCGCTTTCTCAAGCTTGGCAGCATTTTTGGTAAGGGCGGATTGAGCCATGCCCAGCTTAATGCCAGTGCCTGTCACGGATGTTGTCTCTTTCATAACAGCCATTTTTTCTGAGCGACTCGTTCTTCCCAAGTAGTCTTCCGGCGTCATTTCGAATTTTTCGGCCTTTCCGGCTATCACGCCACTCAAAGCGGAATCCATGATATCCGGTCTGAGATTAATCTTTTCCGGTAATTTTCGTTGTACTTTTTCCATAGCCTTATTAATGGCAAAGGGTTTTATTTTTTCCGTGGAAAGCAGTTTCAACGCTTCCCGCTTGGACTCCTCAGTGGCTTGAACTATTTTCTCCGTGGCAGCATTCAGCTGCGCATTTCGCTCATCTATGGCCTTACGAGTTTTTTGAGCGCGCATTTCAAACTTTTCAATATTTCTGGCATTGCATTTTTCTGCTTGAGCAGCCGACTTTTCTTCCATTTGTGAAAGCGAAGATTTGCTGGAAAACGCGCTCCTGATCCGAGTAAGCAGTTTGGGTTGCTTCAGGTCTGAGCTGGAAGCTTCTGTGCTCGTTCTGCTGATAATCGGACTGGTCAAAGCCGTGCTGGATTGACTTTTACTTCGAGTCAAGGATATCGAGTCAGTATCATCCCCTTGAAAGCTACTGCTTCGGCTACTCGCTGTGGATTCACTCCGTCCACTATGTATGGATGCATTGTCAGCCTTATCCTCCAGGCCTGTAGGAGTATTAGTCGCAATAAAATGGTCGTCCTTATCAGCCTTAGGAGGAGAATCACCACTGTTTTCGGTTTTTGAGGGGGCTTGGCTAGGAAGAAATTGATCGTCTTTACTCGCACCCGGCTCTGCATTACCGATTTCTTTATTTTTAGGTTTGCGAAGGGTGAACTCATCCTTACTGGATTTAATTTTAGACGACAGCGTACTACGGAGGTTCTTAAAACCCGATTTAAAAAGCTTCACACTAGAGGAAGCCGATGAAACTAATATTTCCCCATTTGCCACAATCTAAATACTTTCCCCACAACCTATATCCCTATATAAAAACATTTTTGTGCTTGAAATTGCCTTGAATGACAAGTATCCGACTGTTCTGCAATTCGTTGCCTTTAACCTTATATGAGCAAAGTTTAAAGCCCTTTAAACCGATTTTGAGTATAAGATTGCCTCAAGTAATGACTCGTAATGACTCTCGTACCCTTGAATACAGCTGCCTTGCAAGCCTGACTCCATCACGGCTTGTTTTGTTTTAGCACCCAGGCAAGCATAGACTAATTCAGGGTTTTCCGGCGGAGACAGTGCCGCATATGCCTGAACTGCGGAAGCACTGGCAAAAACGACATAATCCCAGACCTGAGTTTGCAATTGCTCCGTTTGTGAAGCGGTTAAAAAGGCTGAATGGGTTTGATAGAACACGGAAGCCTGAACAGAGCAACCTCCCGCTTGCAGCTCTTGTGCCAGATCCGGATAAGCACGGTTTCCGCAAGGCCATAGAATTGTAGGAGCTTTTACGCTACAGGGGTAGGAACTTTCCAGATAGGCCAGAAAAGCCTGAGCCGCTGATTTTGCGTTGGCATGGGGTGAAACGAAATCCGCAACATAGCCATACGTAAAAACAATCTGCTGTGTAGAGGGGCCAATGACAGCAATTTTAATGCCTGCATCCAGGGCGGGAAACGTTTGAAAAAAGGCATGAACCCCGTTTTTACTGGTAAAAAACACCCACTCGTTTTGAGACATGTCTGTAGAAAGTTCATCCCGGGAAGTATATTCAACCGAGATCAACGGAATCGAATCCACTTCGGCACCAGCATTCGAGAGTTTCTCGATGAAGCTTTCTAAAAAGCTATCTCGGATACCAGTAACCAGTATCCGCTTTCCATTCATACAAACTTGAGATGGGTTTTGCATTACTTAGAATCTTTATGTAGGACTTCGTCCAAAATTTGACATACGTCATCCCCGCGAAGGCGGGGATCCATTGATAGCAAGGAATTATAAGCGTTCAAAGTGCTTTACTATGACATTCAAGCACTATGAAACTCTATTCAAAAGGGCTTTTTCGCTTCTTTCCATAATGGATCCCCGCCTTCGCGGGGATGACGTATGTCAAATTCTGCGTAAACTCCCAATAAAGCAGGAATGACAAGAATCACATTCCATCTATTTCATTATAATGAAAATACAGGAAGGTTTAAGCTAAATTGTGAGTGGTATGGACTTAATCGAACAGCGTAAAAAGCGAAGAATGGCAGCAGCCACTTTATTACGCATGGTCATTCGAGAGGAAATGCAAGCCCGGCTCGCCATTAATCGCTGGCCTGTCATTGAAAATGCAGCGGACGAAAATGATTTATCAGTCAAAATTGCCATGCAGGCGCTATGGCATTTTGAAGCGGATGAGGATCGCCATCACGAGGAGCTATTTTATCTGGATGCCCAATTGGAACTCCTCAAGCAGATGTCGACCTTTTTGGAACAGGATCGAGATTTTCCAGAGTATATGCTGACTCTCTATCCTTTGGATCATCGCCCCGAATTTTATCGGCCTCATTCCATCCAGGATCGTCGCCTTATCACGCAAATGAGTCGTTATGTCACAATGTGTCTTGCCTATTGGAGGAATGCGTTCAGACAGATTTTAGCCTCCATCCGTCCAAACTAACGATGGCGCAGGAAAAGTCTGTGCTTGTAAATTGAGTATAGCCAGTATGGGATCAGAAGGTGGGGGAAGGGTTCTTAAAAAAACACCTGACTTTCTTGACATTTTCATATATGCCAGCCTGCGTGGTAGCTACTTCAGAGTTTCGAGGGTGAAAGAGGACGACGGTCACAGGATGAAAATGTCCCCTAAGTCCGGCGTTTTTTTAAGAACCCTTCCCCCGCCTTCCAAATCATCGGCTCATTATGAATTTACAAGCACAGACTTTCTCCGTGTCTTCTGAATTAAAAAAAGGGATCTCTTTCGAGATCCCTTGGGCTTGTACTGTTTATCAGGAAGTCAACCTATTTTTGGCAGTGTTCAGAACTGAACAAAGACATTAAATTATGACGGTACTCGTGGCAGCCTTGTTTCGCAGCCATTTTGTGTGACCATTTCGCTTTATTGGTTTCTGAAACCAATTTGGCAACTTTGTTCATTTGCTCACCGCAAGAGGCTTCGATCTCTTTTTTGATTTTTTCCTTAAGAAGCTCCATCCAAGCCTGATCGGCTAACTGGAGGAGTTTATCCGGCATATCACAATGTTCTTGAGCTTCATGAGAAGCGGATTGAGCAGAACTGTCGCAGCTTTGGGCTTGTGAGGAACAGTTTTCGTTAGACATAATAATTTCCTTTCTTAAATAAAGTGGTTTTTCAGGTTTTAGATGGTATTGAAGTATATGGACTGACTGGTTAGTCCTAAAAATGAGTACAAAAAAGGCAATGATTTCTGCATTAGTAAGGTAGTCACGATGGTCGATAAATCCGGGCTTCAGAAACAATGGAAGTCATTTCAAATTAGGTATGACTAGTCAGTCCTAATAAAGCCAAACAAAATTCCTAAGGGTTCCAAGAAAGACCTCCGATTTCTGAACTTGGAAAGAATAACACAAAGTGGACGGACTGGTTAGTCCTAATTTTATTTTTTTACTAAGCCGTCAGCAAGTTCATCAAAAGGTGCATATTTTCACGGATCATATGGGTATTTTTGTAGGTTTTTGCCAAAGCAACACTGCCGTTAAAGGTTGAAACAATCAATTGAGCCGCTTCAGTCGTGGTCATAGAATCGTTTCGGAATTCTCCGCGTAAAACTCCTTCTTTGTAACATTTTTCAACAGCGGCAATTTTCCGCTGGTAGAACTGGGTAAGCCTTGCTCTAAACTCAGGCAGGGAATCGCTAAGTTCGCTGGCCAAATTACTGAAAGCACAGCCCTGAGAGCATTCCATGCTTTCCATCTTTTGAATCATACCGTTCATTAGCGCCTCAAAACGCTTACGAGGCGATAAAGAGATATCTTTTAAAAGGGGTTCCACACTGGTTTCAAAATACTGTTCTTCCATGGCTTCTAAAGCAGTCAAACAAAGCTCTTCCTTGCTTTTAAAATGATAATAGAAGTTACTTTTAGTGACACCAGCCGCCTCGATTAAATCCTGAACACTACTGTTTTCATACCCTTTGCTCGCTAACAACGCCACCGCTGACTGAATCAACTTGGAACGACTACCTGAACTTTCCGTAACAGACTGAGGAGGCATAGTTTCGATCTCATTATATCGGTTTAGGCTGAATCAAAAACCCATTAGGACTAAGCAGTTCTAAGTAAACTTATCATGAGTCTTCATCCCGTTTCAAGCCCTATCTTTTTAATAAAAATCAAAGAACCTGAAGATCAAGGGTATCAAAAAGGCCTTCTTACATGATAAGAAGGCCTTTTTTTAGAGTTTAGAAGCGATTAGTGTTCGCTTTTTTCGGTAGCTTTTTCAGTTGTGGTGGTGGATGCTTCACCGCTGGGAGCAGCTGTGGTGGTTGTGGTAGCTGTGGACTCACCAGCTGGGCTAGCGGATGTGGTGGAAGTGGTAGCTTCGGTGGTAGCACCAGTGGTTTCAGCAGCAGGGGTGGTGGTTTCTGTGGTGGTGGTTTCTGTGCTGCTTTCGTTGGATTTGCATCCAGAAACGGTCATGGTAACAGCGGCTAAACCGATCAAAGCTACAGCGAAGAATTTAGAAGAGATCATGATAACTCCTTAATAAACAAGTGTTATGACTACCAAGTGAAAGAATAAACGAGATAAATTGGGATGCAAACGATTACCATACGAGTGTGTGGAAAACGTGAATTCATAATCATAAGAAAACCGTCAAGCAAAATATTGGTGCTAGGTCAAACTTATAAATTAATCTCTCAAACAATCCTGTCCCGTCGGCACTCAGTTCCAAAGCGTCTTTTTCACAATGCTGTTTTTGTACACACTGCTACTAAATAGTTTGGATTGAATTAGCTGTATTAAAACCTATACGTTTGTCCAAGGTCAAGAACTCCGAGATAGAAAACGAGGTAAAACGCACAATCTTTATATTTCCCTTATTTGTTTATATTGGATTTAACGGGCAATATCGGTTGAGAGTTTATAGTACTTGTTTTTTAAATAATTTGATAGAGCGGGTCATGAATTGATAGTAAAGGAGTACGGTTTCGTTAAAAAAGAAACACAAGGAAAGAACTTTAAAGCTTTTTTCAGAATACTCAAAGGAAAGGCCTTGTCCCCTCCAAGGAAATCAGGAATAATAAGGATGTTGGACTTTGAGGGAAACTATTACGTTTGTTTTGCAACCTTCACTGTTTCAACAATTTTTTAGGTTCCTGAGTTTAGATTAGAGAGAAAAAGAATCAGCGCTACGGGAAAGAGTAACCGGACTCTATTTCAGCTCAAAACCTATAGGCAGTAAAAGTTTAAAACCGTTTATCATAATTGAAAGAAGGATTCGCGTAGGCGAGGAATAGCATCGCAGGCATGAAGCTTAGTTAAATCTAAGTGAGGAGCCGAGAAGCACGGTAAAACGCATGCGGGAATTCGCTCACAATAAGGATAAACAGGAAGACCTTGGCTTACAAAGAGGATAATAGATCGTGGGATTGTTCGACTTTTTTCGAAAAAACACCAACGATATGGGCGTTGATCTTGGCACGGTCAATACGTTGATTTGTACCGTTGGCAAAGGTGTTGTCTTACGAGAACCTTCTGTTGTCGCAATCGATTACAGCCGGAATCCACCCGATGTCATTGAAGTTGGCCTGGCAGCCCGTGAAATGATCGGCCGGACACCTGGAAATATTCGTGCAACCCGTCCTTTAAGAGACGGTGTTATTGCGGAATTCGAATGGGCTGAAAAAATGCTCAAACGTTTTATTGAAAAGGCACTGGGCGGACCTAACTCTTTTGGTACCCGCCCGGGACGTATCGTTGTCGGTATTCCCAGCGGGGTAACCGAAGTGGAACGACGTGCGGTTGCTGATGCGGCACTCCAAACAGGTGCACAATCCGTTAACCTGGTAGATGAGCCAATGGCAGCTGCCATTGGCGCTGGAATGCCTGTCGATAAACCCACCGGATCCATGATTATCGATATCGGTGGCGGTACGACTGAAATTGCGGTTGTCAGCCTGAAAGGGATTGTTGTCGCTAAAAGTTTAAGAACCGCCGGTGATGAATTGAATGAAAACATTCAGGATCACCTCAAAAAAACACATAACCTCTCTGTCGGAGAGCGGACTGCCGAAGAAATCAAAATTCGTATGGGTTCCGCTTACCGAAACCACGAAGAAGAGGAAATGGAAGTTCGCGGCTTGAACCTGTTGAATGGTCTTCCCCATACCATTACAATTAACAGCACAGAGATTCGGGAATGCCTGATTCCAACGCTCATTGAGATTGTTGCAGGCGTTAAGAATACTCTGGAAATGACGCCCCCTGAGCTGGCGGCGGACATTGTTGATAGAGGAATTGTTCTCGCAGGCGGCGGTGCCTTACTTGCGGGTATGGATGAACTCATTGCACGCGAAGTTGACGTTCCTGTTCATATTGCCAACGATCCTTTATCCTGTGTTGTGCTCGGAACGGAAAAAATGTTAAGTGACCCCGTCTACCAGTCCCTCCTCGACGCCACTGAGTTTAGAGGATAAACCCAACATTACTGTTGTTTTAGTCGAGCCACGGATCCCACAAAACACGGGAAACGTGGCTCGTTTATGTGCATGTACCGGCGCTAACCTCTATTTAGTGGGTAGCCTCGGGTTTAAACTCGGCAATAATACCGACGAACACGATCGAGCCCTGAAACGTGCCGGGTTAGACTACTTTAATATCGGTACCCCGATTCATCACGTCGACGAGTTCAATGAAGTGCTGGAAGCACACCCGGGCTGGACGCCTTACTACGTCAGTACGAAAGCAACGCAGCACTATGCCGATGTTTCCTATCCCGACAAAAGCATTCTGGTTTTTGGCAGTGAAACACACGGACTTCCCGCCTGGCTCATTGAAGAAAGTCCGGGCCAATCGATCCGGATTCCCATGCGACCCGATGCCCGAAGCTTGAATCTTGCCAATTCAGTCGCCATTGTTTTGTATGAGTCGATCCGCCAATTTCAAACTAAGAACTAAGAACTAGGGAAACATGGCTATCAGTAGCCCTCAATTTTTATCGATAAGCGAACAGAGTCTACCTGTTTCTAATTCAACCAACGCCAGCAAACAGTTCGTGAGAATCATGTTTCTAAACTTGTTTGCTCAATAATGAACCTGAGCTTAAAAATTAATGAAAAGACTCGTTTTAATATTTTGATCATCCGATTCGCTTTTGCGTTCAATTTTGCCGAATATGAACTTGAGATAAGTTTCTAAGCTCAGCTATACTCTATAAGACTCTACAATAAACAATTCAGACTCGAGTACCCCAGATGCAAGCTTCCTCACCTCAAAAAAAACCTGAGAGTCCAAACCCTCGGCAAAAATTGCCCTGGAAAGCTCTGTTGATACTCATTCTACTCTGGATTTTAGGGTTCTACCTTTCCCAGGCTTTTTCGGCCCAAGTCGTTAATGATGTGCTCGCTACGCAACCCTTTAACCACCATATTTGGAATGAAGTTTTACAAAGACGAGTTGCCCCCGATGGTTCTTTTGACTTTGCCGGATTAAAAGCCAGCCCCGGTCGCTTCAATGCGTATTTACTCCAACTTTCCCAATACTCGCCCGAAAATCACCCTGAGTATTTCCCCAATCCGGACGATATACTGGCCTATTGGATTAACGCCTATAACGCTTTAACACTCAGACAAGCGCTTAACGACTACCCCGCCTCACCGGAACAGCTCAGCGAATTGCCGCCTCGCCCCACGGACTATCTCATCGGTGGACAACTGATATCTCTCGCGGAAATTACAGAGCGCATTCAGGACTACGCCACGCGCTTTCCCACCTACTTGAAATTTGCCCTCACTGATTACACGGTGGATTCGCCCCCCATTTATCAGCATGCCTATGAAGGCATGCATTTAAAAGCTCAGCTGGAACAAACGGTCGGGGTTGCCTCCAAAAATGAGCATTTACTCCACTTTTACGAAAGTGAGCCTCAATGCGTTTCGATTGAACTCAGTAGTTTTTGGAAAAAGCAGCTTGGAACAGGCACTCCGAATAATGCTGAATTGTTAGATGCCAGCGTTGCTCCCAACGGCGGCTCTTGGGCGGGAGATCCGCAAGCTGAAGCACTGGCCGGACTCTTAAAGCCTTATGCGCCGCCCGAGATGCAGGCTATTTGGAATTTCCCATGTACTCATCAAGTCAAAGTGATTCCCGCAGATAGCAAGCTACGCGAGTACAAAGAACCGGGCACCGAAGAAGGTGAAGCACCGCTAGCCAACTAAAAATTGGTTTTTCGGGAAAGGTTCCTGAAAATCCAAGTTTGAGTTGGAGACACCGAAAAAGCTCGTGTTTTTTATCGCGGGAGAATCGAATGAGAAGGCCGGAAGGGTTTTAAAAAAACGCCGGACTTAGAAGACATTTTCATTCTGTGGCCGCCGTCCTCTTTCTCTATAAAATTCTGGAGTCGCTGCAAAGCAGGCTGGTTGTATATGAAAATGTCGAGAAAGTCAGCCGTTCTTTTTAAAACCCTTCCGGCCTTGCACTGATTTCTTGAAGAAGGGATTTAAAAAAGCGCAAACTTTTTCCGCGTCCTAGTGAGGAATTTGCAAGAACCTTTCCGAAAAACCAAAAAATTTTAATTATTTTATTGGCCCATGCTCAAAAGAAAACGACCCGGATTCTCTAAGCAGGCTGCGACTTCCTTAATGAAGTAAGCTGCATCAACGCCGTCGATCAAGCGATGATCGCAGGAAATCGATAAGTTCAACATGGAACGGATTACAATCTGGTCTTCACCATTAATCGTTCGCACGACAGGGCGTTTATCAATTTTATTCACACCCAGAATGGCAGCTTCAGGATAGTTAATAATGGGGATTCCGAAGAGTCCACCAATGGATCCGATACTGCTCACCGTAAAGGTACCGCCCTGAAGATCATCGATCGCCAGTTTGCCTAGGCGTGCTCTGTCAGCTAAGGCATTGATCTCACGCGCCAAAGTCAGCACGTTTTTCTGGTCGGCATTTTTAACAACAGGAACAACCAAACCTTGCGGCGTTGCCACTGCGACACCGATATGACAATCCTTGAAGTAAACAATTTCCTTTTTCGCTTCATCAAGGCGGCTATTCAGCATCGGATATTTCTGAATACCGGCAACGACGGCTTTAATAATGAAAGGTAAATAGCTTAAACGCACCTGCGCTGCATCCGCATCGGCCTGTAAGCTTTTGTGTAAATCCAGTAAAGCCGTTGCATCCACCTCTTCAACATAGGCAAAATGAGGCGCCGTTTGCTTGGATTGCTGCAGGCGTTCCGCGATTTTACGACGCAGCGGTGTGAATGGAAAGCGTTGTTCGCCTTGCGAGTTAAAAGAGCGAACCACGGCCGCAGGCGCATCCGCCTTTTGCTCGGATATACTGCTGGAGCCGACTGTTCCCGCCATTCCGGAAGGTAATCCATACTGTTTGAGATCCGCTGGCGTCACGCGACCCGCTGGTCCACTGCCCGGTACTTCCGCCAGATCAACCCCTTGTTCCCGTGCCATACGACGCGTCGCGGGAGCCGCTAAAACGATACCATTCGCCTTTTGTGCAGCGGACGCGGGAATGGATGTTTTACCTTCATTACCTGCTGTGGTGCTCCCTACAGAGGATAACTTGTCCCCTCCCCCCTCTGCAGGGGATTCTCCAGCCGTTTCTCGTGAAGGATTACGGATGAGGATGTCCGCAGGGACTGGGAGGGTGGGGGGCTTTTCTTCTTTGGGAATATTACTATCAGCGGAAGCAGCATTGCTCGCGGAATCATCAATAACCGCGATCACGCTACCAACCTGAATAATATCTCCTTCGTTTCCGCGACATTCCTTGACCACACCGTGAACAGGAGACGGGATTTCAGCGGTGACTTTATCGGTCGCAATTTCAACGATCGGTTGATCTTCCGTAATGACATCGCCAGGCTTCACAATCCAGCGAATAATTTCACCTTCATGAACACCTTCACCAATATCAGGCAACTTAAATTCAAAAGCCATAAACCAACATCTCCTCCAAACCTCATGAGAGGTTATTTATCAGAAAGCTAAAACATCACGAAAAACGAGTGAAAAACGTTCAAACAAGTTTACTGGTAGGCAATCAAATCCTTGATCGCCAAATAAATACGAATGGGATCAGGCACATAGATTTTTTCCAAGGCATAGGGAAAGGGCGTATCAAAGCCCGCAACCCGCATAATCGGCGCCTGTAAGTACTCAATGGCACGTTCTGCAATGAGAGCAGAAATCTCGGCACCATAACCACCCGTTTTAGGCGCTTCATGCACAATCAGAACGCGTCCACTGCGTTTCACCGATTCCAGAATGCCTTCTTCGTCCATCGGATAAAGGGTTCTGAGATCGATAATTTCCGCACGAACGCCTTCTTTTTCCAACGCTTTTTGAGCCGCCAACTGGCACGGAGCAACCATCGCACCGTAACAGAAGATACTGAGATCGGG
>Ga0105239_10005694_pt1 | contig 14555 bp, 15 predicted proteins | sample KBSC44metaG_FD_92761 | JGI IMG/M metagenome (GOLD analysis project Ga0105239, IMG submission 92761) | Corn rhizosphere microbial communities from Kellogg Biological Station, Michigan, USA - KBS C4-4 metaG | ecosystem: Host-associated > Plants > Roots > Rhizosphere > Soil | place: Michigan, USA... | reverse complement strand
GGGAGAGGTCGTCGATCACCGTCACTTCAAAACCGCGATTTAACAGGTGGCGGGTAGTGACGGAGCCGATGTATCCGGCGCCCCCGGTTACCAGGATTTTCGGCATGTGTCCCATTCTACAATTGAGGCATGCGCATCAGCCGTCGCCAGTTTGCGTGTGGCCTGACTGGCGTCGCTGGTCTGGCTTCCGGAACCGCAGTGCTCGGTTCCTCCATGGCCCGGCCGCCCGCGATCATCGAGCGGCGCGTTTACGCGATCGGCAGCGTGCTGCCGCCCCGGGAAGTTCTTGAGCGCCATGGAATCCACGCCGTGTCGGTGGAACGGCGGCAAAATGGCACTGCCTACTCGATCTCGTTTGCTTCGGTCGAAGCCCGAGTCAAGGCGTGGGATCGATTGAACGCGGACGAAGAATGGTGCGCGATCCGCGACGCGGGCAGGGTTGCGCTGCAAGAGATTCGAGTTCACGCCGCTGCTTAGCGCGAGCGTCTATCCAGGCGGAAAGATCTTCGAGATATCGTTATAGATCACGAAGACCACCACGAACATCAGAAACACGAAGCCTACCTTGACCACGGTTTCCTTGACCTTCATATCCAGATCGCGGCGCATCAGCATCTCGACGAACAGCATCAACATTACGCCGCCGTCGAGGATGGGCACGGGCAACAGGTTGAAGATGGCGAGGTTGAGGCTGACCGCGGCCATCAGCAGGAAGTAGGGGATGGGGCCTTCCCGCGCCGCATCGCCCGACATCTGCGCGATACCGATGGGACCTTGCAGCGACTTCGCGGACATCTTGCGCTCCACGATGCCCTCGAGCGATTTTACGATCAGTTGCGTGTTCAGCAGGTTCTGGCGCCAGGACTCGGCGAGCGCCTGCGGCAGCGCCAGCTTGGTAATTTCGACCCGGGGCTGAAGTGTCAGACCGATCATCCAGCGTGCACCGCCCTGCCCTTCGATGTCGCGCTTGGCCGGCGTTACCTTAACTTTGTGCTGCTGGCCCTTCCGCGAGTAAACCAGGTCCAGCGGAGCGCCGCTGGTTTCATTTTCAATCTCGTTCAGGCGGGGGATCGAGCGCAGAGGCTGGCCGTTGACGCTTACCAGGATGTCGCCCCGTTGAAGACCAACGCGCGCGCCGTCCATATCCTTCAGGACACTTGCCACTTCGATCTCCGATTCCTGTTGCCAACCCGCATTACCGATGCTCTCTTTTTCTTGCAAAGCCGGTGTGAGGGTCAGGTGAAGATGATCGCCACCGCGCATCACCCATACGTCGAGGGGCTGCTTGGGGTTCATGGCGCTCTTGATTGCGACCTGCTCCCAGGTGGGGTCCGTAGTATCGTCGATCTGGACGATCTTATCTCCCGCTTTTATTCCAGCCTTGGCTGCGGCGCCGTCGGATGCCACATATCCAATCACGGGCGACCGCGGGTTCGGCACTTTCTCGTAATGCACCATGAACAAGCCGGTGAGCAACGCGATAGCCAAGACAATGTTAATGGCGGGGCCGGCAAATGCGATCAGCAAGCGCTGCCACCGCGGCTTGGAGGTAAGCGCACGGGGATCGGCGGCGCCTTCTTCACCCGGCTGCTCGCCGGTCATTTTCACGTAGCCGCCAAACAGGATAAGGGAAAAGCGAAAGTCGGTCTCGCCGCGGCGGAATCCAAATAGGCGGGGACCAAAACCAAAACTGAAGGTCTCTACTTTTACATCGAAAAAACGTGCAGCGAAGTAGTGGCCGAATTCGTGGACCAGGATCATCACGCCGATGAGGACCAGGTACCACCAGATGTTCTGCAGCAGAGCCATATATTGCCTTACGCGTGCAGGGTCGCTTCGCTTGGGTCGTTTTCAGACGAATGCATGCGCGTTATCTCACCCTTCTCCATAATGCCACGGGCGACGGCCCGCGATTCGCGGTCAATCTCAAGCACCTCTCCCACCGAACTGGGTTCGCGCACCGGCACCTTCGCTAAGGTCTCGGCTATGGTGGCAGCGATCCTGGGGTAAGAAATCTGCCCAGCCAGAAACGCCTCCACCGCTACCTCATCGGCTGCGTTCAGCGTACACGTGGCGGAGCCGCCGGTTTCCTGGGCCTGATAGGCCAGCTTTAGCAACGGAAACTTTTCGAAATCCGGCGGATCGAAAGTCCAGTGGGCGGATTGGGTCCAGTCGAGGCGCGCCACCGGCGCATCGGCCCGCTCCGGATAGGTAAGGGCATACTGGATCGGCATGCGCATATCCGTGGCTGAGACCTGCGCCATCACGCTACCGTCAGCAAACTCCACCATTGCGTGAACCTTGGATTGAGGATGCACCACCACTTCTATTTCCTTCGGCGCAAGATCGAATAACCAACAGGCCTCAATCACCTCGAAACCTTTGTTCATGAGGGTAGCCGAATCGATGGTGATTCTCTGGCCCATCCTCCAAGTTGGATGATTCAAGGCCTGCTCCGGTGTTACAAATTTGAGATCCGCCGCCGGCGTTTCGCGGAAGGGGCCGCCTGAGGCCGTCAGGATCAGCTTCGAAACCTCACCCCGCAATCCGGCACGAAAACACTGATGGGCGCCGTTGTGCTCGCTGTCGACGGGGATGAGTTCGGCGCCAGAGATCCGCATTGCATCGGTGACGAGCTTGCCGCTGGCGACCAAAACCTCTTTATTTGCCAGACCTACACGCTTTGCAAGCCGCACCGCCTGGTAGGTGGCCTCCAGTCCTTCCACGCCGACGATGGCTGACATTACGAATCCGGCTTCGGGGGCCGCGGCAGCCGCAATGCGGGCTTGGGGACCGGCGGCCAGTTCCGGGAGCGGCGTACCGTTGGATTTGAGGATGGAGCGAAGCTCGGCTAGGGCTTGCTGGTCGGCGACCACTGCCACCTTGGGGCTGAACTCTGCGATCTGCCTAGCCAGCAAGCTGACGTTCCGGCCTGCTACTAAAGCAAAGATTCCAAAGCGCTCCGGCCAGCGGCGAACGACATCCAGGGTACTGGTGCCGATGGACCCCGTGGAGCCAAGTAGAGTGAGGTGAGTCACCTGCCTCCGATCATATCATTTTGGAAACGCGAGGCTAAGAAAAACTTCGCCGCTGCCATATTTTGCTGCCGGGATCGCCGTTCTAAGCCGCTGCGGCTGGCCCCGACTTGTTCCTTGGGGCTGGGTTTGAAAATTACTTTTGGAAAGGGGCGCCGGGAAGGTGCTTCAGGGGTCTTAGTGAGGTTAGTCTCGCTTTGGTGGGAGTTCCCTCCCCGGCTTGATTCCAATAATAATATACTCCAACGACAAAAGCAACAGTTTTTTGTATCTCAAAGCAATTTAGATTGGGCTGGAGCCATAGAAGTCTCCTATGACTCTGATATTACACGATAATCGGTAACCCTATGTCATTCGGCAAAGAAGCGTTCAGCCAGTAATAGGTACCCCTCCCTGAGGTGCGTCGGCTAGCTCTTCACCTCGACACCGGCCAAATCTTCCAAAACACGTATAACTGAGCAGAAGTCGTCCTCGCCGTAGCCCTTGGCGATCGTCGCCCGCAGCATCTGTTCCGTAATGGCCGTCAGAGGGAGTGGCAGGTCCAGCGCTTTGGCGGACTCCAGGGCCAACCCTACATCTTTATGCATCCATTTGATCGAGAATTTCGTGCTGAAGTCACGCTTCAGGATGGAAGGAGCCTTGGCGCTCATCAGGGCGCTCTTGCCTGCGGTGTTGTCCAGAATCTCGAACATCATTTCCGCCTTGATGCCGTTCTTGACCGCCAGTACCAATCCCTCGCTGAAGGCTTGCAAAACATTCGCCATCACCAGATTCAGGGCGAGTTTTGTCTGCAGGCCCTGCCCGGCGGCCCCGCAGTAGAACATTCGTTTGCCCATGGCCTCGAAGTACGGTTTGGAGCGATCGAAAGCACCTTGGTCGCCGCCTACCATGAAAGTCAATGTACCGCCTTCCGCTCCGGCTTTCGATCCGGTGATGGGGGCATCCAGAAAGTGTGCACCCTTCGCGGCGAACATCGCGCCGATCTCGATGCTCTCGGTTGGCGAAATGGTGCTGCAATCCGCAGTCACGCTACTGAGCCGCAGGCCTTCAATCAGTCCGTCCTTGCCGAGGGTGATGGCGCGAGCCATGGCGTTGTCGCCGACGCAATAGAAAATGAAGTCGGAGCGCTGGGCCACTTCCTTGGGCGTGGCGCAAGCGGTGCCCTTGCCTTTCGCCGCCAGCTCGCGGGCCTTTGCCGACGAATGAGTCCACAGCGCGACTTCGTGTCCCGCCTCCAACAAATGCCGGGCCATTGGATAGCCCATAATTCCTAAACCTAGAAAACCAAGTTGTGCCATGAGAGAATCTTACCAATGCGCCCAACAATTTTGGTTACGAAACATGTCTTTCCTGAAACCGTCGCCTTCCTCAAGCAGCACGCGGAGGTGGACTACGCCGACACTCAGGAGGGCCTTACATCCGAGGAACTGATCGCCCGGGCGCGCGGAAAACAGGCCATCGTGAGCCAGTTTACCGATGCGCTTTCCGGTTCCGTGATTGCCGGGATGAAAGGCCTGGGGATGATCGCGCATGTGGGCGTGGGCTTCGACAATATCGATGTCGCGGCAGCGACCGCGAACGGCATTTTGGTCAGCAACACTCCCGGGGTGCTAGACGATACCACCGCCGACCACGCGTTTGCACTGATGCTGGCGACGGCCCGGCGCGTGCCCGAGGGCGATACTTTCGTTCGCTCAGGCCAGTGGAAACGCTGGAATCTGGAGCTGAATATCGGACTCGACGTCCATCACCGCACGCTGGGAATTTTGGGCATGGGGCGCATTGGACAAGCTCTGGCGAAGCGCGCCAGCGGCTTCTCGATGCGCGTGCTGTATCACAACCGCACGCGGCTCGCGCCGGAGATCGAGAGCGCGTTGAAGGCCACCTGGGTGGAAAAGGATCAGTTGATGCGAGAATCGGATTTCGTCAGTATCCACGTGCCTCTAAATGAAAGCACGCGGCACCTGATCGGCGAGGCCGAGTTTCGCGAAATGAAGCCTACCGCCATTCTGGTGAATACGGCACGGGGTCCGGTGATCAATGAAGCCGCGCTTGCCAAGGCGCTCAGCGAGCACTGGATCGCCGGCGCGGGCCTGGACGTATTTGAACGCGAGCCCCAAGTGGACCCCGCGCTGCTCGCGTGCAAGAACGTAGTGATGGCGCCGCATTGTGCCTCGGCCAGCGTGGCTACACGCAGCAAGATGACGATGATTGCGGCGGAGAACGCTCTAGCCGCGCTAACCGGACAGAAGCCGCCGAACCTGCTCAATCCAGCTGTGTGGGATTCGTGGGCATTCCGGCCAGCAGGCGCAAAATAAGCAGGTCTGAGGGCTGGAAGGTGGTGACAGGGATGTTTACCGCGTCCTCTTCGCGATCCACCACGTGGCTGCGAATGATGGTCCGCAGACGATCGACTGACACGCCAAGTTCCTCGGCTGCTTCTACTTCGGTGTATTGAGACTTACTTGGACGGGTCATGAGCATATGGGCCACACTTCGATTGTAGGGGCCGCGTCCGGCTCAGCCCAATTAGGAAGAGCGCTTAGTTGGAAGGGGGGATCGCCTGACGTACCTGAGTACTAAAGGATGAACTCGCCAGCCGGGAATGAGACAAACAGGGCGGAATTGAACAAACGGGCTGCGGAACGGGCCGAAGGCTCCCTGGAACGGGACAAACGGGTTACGCCGCCGTCTATTTACAATAAAGCTTATGAGGACACTACTCTGGTTTCACCTTCTTTCGCTCGGGCTCCTCACGTTGTGCCTCTTACCGGGGGCGGCGTGGGGCCAGACTGCCCCCGGATTCGATCCCGCTGCAATTGACCGCGGCGCCGATCCGTGCGTGGATTTCTATCAGTTCGCTTGCGGCGCCTGGATGAAGGCCAACCCCGTTCCGCCGGATCAGTCGCGCTGGGGGCGCTTCGATGCGCTGCAGGACCGGAATCGTGAAGTCCTGCACAAGATTCTGGAAGAGGCGGCGGTGGTGAAGCCGGGCCGCGCGGCGATCGAACAGAAGATTGGTGATTATTACGCCGCCTGCATGAACGAGAAAGAGATCGATGCCAAGGACGGGACGCCGCTGAAACCGGAACTCGACCGCATCAAGGCAATGGAAGATAAAACGAGTCTCACCGATACCGTGGTGGCGCTGTATCGTAACGGAACATCTCCGTTCTTCCGCTTTGGCTCGGGGCCGGATGCCAAGAACTCGGCCATGATGATTGCGGATCTGGATCAAGGAGGTTTGGGGTTGCCGGATCGCGATTATTACTTGAAGACCGATGAGAAGTCCGCCGAGATCCGCAGGCTATACGTGGCCCATGTGCAAAAGATGCTGCAACTCGCGGGCGCCAGCCCGGAGGCCGCGGCCAAACAGGCGCAGGCGGTGATGGCGCTGGAAACCGAATTGGCCAAGGCATCCCTCGATCGCGTGGCGCGCCGCGATCCGGAGAAGGTGTATCACAAGATGACGCTGCGGGAACTGGATGCATTGGGCTCGGGCTTTGCGTGGGACCGCTATTTCAAGGCTGCCGGAGCGCCGGGTTTTCAAGCGCTGAACGTGGATGTGCCGGACTTTATTAAAGGTATGAATGCGGCCATTGCTGCCGCATCGCTCGACGATCTCAAGGCGTATCTTACCTGGAACCTGGTGCGGGATTCGTCTAATGCGCTATCCCTCCCCTTCGAGGAGGAATCTTTCAACTTTTACGGCAAGGTGTTGCGCGGAGCCAAGGAGATGCGCCCGCGCTGGAAGCGCTGCGTGGATTTGACCGATCAGCAGTTGCCGGATGCACTAGGCCGCAAATTTGTCGAAACCACCTTGGGAGCCGAAGGCATGCGGCGCACGCACGAGATGGTGGGGGAGATTGAGAAAGCCATGGCCGCGGACCTGCAATCGCTGGACTGGATGACTCCCCAAACCAAGCAACTGGCAATGGAGAAGCTGCACGGCGTACTCAACAAAATCGGCACGAACGACAAATGGCGGACTTATTCAACGGTGCGCATCTCACGGGATGACTTCTTTGGCAACACAGAGCGCGCCAGCCGCTATGAAGTGGATCGCGAGCTATCCCGCATCGGCAAGCCGGTGGATAAGAAAGAGTGGGGAATGAGCCAGCCCACCGTCAACGCCTATTACGATCCCCAGCAGAACAACATCAATTTTCCGGCGGGCATCCTGCAGCCGCCGTTCTACGATAACCAGATGGACGACGGCGTGAATTATGGCGCCATCGGCTCGGTGATCGGACATGAACTGACCCACGGTTTTGACGATGAAGGCCGCCAGTTCGACGCCAAGGGCAACCTGCGCGACTGGTGGACCGAGGCCGATGCCAAGGCTTTCAATCAGCGAGCCGACTGTATCGTCCAGCAGTATGGCAACTATAGCCCGGTGGATGACCTGAAATTGAATGGGAAGCTGACGCTGGGCGAGAACACGGCGGATAACGGCGGGCTGCGCCTCGCCTACATGGCTCTGATGAGCAAGCTGGGAGGCAAGGAACCACCTCCCCGCGATGGCTTCACCGCCGAGCAACGCTTCTTTCTGGGTTGGGGACAAGTGTGGTGCCAGAATGTGCGGCCGGAGGCGGCTCGTCTGCGAGCGCAGACGGATCCGCACTCGCCGGGGAACTTCCGCGTGAACGGAGTGGTCTCCAATATGCCGGAGTTCGCAAAGGCATTTGGGTGCCGGACGGGTCAGCCGATGGTGCGGGGACCGGCGTGCAGAGTTTGGTGAGTCCAGAACCGGGTCGGCGCCAAGGCCACTAACCTTCAAGGTTGGTTTTGCGGCGCGCCGTGCGTTGGGCCCGCCTTCGGCGGATCTTCCAGAATAAACGTCGTTTCGCCGGGGCGCAGCAGCTTGAGCTGCTTGCGAATTTCCATCTCCTGTTCGGTGGAGTTCTGTTCCAGGCGGTGGATGCGTTCCCGGCGGCGCTCGTTCTCGGCGGCCTGCGCCGCGTTCTGTTCCTCGAGCATGCGGACTTCGCGTCGTTTATCGAGCAACGCGGAAATGCCTTGCGGCCCACGCAAGGCCACTAATCCATAGATCACCACACCGCCTACAACCAGGATGTAGCCGGTCCGCCGTGTAAGCGCGGAGATTCGAAACTGAGGAGAAGGCGCGCGCGAGAACACTTCTAAATTACGTTTATAGCCCGGATCGCGAAAAAATACTAGTGCTGCGGCAGTTCTTTTGTGGAATGTTACGCTTTTAGTTGGTACGGCCCGTGGAAGTAACCGACGATCGTCCGCCAACCCAACTCACCTGCCCCAAGTGCGGGTCGAGTGATGTACGCCGCTCCTCAAGCCATGGCGGGCTAGCGGCCTTTTTTCGCATTTTTGGCCGCTGGCCATTCCGCTGCCGCAGTTGCCGCGCACGGTTCTACCGGGCCTCGGACGCACCGGGAGATTTTTGAGCAAGCGGGGGCTTTCGCGCTCGGGCGTGAACTATTTGCCGCCCGCCTTATCGATCAGCGTCTTAATTTCGGGCGGAAGATCGAAGGTGCCCGCCGCAGCGGGCTGGTCGAAACTCATGCCCGTGATCAGAATATTCATTTGCTGCGCGCCCATCTTTGATTTGGACTGCGTTGGAAACAGGATGCCATCGAAATTCTTGTAATCCGACACCTCCACTTCAACCGCGATCTCTCCCATGGGGCTAACTGCCGTCGTGGTCGTCTTCAGCAGCAGTCCGGATTTCTTCGAGTAGAAGCGCGTCTCCGGCTTGCCCGTGGCAGGCGTCAGCAAGACTTTGTAACAATCTTCGCCGTTCACGGATTCGGAGCCAATGGTCTCGGCCTTGGGAAAAATCTTGCGCCATTCCACCTGCGAGTCGAAGAGCGCTTCCCGCGCGGCTTGGTCTCGTTCGTCACCGGTCTTGACGCGCGGGCCCAGGATCGAGCTTTTCTCCCAGGCGACCCCATTCGTGAATCCGGTCTCAATCTTGCCGATCGGCCCCAGTTCCAGGGCCGAATATTCTTTGTCGGGGGCCGTGGCATAGCGTGTGAGCTTGCCCCCCAATCCCTGCGCTGGAAAGGAGATTGTCCCTGTCATCGTTTCATGAGTGTGCTTCTGGTAGGCCGCCTTGCCGCCCGTGACTTCGATGTAGCGGTCGAGGATGGTCTCAGCTTTCGGCAGAGGCTGCGCCCACGCAAAAGCTGCCGCAAGCGCGCCCAGAACAGTGAGGCGGGTAAGTAGAGTCATTGCGATACCTTCTGCTTCCGTATCCAATCTAACGCAGCGTCGACCACCGTATCGTGCCCGGCGAGCAGGGCTTCCCGGGTCAGCTTTACTTCCACGTCGGGAACGACGCCGTTGCCCTCCAGCGGCTTTCCTCCCTGGGAGATGTAATTCGCGACGGCATATTGGAAACCGTCGCCGTTGGGCAGCCGGGTGATCACGGAAGGAAGCGCGGCCGCTGCGGTTCGCGTGCCGAAGATGCGGGCCCGGCCGAGGTCTTTCAGGCCGCCGGCGAAAATCTCCGAAGTGGAAGCCGAGCTTCCGTCCACCAGCACGGCGACCGGACCTTCGAAAGCCTCGACGCGCGGATTGATGAAGAAGTTGAGCGTGGCGCCGCGCATGTACATGACACCCAGGCGCTCGCCAGATTGTTTCACCAGCCAGCCCGCCATGCCCATGGCCATGGCGCCGATGCCGCCCGGATTCCCGCGCAGATCGATGACCATGCCGTCGCAGTGGGCGCACTGCTGGACCGCATCGCCAAATTCCTGCATGACGCGGACCAGATCCAGAAATATATTGAAGCGGATGTAGCCGGTATTGCCCAGCTTCTTCGATTCAAACCAGACCGGCTGCGGAGGCAGATTGCCGAAGCCCGAGAATTCGCCCCGTGGTGGCAGCAGTTTCACGTCGAGCCGCACCCGCGCATTGTTCTGGTCGGCGAAGATCATGGAGCGGACGGCGCCCATCTGTCCGGACAGGCGCGCCGCTACCGACCGCTCCAATTGCAGCTCATGGATGGCGGGGTCAGCCTTTAACTTGGCCACCACAGGGGCGAGGTCCACGCCGTTTACCTGCAGTATTTCCCAGCCCGGCTTGATTATGCTTGCATCCACGCCAGCGTTGGCGCCAAACATCGCGGAGAATTGCGGGTGGTACACATCAGTGACGATCACCCGGCCGTCCAGCACGCGCGCGTCGAAGCCGGGCCAGCCGTCACCGCTCCCGTCGGCATCAAGAACCTGGTAGACGGCCGCCGGGAAGATGGCGAAATGGGTTTGCTTGAGGCGGCCGATCATCTCGCGCATGATCGCCCGCGCGGCTTCGGTGGAAGCTGCCGCTTCTATCCGCGGGCGATATTCTGCGTGGATCGCCTGCCAGTCCAACCCGCCCGGATTCGTCTGCCAGTGCTTATCGCGGATGGTGGTCCAGACGGTTTCAAAGGATGCCAGATTGGCTTGCTTCTGCTCCGTCGTGAGCTGCGCGAAGATTGGACTCGCGAACAAAATCAGCGCTAACGCCGCACTCGTGGGATTCCCTGACAGGCCGGTCCCCGCTCTTGACTTTGTGGGCTGCACTATTCTAATGTAGCGGTTCGACTTGCCTCACGTGATCCGGGTAGGTTGTCTCATTTTTCTTAGGCGGGCGAGGAGGGTATGGAGGCGCACACCCTGGAACAGGAGCTGGAGTCCACATTGGAAAGTGTAGATAACGCCGAACAGATCGTCCTCGCCGAGGCTCAGACGCTGGGCCTGGATGACGACGACCTTTACCGGGTGGGCATTGCGATTCGCGAGTGCATGGTAAACGCGGTAGTGCATGGCAACCGCTACAATTCCCGGAAAAAGGTGCATCTGAAGGTGGAGCGAACCGCTGACCGCCTTACCATCGTGGTCGGAGATGAAGGCGAAGGCTTCGATCCCAGCGCCGTCCCGGATCCGCTGGCCGGTGAAAATTTGCTGCGGGGTTCCGGACGGGGCGTCATGCTGATGCAGTCGTTCATGGACGAGTTCCAGATCTCACAACGGCAGCCGCAAGGCACCGAAGTGAAAATGGTAAAGTACAAAGCTAAAGCGACATAAGCCAAGAAGGAAAGCGAAGGAGGTTTTACTGTGAGTGTGAAACTGACCACCCGCCAGGTGGGTGATGTGACAGTGGTGGATGCGGCGGGCCGCATCACGCTAGGCGAGGGCGCCAGCATGTTCCGCGATACCATTCGGGACCTGGCTGCAGCCGGCCACAAGAAGTTGCTGCTGAATCTCGCCGAGATTTCCTACATCGACAGTTCCGGCATCGGCGAGCTGGTATCCGGCTTTACCACTGTTGCCAATCAGGGCGGGGTGGTGAAGTTGCTGAGCCTGACCAAGCGCGTCCAGGACCTGTTGCAGATCACCAAATTGTACACAGTGTTTGAGGTCTTCGACGATGAAGCCAAGGCGGTGCAGAGCTTCAAGTAGAATCGGACCTCGATTTCGCGGGCCGCGGGCTGGCGCGGGCTGGAACCATATTGGAACAGGGCGGGGTTGTCCGCTGCGAATTATGGAGAATTAGGGCGGCCGCGGTTCACTCTTGAGTGAAGGGACGGGGAAGGACCCTTCTCGCTGCTTTGGGCGGTTCCCAGAATACTCATGGTCCCGGTTAGAGAGCCCAAGACCTATTCCATTTTGCTGGCCGATGAACTGACGTTAGTCAGGGAAGGGCTGGCGGCGCTGTGCCGGACACTACCCCACTATCGGGTGGTGGACCAATGTTCTGACGGCGCCTCGGCTCTGCGCACCATCATGACGAACCGCCCGGACATTGCGGTTCTCGACCTGAACCTGCCGGACCTGTTTAGTCTGGCTATGGTGCGCAAGCTGCGGGAAGCTCAGATTGCGACGCGCATCGTGGTTCTCTCGACGCGCAAGGACCGCAAGACCGTGGTGGAGGCGTTGCGAGCCGGCGTGAATGCGTTCCTGCTCAAATCCGGTCCTGCCCATCACCTGCTCGAAGCTTTCGAGCAGATTCTGGACGGCGGAATCTACGTTTCCCCCTCGCTTGAGCTGGAGAAGATATTCAGCCCCGGGCAGAGATCCATTCCCGACGACCCGCTGGAGGCTTTGAGCGCGCGCGAATACCAGGTGTTCTCTTTGCTGGTGGAAGGAACCCGCGCCAAGGAGATCGCCGCGCGCCTGGATCTGAGCCCCAAGACCGTGGATACCTATCGCGCCAGCCTGATGCGCAAGCTGGACATCCATGATGTTGCCAGCCTGGTCAAATTCGCCATCCAGCGGGATCTGACCTCCACGCGGTAGCGATTCCGGAGGGGCCGGGGCAAAGTGGGAACCTCCGGCAAACCGGGTACCGTTCAACAGCATCTGATCCCCTCCGGATAGCGCCCCGGCGCCGCCCACTGTTACTCGATTGCCCGGTCTAACCGCGCTATGCTATTAGTAAGTATTAGTTCAAACAAGTAGTTTCAACCCCGCCCGGCCATTCCCCTTAATGGTGAAAAAGCGAGCCCCCAAGGGTGAAAACGAGAGAGATTCTATGGCGTACGTAATTGCGGAACCTTGCATTGGAGTGAAGGATGCGGCCTGCGTGGACGCGTGCCCGGTCGATTGCATTCACCCTAAAAAAGATAGCGAAAAATTCGCGAATGAAGAGTTGATTTACATCGATCCCGTGGAATGCATCGATTGCGGCGCGTGCGTACCGGTATGCCCGGTATCGGCGATCTTCGCCATTGACGATCTTCCCGAAAAGTGGGCCGAGTTTGCTCAGCGGAACGCCGCTTACTTCGGGCGCTAGCGCGGACGCACCAAAACCAGTCGCTGACCTACGAAACCCAACCTTACGGCCGGTACGTGGCCGACTGGATTTCCGTCTCCCAGATTTTTACTTCGCGAATGCGCACCGGGACAGGTGTCTCCGCTAGCTTTCCGGTCAACTGCTGGTAGAAGTACTCGGCGATGTTTTCGGCCGACGGGTTGATGACATCGAACGGCGGGATTTCGTTCAGGAACCGGTGGTCAATGCGGTCGAGGATTTCGCCCAGCAGACTCTTCACGTCGAGGAAGTCCACCAGCATTCCGGTCTGGTCCAGTTTCTCGCCCTCGATCACCACCCGCACCTTCCAATTGTGGCCGTGTACGTTCTCGCAACGTCCTTTGTAGTTGCGCAGCGCATGCGCGGAGGCGAAGTTTTGTTCCACGGCAACTTCAAACATGCTCGAAAAACCTTTCCACGTCGTCACGCTTGGTAGTGAACGCGTAATCCGGCAGGCTGTCGAAAAAAATCTGTCCGTAGCGCGTCTTGGTGATGCGATTATCGAGCAGCGTCAGCACTCCGCGATCGTTGCGGCTGCGGATCAGCCGTCCGAAACCCTGTTTTAACGCGATGGCCGCCTGCGGCACCTGATAGCCCGCGAACGGATCGCCACCATCGTTACGGATGGCCGCGATACGCGCTTCCACCACCGGGTCGCTGGGCACCGCGAACGGCAACTTATCGATAATAACGCAGCTCAACTGTTCGCCCGGCACGTCCACGCCCTGCCAGAACGACGACGTCGCAAACAGCACGGCGTTGCGCGTCGCGCGAAATTCCTCCAGCAGCGCGCTGCGCGGACCGCTACCCTGCAGCAGCGTCTGGAAAGGGACTTCGAGCGAGACTTTGTCGTAGATCAAACGCATCTGCTGGTAGCTGGTGAACAGCACAAACGCCCGGCCGCGGCTGTGCGTCAGGATTTCAATGATCTCGCGCGCCGCCGCCGAAGTAAACGCCGGACTGCGCGGGTCGGGCAGCTCCTGCGGCACGTACAGCAGGGCTTGCTGGCTGTAATCGAAATGGCTCTCGACGACCAGAGTGCGCGCGTTGCGCAAGCCCAGGCGCTGTTTGGTGAATTCAAACTCTCCGGCCACGGCCAGCGTAGCCGAGGTGAGAATCGTCGTGTCGATAGCATCGAACAACTTTTCGTCGAGCAGTTGCGATACGTCGATAGGCGTGGCCTGGAGGAACGTGCCGCGCCCGCGGCGCTCGATCCAATAGACGTAAGACTTTTCGCCCGACTCCATCCAGAACTGCAAGCGGCGTGAGATTTCCCGCGCGCGATTCACCAGTGGAATCGCTTCCTCGGGCGCGGCGCGTAGTAACTCCAGTTGCAGCGCGACGATTTCCAGCGCGGCCAGGATGTCGCGATAAGCTTCTTCGTGCTGCATCAGGAACGCTTCGTGCGATCGAAAACCAGACCGTCCCTCGCCGGCTCCGAACAGTCCGAAGAACTGCGCCGCGCGCTCGCCCAGCGTGACCAGGATGCGATCCAGTTCTTTCGATCCGAAATTTTTGCGGTGCGCCAAACCCGCGACGTCACGCGTCAATTCTTCAAATTGATAGGTGGAAACGGTAGTGCCGAAATACTGCCCCGCGACGTCTTCGATATCGTGGGCCTCGTCGAAAATGACCGCCCCGTAGTCTGGAATGATGCCGCCGGCTTCCCCCATCGGCCCGCTCTTCACTGCCAGATCGGCGAAGAACAAGTGATGATTGACGATGATAATGTCGCTTTCCTGTGCCCGC
>Ga0105239_10005693_pt1 | contig 14556 bp, 18 predicted proteins | sample KBSC44metaG_FD_92761 | JGI IMG/M metagenome (GOLD analysis project Ga0105239, IMG submission 92761) | Corn rhizosphere microbial communities from Kellogg Biological Station, Michigan, USA - KBS C4-4 metaG | ecosystem: Host-associated > Plants > Roots > Rhizosphere > Soil | place: Michigan, USA... | reverse complement strand
CCCGACGGCGAGCGGACGATGAACACGTATCTGGGCGCCTGCCACCAGCTCACCACCGCCGACATCAAGGAAGACGAGATCGGCGGCGCCATCCTCACCTATATGGAAGGGTTTTTGTGGGACCCGGCGGAGGCCAAGAAGGCTTTCGTAATGGCGGCGCACTACGCCCACAAGCATGAACGGGCGACCTCGTTCACGCTCTCCGACCCGTTCTGCGTCGGCCGCTTTCGCGACGAATTTTTAGACCTCATCCGGTCCAAGACCATCGACTATGTGCTGGGCAATATCGAAGAGCTGAAATCGCTCTACGAAACCGACGACCTCGGCACCGCCGTGCAGGCCATCGCCAAGGACGCGGAACTGGCCGCGATCACCATGGGCGCCGATGGCGCGATGGTCGTCCACAATGGCGAAATCACCACGGTCCCGGCCTATGCTATTGACCGCGTGGTTGATGCGACGGGTGCCGGTGATCTCTTTGCCTCAGGGTTTCTGCTGGCAATCGCGCGCGGCCAGACGTTCGAGTCGGCCCTAAAGCTCGGCTGCCTTTCGGCCTCGGAGGTGATTTCGCACATTGGCGCAAGGCCCGTGCAGAGCCTCAAGGAGCTAGCCCGGGAGCATGGGCTTACCGGCGAGGCCGTGGCTTAGGACTGGAACTCTTCCCGTCTCCCCTTGCGGGAGAAGGTGGCGCAAAGCGCCGGATGAGGGGTACGCAGCGAGCTGTGAGTCCGAGGCTCACCCCTCACCCGCCCTTCGGGCACCGTCTCCCGCAAGGGAGAGGGGGAACGCGGCACTCTCAGACCTTCCGCAGCTCCACCAGCTCGATGGCGTGGCTCGGGCCCTTGCGCAGGATCAGGTCGGCGCGGCTCTTGGTGGGAACGATGTTGTCCCTGAGATTGACAAGATTGATCGCCTCCCAGGCCCAGAGGCCGAACTTTTCGGCCTCCTCGGTGCTCATTTCGGCAAAGCGGTGGAAGAACGAATTCGGATCGGTGAAGGCCGTCTGCCGCAATGCCCGGAAGCGCGCCATGAACCAGTCGCGCAGGTCGTTTTCGTCGGCATCGATATAGATGGAGAAATCGAGGAAATCGGAGGCGAAGAGGATCGGCTTGCCGGTTTTCGGCAGCTCGCCCGGCTGGAGGATGTTGAGGCCTTCGACGATCAGGATATCCGGCCGGTCGATGATCACCTGCTCGCCGGGGATCACGTCGTAGAAGAGGTGCGAGTAGACCGGTACCGCTACGTTGGCTTTGCCGGATTTGATGTCGGCGAGGAAGGCGATGAAGGCGGCGCGGTCGTAGCTCTCCGGAAAGCCTTTGCGCTCGGCGATGCCGCGCTTGTCGAGCTCTGAGTTAGAAAACAAAAAACCGTCGGTGGTGACGAGATCGACTTTTGGCGAGGTGCGCCAGCGCTGCAGCAGGGCGCGCAGGATACGCGAGGTGGTCGACTTGCCCGACGCCACCGAGCCGGCGACGCCGATGATATAGGGCACCTTGCGGTCATCGGCGCCTAGGAAGCGGGTCGAGACTCGATGCACGGCCTGGGTCGCCTCGACGTAGAACGACATTAATCGCGCAAGCGGCAGGTAAACCTCTTCCGCCTCGTCGAGCGAGATCGGGTCGGTCAGGGCTCGGAGCTTTTTGATGTCCTCGGCGGTGAGGGTCATCGGCTCGCCGTCGCGGAAGCGCGACCACTCGGCCTTGGTGAAGCGGTGATAGGGATCGAGAGGCGTTAAGCTGGCCAATGACTAGTCCTTCGGACGGGAGGCTTTTTCGGCGAGGCCGGATTGGGCGGTGCGGCTCTCAAGCTCGGCCATCACTTCGGCAAGGCTGACATCCGAGGCTTTAAGCAGGACGAGCAGATGGAACAGCACGTCGCCGGCTTCCTTGGCGAGTTCCGCCTTGTTGCGGGTGACCGCGGCAATGGCGGCTTCAACCGCCTCCTCGCCAAGTTTTTGCGCGCACTTTTCGACGCCACGCGACAGCAGCTTTGCCGTGTAGCTTTCATCCGGCGACGCAGCCGCGCGAGATGCTACGCGGACATTGAGGTCTTCCAAAGTAAAGGCCATCACGCCACCTCCAACCTGGAATCGTTACGCATCGGGATGCCGTGCGCCTCGAGATAGGCCTTGGCCTCAGGGATCGTATAGGTGCCGAAGTGGAAGATCGAGGCGGCGAGCACCGCTGACGCGTGGCCCTGTTTAACGCCGTTCACCAGATCATCGAGATTGCCGACGCCACCCGAGGCAATCACCGGCACGTGGACGCTGTCGGCGATGGTGCGGGTGAGTTCGAGGTCGAAACCCGACTTCGTGCCGTCCCGATCCATCGAAGTAACGAGCAATTCCCCCGCCCCCCGTTCGACCGAACGCACCGCGAATTCCACCGCGTCGATGCCAGTCGGGGTCCGGCCGCCGTGGGTGAAAATCTCCCAGGCGGACACATTGGCGCCACCCACCGCGCGCGTCTGGCGGCGCCGGGCATCAACCGAGACGACGATGCACTGATCGCCGAACTTGTCGGCAGCCCGCGCCACGAAATCCGGATCGTTCACCGCCGCGGTATTGATCGACACCTTGTCGGCGCCGGAGAGCAAGAGCTTGCGGATATCCTCCACCGTGCGGATGCCGCCGCCGACCGTCACCGGCATGAAGCAGCGCTCGGCTGTGCGGGCGACGACGTCGAAAATGGTATCTCGGCCTTCACTGCTCGCCGTGATGTCGAGGAAGCAGAGCTCATCCGCCCCGGCGGCGTCATAGGCGATCGCCGCTTCGACCGGATCCCCGGCGTCGCGCAGGTCGACGAACTGCACGCCCTTGACGACGCGCCCGTCTTTCACGTCGAGGCATGGAATGAGGCGAGTTTTTAAGGTCACCGGGCGCGATCTTTCGAGTTCACCGGCTCCCCATAGACCGGGAGAGGCGCCGATAACAAGTGCGGCGGGGTCAGGCGTGGCTTGCGCTTTTGCGGCGCCAAAGCATGCGGTGAATGACGAGGACGATGACCCAGAGGGCGAAAAGCATCATGGCGGCTGCGGCACCGAGGGCCATGCCGACGAGGCCAACGATTGTCGTGCCTTCGAGCGCGCCCGCCCAGTCGCTGCCCCCGATCATGCAGGGATTGACCGCCGCCTCGTTGATCACGCAGCCATTGGTTTCGGTGATGACGACGCTGACGATGAACACCGCGAGCGGCACAAGAACCAACAGGGCGATCAGGGTCAACGTGACCCAGTACCAGAGCATGCCGAAGCGGCGGGGCGGCGCCACCGATGGCGCCACGTCGCTCACGCCGGAATGCCCCTGAGCAGTGCCAGTGCTTCACGTGAATCAATGCGGCCGTCATAGAGGGCGCGGCCCGAGATCGCGCCTTCGAGCACCTGCGCATCGGGCTCGGTCATGCGGCGGATATCGGCCATCGAGGCGAGGCCGCCCGAGGCGATGACCGGGATTTTGACCGCCCGCGCCAGTTTCAGGGTCGAGTCCCAGTTGATGCCGGCCAGAATGCCGTCGCGATCGATGTCGGTATAGATGATCGCCGCAACGCCGGCCCCCTCGAAGCGCTTCGCGAGGTCAACGACGTCGAGTTCAGAGGTTTCGGCCCAGCCTTCGACGGCGACCTTACCGCCCCGCGCATCAATGCCGACGGCGACCTTGCCGGGAAATTTCTTCGCCGCTTCTTTCACCAGCGCCGGATCGCGCACCGCGACCGTGCCGAGGATGACGCGGGCGAGACCTTTGCCGAGCCAGCTCTCGACATGGGCAATCGTGCGAATGCCGCCGCCGAGCTGCACGGGGAATTTCACGGTTTTGAGGATCGCCTCGACCGCCGCGCCGTTGACGCTCTCGCCGGCAAAGGCGCCGTTGAGATCGACAACGTGCAGATAGTCAAAACCCTGATCATCGAAGGATTTTGCTTGGGCCGACGGAGACTCATTAAAGACGGTGGCCTGATCCATGTCGCCGAGTTTCAGGCGCACGCACTGGCCGTCTTTGAGGTCGATGGCGGGGAAGAGGATCATGTTGGCTCGGACATCAGAAATCGCTGTTTGGCTTCATTTTCGCCGACCGCGAGCAACGACTGAGGTCCGCCGCCTTGGAGGTGCGACTGCGGGTAGCTCAACACCCAATAGCGACCGTCGGACGGATCACGGAAGAGCGTGTCCCACCCGCCTTGATCCTGTGCCAGTCTAACGAGATAGTTGGCGGTCAGTTGGGCGATCCGATTGCAGGTTTCGTCTGCAAGAACTCGTTCCTCATTGGTGAGCCACTTACCCACCAATTGGGTTTCAGAAGGATCGATCCGCAGGCTGGTGTTCAAGGCTTCCACCGCAAAAAGTTCCGGATCAATCCCAACCCCAGCGTCTGGCTCTTTTCGGGGTGAAACTGCGTGCCGAACATGTTGTCGCGGCCGACGGCGGCGGTGACCTGGCCACCGTAGTTGGCGGTCGCCATCAGCGTATCGTCGTTGGCGGCGGCGAGGTGGTAGGAGTGGACGAAATAGGCATGCAGCCCGTCCTCGCCATCAACCAGCCCATCGAGCAGGGCGTGCGGCTGGCGGAAGGTCAGCGTATTCCAGCCCATATGCGGTACTTTGAGCGCCGGGTCGGTGGGTTCCAGCAGCTTTACGTCGCCGGCGATCCAGCCCAACCCTTCGTGCACACCCTTTTCGAGCCCGCGTTCGGCCATGAGCTGCATGCCGACGCAGATGCCGAGGAACGGCGCGGCATCGCGCACCACCCGCTCCTCCAGCGCCTCGCGCATGCCCGCAACCGCCAAAAGGCCGGCGCGGCAATCGGCGAAGGCACCGACGCCCGGCAGCACGACGCGATCGGCGCGGCGCACAGCGTCCGGGTCGGAGGTGACGACGATCGTGGGCGAAGTATCGACTTCGGCGGCTTCGCGCTCGAAGGCTTTAGCCGCCGAGCGCAGATTGCCCGACCCATAATCGATGATGGCGACGGTTTCGGTCATGGCGCGGCGCGGCCTTTTATTCCTTCGACCTGAGCCAGGTCTTCTTTGGCGGCAATGACATCGGTGCGATAGCGCCAGCCGCGGCGTTTTAAGGCCGACCGGCGCATTGCCGACGCTTCAAAGCCAACCCATACGGCGAAGACCACATAAATCCAGAACGAGGCATCGTCGCCGATGGTGTCGCTGGCCAAGCTCAGCAGCACAACGGCGATCACGTAGCCCGCGAGTTCGAGCCAGAGGCCGTGCACCAGCGCGAAAACCGGCGGCAGGAGGGCGGCAAACCACGAAAAACGATCCGGCACGACGGCCGGCGCCGCATTGGCATCTTTGTCGAAGACAGCGTAGGTTGTCATGTCACGGCCTCTTGGCGTCGAATCGCCGGCTAATGCTTCGCATCTGGCGATTTCGCCAGCGCAAGCAAACGGGCGGTACGACCCTCAGCGCCATAGAACAAAACGCCGCCGCAGGGAAGCGGCGAGCGGAACACCGGCGCAACGTCGCCGTTAGGGAATGGTCTCAGGCGCGCTTGAGCGCCAGGGCCCGAGGGGAATGAGGAGATATTCTTATGAGCGAAGTCAGAACACCCGATGGCGGCCACGCCGAGGCCATGGACGAAACCAACAGCCAGCCGGGGTTCGTGGGACGCCTGGCGCTGGTGCTGGCGGTGCTGGCGTGCCTGTTCGGCATCGTCACGATCATCGCCGGGCTGAGTTTTCACGCGTAAAGGGGGCTGATCGGCAAGCCCGCTCTTCCCTTCTCCCCTTGTGGGAGAAGGTGGCTCGGCCTTTAGGCCGAGACGGATGAGGGGTGAGCTACGAACTCAGCGCTTGCGGCCTACCCCTCATCCGCCCTTCGGGCACCTTCTCCCGCAAGGGGAGAAGGAAGACCGAGCGTATCGGCTTCTACAGCGTGCCCTTCGTCGAAGGAATCGCATCCTTTTGGCGCGGGTCGATCTCGACGGCTTCGCGTAGCGCCCGGGCCAGCGCCTTGAAGGCGCTTTCGGCGATGTGGTGGTTGTTGTCGCCGTAGAAATTCTCGACGTGGAGCGTGATCCCGGCGTTCATGGCGAAAGCCTGGAACCACTCACGGAAGAGTTCGGTATCCATTTCGCCCACCTTGTCGGCCGTGAAGGCGACTTTCCACACCAGGAACGGCCGGCCGGAAACATCGATCGCGGCGCGGGTCAGCGTGCCATCCATCGGCAGGTCGGACGAGGCGTAGCGGCGAATGCCCTTTTTGTCGCCGAGCGCCTGCTTGACCGCCTGCCCCAGCGCGATACCCACATCTTCGGCCGCGTGGTGGAAATCGATATGGAGGTCGCCCTTGGCTTTCACCGTCATGTCGATCAGCGAATGCCGGGAAAGCTGATCCAGCATGTGGTCGAGAAAGCCGATGCCGGTCGCCATGTCGTGCTTGCCCGAACCGTCCAGGTCGAGCGTCACGACAATGTCGGTCTCGTTGGTTTTCCTTGCAATTTTGGCCGTTCGTCCCGGCGTTTTCTGTACGGGAAGGGCCGGTCGTCTTGTTGATAAGGCCATGCACTGCTCCAATGGCTAGGCCGCGCTTTAGCAGCCATTGCATTTGAGTGACAGCGCCTTAAATACGAGAAAATCCTTTTGGAGTGTTGAATGTCAAAGGACAATGAGTTCCCCGGCTGGCACGGCACGACCATCGTCGCCGTCCGGAAGGGCAACAAAGTGGTCATCGCCGGCGACGGCCAGGTTTCGGTCGGCAACACGGTGATGAAGCATAATGCCAAGAAGGTCCGGCGGCTTTCCGGCGGCAAGGTGATCGGCGGCTTTGCCGGCGCCACGGCCGACGCGTTCACGCTGTTCGAGCGGCTTGAATCGAAGCTTGAACAGTATCCGGACCAGCTGATGCGCGCCGCCATCGAGCTCGCCAAGGACTGGCGGACCGACCGTTATCTCCGCCGGCTTGAGGCGCTGATGATCGTCGCGGACAAGGATGTCACCCTCGTGTTGACCGGCACGGGCGACGTGCTGACACCGGATCACGACGTCATCGCCATCGGCTCGGGCGGCAATTATGCGCAGTCGGCAGCGCTGGCTTTGCGCGAAAACACCGACCTCGACGCGGAATCGATCGCCCGCAAGGCGATGAAGATCGCGGCTGAGATCTGCATTTACACCAACGAGAATGTGACGCTCGAGGCCATCGAGTCGTGACCTTCACCGTCCGGCGCCTTGAGGCGGCCGATGCCGCGGCCTATCGCGACATCCGGCTCGAAGCGCTGCGGAGTGAGCCGTTAGCCTTTGCCAGCGATCCGTCGCTCGAAACCGGCAAGGCCCCCGAAGAGTGGGCGGCCCAGCTCGAGCGGAACAACAGCTTTGGGGTTTTCGGCGACGATGGCCTGTTAGGCATCGCCACCTATTTCATCGAAGCCCGCGAGAAGACCCGCCATCGCGGCACGGTCGTCGCCGTTTACGTGAGGCCGGCAGCTCGCGGCACGGGCGCCAGCCGTTTGCTGCTCGAAACGCTGATCGCGGCGGCGCGGCAGCAGGTGGAGCAGCTTCACCTCTCGGTGACGACACAGAACAGCCGTGCCGTCCGCTTCTACGAAAGGCTCGGGTTTCAAAGCTACGGAACCGAACCGCGCAGCCTTCGCGTCGAAGGCCGCTACTATGACGAGTATCTCATGGTGCTGCGCCTCGATTGAAGGGCAGCAGGAAAGTGACAGACAGATGAGTGACACCACCAATTTTTCTCCGCGCGAGATCGTCGCCGAGCTCGACCGCTACATCGTGGGTCAGGCCGACGCGAAACGCGCCGTCGCCGTGGCGCTGCGCAATCGCTGGCGCCGGCAGCAGCTCCCGGATGAGCTGCGCCGCGAGGTGACCCCGAAGAACATTTTGATGATCGGGCCGACCGGCGTCGGCAAGACAGAGATTTCGCGCCGGCTGGCGCGGCTGGCACAGGCGCCATTCCTCAAGGTCGAGGCGACCAAATTCACCGAGGTCGGCTATGTCGGCCGCGATGTGGAGCAGATCGTTCGCGATCTGGTCGAGGTCGGCATCGGCGTGCTGAAGGATAAGCAGCGGGCCGAGGTCGAGGCCAAGGCCAAGCAGAACGCGGAGGAGCGGGTGCTCGATGCCCTCGTCGGCTCGTCGGCCTCTCCTTCGACGCGCGAAAGTTTCCGGCAGAAGCTCCACAATTCGGAGCTCGACGACCGCGAGATCGAAATCGAGGTGAACCCGGCGGCCGGCAGCGGCCAGCCGCTGTTCGACATCCCGGGCGTGCCCGGTGGCAATATGGGCGTGATCAACCTCGGCGAAATGCTCGGCAAGGCCATGGGCGGGCGCGGCGTGAAGCGCAAGGTCAAGGTTTCCGAGGCCTATGAGCCGCTGCTTGCGGACGAAACCGACAAGCTGCTGGATCAGGATGCGCTCCGCACCGACGCGGTGGAGCTGGTCGAAAACCACGGCATCGTCTTCCTTGATGAGATCGACAAGATCACCAATTCGGGCATGCGCGGCGGCGCCGACGTTTCCCGCGAAGGCGTGCAGCGCGACCTCCTGCCGCTGATCGAAGGGACGACCGTTTCGACTAAGTACGGGCCGGTGAAGACCGACCACATCCTCTTCATCGCCTCGGGCGCGTTCGCGGTGTCGAAGCCCTCGGACCTCCTGCCGGAGCTGCAGGGGCGCCTGCCGATCCGCGTCGAACTTAAGGCGCTCAACAAGGACGACCTGATCCGCATCCTCAACGATACGGAAGTCAGCTTCATCAAGCAGTATACGGCGCTGATCGGCACCGAAGGCGTGAAGCTGGAATTCACCCCGGACGGCATCGAGGCGATCGCCGACGCGGCGGTGAAGGTCAACGACACGGTCGAGAACATCGGCGCCCGCCGGCTTTCCACTGTGATGGAACGGCTGGTCGAGGAGCTATCGTTCGACGCCCCCGACAAGCAGGGCACGACGATCGTCATCGACAAGGCCTATGTCGACGGCAAAGTCGCCGCGCTGGCGGGGAACGCAGATTTGTCGAAGTTCGTGCTGTAGCTGACGACGTAGGAACACTTGGAGACGACGCAAAGTGCCGTCTCCAAGCCTATGAACTCAGCGAGCCGGCGCGACCGTAGACTAGAGCGTCGGCCAGTTCATCAGGGGCATCAATCCCAGTCCGCAGATGCCAAAGATGGTTTCGGGCGGAACGCGTATCCGACTCTGCTAGGAAGAGCGCGCCGAAACGCGTTTCTTCCGCAGCCCAGGCTTGGGCAAACCAAGCCGGTTCTCCGGTCTGAAGATGCTCGGTCGTGACGATGAAGGGCGCAGTGCTTGTTAAACGGAGATGCGTCTCTACGGCCGCCCGTCCCTGCCCGTGACGGCTATCCGCTGCCTGCATAGACAACGAGATGCATACGGCGTAGCGGCTCTCGTTCGCCTCATCAGGACGAATACGCAAAGTGATCGAAAGCGCATTGCCGTGCGAACGGCCGACGCGCGCCCAATTCGTGCCGTTCCGATTTCGCACCAAAGCGAGGGCCGCAATAGGCTCTTCTGCCGATGCGACACCAAGCCATTCCAGATGGCCGACATAAGCTACCGGCTGCCAGTCGCCGGTGATCCGCAATGGAAGGCGCGCAAGAGCTGTCATTCTCAATGCCTGTAGCGGCTAGCGGGACATTTGTCGCAGGACGTTTCACGTGAATCCAAACAACCGGGCCGCCGAGGTTTCCCCCGGCGGCCCTTTCGTAAGTCAGTCCAGACTAGGTCTGGTCACGCAGCTTGACGAGGTCGTTCATCAAGCCGCCCGTACCGTTGTGGATGGTCAGGCGCTCGACCTTGCCGGCGATCTCGGACAGTGCCTCGAGCTCCTTGAGCCGCAGCATTATCGGGTTCTCCGACATCACCCGCGCCGTGTTGAGCAGCGAACGCGTCGCGTTCGTCTCCTCACGCCGGCGGATGACGTTGGCCTCGGCCTCCTTCTCGGCCACGACAACCTTGTTGAGGATGTCGCGCATATCGCCGGGCAGGATGACGTCCTTCACCGCGATCTCGCCAACCGAGACGCCGATGGCGGCCATCTCGGTCCGGATACGATCGACGGCTTCCGCGTCGGCCGTCACCTTATCGGCGAGGATTTCGTCGAGGCTCTTCGACCCCAGCGACTTGCGGAACGCAAGCTGGAGGGCGCGATGGAGCGCATCGGCAAAATCCTTGACGGCGGTTGCGGCCTTCACGGCATCGACCACCTGGTAGTCGGCCGCAAGGTTCACCCTGAGCGTCACGCGGTCGCGCGTCAGGATCTCCTGACCGGTCACGTCAAGCGACTGGCGACGGAGATCGATGACCTTCACGGCCGGCTTGCGCCGGACCGCCCAGAACATGTGGGCCCCCGGCTCAAGCTGACGGAGCAACGCACCATCGGCGAAGAGCAGACCAACGTGACCCTCGGCGATATCCGCCGTCGCCACACCGACCAGCTTCTGCAGGCCGGTGAGCCGCCTGGCTACATGCTGCGGCACGCCAAGGTCGTCGGCGATCGTCAGCCGCTCAACCGTCCAGGGACCGGCGTCGGTCCAGTAGACGGCGCGAGCCTCGGGCTGCAGCACGGCGTGAAGCCGGCCGTCGCGCGAGACGATCGCCACCTCGTCAGACCCGGTCCGGATCTCGGTCAGGTGCCGGTCGGCCACCTCACGGTGGTCGCGGAACAGCGCCTTGTCGTATGCCGAGACGAATTCCGGACGTGCGAGATCGTGCATTTCGACCTCGAGCCGCTTGTGCGTATTGCTCAGGCGGTGCTCGCCCGGGGTGAGAATCCCCTGGAACTGACCCTTGTAGAGCGCGATGGCGCGCTGATTTTCTTTCACGATGACGCGGGTCACCCCGAGCGTCCGATCGAACATTTCCAAAACCATGGGCATTCTCCTTCGTCGTAAGCAACACTAGGTCATGCTTCGCTGACGTCCTTCACGTGTTGGGCTCGAAAAGAGCCGGGTTAGCCGGCACAGCGACCATCGCCGAACCGGAAAGAGTATTGAGCCTCGGGGCCGACCGACCTTTTCAGGCAGCGGGCACCGGCGAGCGGGGTGAAAAAGGGAATGGCGAAGCCTTGCGCCAAACATGCGCCGGGCCGGACCAGAACCATTTTCATCCTTCAGCCGGGGCGCGAGCGACCCTCGAAGGGCGGTTCCGGTGTTGGTTCGGAAGTGGCCGGAGCCGCTTCCTCGCTACGACCAGCCCGCAGGCCAGCCCCGAAACCCGTATTCAAAAAAACCAGCGTTACAGGCTGGTGCGGTTTCACCCGCGTGAGATGGAGGGAATCGAACCCTCGACAGTCAGATTAGCGGTCTGATGCTCTAACCAACTGAGCTACATCGTTTGGCGCACATGGCAGGAATCGAACCCGCGACCTCCGGACTTGCGATCCGGCGCTCTACCCCTGAGCCACACGTGACATCCCAGCTTCCAACCGCCACCGGTACACGCGTTTGCAGGGCAGAGCGTGCCAGACGAGACCAGAACTCGTTCCGTTGGTATGCGGCCGGCGATTGCCGGGAGCGGCGAGATATTGAACCGGCCTGTTTCGCACAAGCGGATTCGGCAGGTGACACCGATGTCGCCAAAGGGTGTTGCGCCAAAGCAACAAACGCGTACCGCGCGGTTCGGCCAATGGCCGGCGAACTTGGCAGCTGATCCGCCGCGTCATTTTGCAGCAGCGGCAGGGTTCTGGGCGTTCACGTGCGTGTCATTTGCGGGCGCAACTGTCCCGGCGAACCCTCGCACAGGACGATGAGCAGATGGCCGACACGACGCTTGAGCATGCAGCGGGGGCGCCGGCGCGCGCGCCCGGCCGGACTGTGCAGGACCATATCGACGAGCTGCCGATCTGGGCCGATGGAACCAACCTTGCCTCGGCGCCGATGACCGGCATGCAGTGGCTGATCTGGGGCCTTGCGGCGGCCGGCAAATTCTTCGAGGGGTTTGTCGTCTTCATGACCGGCGTCGCGCTGCCGCTCATCGCCAGTGAGTTCGGCCTCGGCAGTTTTGAAAAGGGCGTCATCAGCGCGGCGAGTCTCTTCGGCATTCTGGTCGGGGCGCTGGTCCTCGGCAGCCTCTCCGACATCTTTGGGCGGAAGCCGATGTTCATCATCGAGATGGTGATCTTCACCGTCTTCCTCGCCCTCGCCTGCTTTTGCACAAACTACATCGAGCTGGTGATCTGCCTCCTCGGCATCGGCCTCGCGCTCGGCTGCGACTACCCGACGGCCCACGTCATCATTTCCGAAAACATCCCGAGCACGGCGCGCGGCAAGCTGGTGCTCGGCGCCTTCGCGTTCCAGGCCGTCGGCATCCTCGCCGGCACCGGCGTCGGCTATCTCGTGCTTTCGGCGGTGGGCGATCTCAGCGCCTGGCGCTGGATGTTCGCCACCGCCATCATCCCGGCGCTGATCGTCACCGTCGGCCGCTTCTTCATCATCGAGAGCGCCAACTGGCTCTGGGCCAAGGGCGACCACGCCAAGGCCGTCGAGGCGACGAAAAAACTGCTGATCCGCAAGCCGCAATATCCGAGCGAGATCAACCTTTCAGTCCGGGATACCGCCGCCGACGGCGCGCACGGCAAGCAGAATTTCGGTGCTCTCTTCAACCACAAGAACATCCGCGCCACGATTTTGGCCTCGGTGCCGTGGTTCCTGCAGGACCTTTCGACCTACGGCATCGGCATCTTTACGCCGACCATTTTGGCCGCGGCGTTCGGCGCCAATGCCGACAAAGCGCGCAGCGTCACCGACGTCATCGCCAGCGCGGTGATGGCCGCAAAGGGCGCGGCGCTCACCAACTCGCTGCTCATCGTCGGGATCGTCTTCGCGGTGCTGCTCGCCGATACGCTCGGGCGCATCAAGCTGCAGGTCTTTGGCTTCGTCGGGTGCGCCGTCGGCCTCCTGCTGGCGTCGATCGGCAGCAGCCTCACCGGCGGCGGTTCCACCGTCATGATCTTTGCCGGCTTCATGCTCTTCAACTTCATGACCGACCTTGGCCCGAACGCACAGACTTACCTCCTCGCCGGCGAAGTGTTCCCCACGGCGATCCGGGCGCAGGGCGCGGGTTTTGCTGCCGCCTTCGCCAAGGTCGGCGCGGTCGCTACGGCGTTCCTGTTCCCGGTGCTGCTGGCGACGATCGGGACGCAGGCCCTGCTCTATGGCCTCATCGTCACCTCGCTGCTCGGCGGCGTGGTGACCTGGCTTGCCCGCATCGAAACCACCGGCGGCCAACGCCGCCGATGTCGCCCTCAAGGAGACGGGCTCGACCCTGCTCTTCCCGCTGTTCCAGCAATGGGCGACGGAATACCAGCAGGGCCATCCGGGCGTGACGGTGACGACCGCGGCAACCGGCTCGGGCGCCGGCATCGACCAGGCAACAGCGGGCAGCGTCGCGATCGGCACCTCGGACGCCTATATGTCCGACGACCAGATCCGCCAGCATCCAGAGATGCTCAACGTGCCGATGGCAATCTCGGCGCAGACGATCAACTACAACCTGCCGGGCCTCAACGGCACGAACCTCAAGCTCGACGGGCCGACGCTGGCCGGCATCTACGCGGGCAAAATCCGCAACTGGAACGACCCGGCGATTGTCGCACTCAATCCGAGCACGACCCTGCCGAACAACCAGATCGTCCCTGTCCACCGGGCCGAAGCTTCGGGCGACACTTTTATCTTCACCCAATACCTCACCTTCTCGGCGCCGAGCTGGCAGCAATCGCTGGGCGGCGGCGTCAATGTCGCCTGGGGCGCGGTGATCGACGCGCTCGGCGGCGCTGGGGGTTCCGGCGTGACCTCGGACGCCACGGCGGCGGCTTCGGGCAACGGCGCCGGCTACGGCACAAGCCTCAACTGGCCGACGGTTGTCGGGGCGCAGACCGCCACTGGCAATGACGGCATGGTCAAGGCGATCGCGGCGACGCCCTATTCGATCGGCTATATCGGCGTCAGTTCCTATGGCGACATAGCAAAGGCGCAACTCGGCACCGCCGCGATGAAAAGCTATGACGGCGCATTCCTGCTGCCGACGCCGGAAACCATCACCAGTGCCGCAACTGCCCTGACGCCGCGCACACCCCCCGACGAGCGGCTGACACTGGTCGATGCGCCGGGCGCCAATGCCCACCCGCTGGTCAACTACGAGTACGCGATCGTCTCGGCCAAGCAGCCCGACGCCGACACCGCCGCGGCGCTCCGCCGCTTCCTGCTCTGGTCGATCGCTCCCGACGAAGACAACGACAAGCGCCTCGCCGACGCCCACTTCATCGCGCTGCCGGCCCACATCTGGGTCATCAGCCACGACCAGATCGAAACAATAAGGTAGTCGGCGCCAAAGGCATCCCCCCCCGCGATGCTGGAGAGGATCGGCGAGGCGGTGCCCGAAGAAACTTATCCCCGCACTCCGCGCCTGCCTCATACTCCCTCCCATCCCCTCGCCGAAGCGAGATCATGACGAGTGGTTGGCAGGGGAGATCGGGGGGATCGGAAGTCGTTCCGGTCCGGGGTTAGGTTGTGGTGCTGGCTCGTTGGACACTGACTTGTGTCGGCCGGGACAGCTGCTGTTGGCGGGTTCCGGGTT
>Ga0105239_10005692_pt1 | contig 14558 bp, 12 predicted proteins | sample KBSC44metaG_FD_92761 | JGI IMG/M metagenome (GOLD analysis project Ga0105239, IMG submission 92761) | Corn rhizosphere microbial communities from Kellogg Biological Station, Michigan, USA - KBS C4-4 metaG | ecosystem: Host-associated > Plants > Roots > Rhizosphere > Soil | place: Michigan, USA... | reverse complement strand
GGAGTGGGAAACTTGCGGGCGCCACGCCCAACAGGCCATGGAGATGTTTTCCGAGAAAAGAGGCGGTCGGCCCGACTGGATGCCATTTTCTTCCGAGGAGTTCGATATCATGTCCCTCAAGTTCGCTCTTGTCTTCGTGGAACTCAAAAACTGGCCTATGGCGGTATATGCCTCTCAACACGTATCTAATGTAGACGGCACGACAAGACGTGGATGGAAACCGCCGCGACTCTCGGATTTTCACTCCCCTGTAGAGTTTGCGGAATACGCAAAGGAACATCTCATGATAGGTCTCGCGCGGCTCTCCCTTCCACCGGACTTCCTGATCTCTCCAGGCAGAGTGCGTGAGCTACGCAGGGATTTCATCAAGTGGCTCCAAAGCGCTTCAGGATCTGCATGGCCGCAATTCGACTTGTCCAATATCAACTTGGAGTCGCTAGTCACTGACGTCGATGTTACCCAGCTTCCAGATCATCCATCGAGTCTTCAGCTTAATGAGCTTTTGACCCAATATCTAGCGTATATATGGTAGAAGACAGGACAGTTTCAGATACGTATGACGACGACAGAATTGCCATTGAGAACAAGCTTCAGGTTGCCATTGAGCAGGTAGTCTCACTGTATATTGGGCCCAACGTGAGATTGGTCAAGGAAACAGACTTACTCGAGAAGAAACCTGGTGGTGGCGGTCACACCAGCAGCGGTGGTAGCACGATTTCTAACGACAACCTATTGCCGGATGCATCCAACACGAACCTTCGTGGAAAGGAAGAAGAAACAGGCAATGAGATGAGAGAAGCCCGCCTACAGGCTACAATGTCCAGGGGTTTGCTAACGTCCCCCAAGTTTTACATCAAGCTGGCCCAGACACTGACTGTCACCGAGGGCGAGAAACTCGACCAACATCTCCCGCCCAACTACTTTGTTTCCTGGGAGGTGTTGGTGAGGACTATCCACTTCTATGTGCGAGCCAGCAGCATATCACCCTTGAGCAAGGATGCTCAGCTATCACAAACCGTCTATCATCTCTTGGACTCAATCTTCCGCGACGAGGCGCTTGTCTCGGCGCACCCGTCGAGCGAATCAATCCAAAAGGTCATTGACATGTTGGTAGATGATGGCAAGCAAGGGGATAACGAGACTGAGAAGATGAATGATGCTCTCCGGCTTTTGTTCCCAGAATTCCTGTCAGCTGAGGACAAGAGACCCGTGGTGCTGTTCGATCCACATCCGGCTCTGACCTTTCCTGTGTGAGCTCATTTTGAGGTCAGTCAAAAGCGAGCCTTACGCTTGAGGAAGAGCTTACATAGCACTGCAAAAAGGCAGAGCCCTCGATACCGAATTTGATTGCATCGCTCTTTGACCGAGGCACGTCTTTGACAAATTAGCTGCCTCTCAAGACGTGTGAACGCTGGAAGGAGTGGCCATTTTAGGACATTGCGCTTCGGCTTCATAGTTTTGCCGAGTGCGTCATCGCAGGTGTAGATAAGCAACTTTGCTCTTGAGCACCAATCACATTCACCGTGCACTGCACACAGAATTTGAATCGACCGAGCCAACATCGGACATAACTTACAACTTATGGTTCAATAATGCCTTGGCGAGGGTTTTGGGGATGAACACGGCGTCAACATGGTTTGAACATGGAGTTAAATGTAAGGTAGGTGAGGTTTCCAAATGACACACGTCGGAGATATGATGGAGGAAGGTTCGATGTTCGAGTACATATAGATGCAAGAGGTCGTCCTTCATCGGTCATGAATGCAAGAATCAAGCATCAACAAGCAACACTATCATCCAACAAGGCCATTACAATCCCCAACAAAGCAGCAAACCTTGACGGCTATTGAGGCTACCAGCAAATTTGATAACAAGATCGGTCCAGTATGTCTCCTGCACGTTACACCTCAAAATTGACTGGACAGCGAGTATTGCTCGTTGGCGGAACAGGGGGTGTTGGAGTGGGCGTGGCACAAGCCCTAATCGAGTTCGGCGCCACCATCATTCTCTCCTCCTCTCGCGAAACCAAAGTCAACCAAGTCGTCGCATCCCTCATCAAAGACTACCCGGAGGCCAAGGACCGCGTATCTGGCTACACCTGCGACCTCTCCAGTGCGAACGTTGAAGAAAACGTGGAGAACTTGTTCAAGAGAGTGGGCGAGATTGACCATATTGTGTACATGGCAGGTGATAGACTGCCAACGGTGCCGCTGGACCAGATCACTCTTGAGAAATGGCAGAAGTCCAATCAAGTGCGCACCATTGCTGCGATTCTGGTCGTCAAGATCGGCACAAAGTATATGAAGAAAGACCGCAGGTCATCAATCGTTTTGACAGGAGGGTCTATTTCTGAGAAGCCTATTGCTGGGGGTTGGGCAATGTTGGCCCTCATTGGTGCTGGGTTGAATGGATTGACAAAACAGCTGGCCTTTGATCTTGCTCCTATTCGTGTCAACATAGTTGCGCCTGGAATCATCGAGACAGATCTATGGGAGGGCATGGATGATGAAACACGAAAGGCTTTCTTCCTGGACCAAGAGAACAAGAACCCAACTGGCCATGTTGGACAACCAGAGGATCTTGCAGAGGCTTATCTTTATTGCCTGAGGGATTTGAATGCCACCGGGATCGTTGTGAACTCAAACAGTGGGGCGTTCTTGGTGTGAAATAACTCGATCGGATGGTAACCAAGTGTGCAATGCCAGGCTCTATCACGGGCGTCACTTGAGATCAGTCCATAGCTTTGTGACCTATACCTAGGCGCCTCTCACAGCTTGCCCTACAGCACCAGCCAGTTCAGAGAATAAAATGCCCTTGAGAATGCTCTCCCCTTGGTGCTCTGCCCAGTGGCCTGCATCTTTTAATTTTCTCTTCCAGCCTTTCTTCTGCGCCTCACTTAGCTCCTCCCACTTTGTGAGTGCTTCTTCTTTGACCAAATCTGCATCGTGGTGCAATTCGGTCGAGATCTCCCCGACCCCCGCATCTCGCACTACTATCGCTTTGGGAGTCTCGAGTTCCGAGTTGGATTCTACTAGGTCTGCTAACTTCTGACCCAACTCCGAAGTGATATCATTAATGGCCTCCTTGATATCATCGACACCGGGAATTTGGGTAGTTATGGCCTCAAATTTTTGCGTCGCACTCTCCGCCTTAAGCGACATGTGTGTTTGAGCCTGTGGTATTCCATCTGCGAAAATCCATGGACGGGCAATAAAACTCTGAACTCGAGGAGACAGCCAATCCGTGGCACCAAGTATTGGTGGAACCGCACCACGAATTTCAGAGAATGCCTGCATCAGGAAGGCTACCATAGCAACAACCACAAGTGCAACAACGACACTGAATGCAGTCTGGAGAGACTCTGATCTAGCAGGTAATACAAGCACATATCGTGGAGTCTTGTTCGTTCCCGCTGGGAAAGGGCGAAGTGGAAGATAGTGAACAGTGACGAATTGATCGACTCCTACTGAAGCGAGACGAATGGATTGAGGGCCAGTATCCTTTGTCACAGGAAGTGATGGGCGGATGAAATTTGAAAAAACAAGTTTTGTTAGAGGACCATTGTGAACCTCTTCGAGCACTGTGTAGGGTCGAAAGCGCCGCAGGCCAGATTCTGGAGAGTAGTCGATTGTCAGCAGTTCGATGAAGCTGTTCTGACTGGCAACAGCGATCACGAGCTGTTTTTCGCCTTGCTCTGACTCTGTCAGAGAACACACATCCAGCCCCACGGCTGCTTTGATGGCTTTGGTGAGCTTCTTGCGAATAGTAATCTGGGCCTGCGAGTAGTCCTTATTGATTTTAAGAACTAGTAGGAAAACTCCCGACCTGTTAGGTAAATTTTGGACCAAGAGGATATGTCGTGGTGTCAGAAAGCGTAAGGACCTGAATTTGGGTCTCCTGTTCGTGGGTAGACTTGTCGTAGATTCCGAAGTTTGGTAGAGGGAGCGGGGAGCAGCTTTGGCAGAAGTTCCACCAGGCAATTGTTGTACAAAAACTTCATCATCGGTACAATAGGCAAGTACATGGTCCTGGTTTGAGCCGCCACATGTTGTCAAATCGAGGTCCGCAGCTTCACGCTTGCCTAGCCTGATACGAGAAACCTCATCCTTGGGGCCTGGACTGGGTCTTGGACGGAAAACAACAATCTCATTCTCTGGAGCTAAACCGGTGGCGATGGCTGCGAGTCGGGGAGTGGATGAATCCTTTCGGAAAGGAGAGAACCTGAGAACCCTCTGGTACATGTCATTCTTCGTGGCTTTGGCAGATGCGAAGACTGCGGTGCGCCCTAGCGCTTGGGTCGTGCTTCCAGCTGCAGGTGTCTTCTCTTCGGTTGCAACAGTACTTCCATCTGCCTTTCTCTTTCTTGCAGGCAATCCAATGCGGAATGACCTTAGATGCTCGTTCTTCCCCGCAGCTTGGTCGGCTGCGGAGCTGTTAATGCCTGCGAATGCAGTTAAAGATGACGCGGTCGAATCTGCGATGGCAAGTGTGGTGACCGAATCTTCATTCTTAGCAAGCTCAATGTCGGCGATTTCTCTCAGCTGCTCTCGAGGGGAAGAATCGATAAGAGAGATCTTGTTAGGAACTCCAGTTGACGAAGATCCTCCTCCCCCACCGACAAGAAGAAAGTCCTGGTTGGAAGGGTCGAAGTCGGCGGCATTAAGTGGATAGGACAATTTGGTCCTAGAAAGGGGCAGTTCAGGAGCCATTTCGGAGCTGTTGAAGGCGAAGTCGACTATCTCTAGGAGTGATGCATGTTCGAGAATGAAATAAATGGAAGTCCAGGTTGTGCGCAGTGAGGACACATGTCAAAAAAAGCAAACATGGGGGACCTCGGGCTACGTCAGGATGGGAGCTGAAGCCTGCAGATTGGAGATATTCCTTATCGATAAGGAAAGGAGTGATCCGAGATCCACTGCAAGCATGTAAGGAACACCACAACATATCAATATCAACAATTGACATATTTCACCAATTCCACTTTCAGCACACAACGTTTGCCTACCATTCTGTAGTCATGAGGAGGCGGGCTACATACATCACTGATCCCAGTCGGGCTGTCAACCCCAAGGACATCCAGGTCGACGGAAACCGGTTTCTTCTCGGCGCCATCAAAGCAGCTCGAGAAGAGAGGCTGACACTGGGACTGAACGAGTTACCCAAGACGGTTGCCGAGATCTTACAGGAATCCCATGAGCTTCACATCCGTTGGGCTCCAGAGCATCTCTTCAATACAGTGACGCCATTTCTCTCCAGAGTATCCCCTGGCCTCCATATATTCTATACTCCATTGAGGGAGAAGCAACACGATCGACTCTGTGGTCTCGTCCACAAAGTCTTTAGCCCGAGCCTTCGCTGCGAATCTGTTCAGACATCATTCATCAGTCCGCCATTGGTTTCGGAGCGTTTCGCCCAAACAGCCTCCCGTCAATATTACTCTCTACTGCCCTCCATCCAAGGGCTGGTCGCCTATTTGCAACGGCATGTATGCACTCCGTCCGATCTGACTTGCCTGCACTCGGCGTCTTTGCTCAATATTGCCGACTCTGTTGACCTGGACTACGACAGTATCTCGCATGCATTGACTTTGACAGCCTTCTGGTCCAAGCAGCCTGAAGTCTTTTACGATCCCATTGGGGAATTCACTACCCTCGATGCCTGGAACATTGACATCCAGCCAAAGCGCACCGACAAGGTTGAAGTCGGAATTCTCAGTCTAGACCCTCCACAGGATCCATCAGAACTTACCCTCTCAGGCTTCTTGACTGTGCTTGGAGACGATGTCAAGCCAAAAGCGACCTTGTTCAGTTTCCCTTCTCGCCATCACGCCCTGGCACCGGAGCAGTCAAAGCAACAGAAATACCGAGTTTCATTCGCCGAGCCCACCGGTTTGCATCCCATACTGCGAATCTCATTCCCTTCGTCCACCGCACTCGTCGAGCCAAACAACAAGCCCCCAGGAAGCACATGCGCGTTGCAAACATATCTCATCCTGCCGTCCCACATATTCGCCGACAAGTACGCCTTCCTCAGCAATGACCCCTTATTCCAGAAGTCCCACCATCTCGGCCAGCTACACACCATCGCAGGAGAGACTGACCTCGAAGCGCCGGACTATGTGGTCGAGAAATGGGGCTCAACACTCCTGCTGGGTATCCAAACCCCAGACTCAAGCAGCAACGAATCGCAAGACCCCATGTCATGGGACGTGACGATCCCATTGCACCTGCGGTACCTAGTACCACAAGCGGGCGGACTCACCCGAGCGTCTCTACCATGGCCTGTTGTATTCTGGGCATGTACCGCGGAAGAAGGCACGAGATTCCCCGTGAACCCGTTCGACCGCACACACCTTGGGTTCGAAGGCCTCTTCGGCCCACGCACCATGTTCTACCATCTCGACCCACACCCGGTCAACTCTACGGCCAACTTGGTCGAGAAGATCCAGATCCCCGTGCTGGACACGGAAACAGCATCCTCCCAGACGGTCGAGGGGGTCACCGTATTCACCATTGTTCTGGGCTTCCTGTGGGTGCTTTGGAAACTGAGCCCCGCGCTGCTCGGTCGCGTTCCCTCCAATGCCGCTGGCGGGGCCGGGAAGCCAGTCTCCAAGGCAAAGAAAAAGCAATAAAAATGGCGAAAAGACGGGATCACGAGCGCTGGCGAGGGCAGAAGGAATTGGACATTGCGTGAGGATAGTTCGGCTTGCAGTCATTTACGCATGATCTCGCAAGGGGCTTTGTGGAAGGGAGGTGGACACCGATGAAGTCTCTGCCGTGTAGGCGCGAGTATCTGGCTCTGGCACAAGGATCTTTGCAGAGGAAGAGGATAGAGCCGCAAGGGTTTTCTCACACTCGGAAGAGGAGGTGAAACGGCTAGTTAGTTGGTCATTTCGACTCTTATTGCTCGCCAGCTCTACTTAAGAACTGCGTGTTGCGGAAGTATCAGGGCTTCCATTGAGCCCCATCAAACACTCTCAACGCAGATAGGCAATACTTGGGCAATGTAGCGTGGCCATCGCCGTATTGCCAGATATGTAGATGCGCATTTAAATTAGTTGTACACAGTGTGACATGTACATTGCAATTGCGATCAACTCATGCACTATCTTATGAATAACCTGCGGGATAAGGAGCGAAAAGCAATCGCACGAAGCATAGATGAGCAGGGGAACGAGAACGCAGAGAGCGTGGTATGGTTCGCTGGGTGCGGACAGAATGCTTGTTTAAGAAGTATATAGATACTTATTAGCCAAAGATCTCACTCGGCATTATTTAACCACAGATGAGAAAAGCATGGCCGAGCTGAGACTGTCAGGAAGTCTGGATGAGAAGCAGGGACCGAGTGTCAGGAGGAAGTGGTCTTCAGGGAACAACCCAGGCTTGGATGCCTCCGAAAGAGTGCGGAGATTTCGAGACCTCGGGCACCGAGGTTGTTGTGGAGGGCCCCCTAAGGGGTGCCACCGCTATTCTCCGTGGGTACCATTGTTGAAGGGAAAATTCACTTGGGTGAGATCGAGATTTCTTTGTTATACTTCGTTCATTCCGTCACTCGATCATCGAGACCCTGCACCTGTGATGTCGAGGGCATTGGAAATGTCATAGGGATCCGCGTCTTCACAGGAAGGCGGATGTTGTGCTTGTGACTAACGATGACGGAGCGGGGCGACAAATGACTCAACCTTGCCTTTGCATTATCTTTTTGCTTTTCTCCTATGAACCTGTAATGTTATAAACCGCAGCTGGTGAGACGATTTCAGCGACGGTGAAAGGGTGGGACATCGCCAGCCTACGGCAATGTTTCACACCATGTGTCGTGGGATTTGGCGCTTTGATGATTTCAGATCACGAAACAGTGTGGCGCACTTGAACGCGACGGTCCCAACGACAATTGAAATATCTCTCATCAGCGTGTTCAAGTTCTTTTCAATTATCTTTGCTTTTGTCCATCAGGCTGTGGCGACACGTATGAGACAAGGCTCGACTGATAGGGAGAAAGGATAGGGGAAATGGACTAGTTAGACTAATGCAAGTCTCAGCCTCACTGATGTGGTGTGAATTCTAGGTTCTTGCCTGATGTACTATTGTAAATGGTGTGATCGAGTGTTTGTCTGAAGGCCAAATCGAGGGTATATTCGGCGGTATGAATCGCAATGGATCAGAATGACTCGATTCCTTGTTGATGCCAGTCCTCTCGGCGTGGCAGAACGGCACTTGTAATTTTTCTGCGCTGAGCGGTGTGGAGGAGCTAAATCGCAATGCCCACAAGTGTCCACTCTTTCCTGCAGTCTAACACATGACTGTTGGTCAATGGATGGTGGTCACCGCTCATGCAGTTGACTCAAGGAAAGGCAGAAAGGCAGACCACTAGGATCCCAAAAAAGCCAACATCCTCGAAGGATAGGTCATGACGCATGGCGAGCCTTTTGGGGGTTGGAGGATACCCGTTGCCAGAGGTATTAGGCAATGCGAAGCTCCAGGTCGCTCACGGCGCCTTAAAAGGCGTCAATGAAGAAGGGAGTAAGCGGTATCGTTGGGAAGGAGAGTTTCGCTCAAGCCTGTAAGTGTGTGATAAAGGCGCAGGAGTGTATGTTGCCCGAAGGCTCCCTTGTTCTCGGAGCACGCACCTTGATCCGGAGGTAAATCAACTTAACTGTGGAAATGAGTAGGCAACCAAAGTAGGATCGGAATGAAATGACCCATTCACCTAGCTAGCCGGTTGTGATCCTGGGAGTACGAGTAATATAATACAGAGAGGGGGCCGCCTGGAACAGGCAGTCCTTCCTCCGGGGGTCCAAATAATTTAGGCCAAGAGTCAAGACACAGTTAGGCACACCCACATGCTTTTGCCGTATCCGCCTTTGGCCCAGTGACGGGGATCAGTACCGGTGATTTTAGTCCAGTCGGCGCCCCTCCGTTGAATATTCTCGGAAACCCGTGCAAATTGAGTCAGATGTGGCCTGTGGGGAATAAATGAAAGTGAGGCAAGCCAGCGGCTGATGCTCGAGAGAAGGGACATGTGCGTCAATAGTATTAGCCCCCCTCCCTCAAAGCAAACTGACTGATGCCTTGACAAGCTAGCACATAGTGGAAACTCGACCACTCCTTGTCCTATTCACAGCCGCCGTCTCTAGTGCAAGGCAACCTCGTGCATGGTGCTCCGTACATCCACAATGCAGTTGTTGCATGTTCAAGGAGTTGCCGTGGTACCGCTGATTAGCGTCTGGCAGGCAAGATGTGACATGATTAGCCCGGATGCCTTCTCTCAAGCTTGGTTTGGAAAGGAGATTGCAAGGTCTGCACCGACAGTGTGAGTCGCTCAAAGCCAGAAATGTGCCACAAGTAAAAGTCCCAACCCCACAGGTTTGATGAATTAGGCAAGGAAACTGTCCAAGGCAACTGAGATGTCTCCATGGCTTTCAACCTGGCTTCACCTGAAACGGAGAAAACTTGGTACAGAGGATTGCGTGGTCGGAATTGACTGGAAGATGAGCAACAGTGATATTGGCTGCCCTAGCTGGTAGCAGGCTTGAGTGCCATTTTCCAGGCAATTGAGGCTTCGTCGTCTTGACACATGAGCCAATGAACCAAGCAGTGGTCAGCCCGGAGTACCTGGGCTTGTCTGTGGCAATCGAGTCAACGGGTGCCTTGCCAGACTATGCCGCGCAAGCTCTCCACATAGTCGTAGTACCAGAAAAAACCGGAAGCAGCAAGAACCAAAAGCTTCGTAAAGGAAAGAGACGATAATTATTGGTTGGAATTTGTCAGCTGGCTCGGGGTTTGACAGTCTTGTTTATTGGCCACTATCTTGTGATTACATACAGAGCTGGCCTTGTCGTAAGGGTGAGCAACGATAGCTTGATTTTAGGATCGGTTTCTGTCGAGGGCATGGTGCTGCGCAGCCATTGCGCTTCTCCTAAGAGTAATAGGGATCAACACTGGGAAGCAACAAACCTTGACTCTGTACTCCGTACGGAGTGCAGGGAATCCTCTGTCTTTTGGTGTATCTCTACCTAAAAGGTAGTAGCATGTGTGGCGACACTGGAAAGCGGGAGGCAAGAGGGTTGCACAGCCTCATCTGCGGGCGAATCGCATTATAAACGGCCAGATACTCTGAAAACCAGTAATCGTATACCTTACCTTGAATTGGTTGCTCATCCAAGCTGAAATGCTGTGATATCCGAACTTGAGCAAACCAGCATTCCTGATTTGAGTGTCGGCTGAAGAGGAGCAAAATGCAGGAGACGCTGAAATTGTTGGCCAAGTGGCGAACCGAGCAGGCTGGTTCACTGCCGATCCAACACGGCGAGTTTCTCAAAATAAGAGCCAGTGTATGCGCGCAAATTGAGTGCTAGTAAAGAGAGTAGAGTGAGTAATTGGTCAATGCTACTCACGGGATCCAAAGGATCGAGAAAAGCCATGGATCCAGTGGAGGAGGTGCTCTCTCTTTAAAATGCCTTTCAGCCTCAAGTGGGAGCAAAAGGACAGTCCTGGGCGGCTCCCACCTGCACCACGTGGGCCGCGAGGCCCGAGGGGCCGCCACAGGGAAAGAACGAGGGCTAAGACCAATGCGGTAAGTTCAAGCTCGGCCAATGGAAGGAGCAACCCCAACCACAAACAGCCACCCCTCCCTAACTTCAATTCAACTTCCACCTCCATCCATCAACAGTGAACAGAGGCAGCACGACACAACGCCTCTTTTAGGCCGGCAATTCTCACGTCAAAGAAGAAACCACTACCGTCGAGCCGACCAAGGCAACAGGCTGTGTTTGCCTTCATCTTATGATGCCGGGTTTTTCCATTGCTCATGGCAGGTCCAACGGCCCAGATTGAGGGTATTCACTGTACAATCACAGCCCATTTCTTGCGCTTCCAGCTTTATTCAATTGCACAAGGAAGATGAAAGAATGCAACGCTCACCCTTGGGCACCGACAAGTCCTTATTTTGGCCTCGGCCGCATGCTTCACATCAGGTTCGCCGAGGCTAGAGTCCAACAGCTCGCCTTGGTGTAGAACTACAGTTGGATTCAACAGTCTGCCTACCTTTTTCGCCCAAGTCACAGAAAGACCTCAATCTCCAAAATTGGTGGGGCTGAGGCGAGGTTCTTCCTAGAATGCTGTCCTGGATCCTCCGCGGCCTGCAAACCCACGCCAATAACCGGGTCGGTATTCAGCGCATCAATCAACCTCGAATCTGCGTCTCGGCTTGATGGACAGGCCTGAATTCACAGCTCCCAATGTATTCTCGAACCCATATCAGACCTTCTACTAGTACTAGCATGGCAAAGGAGGTGGGATGAACAATTTGGTGGAGGCAGTCACGTGGTTGCTTGGCCCTGGCTGATTGCCCTCGTGCAGACATGAAGCACCGCATATCGAGCAATACGAACATCATCCGCAGGTATCAGCATTCGAGACCTGAGCCCTGTTGCAAATACAACCTACTTATCGACTCACCGCTGTTGTATCTCACCTGGATGGGCCACTGCCGAGATGTGGCTCTTTGCTCATACGATCCCAACATGGGAGTGGAGGGAAGACACGTGACGCTCAACCTGCCCAGTCCACCCTGACTCTTCCCTCAACTGGCACATGCGGCTTTACCCTTCTTCACGGTGTGCAACCCGCCCGAACACCACCAGAACCGAGCCTGGAATGTGCAATCGTCGCTCACGGGGTCCTGGTATCACTGCCCAAGCCAACCACCTTTGTTCATACTGGGTGCCGGTGATGTGAACCATGGCAGTGACTTTGCAATATCTCCGCGTCAATCACCGCATATGCTGCGAACTCTCACTCTGCTTGTCTCTATCACTTTGTGTGGCTATCCTTATGCATGCCTACCAAGATTTCCACATCTGGCCGTTTCGGGCGCGGTAAACAACTTGAAGCCCCTGCAACCGTCCCACTGAAGTCATCGAGAGGAACCCAACGGCAGGAAATTCAGCTTCTCAATGCATTCAATAGCGTTGACATGCCCATGTGTGACGCCACAGCATCCAGCCTGATTATCATTCCCGAAACTGCTTCTGCCGGCTGATCCTCAGAACGCTTGGCATCCAAGCACTTCCCCAAACCAACCACCCAAACACCAAAGCGATCTTACCAACTTCTGTGAATGGGCTTACAATGTGCACATCTCCCCAATATGGATTCTTTCCCCCAGCAATTCACAGTGCAAAGTGAAGAAGTTGGCGGATTCGACCTGCTTGTCGAGGTCAGGAAAAGCTGGCGCCTAACCTAATGCAGTTAGGCCTGCATCCCCTCCCTGCAAATCAAATGCAACGAAGACTCGACAGGGCCAAATCCTGGCGAATGGCAGTCCTAGGCCGAGGACTAGCGTCATCTGCGCTGTTTCCCGACCAATCTGCCTGACCTTCAGGGTATTTCGCATCCCCCCTTCTTCCCTTCTTCCCCTCCTCTCCCATATCATCAGTCTTCATCATCTATATATTGATACATCGTGTCCCCCATCAAATTTCATCGATCCATCAAGTTTTCCTGCTTGGATCATCGAGTTTTTACGGTTTGAGTACCCCTGCACCACGAAACCCGTCCCACAACCCCATTGCACTACTGTGAGGATGAGCACCAAGACCACCCGTACTCAGAAACCAGCACAGGCCCGCATCAGTAAGACGAGGTAGGATCCCATTTCGATCTCTTGTCTTTCTCGTTTTGCCAAAGGTACTGACCGACGCGTTGAAGCCGCCAAATCCCATTGACAGCTTTCACGCTGCTTACGGTGCCAGAGGAGTCTATGTTATTGACGTACCTCAAATCCAAAGAAGCCATAGATATCAGCTTGATGCTAAGGCAGACCATTCCTGATGAGCAGTCCTCAGACACGTCACAGGGCTATTTTTCTGCCGTCCAAGCAAGGGAAGCTGCTGAGCAGCCGCCCTGCAAGCGACAGCGACTGTCCAGGGAGGCTTTAGTCCGTGGACAGTTCGATGTACTAGAACTGGACTTGGACAAGTCTATGGCTTCAATTACTGCCACTCACAGCCCTCTCGCTGTGCTCAGGACAATCGAATGGGCCAAAAAATCTCGCTTCGCTCAATGATGAGGGGGTGCTTACTTACCGAGTCGGTTTTGGGCCAGTTCTGCCCGACTGACCAATTCACCGGCGATTTTCCTCCGGTATGACTTTACGACCTATGGATTGTTTGTCGCTTTCGCGTCCTTGCGCAGATACAGAATACCCCAGATGTATTGCAGCCATGTTAACTGCAACGGAAGAAGCCGTAACTGGCCGTCAGGCGAGTCTGTGAGTGGAACAAGCACATGGACATACACGAACGTCCACCCAAGTGTTCTCAACTCTGGTCTTCCTTACTCGGCGGCCTCCTCAGGCACCAGCGTGAGGCGCACAAGATGCGAAGCAGGGCTTCTTCTCCCCGTTCCCCAACTGCAATCAACATCAGCTGGAGATACACACAAAAATGTCTCGTTTTGTTTACCTCGCACCGCTTGCGGTGCTGTACTCCCCTTATGTATCTATCATCTTTGGCGCAATCTTGGGAAGAGACTGGTTGTTTGACGGTTTTCTTGTTGGTTGATACTCGTGGAAATATGCTTCCCCCCGCGATGCAACTTCGTTTTTTCCAAGCTCATGTATACTCGTTGACTAGATTACTATACTTACTTTGCAACGGAGAGGAGGGGAAGCTGAGAATGAGATAAAAAGTTGCACCCAACGAACGACGTTGGTTTCTCGAAATCCCGGGTTTCCTGCAGGGCCCACTGGTATCAGCTGGACAGGCGTAGCAATGATGGGGGACGTCTCCCTCAAAAAAATCCCCTCGCCGCAAAAAGCCCCGAATCCTCCCACTTCTGTGCAAAGAATTGGGCGAATGAGGGCCGCGTGCTCAGATGTGCGCCGTGCCTCCCGTCCCGCGCGCCCGCAGTTGGGTACGCTGATTGGCTAAAATGTCCCTCATCCCCCCCTCTCGGCGGTCCGTGGCTGAGGGGCATTCAGCCTGATGCCATCGCCCTCTTTCTCACAGTGGGCAATGCAATGCAATGGACGGAGTATAGTATAGGGAGGGGCAGGGGTTTGGGATATTTCTCGAATCTCTTGACCTCTGCGGTTTTCTCATAGTATAGTAGCAGGAATTAGTAGAGACCTTGGGTTTCCTTTGCTCGTAACTTTTGCCATTTTGGGGGGGAAGCCTACATGGATGCGGTGGTCTGAGTTTCTGAAATTTGAAGGGAGATTTGGAGATAGTAGAGGGTTTAGTAGTGCTTTTCGGTGCTGTGCTGTGCTTCGCCATCCCGTCGTTTAACTTCCCTCCCTCTCTCTCTCTCTCTCTCTCGTGTCCAATTTGTTCAACAGGAGCAGTCCGTCAAATGGCGTGAGCCAGCGAAATAGCTTGCGCGAAGAATTTAAGAACGGCAATTCGAGTGCAGTTCGTTGCTTTACCTTATTAGCCGGGCTCGTTTTTCCACCGGCAACGACAACTCTTCCAGTACCAAGGCGGGGGGGGGGACCTTGCCTTGCAGTGCGAGTGAGAGTTGATTGATTCTGCGCTGCTCAGTCTGACATGACAGCCTCGG
>Ga0105239_10005691_pt1 | contig 14561 bp, 12 predicted proteins | sample KBSC44metaG_FD_92761 | JGI IMG/M metagenome (GOLD analysis project Ga0105239, IMG submission 92761) | Corn rhizosphere microbial communities from Kellogg Biological Station, Michigan, USA - KBS C4-4 metaG | ecosystem: Host-associated > Plants > Roots > Rhizosphere > Soil | place: Michigan, USA... | reverse complement strand
GCGCGCCGAGGTCGTCGAGCAGCAACACTTCGACATCGAGTGCCGCGCGATAGGCTTCACGATCTGCGGCGCCCGAAGCGGCATCATACCCGGACCGAATTTTAGTCAGCAGATTCTGATAATCGAAGAACAGGCATTCGTGTCCTTTGTCGAGCAACTCGCGCATGGCCGCTACTGCCAAGTGAGTCTTGCCGGTGCCCGGCTCGCCGACCAGCAGCAGACCGGGTCTGTCCGTGGTCGGGAAATAACGGACGAAGCTGCTCACCTCGCGCCGAACGTTGCTCAGGCCGCTGTGGGCGGTCGGATTGTCCTTCGGCAGGTGAAAGTTATCCAGCGTCGCCCGCTGATAGTTCGGCGGGATGTTGGCGTTCTCCTTCAAGCTGTGCGTCCGCGTCGCCGCGGCGCACACGCAGCGCTCGGCGCCGGACAGGCCGGCCCGCAAGACAATCTTCCACCCTGTTCCATCGCACAACGCGCAGGTTGCTTCGGCCATAGTCATTCGAACCCCGCTTTACCGTTCACTACTTTATTCGATCACGAGCAGGACGTCGCCTGCCGAAACAGTCGCGCCCGCCGCCGTTCTTACCGCCGCAACGCGTCCGGCGCGGGGAGACTTCATTTCATTTTGCATTTTCATGGCTTCAACTACGATCAATCCTTCGCCGGCCGCCACTTCCTGGCCGGGCTCCGCCAGCACACGGATCACGCGTCCGGGCATAGGAGCGGTGACGGCTTGCGGTCCGTCGTGGTCTGCCGCGGAGCGCCGCCCACGCAATTCACGTGGATCGAATACATCGACGTGAAACAAGCGGCCGTTGACAGAGACCTCACCCGCGCCCAAAATCGCGACCGCATAGCTGCGTCCGTCGATCAGAATCGACCAGGTTCCATCGCCGGCCGGTGCCGCCGAATAGTCGCGTTCGATCGCGGTGCAGCCTTCGCGGCGATACTCGAAGCGCTCAACCGCGACCGATAAAGCAGCCGCTTTCCCGTCGATGAGGATTTCGTATTTCACCGCAACAGTGTCTCCCGACCGGTTTGCAGCCATTGTGAGGTGGGCGCTGTTGATGGTGCGGCGGTCGGCTTCCGCTGGGCCAAGGCGGCTGCGAGTGCGGCGACCGCCTCGGTTTCGAGCGCAGGTTCGTGGACTTTTCTTCGCGCGAAGAACTCGTCGAGAAACGCCGTCGACAGCCTGCCGGCACGGAATTCGGCATCGTCCATGATTTCAGCGAAAAAAGCGCAGTTGGTGCGGATTCCGGCGATTGTATAGTCGGCAAGCGCGCGCTTCATGCGTGCGATAGCAGTGGCGCGACTGGGCGCCCCCACTGCCAGCTTGGCGAGCAGGGGATCGTAATCGAGCGGCACGGTCCAGCCCTCATAAACTCCGGAATCCAGCCGCACGCCCGGTCCCGCGGGCTCCGTCAGCCGCGTGATTTGTCCCGGCGACGGCAGAAATTGACGATCCGGATCTTCGGCGTAAATGCGGCACTCGACGGCTGCGCCGGACCAGCGCACATCTTCCTGGCGGATGGTCAGCCCTTCCCCGGCAGCGATGCGTAGTTGCCATTGGACCAGATCCAGGCCTGTTACCAGCTCCGTGACGGGGTGTTCCACCTGCAGGCGCGTGTTCATCTCCAGGAAATAAAAATTGCGGTCGCGGTCGACCAAAAATTCCAGGGTCCCGGCGTTGTAGTAGTTTGCGGCGCGCGCAATGCGCAGTGCGGCCTCGCCCATGCGCTGGCGCAATTCCGGGTGTTCGCTCATCACCGGGGAAGGGCACTCCTCGATTACTTTCTGGTGCCGCCGCTGGATGGAGCATTCGCGTTCTCCCAGGTGAATCATATGGCCATCGCGATCGCCCAGGATTTGAATTTCGATGTGACGCGGCTCCAGCACCAGTTTCTCCAGGTAGACTTCGCCGTTCTGAAAGGCACGCAGCGCTTCGCTCGAGGCATCGCGGATGGCCGCTTCGAGATCGGCTTCGCGGTCTACTCGCCGCATTCCTTTACCGCCGCCTCCCGCCGAGGCCTTGAGCAACACCGGATAGCCCAACCTGCGTGCCGTTTCTTTGGCATTCGTCAGATTGTCGATGGCCGACTCCGTACCGGGCACCACCGGCGCACCTGCTGCGATGGCCAGCTTGCGGGCCGCGGTCTTGGATCCCATCTGGCGGATGGCGGCCGCTGGGGGGCCGATGAATACGATGCCGGCAGCCTCGCACGCCTCCGCGAATTCGGAGTTCTCGCTCAGGAATCCGTAGCCCGGGTGGATGGCCTCGGCGCCGTGCCGCTGCGCGGCGTCGACTATCTTATCGATGCAGAGGTAGCTTTCAGAAGCGGGCGCAGGACCCAGGTATGCGGCTTCATCCGCCATCAACACCGCGAGCGATGCGCGATCGGCCTCCGAATATACCGCGACGCTTGCGACGCCCGATTCGCGCAGAGCGCGCACGATGCGCACGGCAATCTCTCCTCGATTGGCGACCAGGACCTTTCGGAACATGATGAAGGTGAGTTCTGATTTTAGCAGGGGTCTAGATTTTTATACTTTCTTAACGCTCTGGAACGGGATTTTAACACCGCCTTGATGTGGCGGCTCGTAGGCTGAAATTGTGAAGCTCGCTGTTCATGTTTCGGCGCCGGTATCCGTTCCGGAGGCTCATAACCCCGAGCTGGAAGTGAACGTGGTTTATACCCGGCTTCCGGGCGCGGCGAAATCGTTAGATGTTGCCAGCGGACTGGCTCGCGACCTGGGCGGTCGCGTTACGGTTCACGTCGCCCAAGTAATTCCTTACCCGCTGGCACTCAAATCTCCGCAAGTGCCGGTGCAATTCGCGGAGCAACAACTCCTCGCCATGGCGGGTGAACAACCGGTGGAGACCAGCATCAAAATCTATCTTTGCCGGGATCTCACGGAAACTATTCGCCAGGTCCTGAAGCCCGACTCCATGGTCATCGTCGGCAGCCGGAAACGCTGGTGGCCCACGCGCGAGAAGAAGCTGGCGGCGGCCCTGCGGCGCGACGGTCATCGCGTCATTCTCTCTTATGCAGACTAGCGTTCCTACAACTCCATCGACGGTCACCACCAAAGTGGTGGTCGCAACCACGGTTGCTTTGACGTTCATCACCTTTTGGCAGGCGGCCGCCGTGGTACTCAACGATCTGGCCTCGACGATGTTCTACATCGGTGGGATCACCGAACAGGCCATCGGCAAGCCTGCTCCGTGGATGGTGCTGGGCGTCATGCTGTTCAGCTATGCGGTGCGCTCGGTCTACATGGAAAGCTGCGGCATGTTCGTGCGCGGCGGCGTCTACATCGTGGTCAAGGACAGCATTGGACCCACGGTTGCGAAGCTCTCGGTTTCCTCGCTGGTCGTGGATTATGTTCTTACCGGCCCCATCAGCGCCGTGAGCGCGGGTCAGTACTTGGGGCACCTGCTTAACGAGATGGCGGAGGCGTTGCACCAAAGCTGGCGCACAGATCCCAACACGTTCGCGGTCTTCTTCAGCGTGGCCGTCACCATCTACTTCTGGTACAGCAATATCAAAGGCGTTCCGGAATCCAGTCACAAAGCTCTGCGCATCATGCAGATCACTACCGTGATGGTGGTGATCATACTGGTGTGGGCGCCGATCACGCTGATCCTGCGCGGCGGCGCCAAGCTCCCGCCGCTGCCGACGCCGTCGAACCTGCACCTGACCAACGAGTCACTTGGCTGGCTGGCCGGAACCTACTTCGCCAAAATCTCATTCGTTGTGATCATGGTGTCGATCGGCCACTCGCTGCTGGCGATGAGCGGTTTCGAGACGCTGGCGCAGGTGTATCGCGAGGTCGCCTATCCCAAGCTAAAGAATTTGCGCATCACCGCGAATATCGTGTGCACGTACGCGGTGGTTTGCACCGGGATTATCTCGCTGCTGGCCGTGATGATTATCCCGGACGCGACGCGCAGCATGTATTACGACAATATGATTGGCGGCCTGGTGATGAACTTCGCGGGGCCGGAGATGCTGAAGCTCGGCTTCCACGTCTTCATCGTGATTGTGGGAGTCCTGATCCTGGCAGGCGCCGTGAACACATCGTTAATCGGCGTCAACGGCGTGTTGAACCGGGTCGCCGAGGACGGCGTTTTGCTGGACTGGTTCCGCAAGCCGCATAAGAAGTACGGGACCACGTACCGCATTCTCAACACCATGGCGATTCTCCAGATCCTGACGATTCTGGCGAGCCGCGGCGACGTCTTCCTGCTGGGCGAGGCTTACGCGTTCGGCGTGGTCTGGAGTTTCGCGCTCAAAGCCCTGGGCGTGTTTGTGCTGCGCTACCAGCGGCACGACCAGGAATACAAGATGGGATGGAACATCCGAATTGCCGGCAGGGAAATTCCCATCGGCCTGGGCTTGACCACCGCGACGCTCTTCCTGGTAGCCATCGCCAATCTGTTTTCGAAGAAGATCGCCACCATCTATGGCGTCACCTTCACCATCATCTTGTATACCCTGTTCATGATTTCCGAGCGTGTGAACGCGCGCAAGAAACTGGAACATCGCAGCGATCTGGAAAAATTCAACCTGGATCATCAGTCCCAGGTAACGCCGGCCACGCTGCGCGCGCGACCGGGTTGCGTGCTGGTGGCGGTTCGCGATTACCACAACATGCACCATCTGCAAAAAGCGCTGGAGAAGACTAATCTGCGGCGCCACGACATTGTTGTGATGACCGTGCGCCAGCTATCGACAGGCGCCGGGGAATACGAGCTGCGCGACGATCAACTCTTCGCCGGCTACGAGCAGGAGCTGTTCTCGCATGTGGTCACGCTCGCGGAAAAGGAGGGGAAGAGCGTGGAACTCCTGGTGGTGCCGGCGGTCGACCCGTTTGACGCCATGGTGCACACTGCCACAAGCTTGCGGGCCTCCAAACTGGTGGTCGGTGTTTCCTCTCGAATGCAATCCGAAGAGCTGGCGCATCGTATCGGACTTGCGTGGGAGCGGCAGCCGCCGCCGCGGCAGCCATTTTCACTTGAAATCACTCATCCCGACCGGCCTTCGACGTACGTCAACCTGGGCCCGCATCCACCACGCCTGTGGCCTGAAGACGTGGATCTTCTGCACAACATCTGGCTGCGCCTGACCGAGCAGCAAGGGGTCGGCTCCAAGCTGCATCACCGCGACGTGGTGGGGGTGGCACTGCAGCGGCTGGAAGAAGAGCTGTCGAGTGCGGAACGCAGGCGGATTCTGGAGCAAGTGGAGAGCGCGGTGCATCGCCACGAAGGGCCAGGGGCGGAGACGGCTAACGAACTTCCCCAAGACTGACCCATCTCCCGGAGGGTCGTCATAATAATAGCGTGGCGGATACCACCGAGCTACAAATACGGGACGGATCGCCCGCGGATCTTGCGGAAGCAGCAGAACTAAAAGCTACGCGGTCCGGCAGCCGGGCCTCCTGGCGGGAGTTCGCTGCCGCGGTGATCATCGTGGGATTCGCCACCCTGATCGCCCTGGCGCTGCGGCCGTATCTCGCGGCCACCAATCTGGCGATGGTGTATTTGCTGGGCGTGGTGGCGGTGGCTACACGTTGCAACCGGCCCGCCTCGGTAATGGCCTCGTTCCTCAGCGTCGCGGCTTTCGATTTCTTTTGCGTGCCGCCGTATCTGACACTTCAAGTCTCCGAGTACGAGTACCTGATCACATTCGCCGGCATGCTGGTGGTGGCGCTGGTGATCAGCGCGCAAACCTCGCGAATTCGCGCGCAGGCCGCCCGCGCAGTGGAGCGCGAATCCCGCACCCAGGCGCTCTATCGCCTGTCACGCCGGCTCTCCACGAAGACCCGCGTGTTCGACACGGCCCTGGCCGCCGCGGAGGTGGCTGAAGAAGTGTTTGGCGCGCCAGTGACTATTTTTCTCCCCGAGGAGGGACGGATTTCATTCCGCAAGCGCACCTCCGATCAATTGCTGATTTCGACCGCCGAAGAGAAAATCGCGCAGCAAGTTTTCGATCGTGGCCGGAAAGCCGGTAAAGGAATGGAAAATTTCCCGGAGGCCGCCGCAACTTATGTGCCGCTCAAGGGCGCCGGCCGCATGGTTGGCGTGCTGGCGATTCTGCCCGGGACCCACGGACAAGCTCTTCACGACGACCAACATCACCTGTTGGATTTGTTCGCCAATCAAACTGCGCTGGCCATTGAAAGGACGCAGAGCCAGAACGCCGCCGCCGATGCACGCATGCAAATGGAAACGGAGGAGATGCGCAGTTCGCTGCTCAGCGCGGTTTCGCATGATCTGCGGACTCCGCTGGCTTCCATCACCGGTGCCGCCTCTACATTGCGGTCGCAAGGAGAAAAGCTGGAGCTCGCCGTGCGCGAGGAGCTACTGGAGAGCATTTCGGAGGAAGCCCTGCGGCTCAGCCGGCTGGTGGGTAATCTGCTGGATATGACACGCCTGGAATCCGGCATGGAACTCCGCCGTGATCTTTATCCTCTGGAGGAAATCGTAGGTGCAGCGCTGCAGCGTATGGAACCGCAACTCGCCGGACGCGAAGTGACGGCCACGGTTCCTGAGGACCTGCCGCTGGTGAATGTGGACGATGTTCTACTGGGCCAAGTGCTGGTGAACCTGCTGGAGAATGCCGCGAAATATAGCCCGCCGGGGAGCGCTATCGAGATTGCGGCGACGGCCACGCCCGCCGCAGTTCAACTGGAAGTGCGCGATCACGGTCGCGGATTCGCGGAGGGGGAAGAGAAGCGGCTGTTCGAAAAGTTTTATCGTGGAAAGTCGGAAGGCGTGCGCGGCGCCGGTTTGGGGCTGGCGATCTGCCGAGCGATTGTGATGGCGCACCGCGGCACGATTGAGGCTCTGCACCGCGACGGCGGCGGCGCCATTTTTCGCATTCGCCTTCCGCTGGATGGGCGTCCCTTATGAAGCCGTTCGTTCTCCTGATCGAGGACGACCCGCAAATTCGCCGCTTCCTGCGCGCCGCGCTGGCCGCGGAGGATTACCAGTTTCACGAAGCGTTCACCGCGGAAGAGGGCATCGCGCAGGCCGCCGCCCGGCAACCCGATCTGGTGCTGCTGGATCTGGGGCTGCCGGATCGCGACGGACTCGAGGTGATCCGCGGGATTCGCCAATGGAGTCAGATGCCCATCGTGGTGCTCTCCGCCCGCGGTCAGGAAAAGGACAAGATCGCGGCCCTGGATCTGGGAGCTGACGATTACGTCGCCAAACCTTTCGCCGTAGGGGAACTGCTGGCGCGCATCCGTGCAGCGCTGCGTCGCTCGGCCCGTCTGGCCACGGATGGAGCCGATACCGTGATCCGTTTCGGGGACGTGCAGGCGGATTTCGAGAAGCGCAGTATTACAGTGCGCGGTGAGGAAGTCCATTTGACGCCCAACGAATTTAAGTTGCTTCAGGTGCTGATCAAACACGCCGGCCGGGTAGTGACGCAGCGGCAATTGCTGAATGAAGTATGGGGGCCGCAGCACACTGAGCAATCGCAATACTTGCGCGTCTATGTTGCCCAGTTGCGCCGTAAGCTGGAGCGCGACCCGGCCCGCCCCCGCCACCTGCAGACCGAGCCTGGCGTGGGTTATCGTTTGTCCCTGGATCATACGGACGCAGATTCATAGGACGGCGCGGCGCTTGCCACGGCGATAGGCCGCTACTTCCAATCGCTCTAAAGTCCTGGCCCTCTCAGGACGAACACTGTGCAGGGTAGAGGCCGGGAAATGGAAACGGCGCTCTGCAAAGCGTTAGCTAAGGTCTTTCTCTTAAAACTGCCGAAATGGAAATGGCAGACCCCTAGACTTTCTTCACCTAGTACGGTGGCATCGCGGGGGCCACGGGTTAGAATCAGGCTGTCGGATGATCCGACATTGCTCTTTTATGATGTGTTTTTTGTGCGGTAAGGAAATCAGTTGGCTGCGGACGATGGTCGACCGGCAATACTGCTCGGCCGAACATCGTAAAGAGGCGCGCCTGTCGTCGGCCAATGCGCTGCGTGAAGAAGACGATGAGCACGAGATCTGGTCGGTGGCGAACACCCGCAAGAAAGGAGCGGGCCGGGGCAATTCCTCCAGCCAGACCGCTTCAGTTTTCGCTTTCCTGACCCTCGGAGTCCTGCTGGTGGCCATGCTGATGTTGCCGGGAAATAGCGGGTCGGGCGGCAGCGCTTTCCCTACAGGCTCGGCCGTTCCAGGCACGCGGCAAGGATTGTTGGAGCGCGCTGCCAGTTCGGTGGGCGAGTTGGTGCGCGATAGCGCTCCCGTCACGCTGCATCAGGATTTCCGGACCGGGTTAGGCGACTGGACCATTGCATCGCTCAAGACCGCTACGCACGTCGACGATCCGCATGATTGGAAGATCCCCACGGCTCCCACGCTGATTGCTCCGGGCAGCCTGCGCATCTGGGACCGTTCCACCAAATTGCAGAACTATCAGATGGAGTTCCAGGGTCAAATTGAGAAACGCAGTTTGAGCTGGGCTTTCCGCGCCAGCAATGCGGCCAACTACTATGCGGCCAAGATCGTGATCACCAAGCCGGGTCCGCAGCCTAACGCGGGGCTGGTTCACTATGCGATGTTGAACGGCCACGAGCTGGATCGGGTTCAGCTTCCGCTGCCGCTGACGCTCCAACGCGGCGAAAGTTACCGCGTGCGCGTAGCGGTGCAGGACGAGCGGTTTGTAACCTACCTGAACGGACAAATCATCAGCACCTGGACGGATGCGCGCCTGAAGCGCGGCGGCGTTGGGTTCTTCGCCGACAATGACGATGAGCAGAGGGTCTCCTGGGTCAACCTGTCGGAGCGCGACAGCTTCATGGGCCGCATGCTGGCGCACTTCTCGCTGTTCGTAATTCCAGCTGCGCGCTAGAGCAGAGCGAAGCGTTCCAGCAAAGCGTTAGGGTCCGGGTCGCGCCCCATAAAAGAGCGGAAAAGCACAGCCGGATCTTCACTATCGCCGCGCGCCAGAATCTTATCGCGGAAATCGCGTCCCACCGCCGCGCTGAATACGCCCTCCCGGCGGAATCGCGTGAAGGCGTCGGCATCGAGCACCTCGGCCCACTTGTAGGAATAGTAGCCGGCGCCATAACCGACGGGACTCGCGAACAGGTGCGTGAAACCGGCGATCATGGCGTAGTCTTCCGGCAGCGGCGCGGGTGCGAAGGGCGCAAGGATTTCGCGCGCGTACTTCACCACGTCGGCATGGCCGTCGCCATTGTTAGAAAACGCGCGATGCAGCGCTAAATCGACCACGCCGAATCCCAACTGGCGCATCTGCGCGTTGGCGGCGCGGAAGGTTTTTGCGCGCTTCATTTTCTGGAACAGTTCTTCGGGCAGGCGCTCGCCGGTTTGCCAGTGATGGGCGAACAGGTCCAGCGACTCGCGCTCCCAGCACCAGTTCTCCATGATCTGCGAAGGCAGTTCCACGAAATCCCACGGGACGCTGGTGCCGGCCAAACTGCGCACTTCCACCTGGCTGAGCAGGTGATGCAGCAGGTGGCCGAATTCGTGGAAGATGGTTTCCGCTTCGCGATGCGTCAGCAACGCGGGCTTGCTGTCGACGGGCGGCGTCAAGTTGCCGCAGATCAAGCCCAGGTGCGGGCGGCGTTCGGCAGGGTTCTGGGCGGTAGGATTGCCAGTGATCAGGGAATCCATCCACGCCCCGCCGCGCTTGTTTTCACGCGGGAACCAGTCGCTATAGAACGATCCCAGAGCGGCGCCAGTAGCGGCATCCCGGATCGCGTAACACTTGACGGCCGGGTCCCATGCCGGAACACCCGTTTCTTCCGCGACACGAATCCCGAAGATGCGCCCGAAGATTTCGAACATCCCGTTTACCACGTTCTGGAGTGAGAAATACGGGCGCAGCGCTTCTTCGTCGAAGTCATACAGCGCGGCACGCTGTTTTTCCGCCCAATAGCCGATATCCCAGGGCTCCAGCTTCAGGCCGGCGAAGGATTCCAGCGCGGTGTTCTCTTCGCGGAACCGCGGCTCGGTGCGGACACGCAGATCGTCCAAAAACTTCTGCGCGGTGTCGCCGGTGTGGGCCATGCGGTCGTCCAGCACCAGGTCCGCGAAATCGCGGAAGCCCAGCAGGCGGGCTTTCTCCTGGCGAAGCTCCAGAATCTTTGCCAGCAGCGGCCGATTGTCGTGCGGAGCGGCCGTGGCCCGCGTGTTGTATGCATGCCAGACCTGCTGGCGAATCGCGGCATCGTCAAGATAGGTCATCAAGGCGATGTAACTGGGCCCGTGCAGCGTGAAACGCCAGCCGGGCTTGCTTTTGGATTCGGCCGACGCACGCGCGGCGGCTACCGCTGCGGGAGGTAATCCCGCAAGTTGCTTCTCGTCTTCGATAAGCAGTTCATAAGCATTCGTCGAATCCAGCACGTTCTCTGAAAACTTGGTGGTCACTTCAGTGAGCGCAACGTCGATTTCCTTGAGCCGCGCCTTGCCCTCCGCGGGCAAGTCCGCGCCGTGGCGCTTGAACGAATCGATGGTCTTGGTGAGATAGCGCTTCATCGCTCCGGTCAGAGACCGGGCCTCTGCGGTCGAGGCATAGCGCTGGATCGCCTTCCACAGACCTTCATTAAGGGGCAGGCTGGAGTAGAAGGCGCTTACCTTCGGCTGGACCGCATTGAACGCCGCGCGCAGCTCGGGCGTGGTGGCGACGCTCTCCAGATGCCGCACGACATTCATCGCGTATTCCAGGCGCTCGGTCATCGTGTCGAGTGCGTGCAGCGGCTCAGGGCTGGCGATGGTCTCGTCCAGGCGGCGCGCGGCGTCGGTGAGCAGTTCGTCGATGGCCGGCTCGACTTGCGCGGCCTGGATCTGATCGAACGGAACACGAAAGGAAATCTCTAAGAGTGGATTCATGGGTTAGTTTTAGTGCTTAATTCTTTCAGGGTACCAGCGGTCAGGAGCAGTCCGAGGAACATGAACAAGCCGCCCCAAACCAGAATTGAATTGTAGAAGAGTCCGGCGGCAGTGAGTGCGGCGCCGGCGAGACCCAGCAATCCAGCGGTGCGCAGATACCATTCGCTTCGCGCGACTGTGACCGTGGCGAGCAGCGTCATGGCGGCAGCGAGCAGAATCCATTTGGTAACGCTGGCAAAGCGCAGGGCGTCCAGCACTCCCGGCCCAAGCTGGCCCAAAGCAAGATTCACGACCCGCAGCGTGGCCAGGTTTTCGAGAACGTCGGCGAGCGCGGCGAGGACGGCGACGCATCCAATGAGCAGCGCGATTCGGCGGCGGCGCGCGCGGGTGAGCACAGCGGCGATCAAAAGGGCCAGCGCCAGATATCCGGCGATCAACGCGAAGTCGATATATTGCTTGACCCGCATTACCTCACGGTCAGCGCTGGGCGCGTCGCCCAAGATAGCTTCCACTTCATCGGCGTTACGGGCCATCTGCAGCGCGACCACCGGGTCGGCGACTCCGCGAACCGGCAGCGAGGCATTCGTGAACGACGGCCTTCCCGCCAGCACCGCGAGGAATACCAGGCACCAGGCGGCCAGCCCCCACGCGATTCGCTGCTGCTTTTTAGGGGTCAACTCTCAGGATAAGCGCTACGGGGTATGGATAATGGGTGCAGGCCAATGGAAGAAATCACCCTTCAAGTCCTACGCGACGAGCAATCGGGCTGGCTGGTGGCGTCGTGGGACGATCCCGATGGGTCCGGTGGCATCACAACGCAAGGCCAAGACTTGCGCGATTTGCAGCTTCACGTTCGAATGGCGCAAGGGAATCGGCGCGTCACTATGCCCTCCACCGCGACCTAGTCGTCGGTACTCTCTAGAGCATCCTTCCGCAGGCAGGTGTTTCGTGGACGAATTTTCTGCCCGCCCGGTAATTTCGGACACCGTTTGTCGATTTTGAGTGCTCTGAAGCGTCTATACAATGAGGAGCGACCTGGACGGGAGGAATGCCCGGTCGCTCCGGGCGATACAAAATCTCAATTATTGAAAGGATCGGATCATGGCAAACCCCTTCGTGCACGTGGAACTGAATACCACGGATGTCAGCAAGGCCAAGAGCTTTTATGGAGCGTTATTCGATTGGAAGCTGGAGGATGTCGAGATGGGACCCGGTTTCACCTACACGATGGTCGGAGTCGGCGACGGCACCGGTGGGGGAATGATGAAGCAAATGATGCCCGGAGTCCCTTCGTTCTGGCTGGCCTACGTTCTGGTCGACGACATCGCCGCCGCCACAGCGAAGGCGAAATCGCTTGGCGCCAAGGTAATGAAAGACGTGACTGAAGTGAAGGATGCAGGATGGTTGAGCATCATCGTCGATCCCACTGGGGCGCACCTGGGTCTTTGGAAGCCCAAGAAACCGTAGTTGTCCGCTGCTACTGCGCACCGCGGCCCAACAGCACGATTTTGGCGGTATGGAACAAGATATAGGCGTCGAGCGACGGCGCCAGATTCTTGATGTAATACAGATCGTATTCCAGTTTAGTGGCAACGTCTTCCAGGGTGTCGCCGTACTTGTAATTGATCTGCGCCCATCCCGTGACGCCGGGCTTAACGCACAAGCGCTGGCGAAAGTAGGGGATTTTATCCTCGAGGATGTGTACAAATTCGGGGCGCTCCGGCCGAGGGCCCACCAGACTCATTTCGCCGCGAATCACGTTGAGCAATTGCGGAATCTCGTCCAGGCGCAGCTTGCGCAGCCAGCGGCCGACAGGAGTGACGCGAGGATCGTCTTTGGTGGCCCACACCGCGCCGGTCTCCACTTCAGCGTCGGTGTGCATAGAGCGGAATTTGTACAAGGTGAAGGGCACGCCGTACTTGCCGGCCCGAGTCTGCCGGTAGAACACCGGACCCTTGGAGAATAGTTTTATCGCTATCGCGACCAGCAACATCAAGGGTAAGGCCAGGATGACGCCGATGATACCCAGCGTCCAGGAATAAATACTTTGAGCCGCCGTCATGATCCGCCGGGGCACCAACTCGGCCGAGAAGACCAATTGCGATGGCCGAAGTTCCCGCAAGGAGACACGGTGAAACACGGTCTCATAAGTGGCCGCCGAGTCCTCGATCGGGATCCCAGAGAAGCGCAGTTCCAGAAGTTGATCGATGGGCAGAGCACCCCTGCGCTCCATCGCTCCCACCACGATGCGATCCGGACGGTATTCGGCTACCGCATCCCGAACGTCATTCATCAAACCCAGGCAAGGCACACCCTCGATCGTCTCCGACCGGATTTCGAAGTCCATGAAACCGATGGCCGCCATTCCCAGTTCCGGACGTTCTTGCAAGCTGTGCATAATTTCTCTCACCGCCGGCGACGTACCCAGAAACAGCAATTTCTGCGCTCCCGCGGCGGTTCGAACCGCTCCGGTATAGACGATTCGCCACAAGGGTGCAAACACCAGCACCAGCAGGCTGCCGTAAAGCATGATGCGGCGCGGAACAATCACGTCCCAGCGGCCATAACTCAGCAGCGCCTGTAACAGAAAAGCCAAGCCCAGGATCAGGCAAAACTGTTGCAGCAAGAGGGTGCGGGAAGGGATGTGGTAAGTATCGTAGAGATCGCTGAAGTATAAACCCAGCAGGATGAAGAGCGCTACCAGCGCAACCCGCCACCAGCCGCCATCCTCCCACAAGAAAATGTCGGAGGAGAGTTCCAGCGTCGCATAGCCTGCGAGGAGGTAGCAGCTCAAGATCAGAATGGTTTCAGAAATAATCAGCGCGAGTGCGCTGCTGGGGATGGAAACTCGAAACAGCCTGATCATAGAACGAATACGGGGCGGAACTGCGGACCGGTGTCACACAACCTTCCCATATGTCTTATCGGCCGCCCGGCCCGAGAACATTCGGGAGCTCTGCCGGACTTGGATCGGCCCGACTCGGATCGGCCCGACTGGGACCAATTGGACTGGGATCAGCAAGCGCCGCCGCCAGTTTCTCACGGGTAGCCGCAAGATCCTCCGGCAGCACCCGGGTTTCGCCGATGGTCGTCATGAAGCTGGTGTCGCCCGACCAGCGCGGCAATCCATGCATGTGTATGTGCCCGGCGACGCCGGCGCCGGCGGCCTGCCCGATATTGAAACCGAAATTCAAGCCGTCCGGACCGTAAACCCGCCGTAGCGCCGATTCGCAGCGCTGCGCCAGCCGCATCATTTCTTCAAGTGTCGCGACTTCGGTTTCGGCGAGACTGGCTACGTGCGCGTAGGGCGCGATCATCAGATGACCGCTGCAATAAGGGTAGCGGTTGAGCAGCACAAAACTTCGTTCGGCGCGCAACACCACCAGATTCACGGCGTCGTCGCCGGGATCCGCGGCGATGCGGCAAAAAAAACAAAAGTCTTTCCCAAGAGGAACGATGCCCGCCGTCGAGACGTACTGATATCGCCAGGGGCTCCACAGGTGGTCCATAAAGTTCGTGAGTACAATAACGGGTCCGGCTGCCGGGATTGTCCTGCGGTTAATAACCGGCTGCGACCACCAGCCTGCGACGCCCGTTGCGGTTTAAGCGCCGCTGCCGGGAACCGCTTCGCCGCCCGCCGCGTGGTCGTGGTTGACCAGGTCCTTCAACTCCTTGCTGGGCTTGAAGTAGGGGATGCG
>Ga0105239_10005689_pt1 | contig 14562 bp, 13 predicted proteins | sample KBSC44metaG_FD_92761 | JGI IMG/M metagenome (GOLD analysis project Ga0105239, IMG submission 92761) | Corn rhizosphere microbial communities from Kellogg Biological Station, Michigan, USA - KBS C4-4 metaG | ecosystem: Host-associated > Plants > Roots > Rhizosphere > Soil | place: Michigan, USA... | reverse complement strand
GTTGGCACGGGCGTGCCGCAGTTCCTCGATCAGTTCCTCGCGACTCTGGGGCTCGCCGGAAAGCGCCTGGGTGATGCGCTCGAACCACGATCGTGGTGCGGGCGTACTGGGAGGATCCTCGCTCATTGGCGACCGCTGCATGCCCTTGCGGGCGGGGCGGCAGTGTAGCAAATGCCCGCCGGGGCAAAGGTTGCAGCCTGAATGCAGCGGCAATCTTTTGATTTTTCTCGCGGGAATGGCCTCGCCCCCCGCTCGTGCAGCACTCGTCGGTATGCCCCGATTGTCCAGTTTTCGTCGCTCACGCCGTTCTACGGGGTGGATGTCGACGCTGCTCGGCAAGGAATACCGCCATGGCCCGATTCACCCGGCTGTTGCACTGCGCAAGCGTGGGGTGCGCGTGCTGGACTGCGTTGCTCGCCGCACAGACGGTCACGGTCGGCGGTGACGAAGCGTGCGGCTATCCATCGATCCAGGCTGCCGTGGATGCGTTGCCGGCGGCGGGCGAGGCGACCATCCGCGTCGCCGACACCGCCACCTACACGGCGCAGGCCATCGCGATCGACGGTCGCCACCTCGCGATCGAAGGCGGCTACGCGACCTGCGCGAGCAGCGCGAGGACCAGCGAGACGATGCTCGACGGCTCGGGCGGCGCGCGCAACAGCGTGATCACGGTCACCGGCACCGGCAACCGCATCTACCTGCGCGGCCTGCGCATCGTCGGCGGCGACGAGACCGAGGACGACGATGGCGGTGGCGTCGATTTTTCCGCCGACGGCACCCTGTATCTGAGCGATGTCGAGATCAGCGGCAATACCGCGCGCGACGGCGGCGGCCTCGCGGTGCGCAACTACACGAGCGCGACGGCGACGCTCGGGCCGAACGTGCGCATCATCGGCAATACCGCGCTCGGTTCTGGTGGCGGCATCCTGGTCGAGTACGGGCGCCTGCTCGCGGAAGCGGACGGCATCCTCGTCGCCTTCAACCATGCTCCGGCGGGCCACGGCGGTGGCATCGACGTGCGCTACACCACGCAGGTCGACATCGGTTCTCCCGGTTTCGGCGGCCTGCCGGTGCTGTACGGCAACGATGCGCAGTATGGCGGCGGCCTCGCGGTCGAGGCCGGCACGCTGAGCGCCTATCCCGCGCTGGCGCGCCTGTACACGACCGATGCGACGCGTCCGGTGCGGATCGGCTCGAATTCGGCGAGCGCCACCGGCGGTGGCGTGCACCTGCGGCCTTATTTCAATGTCGACCTGCACAATGCGACCGCGACCCTGTGCGCATCCGACATCCGGATCGACGACAACGACGCTGTGCAGGGCGCGGCGATCTACGCCGACAGCGACTACAGTCTCGCCAACGATCTGCGCGCGAGCCAGGTATTCATCAACCCCTCATCGAGCTGCGATGGCACGCCGGCGCGCCCGGCGAGCGCGCGTTCGTGCATCGGGCGACCCGATTGCAACCTGATCGATGCGAATTTCGCCCGAGGCGACGCCACGCCCGCCAATGGCGCGGTGATCCTGTTGCAGAACGCGGGTTCGCTCATCGCGCGCAACCTGGTGTTGCGGGGCAACGAGGCGGGACATCTGTTCCGCACGTTCGGTGGCCAGGACGACGAGACGCTGCGGCTTGCGGAGCTGGACGTCAGCGGTTGCCTCGCAATCGCGAACACCTTGTCGCGCGAGATGTTCCGCTATGAAGGCGCCGGTGTGCTGTCGACGCTGGAGCACTGCACGATCGCCGGCAATACGCTCGCCGGACCGCCGCTGTTCCGCTTCAGCGACGGTTCGCAGACGCGCCTGACGCTGCGCCGTTCGATCGTGTGGCAACCCGGCTTCGACGTGCGCGGTGGCACGATGCCCGGCGAACTCCAGGTCGCATCGTCCCTCGCGCACGAATTCGCCAGCTTGCCCGGTGCTTCCGATCCGGCGACGTCCGATCCGCGCTTCATCGGCGCAGGCGACTATCGCCTGCGGGCCGCCTCGCCCGCGGTCGACTATGCGCCTGCGAGCGGAAGCGATCTCGACGGCGTGCCGCGCAATCGCGATCTCCCCGTCAAGGCGAACCATTCCGGCAGCGGCGACCTCGGTGCGTTCGAGCGACCCCTGCTGCTGCCGCTCGTGCTCAATGCCGCGTTCGACGCCGACGCCGTGTTCTGGCGTGAAACGACGCCGGGCGTGGCGACGTGGGACGCGACGCAGAACGCCGATGGCGCCGCCGGGTCGGGATCGATCCAGGTCATGCAGGAGAGCGCCCCGCAGGTGCGCGTGACCGGCCTCGCGCAATGCGTGCATCTGCCGGGCCCCGGTACGTACGCGTTGAACGGATGGGGACGCTCGGGTGCGGGCCCTGCGGCCAACCGCGACTATCTCTATCTCCATTGGGAATACCGTCACGCAGGCGGTGAGGCGTGCACCGATGGCGCCCCGGATCTCGCCGGCGACCATTTCCTGACCAACCAGAACGCGTGGCGCAAACCGTCGTCGCCGGCCTTGGTCGTCGTGCCCGAAAGCGAATGGACGACGACGAGCTCGATCGACATCACCATGGTGGTCGCCGAAAACGGCATCACGTCTCCGCCGACCACGATCGGCTGGTTCGACGGCATCGCGCTCGAACCGGTGTTGCCCGACCTGATCTTCGCCGACGGCTTCGAGCCCTGACCTCAGGCGTAGGGATCGTCGACGCCGAGCGAGGCAAGGATGCGCGTCTCCAGCGACTCCATGCGCCTGGCATCGGCGTCCGACTCGTGGTCGTAGCCGAGCAGGTGCAGCACGCCGTGGATCGTCATGTGGGCGAAATGATCGCGTGCCTGCTTGCGCTGCTCGCGCGCCTCGCGCGCGACGACCGGTGCGCAGATCACCAGGTCGCCGAGCAGCCCGCTGTGTTCGCCCGGCATCGGTTCGAACGGGAAGCTCAGCACATTGGTGGCATAGTCGCGCCCGCGGAACTCGCGGTTGTAGCGTCGTCCGGCCGTGCTGCCGACGATCAGCACGTTCACTTCGGTCCAGCCGCGGCGCTTGCGCAGGTCCGGGATCGCCGCGAGCCAGCGCTCGAACGAGCGCAGCACGGGCACGCCCTTGCGTCCGGCTTCGTTCTTCAGCCACAGGCAGGTGCGCGGTGCGACAGTGTCGCGCGGCGAGGGTTTGTCGGCGCGCGAGCGGGTCTCAGCTTTCATCGGTCGCCGCCGAGCGCGACGCGACCGATTCGGCGGTCGCCTCGCGCTGCTCGTAGGCGCGCACGATGCGCTGCACCAGCGGGTGGCGCACGACGTCCTTCGCGGTGAAGAACGTGAAACTCACGCCCTCCACGTCGCGCAGCACCTCGATCGCATCGCGCAGGCCCGACTTCACGTGGCGCGGCAGATCGGTCTGGGTCATGTCGCCGGTGACGACCGCGACCGAACCGAAACCGATGCGGGTCAGGAACATCTTCATCTGTTCGACCGTGGTGTTCTGCGCCTCATCGAGGATCACGAACGCGTCGTTGAGCGTGCGCCCGCGCATGTAGGCGAGTGGGGCGATCTCGATCACGTTGCGCTCGATCAGCTTCATCACCTTCTCGATGCCGAGCATCTCGTACAGCGCGTCGTACAGCGGTCGCAGGTAGGGGTCGACCTTCTGGGTCAGATCGCCGGGCAGGAAGCCGAGCTTCTCGCCGGCCTCGACCGCCGGGCGCACCAGGATCAGGCGCTGCACGCGATTGTCGTTCAAGGCGTCGACCGCCATCGCGACCGCGAGGTAGGTCTTGCCGGTGCCGGCCGGGCCGACGCCGAAATTGATGTCGTGCGTCGCGATCGCGTGCAGGTAGCGCGTCTGGTTCGCGCCGCGGCCGCGGATCGTGCCGCGCTTGGTCTTGACCGCGACCGCCTGTGCGGTATCGGCGGCGCGCGCTTCGAGCGCGTCGACACCGGATTCGGACAGGCGCAGGTTGATCTGCGCGCCGTCGAGCGTCTCGTGCTCCGTCGCGTCGTAGAGCTCGCGCAGCACGCGTTCGCCGAGCTTGACTGCATCGCCGCTACCGGCGATGCGGAACACGTTGCCACGATTGGCGATCTCGACGCCGAGGCGCAGTTCGATCTGGCGCAGGTGTTCGTCGAACGGTCCGGCGAGGTTGGCGAGACGCGCGCCGTCGGCGGGATCCAGCGTGAAGTCGTGGTGGGTGAGGCCGGTCATAGGCGCGCGAGGTTAGCGCGCGCCTCTCCGTCCCGCCAGCGTCGGCGGGAATCGGGTCGACCTTGGTGCCGACATTGCCCAAAGTGCAGCGCGCCTGCGCGGCAGGTACGCTTGAAGTTCCGGATGCCATCCAGGCCGCCGGCGCGTCCGGCGATCATGGGCATGATCATTCCTCGTCGGAATCACGCAGTGCAGGGGGATAGACATGGTTGAGCGTGCCGACGACGTGCATCGCGTCTTCAGCGGTCATCCAATCGCATTTGTGCGTTCGCCATACGCGCAGCGCATCGACGCGCCGCATCAGCCGACGGTGGTGGAGGGCACCGAAACCGGGGAGGTCGCCGAGGCGCGGATCGAGTTCGTTGCGCATTTGCCCGCTGCCGCATTCCGCGATCTGGCCGGTTTCGAGCGGATCTGGTTGCTGTTCGTGTTCCATCGCAGCGAAGGATGGAAGACCGAGGTGAAACCGCCGCGAGGCGGCGGCAAGCGCAGCGTGCTGGCGACGCGCTCGCCGCATCGACCGAATGCGATCGGCCTGTCGGCGGTTGAATTGCTGGCCGTCGAAGGACACGCATTGCGCGTGCGCGGGATGGACCTGCTCGATGGCACGCCGATTCTCGATATCAAACCCTATGTGCCGTATGCGGATGCGTTTCCACAGTCGCGTGCGGGCTGGATCGATGCAATCGATGCAAGCCAGGGGCGGCATTCCGCACCGGGGCCGCGACGACCGCGCTCGAGGCGCTGACCACAAATACGGGCAGTGTGCGGAGGGCTCGGTCGGTTGCCCACCCCTTCGGTGTTGCGGATAATTAATCATTGAATTAAATTAAGGCCCATGGCCGTCAGGAACCGCGTTGCAGGCAAATCGGCGGGCAAGCCCGCGCGGGCGCCCGGCCGTCCCGCGGCGGAAAGTCCGGAGCTGCGGCCGCGCCTGCTCGATGCCGCGATCGCGTGCTTCGCGCGGACCGGCATCGCGGCGACTTCGTTGCGTTCGATTGCAACCGAGGCGGGCGTTACGCCGGCACTGCTCCACTACTACTTCGGCGACAAGGCGCAACTGGTGCAGGCTTCGATCGATGAGCGCCTGTTGCCGGCGCTGGCGCCGATGCGCGCGCATGTCGAGCAGGCCCGCGGCGATCCGGCGACGCTGGTGGCCGGATACGTCCGCGGTGTCGCTGCAATGGTTGCGCAGAACCCGTGGGTGCCTTCGTTGTGGGTGCGCGAAGTCCTGTGCGAGGGTGGTGCGCTGCGTGAGGTGCTGTTCAGTCGATTGATCCCACAGTTGCCGCAGATGCTCGCGCAACGTTTCGCGATGGCGCAGGCGGCCGGCGAGCTCAATCCCGGTCTCGATCCGCGCCTGCTGGTGGTGTCGCTGGTCGGCCTGACCCTGTTTCCCGCGGCGGGCGCGCCGATCTGGCGGCGGCTGTTCGCGGCCGACGATCTCGATGCCGATGCGCTGGTCGGCCACACGCTCGCGCTGCTCGATCGCGGCGTCGGTGCGGGCTGACAATCCGAGGAGACCGCATGACTCTCGCACGCAGCAGCCTTCGTTTCGTGATCGTGGTTTGCGGCGCGGCGCTGGTCGCCTGCGCGAAGGAACCGCCGCAAGCGCTCGGCACGCTCGAGTTCGATCGGATCACGCTGCCTGCGCCGGCCGCCGAACGCATCGTCGCGATCGACGTGCATGAAGGCGAGCAGGTCGCGCCAGGCCAGCCGCTGCTCGCGCTGGATCCGACGCGCACGCGCGCCGATCTCGCCGCCGCCGAAGCGCAGGCGCAGCACGCGCGCGACGCACTGGCCGAACTCAAGGCCGGTCCGCGCAGCGAGGACATCGCTCAGGCACGCGCGAATCTCGCTGCCGCGCAGGCGGATGCACGCGAAGCGCGCGCTTATTACGCACGTCTGCTGCCGCTGAAGGGAAAGAACTACGTCGCCGCCGCCGATCTCGATCGCGCGCGCGCGGCTGCCGGCAGTGCCGATGGTCGGGTCGGCGCGGCGAGCGCCACGCTCGACGAACTGCTGCACGGCACGCGTATCGAGCAGGTTGCGCAAGGTGAAGCCACGCTCGCCAGCGCGGTCGCGCAGGCGGACGCGCAACGCGTCCTGCTCGACAAGCTTTCCGTGGTCGCGCCGCGCGCGGCGCGCGTGGACAGCCTGCCGTACCGTCTCGGCGACCAGGCGCCGGTCGGCGCACCGTTGGCGATCCTGCTGGCAGGGGACGCGCCGTATGCGCGCATCTACGTGCCGGTGCAGCAGCGCGTGAACGTGCGGGTCGGCGATGCGATCAACGTATGGATCGCGGGACGCGACAAGCCGTATGCGGGCAAGGTGCGCATGATCCGCAGCGAGCCGACGTTCACGCCGTACTACGCCCTCATCGGCGATGACGCGGCGAGGCTGAGCTATCTTGCCGAAATCGCACTCGGCGCCGACGCCACGTCCCTGCCGGTCGGCCTGCCGGTTCGCGTCGTGCTCGTGGGTGCCGGCCGATGAGCGATCGCGCGCGCGAGCACGATGCGGATGCGATCCGCGTGCGCGGGCTGACCAAGCATTTCGGCAACCTGGTTGCGGTCGATCACGTCGACCTCGACGTGCCGGCGCGGCGGGTCTATGGCTTTCTCGGTCCCAACGGCTCGGGCAAGTCGACCACGATCCGCATGCTGTGCGGATTGTTGACGCCGAGCGAGGGCGAAATCGACGTGCTCGGCCTGTCGATACCCGCACAGGCCGACGCGTTGCGCAGCCGGGTCGGCTACATGACGCAGAAGTTCTCGTTGTTCGAGGATCTCACGGTGCGCGAGAACCTCGAATTCCTCGCCGCGGTGCAGGGCGTCGCGAAGGCGCGCACGCGGTCGCGCGTGGACGAGCTGATCGGACAATATCGGTTCGGCGATCGCCAGGCGCAGCTGGCCGGCACCATGAGCGGAGGCCAGAAGCAGCGCCTCGCGCTCGCGGGGGCGGTGATCCACGAGCCGGAATTGTTGTTCCTCGACGAACCGACCAGTGCGGTTGATCCGGAATCCCGTCGCGACTTCTGGGAGAAGTTGTTCGAACTCGCGGATCTCGGCACCACCCTGCTGGTGTCCACCCACCTCATGGACGAAGCCGAGCGTTGCCACCGGCTGGCGATCCTCGATCGCGGCGTGCTGGTGGCGGATGGAACGCCCTCCGAACTCACCGAACGGCTGGCCGGCCGTACCTTCGTGGTCGAGAGCGGCGAGCCACGACGTGCGCAGCGCGCGCTGGCCGACGTGGACGGCGTGCTCGGCGTCGCGCAGGTCGGCAACCGCCTTCGCGTGTTGACGGGCGAGGACGTCGGCGCGACCGGGCAACGCATGCGCGACGCATTGTCCGGCGCAGGGCAGCAGGCCGACGTCGTGCCCGCAACGCCCAACCTCGAAGACGTGTTCGTCGCCGTCACGCGCGCCGACCGGCAGCGCCCGGAGCGTGCGGCATGAGCGCGCGGCGGCTCTGGGCGATCGTGCTGAAGGAGTTGCGCCAGATGCGGCGCGATCGCATTACCCTCGCGATGATCGTCGGCATCCCGGTGATGCAGCTCGTGCTGTTCGGATACGCGATCAACTTCACCTTGCGCAACCTCGACGCGGGCATCGCCGACCAGGCCAATACCGCGGGCTCGCGCGCCGCGGTGATGGACATGCTCGCGACCGGGGTCGTGTCGGCGGTCGCGACCGCGAATACGCCCGACGAGTTGATGTCGATGATCCGCGCCGGCCGGATCAATATCGGCATCGCGATCCCGCCCGACTTCGAGCGTCGGCGCATCGATGGACGCGAGTCGATCCAGGTGCTGGTCGACGGCAGCGACACGGCCGTGCAGGGGGCGGCGGCGCAGCTTGCGCAGACGCCACTCGATCCCCTGATCGTCGAAGCGCGCGCGCCACGCAGCAGCACGCCACCGGAAACGCCGATCGGCGTGGTTGCCTTCTACAACCCGGAGCGGCGTTCGGCGGTGAACATCGTGCCGGGCCTGATCGGCGTGATCCTGACCATGACGATGGTGCTGTTCACCGGCGTCGCGATCGTGCGCGAGCGCGAGCGCGGCAACATGGAGTTGCTGATCGCGACGCCGCTGACGCGTTCGGAATTGATGATCGGCAAGGTGCTGCCGTTCGTCGCGATCGGTTTCGTGCAGACGACGGTGATCCTCGCGCTCGGCGTCTGGCTGTTCGAGGTGCCGGTGCGCGGCAGCGTGTTCGACGTCTATCTCGCGTCGGGCCTGCTGATCCTCGCGAACCTGACCCTCGGCCTGATGATCTCGACCAAGGCGCAGTCGCAGTTCCAGGCGATGCAGATGACGTTCTTCGTGTTCCTGCCGTCGATCCTGCTTTCCGGGTTCATGTTCCCGTTCGCGGGCATGCCGCGCGTCGTGCAATGGATCGCCGAAATGTTGCCGCTCACGCATTTCCTGCGCCTGATCCGCGGCGTGATGCTGCGTGGTGCGAGCCTCGGGGAGTTGTGGGTCGATATCGCGGCGCTCGTCGCGTTCACCACGGTGATGATGAGTGCGGCGATCCTGCGTTTCCACAAGCGCCTCGACTGAGTCGCTTTCCGGGGCTCACAGCTCGCGATGCATCACGTACACGTCCGTCGGACCAAGGTCCGCGTGGCGGAACGCGCCCGGTACGCGACCCACGATCGCGAAACCGTGGCGTTGCCACAGGCGCACCGCGCCTTCGTTGCTGCTGACGACGAAGTTGTATTGCATGGCGGTGAATCCCGCGCCACGCGCTTCGGCGAGGGAGTGTTCGCACATTGCCGACGCAATGCCCTGGTCGCGGGCGCGTGGCGCGACCATGTAGCCGCAGTTCGCGACGTGGTCGCCGAGTCCTGGCTGGTTCGGGCGCAACATGTAGACGCCGAGCACCTCGCCATCCCGTTCGGCGACGAAGCAGCGGCTCGGCGCGGTCGTCCACATCGCGCAGGCCTGCGCTTCGTCGATGTCGGGCGGATAGCTGTAGGTGTCGCCCTTGCCGACGACTGCACGGAAGATCGGCCACGCGCGACCGAATTCCAGCGCGCCGATCTCGCGGATGCGCAGGTCGGCGCTCACGCTGCGGATGCGGCGGCGCGCTCTTCGGCGAGGTGCACGCGTGCTCGCAACGAGTTGGCCAGCGCCTCGGTAATGACCACATCGACGAACTGCCCGACGAGACGCGCGTTGCCCGGGAAGTTGACCGAACGCATGTTCTCGGTCTTGCCGGTCAATTCATTCGGATTCTTGCGCGACGGCCCTTCGACCAGCACGCGTTGCACGCTGCCGACCATCGCCTCGCTGATCGCCTTCGCATTCGCGTTGAGCGCCGCCTGCAGGCGTTCGAGGCGCCGGTGCTTGACGCTGTCGGGAGTGTCGTCCTCGAGGTTCGCTGCCGGCGTGCCGGGCCGCTTCGAGTAGATGAACGAGAAGCTCTGGTCGAAACCGACGTCGTCGATGAGCTTCATCGTCTTGTCGAAGTCGGCGTCGGTTTCGCCGGGGAAGCCGACGATGAAGTCCGAGGAAATGCAGATGTCCGGGCGTACCGCGCGAAGCTTCCTGATCTTCTGCTTGAACTCGAGCGCGGTGTAGCCGCGTTTCATCGCAGCGAGGATGCGATCCGAACCGGACTGCACCGGCAGGTGCAGGAAGTTCGCGAGTTGCGGCACGTTCGCGTAGGCATCGACCAGCGAATCGGAGAATTCCAGCGGATGCGAGGTCGTGAAGCGGATGCGCCCGATGCCGTCGATCTCGGCGATCGCGTGGATGAGCAGGCCGAGGTCGGCCATGCCGCCGTCGTGCATCGGTCCGCGGTACGCGTTGACATTCTGACCGAGCAGGTTGACTTCGCGCACGCCCTGCTCGGCGAGCGTCGCGATCTCGGCGACGACGTCGTCGAACGGCCGGCTGATCTCCTCGCCACGCGTGTACGGCACGACGCAGAAGCTGCAGTACTTGGAGCAACCCTCCATGATCGACACGAACGCACTCGGGCCTTCCGCGCGCGGTTCGGGCAGGCGGTCGAACTTCTCGATTTCCGGGAACGAGATGTCCACCTGCGCCTTGCCGCTGGCACGACGTGCCTCGATCATTTCCGGCAGGCGATGCAGGGTCTGCGGTCCGAAGACGAGATCGACGTACGGCGCGCGCTTGACGATCGCCGCGCCCTCCTGGCTCGCCACGCAGCCACCGACGCCGATCAGTACCGGCTTGCCGTCCTGCTTGTGCTGTTTCCAGCGGCCGAGCTGGCTGAACACCTTCTCCTGCGCTTTTTCGCGGATGGAACAGGTGTTGACCAGGATCACGTCGGCTTCGGCCTCGTCGTGGGTCAGTTCGAGGCCGTGCGAGGCCCGCAGCACGTCGGCCATCTTGGCCGAGTCGTACTCGTTCATCTGGCAACCGTGGGTCTTGATAAAGAGCTTGCCGGTCATGGCTCGGTCGGGCAGGGTGGACTTTTCAGTTTAGCATTGTGCGGCAAGGGCTTAGCCCAAGGACAGGCATCGAGCAACGGAACTGTCGGTCGATCCGCGAGTCTCACGTTGGAACGGTGTTGCTGCAACGCGACACAAGTTCCGCTTGGCAACGTGAACAATGCAGCGGAAACTCTTGACCGGGATAGGTTAAATCACCTCCATGCAACGACTGCCCCGACCCGCCGCTGCCCTTGCCGGGGCCGCCCTGCTGCTTTGTGCGGCGGGCGGTGCGCGGGCGAGCGTGCTCTACAAATGCGATACGAACGACGGCAGCATCGCCTATACCAGCACGAGCAAGGGGTATACGAACTGCAAGGCGATCTCGGTGTTCGCCGACCCGCCCAAGCCGAAGGCCGTGGCCCCGGTACGCGCGACGACGCCGAAGCGCGGCTGGGTCTACGAGGAAAACGCAGCGGAGTCGGCGAAGGCCGACTTCTCCGACATTTCCGCCGCGGTCGTGAGCGAGCCCGCATCGATCGTACGCGCGGACTTCCATGCCGCGTATGCAGGCGTCGGCAGCAGTGCGCCGCTGTTCGTGCCGCAGGATTTCTCGACCGTACTGGCCGATGTCGCGAGCAGCGCGACCACGGTCGGCAATCCGCTGTTCATTGCGGCGCCGTATCGGGCCGTTTCCAATGCACCCGCAGAGCCGCATGCCGCACCGCTGGTCGCTTCGGCGGCAACCGCAGCGATGCCGCGCATATTGCGTGGCGCCGTCTACAAGGTGGAGCGCAAGGGCGGCATCACCGAATACACGAACGTGAAACCGTCCGGCGGCGCGTTCGCGGTGCTGTTCACCTACATCGCGACCTGCGTCGCATGCGACATCCATTCGAAGATCGATTTCGCGCGCACGGCCCTGCATCTCGACGCCTACAAGGACGAGATTGCGGCCGCCGCGGCGGACTTCGGCCTCGATTCGGCGCTGTTGCATGCGGTGATCCACGCCGAATCCGCGTTCAATCCGATGGCGATGTCGAACAAGGGTGCGCAGGGCCTGATGCAGCTGATGCCCGACACCGCCAACGACATGGGTGTCGCCGACGCGTTCGATGCGGTGCAGAACATCCGCGGCGGCGCGCGCTACCTCGCGATGCTGCTGAAGAACTTCAACGGCGACGCGCAGCTCGCGACCGCCGCCTACAACGCCGGTCCCGGCGCGGTGCAGAAATACCGCGGGGTGCCGCCCTACGACGAGACGCAGGTGTACGTGCAGCGGGTTGCGCAGTTGCGTGATCGCTACGCGAAGGCGCTGTAAGGGCAGGGATCAGGGACGAGAGACGACGGCGCGAAAAAATCGAATTCCGCGCCGGAATCCACACGGCGCCATAGAAACGCGTCATTGCGCGCCCTCGACTTTCACCCCTCGCTTCTCCCCCTGGTTTCTCGCTTCTCGTTTCTCGCCCCTCAAGCTCCCGTCGTGCTCGGCGCGGGCCGCTGCACGAGCACGATGTCGAGTGCGAACGGGGCATTGCCACGCAGACCCTCGATCCGCACCTTCGTGCCCGGCGCGAATGCGGCCTCGCGATTGAGGAGATCGACCTGGTCCGTGATCGCGGTGCCGTCGATTTTCAGCAGCAGGTCGCCGACGCGCAGGTCCGCCTGCGCGGCCGGGCTTTCCGGCAGCACGCGCACGACCAATACGCCCGGCTGGCGGCTGGTCGCGCCCGTCGTCGGCGGAACGTCGCTGTAGTCGATGCCGATCCAGCCGCGGATCACGTGGCCATGCTTGATGATCTGGTCGAGTACGGCCTTCGCGGTGGCAACCGGGATCGCGAAGCCGATGCCCTCCGGCATTTCCGGCGCGCGGCCGAGTCCGGACGAGATCGGCTTGTTGTAGACGGCGGTATTGATCCCGATCAGCTCGCCGAATGCATTGACGAGCGCGCCGCCCGAGTTGCCCGCATTGATCGCGGCATCGGTCTGGATGAAGTCCTCGTAGGCCGACACGTTGAGCTGCCGGCCGGTCGCACTGACGATGCCCATCGTCACCGTCTTGCCGACGCCGGCCGGATTGCCGATCGCGAGCACGACGTCGCCGACATCGGCGGTGGCGTCCTCGGCGATGTCGATCGCGGGAAGATTGCTCTCGCCGATCTTCAGCACGGCAAGATCGGTCTCTGCGTCGGTGCCGGTGACCTGCGCCTGGGCGACGCGCCCGTCGTCGAGCAGGATCTGGATGTCGTCGGCGCCGGTGATCACATGGTTGTTGGTCAGCACGTAGCCGTCGGCGCTGAAGATCACGCCGGAGCCCAGGCTCTGGTCGCGCCGCTGCCGGATCGGGCCGACGGCGTAACCGAGCAGGCGACGGGTCAGCGGATCGGAAACCGGGAACGCCGGACGCGTCATGGTGACGCGGTTCGCGTAGATGTTCACGACCGCCGGCGCTGCGTGCGCGACCGCCTCGGAGTACGACACCGGCCCCTGGCGGCCGCGACCGGCCTGGACCACCGATGACGCCGACGATCCGGTCGTGCCGCGCAGCTGTCCCACCAGGCCGGGTGCGAACACGCTCAACAGGAACGCGACGGCGAGGCCGACCACGATGCTGCGGACGACGAATGCGACGGCGGTATGCAGATGGCTGCTTTGCATGGACTTCCGGTGGACGCTGCGATACCCGCAGCACGGGCGGGCAGGGCATCGCTTTGATTGTGCGGTGCGGAGGCGTTCGTTAAACTAACACGATTTTGGGGCCGACCCCCGCGAACTACGCGGGTGCTGCGTCGTTTTTTGCGCACTTCGCGCGGGCGGCGCTGCGCGAGGCACACAATGGCGGCAGCGCCGGGCGATCCGGTTTCCGTCGGTCGATTTTTTTGAGTTTGCAGCGGAGTGCTGATGGCAAACGATGCTGTGGTGGACAAGGGGCGCCGTCGATTCCTGACTGCGACGACTTCGGTCGTCGGCGGTGCGGGCGTCGCGCTTGCCGCGATCCCCTTCGTCAAGTCGTGGGAGCCGAGCGAGAAGGCGAAGTCGGCGGGTGCGCCGGTGCTCGCCGACATCGGCAAGATCGAACCGGGGCAAAAGGTCACGTTCGAGTGGCGTGGCCTGCCGGTGTTCGTCGTGAACCGCACCAAGGGCCAGCTTGACGCGCTGACTTCGGTCGATTCGCTGCTGCGCGATCCGCAGTCGGAGAACACCTCGCAGCAGCCCGAGTATGCGAAGAACGAGTTCCGCTCGATCAAGCCGGAATGGCTGGTCGTGACGGGCATCTGCACGCATCTCGGGTGCGTGCCGGACTTCTTCCCCGAGCTCAAGCCGGAGCCGTTCGATCCGAACTGGAAGGGTGGTTTCTACTGCCCCTGCCACAAGTCGCGCTACGACCTGTCGGGCCGCGTGTTCGCGGGGGTGCCGGCACCGGCGAACCTGGCGGTGCCGCCGTACCACTTCGTCGACGACACCCACATCCTGATCGGCGTGAATCCGGGGGAGAAGGTCTGATGGGCACCACCATGACCCGGATCCAGCCGAAGAACCGCGTGCTCGCGTGGGTGGAGGATCGCCTGCCGGTCCTGTCGTTCCTGTCTTCGCACACGAGCGGCTACTACGCACCGAAGAACTTCAACCTCTGGTATTACTTCGGTTCGCTCGCGTTGCTGGTGCTGGTCAACCAGATCCTGACCGGCATCTTCCTGACGATGAACTACAAGCCGAGCGCGGCGGAAGCGTTCGCCTCGGTCGAATACATCATGCGCGACGTGCAATGGGGCTGGCTGATCCGCTACATGCACTCGACCGGCGCCTCGCTGTTCTTCGTTGTCGTGTATCTGCACATGTTCCGCGGCCTCATGTACGGCTCGTTCAAGAAGCCGCGCGAGCTGGTCTGGATCCTCGGCATGCTGATCTTCCTCGCGCTGATGGCCGAGGCGTTCATGGGCTACGTGCTGCCGTGGGGCAACATGTCGTTCTGGGG
>Ga0105239_10005688_pt1 | contig 14564 bp, 7 predicted proteins | sample KBSC44metaG_FD_92761 | JGI IMG/M metagenome (GOLD analysis project Ga0105239, IMG submission 92761) | Corn rhizosphere microbial communities from Kellogg Biological Station, Michigan, USA - KBS C4-4 metaG | ecosystem: Host-associated > Plants > Roots > Rhizosphere > Soil | place: Michigan, USA... | reverse complement strand
GCCTGTGCGTCAGGATCAGCTCGTAGCCATGGTTGTTTACCCGCCCGATATTCTCGGTGGGCACGGTGGGGTAGACATAAAGGTTGCTCACGGAAAGATTGGGCTGCACCAGGATCTTCGAACGATGCTCCAGGAAATAGGTAGCGTCGATCCCCAGCAGGCCGTTCCACAGTGTAGCCACCAGGCCGAAGTCCGTTTTCTTGCTCACTTCCCAGGTGATATTGGCGTTCGGCACCGTGTTCGGATGGATCCCGGGCACATCGGACGAGCCGAATACATAATTGTTCCCGAAGGAATAGGACTGCAGGTACTGGTAGGGATACACCCGGTCGTTGCCCAGCTCGCCATGGGAAGCCCTTATCTTCAGGTAGGTGACGGCGGGGATGTTATGCATGAACTTCTCTTCGGAAAGCACCCATCCTGCCGAACCGCCGGGGAAAAAGCCGTAGCGCTTGCCTACGGGAAAGATCTGTGAGCCATTGTCCCGGAACGAGAATTCCAGCAGGTATTTGGATGCGAAATCATAGTTCAGCCGGCCGAAAAAGTTGTTATACGCTCCCGCGGAGGCGCTGCCGGAGACACTTTGATCCGCCGCGGCCGTGCTGCCCACATTGAGCTGCGGAACAGCGGAGCTCACAAAATTCTTGCGACCCGCATTGGTATAGGAATTCGTATTGTATTGCTGCTCCGCCCCGACGAGGACCAGCACATGGTGCTTACCGGCAAAGATCCGGTCATAGGTGAACCGCGCATTGGTCAGCTGTGTGGTCCATTTATTGTAGATATCGTTCAACTGGATAGCCGTATTTTGGAGTAGCTTGTCATAATTTCCGGTATTGACATTGTACGAGTAAAAATAGGCCGGGATCTGCCAGAGTTTCTCGAACTGATTCGCAAAGTCGTAGTTGTAGGATACATCCACCCGTAACCCTTTGATAAAGGGCACGCGGTAGGTGCCTGTAAACGTAGTATAGACGGAACCATTGCTGATCTTGTCAAAACCTTCCTGATCCAGCAGCAGCGGGTTCTGGTTCAACCGGCCGGGCGCGATGAGACCATTGGGATACACCGCGACGAGCGTCGGATTCGACTGGAGGATATTGACGAAGTTGACACCCGTGCCTGCTCCCGGCTGCCCGGTGACAGAGGAGTAGGTAGCATCCCTGAAAATTCCCGAAATGTTTGCGCCAACGGTCAGGTTGGGGGCCAGATCCGCATCCAGCTTGAGACGCATATTATATTGCTGGAAATCATCCGGGCTGTGTTTGAAATCGCCATTCTGTGTCGTCGAGCCGAAAGACAGCAGGTAGCGGACGGCATCTGAACCGCCGCTGGCCTGAATACCGACCTTCTGGACATGCGAGGATTTGAGCACCGCTTTTACCCAGTCGGTATTGGGATAGTTGACGGGGTCTGACCCGTTCTTGAATTTCTGGATCGCCGAATCCGAATAAAAGGGCGTGAAGTTCGCCGGACGCCCTTCCCGGTAGAACAACCCCTCGTTGTATACCTGTGCATAGGTGGGCGCATCCAGCATCTTGGGGATCTTCGTCACATTCTGGATCCCATAGTTGTAGTTGAAGTCGAAGACCGTCTTGCCTTTTTTACCGGCCTTCGTCGTCACGAGAATGACCCCGTTAGCGGCACGCGCACCATAGATAGCGGCGGACGCATCTTTCAACACGGAGATAGTTTCGATATCGTTGGGGTCGAGCCGGGTGATCAGGCTGCGCTCCACTCCATCGATGATAATGAGCGGACCGGTATTCACCGGGGCGTTGGGGTCGGTGGGCGGTATCGTCGCCATACCCCGGATAAGGATATTCGGATCATCCCTGCCCGGTTCGCCATTCGTTTGATTAACGATGAGGCCCGGCAGCTTACCCGCCAGCGACGCTCCGACGTTTGGAGAAGGGCTCACGGCGATCTCCGATCCCGCCACCTGCGCTACGGAGCCGGTCAATGTCGCCTTTTTCTGCACGCCGTATCCCACGACGATGACCTCGTTGCCTTGTTGGATAGATTGTTTCAGTTGAACGGCCAGGAAGGTTCCGCCGGCGGTTACTTCTTCCGGTGTAAACCCGATGTGGGTGATCACCAGTTTCGAGCCTTTCGGGGCATTGATCGAGAAGCCGCCATCAGGCCCTGTCTGGACGGCAACTTTGCCGCCTTTTACCTGTACGGTCGCTCCGCTGATGGCGGAATCGGCGGTGAGGACTCTGCCGGTGACGGTGATGGGTTGTTGGGCGAAGGCCGGGAGGGAAGAAAGGATCGCCGCGTTTAAAAGGAAGAGAAACCGAAGAGCATAGTCACGCCATAGGAGGCGTTGGGGGGAGTCAATGGACTGTCCCCATGGCAAACATCGTTTCATCAAGCAGTTTTTTTAGTTTGAGGAATAGTGCAATCGGTTTCAAAACTAAAAAATTCAATCGATTGAATAAAATATTTCTTCGATTTTTTCTTTATTGTCAGATATCATTGAATATCAATACACATCAAATATATTGAATTCTGATCTACCTTATGCAATCCATTGAAATATCAGGGTAAAAACCGGATCGAGCGGATACCGATCGTTTCGGGCGGCCCTGCCGGATATTTGATGAACAGGTCGTGATGGCCTTTGAATTTCTTTACATTGGCGTGGAGGGATTGCCATTGGCCTTCCTTGGCTTTGAACGGGAGGGTGGTGATCAGGCGGCCCTTGCTCAGGTCATCCAGCCAAATTTCGACGGCGCCCGTGGTTTTGGTGGACAGTTTCATTTCTAAGGCGGTGGGGGTTTGGCGGCCGGTCTCGATGCCGGAGATCATGAACCAACCGCCCTTCGGCGAGGTGTTTGTTACGGCGTTGGCGGGTGTTGCGGCGTTGTCGTCCGGCAGGGGGACTGTTTTTACGCCATAATAGTTGGCATAGCCGGCGGCTTGGATGGGCGAGAAGGCGTCCTTGACCGTGAAGATATCGAAATCCGCCGGGCGGCCTTCGGCGAAGAGGCCGATGCTGGCGCCTACCCAGGAGTTGAAATTCGGTTGTTCTTTGTCGATCGGAGTTGCGCTTACCGGGGCGCCGAGCGAGACCCAGTTTACGCCATCGGTGCTGTAATAGCCGGTAAGGTTATGCCAATTTCGTTCGAGTTTCAGCCAGAGGATATTCTTTGTGGGGATTGTCGTGCTTCGTTTTGCCGTGTCCAGCTGCAGGACGATCCGGTTGCCGCCGTCATTTCCGGCGTACAACCGGGCCACCACGTGCTGGTTGCCGTTGGTCAGATAGATACCCGCTTTGGCGGATGGATCGGCGGCATCCCATTGCAACCGGGTGACGGCCGTGTAGTAGTGCGCCGTTTCTTTTTGGACCAGATGGGTGCGGCTGCTGTCGGGTGTCAGCCTCACCCACCCTTTCCTTGCGGAAAGCGAATAGTTGGCGGCGGCTTTGCGGGTCAGAAAGTGCCATTGCAGGCCGAGTGTTGCGCTGTCGAAATCGTCGCCCTGCATGCTGTTCCAAGGGATACCCGGATTGGGAAGATCGGGCATCGGTATGGGCTGGGTGGTTGGGGCCATTCCCCAGGGGCGGTCGTCTTCCCAGGTCACCGGAAATAAGGACGTCTGGCGGCCGCTGCCGGACCAGTCGTCGTTTGGATATTTCTCATAGCTCTGGCCGATGGTCCACCAGGTGCCGTCGGCGAGCTGGAGGGGCGCCGAGATATGATTGGGGCGGCGGAAGCCTTCGGCCGGATCGGTTACGGGCCGGAAGAAATCGCCGAGTCTTTCCCAGGCGGTGGAGTCGCTGGTGAGTTTTTTTGTGCGGAGTACATATTGGCCGCCCGTGACATCGCCGGCGGGAAAATAGTAGTAGTAGCCGTTGCGTTTGCACATGACGGGGCCTTCGGCCCAGCTGTACTGTAGATGAGCGTTGATCCAGTCGAGGTTGATCACCGTGTCCGTCAGTTGGCCGTCGCGGCCGAGGGCCTGGATGCGGTTGATCTTTTGGCCATTCTTTATCACCATGTAGGGTTTGCCGTCATCGTCGATGAAGATCGAATTGTCATAGCCCAGGTTGCCGGTGGTGGGATTGGTGTGCACGGGTTGTGGCGCCGACCAGGGGCCATACGGCGAGTTTGCTTTGGAAAACCATTGGCCGTTGGCGGAAAAATAGATGAACCAGGAGCCGAAGAAATGCGTGATCGCGCCCTGCCAGATGCCGCCGGACGGGCGGTCGGGGACGAAGCCGGATGCCTCATTTGGAGGCACTACCCGGCTGATGACCTCCCAATGGACCAGGTCCTTTGAGTGGTAGATCGGCAGGTACGGGGTGAAGTGAAAGGAGGAGCCGCAGTGGTAGAAGTCGTCGCCCATTTGGAAGAGCGTTGGGTCGGGATGGTCGCCGGGGAGGACAGGGTTCACGTAGGTGTGGACGTGGTTATAGTTTTCTTTTACGGCATTGATGACGCTGTAAAAGGCTTTTTTGGGGGCATAGTTGCGATCGAAGAGAAGGGGGTAGTTGGTCCTTCCCCGGACCGGCCAGTTATTCAGCCAGCTGGCTCCGTCTTCCACGCCCCAGAAGGTGATGCGGTCGATCTGGCTTTTGTGCAGGAGGAACAGTTCAAACAGGTGGGCATAATCGGCGGCGAGTTGGTCCTGGATGGAGTCCGGCAGGGCGGTGGGCCAGGGGTTCGCGTTAGAGCCTGCGGCCGGGGTGTTCGTGCCTTTGGCGGAGGCATTCGTGCCTGCGGCCGGGGTGGCGTTCACGTCGGCTGTATTGCCGCGGAGCGGGTTGGGTAAGACGGAGATATCGAGTTCGGTGACATTCACTTTGATCCCCAGCGCGGCAAAGGCGTCGATGCTTTCGGCGATGTCCTGAAAGGGAACTTTGCCGAGATGCCAGTGCCCCTGGATGCCGATAGCGTCGATGCGTACGCCGGCCGCCTGGATCTTCCTGACCAGGTCGATCGCCCCGGCGCGTTTTTTCGGGCTTTCGATGTTATAGTCATTATAGCAGAGTTGGGTGTGGGGGGCGGCTTTTTGCGCGAGCCGGAAGGCCTCGACGATATAGTCCGGGCCGAGCTTTTGTAAGAAGAGGGAATTACGGAGCGTTCCATCCTCGTTCAGTGCTTCGTTGACGACATCCCAGGAGAAGACCTTGCCGTCATACCGCGACGCCACGGTAGTGATATGGTTGATGAAGAACTGGCGGAGGCTGTCCGCGTCCTTTATGTTCCGGACGAAGGGCGGCAGCTGGCTATGCCAGATGAGAGTGTGTGCGTTGACGCGAAGATGATTCTTTTCCGCATAGGTGACGAGCTGATCGGCGGGTTCAAAACGGTAGGTGTCCCAGGCGGGGTGGATCAGGGCGGCCTTCATGATATTCTCCGGGGTGACCGTATTGAACTGGGTTTGGATGAGCGAGTCGGCCCGGGGGTCGCGACCTTCGGACTGTTGGACGTTGATGGCCGCGCCGATGAGGAAGTCATTGAGGAAAGCCTCTTTCAGGGAAGGGAGGCCGGCTTGCGGCGCCATGCCGTTAAAACCGCTGAGCAGGGTGACAGCGGTCGCCAGGAACAGCATTTGTGCTTTTTTCGTTTTCATCATTTATCAATTAATCCATGTGAAACCAATCTACATCGACATATCCGCCGGTTTGTTTTGTGGCGAAATTGAACAGGCAGAATTTGTTACCGGTGAATATCTTCAGGCTGAACCGCATGTCCAATGCGTTGCCCAGGGGGGTGAACGTCTTGTTATCGAGGCTATACTCGAATACCGCCTTTTTGGTGGCATTTGAGGCCCGGGCGCGGAGGTATACCGTTTTCTGTTGCGGGGGGATGGAACGGGGATATGCCGTTCCCTGTTGAAAGGGAATGGAATCGATCGTCAGGCCGTTGTTGACCATTATGAGGGACCGGCCTGTTTCGGTTTGGCTTACGGCGATGAAGGCATAGGGATCCTGGAATACGCATAAACCCGCCTGGTCGCCGGGGCGCATATGATCCACCTCGAGCTTTGTTGTCGCGACGGTTGGAATGGTTTGATCGTATTTGGCAATGGCCCGTTGGGTGAGCGTGTTGCGGGCCCAGAGAAAATTGGGGGCTTTGGACACTGTCGAGAGCCGGAGCCATCCCGGTCTTGCCGTGAGCGACCATTTTGCCGGGTCGGGGTTGTGATTCCAGCTCCATTGCATGCCCAGGGTATCGGCCTCGAACTCATCGGATGTGGGGAGATGGGTAACCGGATATGTCCGGCCAACGTCGGGCTTTTTATATTTTACCACGGCTTTGCCGTCGACGCCTGCGACGGGCCAGCCGTCCTGCCAGCGGACGGGTTGAAGGGAGGGAAAGCGGCCGAGCGGACCCATATCGATGAAGAGCATCGTCCACCACTCCCCTTTTTGCGTTTGGATCAGGGCACCCTGGTGTATTCCGAAATTGACGTTGTTGTGGTCGGTCTCTTTTATCACGATCCGTTCTTCGTAAGGTCCCCAGATGTTGCGGGATCGTAGGGCGACCTGGAACCCGTCGGCGCCGCCGTAGGTGCAGTACAGGTAATAGTAGCCGTTGAGCCGGTACATGTGGGTCCCTTCCAGTCCCCTGCGAATGTCGCCGGTGAACACCAGGGAATCTTTACTGACGGGGGAAAAGGCGGCATCGAGTTCGGTGATGTAGATGTTGTTATAGCCCGAGGCGACGTAGATCTTGCCGTTGTCATCGAATAGCAACCCGCAGTCATGGAAGCCGCGGCCCAGTCGTTTTATTTTCCAGGGGCCGGCCGGATCGGTGGCGGTGCAGAGGAAGGCGCCTTCATTGAGCGTGTTGAACAGCACATCAAACCGGCCGTTGTGGTATCTCAGGCTTCCGGCCCATTGTCCATGGGCATACCGGTTACAGCTATCGAGGTTGTAGCAGGGGCTTTCGTCCATTCGCTTTACGATATTGGTGCAGTAGCGCCAGTTGACGAGATCGTTCGATTGCAGCAAGGGCACGCCAGGGAAGGTGAACATGGTCGTTGCCAGCATGTAATACGTGTCGTTGACCCGGATGACGTCGACATCGGGGAAGTCGGCCATGATCACCGGGTTGGTGAACGTGCCGTCGCCGTTGTCGGCGTGGACAGGCCAGGTCTTTTGGGCATGGAGGGGGAGGGCGAACCCTATCAGGAACCAGTAGCGGATGAAAATCTTCATGCTTACGGGATTTTATTCAAACCGGAGCCAGTCCAATTCGACTTGTTTATCTTCTTTTGATATAATGAACAGGTGGTGGACGCCGGGGGTGCGCTGGGGGACGTCGGCGGTGATGTCCTTCCAGCCGGATCCGGTGTTTTGAGTCTTTATTTCCGCGATCAGCGGTCCGTCGAGAGAATCCGCGCGGATCTGTAAGGCGCCGCCGGATGTAGACAGCAGATGGGCACGAACCTTTTTGGAATTCCGGTGACCGAAATCGACGCTGTTGTATTGTATCCAGGCGCCGGCGGCAGTAAAGACGGTTTTCCAGCCGGCGAACGGAGCAAGGGTGTCGAGGAAGGCGATCGACGCGCCGGTGGGGCTGATCCGGGTGTACCGGTCAGGGTTGATCGAATGGGTCGCATCCGTGATCCCTACACCTCGCAAGGTCGGCGTCACCTTCTGTATGGTTCCGTCGGCGTTGAAGAAGAGACTATCGATGCGGACCGATCTTGCTTTGTCGAAGCCGGGCGAGAGATCGTTGTGATGATAGAACAGGTACCACTGATCGTTGAACCGGACGATCGACTGGTGATTGGTCCAGCAACCGGAGGGCGATTCATCCATAATGACGCCGCGCACGGTAAAAGGACCGAGGGGATTATCGCCGGTGGCATATTCCAGGCACTCCGTCTTATTGCGAACATGCGGGTAGGTAAGATAGTAAATCCCGTTGCGCTCGAAAACGAAGGGACCTTCCTTTAGTCCTTTCGATGGGAGTTCCTGCAGGGTCACGGGATCGGAGGCCAGCCCGGTCATATCCTGGTCCAGTCGTGCCGCATAGATATTTCCCTGCGCCCAATACAACCAGGCCTGGCCGTCTTTATCGATCAGGACGTTGGGGTCGATCCCATGGACACCTTTGATCGGTTCCGGTAACGGAGTATAGGGACCTTCTGGTTTGTCTGCCACTGCCACGCCGATGGCGAACCCCCGGCCCAAACCGGTGTCCTTTGGGATCGAGGGGAAGTAAAAATAATATTTCCCGTTGCGGAAGACGCAGTCCGGGGCCCACATGCTATAGCCGGCCGGTTTTACCCAGGGTGTCTTGTCCTGGCTTACGATCATACCGTGATCGGTCCAATGCGTGAGATCGGAGGAGGAGAACACATGATAGTCTTCCATGCAGAACCAGCCGGGCCGGCCTTTTCCCGGGGTTGCGAGGATGTCGTGCGAGGGATAGAGGTACATTTTCCCGTTGAATACCCTTGCCGTGGGATCGGCGGTATACTGATTGGTGATGATCGGGTTCTGAGCGGCCGAGCGGCTCGTGACGATCAGCAGCATGGGAAAGATCAGCAGACAGACGGAACGAATGCGCATGTAGTTTCGGTTGGGGTCAGGGTTTAAAGATGAGGCTTGCGAATTGCCGTAGCGAGCGACGCCAGGTGAGCCACTCATGCGCGGTGCCGGGGGATTCGTAGTATACGTGCCGGATGCCGGCTTTTTCCAATGCTTCGTGAAGGCCTTTTATTCCTTTGTACATTCTTTCCGGCTCGGCCGTACCGATGCTGAGATAGAGTACTTTGACCCGCTGGTTGAAGCTGGTCGCGTCCGTCCAGGCTCCGTCGTACAATTGCCGGATCTCGGCTCCGGGTTGCAGAAAGGTTGCGCCGCTGAAGCCACCGATGAAGGCGAATTTGTCGAGATTGGTCATGGTTGTCTGGAAGGTTTGAAAACCGCCCATGGATAGGCCGGCCATGGCGCGATGGTCGCGATCGGGCAGGGTCCGGAATGCGCTGTCAACGATCGGAACGATCTCTTTTACCAGCAGTTCGGGGAAGACATTATTGTTCATCGCTCCGGGACGGTTGGGTCCGGTGTTGCTTGCGGGACGGGCCGGATCGGTCGCATAGCCCCGGTCCATCACGACCAGCATGGGTGTTGCCTTGCCTTCCGCTATGAGATTATCCATGATCCAATCCATTTTCCCCTGTGTGCTCCAGCCGGTCTCGTCCTCCCCTGCCCCATGCTGCAGGTAGAGCACCGGGTAGCGTTTTGCCGGATCGGCGTCGTAGCCAGGCGGCGTATAGACAAAGGCCCGGCGCCAGCTCCTGGTCATTGGCGAGTAATAATTCATTCGCCGAACCTGCCCGTGCGGTACCGGGTGGGCTTCGTAAAACGCGCCGTCGTTGTCGGGGATGTCGATGCCGCTGGCCATACGGCCCATTCCGTAGAAGGTCAGGCTACCGGGATCCATGGTTGCCACGCCGTCGATGAGCAGGGAATAATAGTGAAATCCTTCTACGACCGGATCGGTGGTGATGTTCCAGTAGCCGCCGGTATCGCGGATGAGGTCGTACTTTTTCAGCAGGTCGATCTGGACGTGTTGTGCCTCGGGGGCCTTGATATGGAAGGCGACGCGGCGGTCCGGCAGGATCTGCGGGTATTGGCTGCCGGGGTTATTGGTGGTAGCCGGTTGACCGGTCGAGGCTTTCAGATAGTCGCTGAAGGTGGCCGTATCCACGGGGTGGAACAGGAGTTGAGAGAACATGTACAGGCCGTTCTTCCATACTTTAAAATCATGTACCCCCGGCTCGATGTAATAGATATGGGGAACCTGATGTTCGCTGAGATATTCATGCGTGCGGCGGCTGAAGCTGAGGAGACCGTCGTGGTCGCCGCAGGAGATCCAGAGCAGCTTGAGGGAATTCCTCGTTTTTTCCGGATCGGGGACGAGTTCTTCCGGTTTTTTGGTATTGGGCGCCGCTGAGAAGGCGCCGATCCACGCGAATTTATCCAGGTTGCCCAGGCCGAAGTTGAGCGATTGTCCGCCGCCCATCGAGAGACCGGCGATGGCGCGGTGTTCGCGATCGGAATAGACCGGATAGTGTTTTTCGATGTAGGGGATGAGATCGTGGAGGAGGTCTTTTTCAAAGTTGGCGAAGGCCTGTACTTTATCGGCGGCCATGATATTGCCGGTTGCCCGGTCGTCCTTCATGGCCCGGCCGTTGGGGAGGACGACGATGAAGGGCTCCAGCTTGTGTTCCGCGTACAGGTTGTCGAGGATCAGCTGGGGTTTACCGCCGTTAAGCCATTCCCGTTCGTCGCCGCCGATGCCGTGTAAGAGATACAACACGGGATAGCGTTTCTTGCGGGAGTATCCCGGTGGCGTATAGATCAGCGCCGTTCGGGTTGTCCCGACCGTGGCAGATGGATAGCTGATGGAGTCTAATCGTCCATGGGGAATGTTTGCGCGTAGGGAATCGAAGCCGGGCGGCGCCGGTTTCACCGTGGCCAGCAGCGGCAACAGCTGGGCGGCGTATCGACGGCCGAGTTCCCGGTAGCCGGCGGCCGAGAAGTGCAGATGATCGGGGCCTGCGAGGCAACCTGTCGAGGAGGCGATGTGCGCCGTGGGAATCGTTTCCGGTAAGCGATCGATGATGGCGTTCATGGCGGCGGATTTGCCGTTCTGGTCCGCACCGACCACCTCGCCTGCGATCAGCGGTGTCGAGGCTGCGTCGAGATTCAGGTCCCGGAGCAGGTTTTCATATACTATTTTTACTTTCGCCGGCCAGGTGCTGTCGTTTGTGTTCGATTCGCCCTGGTGCAACAAGATGCCTTTTATTACCCCGGCTTTTTGCGCCAGTCTGGCCATCTCCACCAGGCGGCCGTAGGGGTTACCGTCGTACTCTTTTACGATGTTCTTCATCCAGTCCGGGGCGGTAGCCAGGTAGTCCTGGTAGCGATCTTTATCAAAGAGCTCGATCTTACAGCCGGCTACGGCGACATGGACGACACCGACCTTTACGTCCGGCGGCAGATGGGCCAGCAGATGCCTACCGAAGTAGTCTGCGGGCGACAGCCCCGTGCGGCAACGGCATAAGGGCGGTGTGGCGGTGTACCAATTTCCTTTTTCGCGTTTGAGGTCCGGGCAATCGACCGACTCCAATACTTTAAAGCGAGCGTCAACGACGGTGTCTTCGGCTTCGAACTTCGCGGCCCCTTCCATATTGGACTGGCCAATGCACAGGAAAATATAGAATTTGGGATCCTGCGAGTACAGGCGGGTGCAGGATAAGGTCAACAAGGCAGGCAAGAGGCATTTTGCAAATCGTTTCATTTTGGATCAATGAATTTTGGGGTGAATAATCCGGTAATTTCCACTGAGGTGCATGAGGGAGAACAGGTAAAGCAGTCCGTCGTAGTAGGGGTCGAAGTACCCGTCGCTATAGGGCTCGAGGGTCGCGTTCCAGAGGGCCCGCGCGAATTCGAAGGATTGGTCTCTATTATATATTAATGTCGTCGAGGCGGTGGTGGCGACGAGCCCGAGTGAATGCCGCAATTTCCGGAATCCGCCGGCGGGGAGGATGAAATCCGGCCTCGAGCCGTCGGGGTTGAACTGATCGTCGAAGGAGTCGATCCCTTTTGAGGCGAGGAACTGTTGAAAACGGTTGGCATAATCCCGCTGCCAGGCGGTATCCTTTGCGAACCAGTTAAAATCCATGGCGATATTCATGGGGACCCGCCAGGAGTCGTAGCGAAAAGCCTGTGGCATCCATGGGGCGGGGTGTGGCGCCCCGCTGAATTCGGCATAATCGGTTGTCAGTCCGGTCGACGCATTGCAGGCCCGGTGCAGGAAGGCCCGCGCGGTGTCGGCGCAGTCCCGGTAGAACTGTTCGTGGCCATCCGTTGCATAAAGGGCCCAGACCTCGAAAAATGCCGGCAAATGATAGGACGGGTCGGTCCAATTATGATTATCGCCCTCCGGGGTGAAGGTGATCTGCTTATGTTGGAGATTGATCAGGGGATAGATGCCGCCCGAGCCGTTCTTCTTCCACATGGCGTCGAGTATGAACCGGGCTTCGCCGTAATAATCGATCCCGGTGCGATTGCCCCAGCGGTTGGATGCAAACAGCAGGTCGGTGATGAAGTACAGCTCCCCGTCCGATGCCGTCCCTTCGGAATTCTTTCGCATTGTGGCGGGGTTGATACTCCAGGCAAAGTAGCCGGCCCGGTCGCCGTCGGGGTGTTGGAGATATTTTTTCGACCAGCGCCAGATGCGGTCGAAGATATCTTTCCGATCCAATTGTACGGCGATCATCATTCCATAGGAGAGCCCTTCGGTGCGGGCGTCGTGATTCTTGACGTCGGATACATAGGCCATGGAATCGCCCACTTCGAAGTAGACCTTGCCGGGGCCTTCGAAGAGGTCGTGGAATGCCTTTTCGAGTTTCGCATCGATGTCGGCCTTGCGATATCCCGCTTCGGCAAAGACGTTGCGGTCTTGTGCGAGGCAAACGTGTGCGGTTGCCGCGAGCAAGATCAGGGGAAAGATGGATCTCAATTGTGAATACTTCATAGACTTTTTTTGAAAAACAGGGGGGATAGACATCCCCCCACCTGCGATTGCTTTGCGAAAGTAAACGACTGCTAATAACCCGGGTTCGTCCGGGTATTCGTTATTGGGATGGATTTGGGTGGAGCGGGGCTTGCACTTTTAGCAGCACGGGGCCTAATAATAATGGCGAAATCAGTTTTGCAATCGTCATATGCGGTAGTTTTTTTTGTAGCAAAAATTCGTCGGTACGGATCCTGGCAGGTCATTGCCAATTTTGGAAATCAATGTATTACAGTTGAATCACGGCTGATGGCATTTTTCCGTCAAATCCTGTCACATTTATTTCAGCGGCCGTCTGAAGGCGGTAGTCGCGGCGGGTTTGGGCCACCTGCGACCATCGGATCCTTTGGGTGAAAGTACAGTATTTTTTCGTTATGCAATCGATTGAAATTTTTTGCTGGTATGATTTTTTTGCCTCCAGTGAAGACATTCAACCCTCCATTCTATGAAAAGAAGTAAACCACCCGGCTGGCTGTTGGCCTTGGCTTTTATCGCCATCTATTTTGTGTGGGGAACGACCTATCTCGCCAATCTTTTTGCGCTGGAAGACATCCCACCTTTTATCGTATCCTGTTTCCGTTACCTGGGCGCCGGCGCTGTGCTGGGAATATGGATCGCATGGAAGAGACCTACGCTGCCGGGCAAGTCCTCTTTCAAAGTTCTCTGCATCAGCGGCATCCTGATGTTGATCGGAGGCTCCGGCCTTATCGTCTTTGCCGAGCAATATATCAAGTCCGGTTATGCCGCCGCGCTGGTAGCCACGGAGCCGTTATGGTTCGTCCTTTTGGACAAACGGCGGTGGCCGCTTTATTTTTCCAACCGGCTTATTTTGTCGGGGTTATTATTGGGTTTCACGGGGATCGGCCTGTTTGCCTTGTTTGCGCCGGCCGGCCGGGCGGCCGATGGTCACCGGGGTCACCTGATCGCCGGGACGGCTATCGTATTGGTCAGCGCGATCCTTTGGGTTGGCGGCACGCTTTATGCCAGCCGGAATACCGGGGACGAAACCTCCAATACGACCAATACGGCAGTGCAGTTCCTGGCCGCGGGTATTTTTGCGGGTCTGGTCGCTTTGTTCACGGGGGAATGGCATGGATTTTCCATGGCGACGATGAGCGGGAAGGCATGGATGGGGTTGCTATACCTGATCGTTATGGGATCCCTGATAGCCTTTCTGGCCTTTACCTGGCTTGTCACGGTACAGCCGCCTGCCATTGTGAGTACTCATACGTTTGTCAACCCGGTAGTGGCGATCATCATGGGTTGGGCGATCGCGGGCGAATCCATTACGGGAAAGCAGACAGCGGCGCTGGCGGCAGCCTTTGCCGGGGTGATCCTTGCGCAGGTGGGTAAAGACCGGTTGCCGCGGAAGAGCGGCGCCTTACTTTCTGGTCTTGCTGACGATCGCGACGATCACAATGACGACCAGGACCACGGCCACGACACCCACCCAGACGCCCGCCTTGAATATACCGCCGACGACGGCGCATCCGGGAAGGGTCAATCCCATAAGAATAGCGGCAAAGAGTAGCGACTGCTTCATAAACATTGCATTTGAGGATGGTGTATGGGTTACGGGGTGCAAATGTTATTCCACGGCATCGGATACATGAAAAGCCCGCCGTTACTCGCGGCGGGCTAATACATTACTGTGAAGGGTCAGTTACAGTGGTTTTACCGATATTGGATAGCGTTTCAAAGGGGTGGATCGGGTACGGCTTTTCGGATTTGGATTTTACTTCGGTTCTTCGGATTTGGAGTTTACTTCGGTTCTTCGGATTTGGATCGGGTACGGTTGCTTTTGACACTACAAAGATGCATCGGAAATGCCCCTCATGCCAAATAAACGGGACGGAGATCGATCAACTTTATCGGTAAACTTAACCCCTGTTAGGGACTATTACTTAGGCGTGGGGACTTCCCGAAGGGGGGTATCGTAAGTTTACGAGACCCCGGTGGCCGAGGTTCTTAGCAAGTTCACCCCCATATAATAACAGATCATCATCGGCACGG
>Ga0105239_10005686_pt1 | contig 14565 bp, 13 predicted proteins | sample KBSC44metaG_FD_92761 | JGI IMG/M metagenome (GOLD analysis project Ga0105239, IMG submission 92761) | Corn rhizosphere microbial communities from Kellogg Biological Station, Michigan, USA - KBS C4-4 metaG | ecosystem: Host-associated > Plants > Roots > Rhizosphere > Soil | place: Michigan, USA... | reverse complement strand
GATGAAGCAGAAGGCGCCGGACCGTCTGACGTTGGGTGGCTCGCCGTGCACCTACTACTGGGCGCCGGACAACCGGAAGATCACCAACAAGAAGGTGCGCGAGGCTCTCTCGTGGGCCTACCCGTACAAGAACGTGATCCTCGCGGGAGGTCTGATCCCGAACGTCAACGCGATCCCGGCCACGAACCTGATGCCTCCGGGTCTGCCCGGTCGCACGCCGTACAACGTGACCGGTCGCCAGGGCTTCGACACCGACCCGGCCAAGGCCAAGGCGCTGCTGAAGTCGGCGAACGCCACGGGCTACGAGATCAAGTTCCTGTTCCGGACAGACGACCCGGTCTCGGTCAAGGGCAAGGACGCCATCGTCAAGGGCCTCACCGAGGCGGGCTTCAAGGCCACCCCGGTGCCGACCACGACGGCGAACTACGTTGCCGCACGCGACAACACGACCGAGGACATCAACGTCCGCTCGGCCGGTTGGTGCTCGGACTGGCCGTCCGGTTCGACCTGGTTGCCGACGCTGTTCGGCTCCACGAACCCGGACAAGACCCACTCGTTCGGTACCAACTACACCGCGTTCAGCAACAAGGGGGTGGACGCCCAGATGGACGCCATCCAGAAGATGCCGCTGGAGAAGCAGGCGGACGCGTGGAACGCACTCGACAAGCAGATCGCTACGAAGTACTTCCCGCTGTTCACCACCTATTACACCGGTGTTGCCCAGGCCCACGGATCGAAGATCATGGGCGACAACGACGACAACACCCTTGGTATGCCGACCTGGAAGGACATCTGGGTGAACCAGTGACCTCTCCGGTCGACTGGTCGGTCGCCTGACCGACGCAGTCATCCGGGTGGTGGGGTACGGCTCACGCCGTACCCCACCACCCACCACCAACAACCGCTAGGAAGCCAGGGATGACGGGATTCATCGTTCGCCGTATTCTCAGCTCGATCCTCGTGGTCATCTTGACCTCGATGTTCGTGTTCGTGCTGTTCTTCAAGGGCCTCGGCGACAGTCCGGCCGTGAACTACTGCGAGAAGCTCGGTCCCGGCAAGTGCACGACCGCCAAGCTGGACTCGATCAAGCACCAGATGGGCTTCGACAAGTCCCTGGCCTCCAACTACGCCACCTGGGCGAAGGGCATCTTCGTCGGCCGGGACAAGGTCTACGTCGACGGCAAGGAGTACGAGTGCCCGGCGCCATGCCTCGGCATCTCGATCATGACCGGCAACACGGTCACGCACGACCTGAAGCAGAAGTACCCCGCCACCCTGACCCTGGCGGTGGGTGGCGCGACGATGTACCTGGTCCTCGGTGTGCTGCTCGGCTCGCTGGCTGCACGATGGCGGGGAACCCTGGCCGACCGACTACTGGTCGGCAGCTCGTTGATCGTGTCCTCGGTGCCGTTCTACCTCGTGGCACTGCTGGCGTGGATCTATCTGTCGTTGCAGCTGAAGATCTTCCCGGAAACGGGGTACTACCCGATCTCGGAGAACCCGGCGAAGACGATCTCGTGGATGATGCTGCCGTGGCTGGTGATCGGATTGACCAACTGCACGTCGTACGCCCGGTTCACGCGCGGGCAGATGGTGGAGACCCTCAACGAGGACTACATCCGCACCGCGCAGGCCAAGGGCGTCAAGACCAACCGGGTGCTGTTCAAGCATGCGCTGCGCGCGGCGATCGTCCCGGTGATCACGATCTTCGGTCTCGACTTCGCCACGCTGCTGGCCGGCACGATCTTCACCGAGCGGATCTTCAGCATCGACGGCATCGGCAACTGGGGTCTGACCGCGCTGTCGACGCCGATCGACATCAACGTGGTGAGCGCGACCGTGCTGGTGTCCGCGATCCTCGTGGTCGTGGCCAACCTGCTGGTCGACATCCTGTACAGCTTCCTCGACCCACGGGTGAGCATCGCCTGAGACGGCTGACCGTCCCTCGACCCGCCTCCCACGAAAGAGTCGTATGAGCACCGATACCTTCGAGCGTCCCAGTGACATGGCGGCGCCGGCCAACCCCGACGACCCGTTCCTGATCGTGGAGGACCTGACCGTCAAGTTCCCGACCCACGACGGGCTCGTCCAGGCCGTGACCGACCTCTCCTACACCGTCGAGCGCGGCAAGACGCTCGGCATCGTGGGCGAGTCCGGCTCCGGCAAGAGCGTCTCGTCGATGGCGGTGCTGGGTCTTCACGACCCGAAGCACACCCGCCTCTCGGGGTCGATCCGGGTGAACGGGCAGGAGGTCATCGGCGCCCCCGAGGACCACATGCGGAAGATCCGCGGCAACAGCATCGCGATGATCTTCCAGGACGCGCTCACGGCGTTGCACCCCTTCTACACGATCGGCGACCAGATCTCCGAGGGGTACCGGATCCATCACCGGGTCTCGAAGAGCGACGCGAAGAAGCGTGCGATCGAGATGCTGGACCGGGTCGGCATCCCCCAGGCGAACCGCCGGGTCGACGACTACCCGCACCAGTTCTCCGGTGGCATGCGCCAGCGGGCCATGATCGCCATGGCGCTGGTCAACGACCCGCAGCTGCTGATCGCGGACGAGCCGACGACCGCGCTCGACGTGACGGTGCAGGCGCAGATCCTCGACCTGCTCCAGGACCTGCAGCGGGAGTTCAACTCCGCGGTCATCATCATCACCCACGACCTCGGCGTGGTCGCCGAGCTGGCGGACACGACGATGGTGATGTACGGCGGTCGGGCGGTGGAGTACGGCGCGACGCGCGAGATCCTCACCCACCCGGAGATGCCCTACTCCTGGGGCCTGCTGGGCAGCATCCCGGATGTCAGCACCGACGCCGAGGCGCGCCTGGTGCCGATCCCCGGGAACCCGCCCAGCCTGCTCAACCCGCCCACGGGCTGCTCGTTCCATCCCCGCTGTCCCCACGTGGACAAGGTGCCCGGGGACCTGTGCCGGACGACCCTGCCCGACCTGACTCCCGGCGACCGCGGGGACAATCACCTGAAGCGTTGTCACCTGGCCAATCCGGGCGAGATCTACGCCGTGGAGGTGCTGCCGGAGATCGCTCCCGACCTCATCGACCCCGAAACGGGTGAGATGATTCCGGAGCTGGCAGCAGTCGACCCCGACGAGGTTTGAGGGCAGGATGAGCACCGTGACCAACTCCGACATCGAGCGTGCCCCCGAGAACTCGGGGGCATCTGTCGGCAACGAGACGCTTCTCGAAGTCCGTGATCTGAAGAAGTACTTCCCGGTCAAGTCCGGCGGTGTCATCCGGCGGACCGTGGCCCACGTGCAGGCGGTGGACGGCGTCTCGTTCTCGCTGAACCGCGGCGAGTCGCTCGGCCTCGTGGGTGAGTCCGGCTGTGGCAAGACCACGACGGGACGGCTGATCACCCGGCTCTACGACCCCACGGCGGGCGAGATCAACTTCGAGGGCAACGACATCGGACCGCTCACGCGACGGCAGATGATGCCGATCCGGAGCGAGATCCAGATGATCTTCCAGGACCCCTACTCCTCGCTGAACCCACGACACACGGTCGGCACGATCGTCGGGACGCCGTTGCGGGTGCACAACATGGTCCCGGAGAAGAAGACGCTGTCCCGGGTCCAGGAGCTGTTGGAGGTGGTCGGTCTCAACCCCGAGCACTACAACCGCTACCCGAGCGAGTTCTCCGGTGGTCAGCGGCAGCGCATCGGCATCGCCCGCGCGCTCGCCCTGCAGCCCAAGCTCCTGGTCGCCGACGAGCCGGTCTCCGCGCTCGACGTGTCGATCCAGGCCCAGGTGGTCAACCTGCTGGGCGACGTCCAGGAGGAGTTCGGGATCGCGTTCCTCTTCATCGCCCACGACCTCGCGATCGTGCGCCACTTCTGCCCCGACGTCGCGGTCATGTACCTCGGCAAGATCGTCGAGATCGGCGACCGCGAGACGATCTACGAGCACCCGCACCACCCCTACACCCAGGCGCTGCTGTCGGCGGCCCCCGACGTGAAGCAGGCCGCCATCGGGGGCCGGCGCGAACGCATCCGGCTCGAGGGCGACGTGCCGTCGCCGATCAACCCGCCCAGTGGTTGCCGGTTCCGCACGCGATGCTGGATGGCCCAGGAGATCTGTGCCAAGCAGGAGCCGCCGCTGATGCAGATCGGCAAGCGGCACAAGGTCGCCTGCCACTTCGCAGGCGAGATCAACGACGCACCCAAGCGCCCGGTCACCGCGGAGATCCTCGGGGTCGACGACCAGGGCAACTCCAGCGGCCACGCCACGGCGCCCGCCCAGATCCACGACCAGCCCGGCTACGCCGACTCCTGGTACGACCTGAAGACCAAGTCGGTCACGTCGACCTGACCGCACCCGCACGTCGACGTACGTCGGCACCGTCCCCCGGGAGCCGGGCCATTCGTCGCATGGCGGGCAGGTGGGGTGCGTCGGCAGCACCGCCTACGCTGCACCCGTGGACGGGCTCTTCGACGATGCGACGCTGCGCACTCACGCGGACGTGCCGGGCTCGGGCGCGCTCCAGGCCAACACCCACGCCTCGGCCCCCCTGGCGGTGCGGATGCGGCCACGCACCCTCGACGAGCTGGTCGGCCAGCCGCAGCTGCGTGCCGAGGGGTCGCCGCTGCGCCAGCTGATCGAGGGCCGCCAGTCGATGTCGGTCCTGCTGTGGGGGCCGCCGGGCACGGGCAAGACGACCATCGCGGCCATCGTCAGCGGGCAGACGGATCGAGCCTTCGTCGAGGTCTCCGCGGTCTCGGCCGGTGTGAAGGAGGTGCGCGCCGCCATTGACCAGGCGCGGGCGGACCTCACCCGGCGGGGCCGCGAGACGGTGCTCTTCGTCGACGAGGTGCATCGGTTCAGCAAGGCCCAGCAGGACGCGCTGCTGCCCGGCGTGGAGAACCGCTGGGTGTCCCTGGTCGCGGCCACCACCGAGAACCCGTTCTTCTCGGTGATCTCCCCGCTGCTGTCGCGCAGCCTGCTCCTGCAGCTCGACTCGCTCACGGACGCCGACGTGGCCGAGGTGATCGACCGGGCCCTGACCGACGAGCGCGGGCTGGCGGGGGAGGTCGCGCTCGACGACGACGCCCGCGCCCACCTGGTGCGGCTGGCCGGCGGTGACGCGCGTCGTTCGCTGACCTATCTCGAGGCGGCGGCGGGTGCCGCGTCGGCGAAGGGCGTGACCACGATCGACCTGGAGACCGCCGAGACGGCCGTCGACCGGGCAGCGGTGCGCTACGACCGCCAGGGTGACCAGCACTACGACGTCATCTCGGCGTTCATCAAGTCCGTGCGGGGCTCCGACGCCGACGCCGCGCTGCACTACCTGGCTCGGATGTTCGAGGCCGGGGAGGATCCGCGCTTCATCGCTCGCCGGCTGGTGATCCTCGCCAGTGAGGACATCGGCCTCGCCGACCCGACCGCGCTCACCACCGCGGTCGCCGCCGCGCAGGCCGTGCAGCTGATCGGCATGCCGGAGGCGCGACTCAACCTCGCGCAGGCCACCATCGCGCTGGCCGTCGCGCCGAAGTCGAACGCGGTGATCATGGCGATCGAGGCGGCCAGTGCCGACGTGCGGGCCGGGAAGATCGGGCAGGTCCCGCCGCACCTGCGCGACGCCCACTACCCAGGCTCGAGGACGCTGGGCCACGGCACCTCCTACACCTACAGCCACGACGAGCCGTACGCCGTCGCCGAGCAGCAGTACGCGCCGGACGTCGTGCTCGACGCGGAGTACTACCGGCCCACCTCGCTCGGCGCCGAGGCCGCGGTCAAGGAGCGGTGGGAGCGCATCCGGCGGATGGTGCGCGGACGATAGGCTCGTCCATCGTGACCCGGGACCAGGCCGTGCTGCTCGCCGTCGGCGTGCTGGCCGTGGTCTGCCTGGTGCTGCTGGTCACGGTGCTGCGTGTGCGCTCCGCGGCTCGGCGCACCGCCGACGAGCTCGACGTGCTGCGGGGCCGGCTCGACGACCTGGCACAGCAGCGCCCCACTCACGCGGCCGCGGCGCCCCTCCCGGCCCCCGTCGAGTTCGTGATCACCGACCTGGGCCAGGAGCAGCCGTCGCCCGAGCCGGTCCATCTCGACGGGCCGGCGTTCGCCGACGTCGTGCTGCGCGAGACCGTGGTGAAGGCCGCGTCGCTCGCGCACGGCGTACGCCGCGGCCTGGCGCCTGCGACGCGCAACCGCATCCGCTTCGAGATGAGGCAAGAGGTACGCAGCGCGCGCAAGCAGCGGCGGGCCGACCTCAAGGCCGCCCAACGCGACCTCCGTGCCCGGCAGCGCGCCGCGCTGGCGGAGGAGGCCTCATGAGGCGTGGTCTCTGGTTCATGGCAGGGGCCGGCGCGGGTGTCTACGCGATGGTCCGTGCGCGTCGGGTGGCCGAGGCGTTCACCGCCGAGGGCCTCAGCGACCGCTGGCACGCCCTGACCCTCGGCGCTCGGATGCTGCGCGACGAGGTCGCGCAGGGTCAGGCGGAGGCCGAAACCGAGTTGCGCGAGCGGTTCGGGCTCCTGCCTCATGGGAGGCGCGAGCTGGTCTCGGCCGGTGGTGTCGAGACGGCCGCAGAACGACCCCTTCAACCACCGGAGCTGGCTCGGCACGAACCCATCCACGAGGAAGGTGACGACTGATGGACACCGCGGAGATCCGGCGACGGTTCGTGGCGCACTTCGAGGCCGCCGCGCACGCCGCCGTACCCTCGGCGTCCCTGATCCTCGACGACCCGACGCTGCTGTTCGTGAACGCCGGGATGGTGCCCTTCAAGCCCTACTTCCTCGGACAGGAGTCGCCGCCGTACGCGCGGGCGGTGAGCGTGCAGAAGTGCATCCGCACACCCGACATCGAGGACGTCGGCAAGACGACCCGGCACGGCACGTTCTTCGAGATGTGCGGGAACTTCTCCTTCGGCGACTACTTCAAGGAAGGCGCCATCGAGCTCGCCTGGGACCTGGTGACCAAGCCCCAGGCGGAGGGCGGCTTCGGCCTCGAGGAGAGCCGGCTGTGGCCCTCGATCCTGCACGGCGACGACGAGGCGCTGCACATCTGGATGCAGGTCACCGGGCTGCCGACCGAGCGGATCGTCAAGCTCGGCCCGAAGGAGAACTACTGGTCCATGGGCGTGCCCGGACCCGGCGGCCCGTCCTCGGAGATCCTCTACGACCGCGGGCCCGAGCACGGTCCCGACGGGGAGTTCGAGACCACCGATCGGCTGGTGATGCCGGCCAAGCTGGAGGATCGCTACCTGGAGATCTGGAACCTCGTCTTCATGCAGGACGAGCTCAGCGCGGTCAGGTCGAAGGAGGACTTCGACATCGTCGGGCCGCTGCCGAAGAAGAACATCGACACCGGGATGGGCCTCGAGCGGGTCGCGTACCTCCTCCAGGGTGTCGACAACATGTACGAGATCGACGTGATGTATCCCGTGATCGAGCGCGCCGAGGAGCTCACCGGCCGGCGGTACGGCGCGGACCACGAGGACGACGTCCGGATGCGGGTGGTCACGGACCACGTCCGCAGCTGCCTGATGCTGATCGCCGACGGCGTGACTCCCGGCAACGAGGGCCGCGGCTACGTGCTGCGTCGCCTGCTGCGCCGGGCGGTCCGGTCCATGCGGCTGCTCGGCTGCGAGGACCGCGTGCTCCCGGAGCTGCTGCCGGTCAGCCGCGACAAGATGGGCGAGACCTACACCGAGCTGCACCGCGACTGGGAGCGCATCTCGCAGATCGCGTACGCCGAGGAGGACGCCTTCCGGCAGACGCTCAGGTCCGGGACCACGATCTTCGACCAGGCGGCCGCCGAGGTGAAGCAGTCCGGCGGGACGACCCTCAGCGGCGACCGCGCCTTCGCGCTGCACGACACGTACGGGTTCCCGATCGACCTGACCCTGGAGATGGCGGCGGAGCAGGGTCTGGAGGTGGACGAGGTCGGCTTCCGCGACCTGATGGACCAGCAGCGCCAGCGCGCCAAGGAGGACGCACGCGCCAAGAAGGGCGGCCACGTCAACACGGCGGCGTACCGCCGGGTGGCCGACGACATCGGTCGGGCGGTGGACTTCACCGGGTATCGCGAGGTCGTCAGTGAGGGCGCCGTCCGCGGGATCGTCCGCGACGGCGAGGTGGTGCCGAGCGCTCGCGAGGGCGACGACGTGGAGCTGGTCCTCGACCGCACCCCGTTCTACGCCGAGGGCGGCGGCCAGCTGGCGGACCAGGGCGTGATCGAGCTGGAGAACGGCGCACGGATCGAGGTGCGCGACGTCCAGTCCCCGATCACCGGCCTGATCGTGCACACCGCGAGGGTGGTGAGCGGCGAGGTGACCGCGGGTCTCGGCGCGCACTCCGAGGTCGACGTCGAGCGCCGTAGGTCGATCTCTCGCGCGCACACGGCGACGCACATGGTGCACAAGGCGTTCCGCGAGGCGCTGGGGGAGACCGCGACCCAGGCCGGGTCGGAGAACGCACCGGGCCGGTTCCGCTTCGACTTCTCCGCGACCGGTGCCGTCCCGACCTCGGTGATGCAGGACGTCGAGGCACGGGTGAACGACCTCGTGCTGTCCGACCTCTCGGTGCACGCGGAGATCATGAGCCAGGAGGAGGCGGTCCGCAGCGGCGCGATGGCCCTGTTCGGCGAGAAGTACGGCGACGAGGTGCGCGTGGTCTCCGTCGGCGACTGGGCCCGCGAGCTGTGCGGCGGCACCCACGCCGAGCGGTCCGGACACCTCGGGGTGATCAAGCTGCTGGGCGAGTCGTCGATCGGGTCCGGGGTCCGCCGCGTCGAGGCGCTGGTGGGCGCCGACGCCTACCGGTTCCTGGCGCGCGAGCACGTCCTGGTCGCGCAGCTCTCCGAGGCGCTGAAGGCGCGCCCCGAGGAGCTCCCCGAGCGGGTCAACGACATGGTCGAGCGGCTGCGGGCAGCGGAGAAGGCCCTCGAGCAGACGCGCATCAGCCAGCTGCTGGCGCAGGGTGCGCAGCTGGCCGCGGACGCCGTCGACGTCGACGGCGTGAAGCTGATCAGCCTGCGCGTCGACGGTGCCGATGCCGGCGACATCCGGACGATGGCGCTCAACCTGCGCGGCCGGGTCAACCAGGACCAGGCGGGAGCAACCGTGCTGGTCGGCGTGAAGGACGGCAAGGTCGCCGTCGTCGCCGCGACCAACGACCTCGCCCGCGACCGCGGCGTCCGGGCGAACGACCTGCTCGCGGCCGTGATGCCACTGGTCGGCGGCCGCGGAGGTGGCAAGGACGACGTCGCCCAGGGTGGCGGCACCGACGCGTCGCGGATCGACGAGGCCCTCGCGGCGGCGCGGCACGCGGTCGCCCGGGCCGCCGGAGCCTGACCGCCGAGATGCGCCACGGCGTACGCCTCGGGATCGACCCCGGCGAGGCCCGGATCGGGGTCGCGAAGAGCGACCCGACCGGGTTCCTGGCGACGCCGCTGGAGACCGTGCGCCGTGGCAAGGGCGACCTGGGACGGCTGGCCCGACTGGTCCGCGACGAGGAGGCCGTCGAGGTGGTGGTCGGGCTGCCTCGCTCGCTGTCGGGCGGCGAGGGGCCGGCCGCGGTCAGGACCAGGGAGTTCGCGGGCCGGCTGGCCGCTCGGGTCGCACCGGTCGAGGTGCGGCTCCAGGACGAGCGTCTGACCACCGTGAGCGCGGAGGCTATGCTGCGCGACCGAGGTAAGAAGGGTGCCGAACGGCGGGCCGTGGTCGACCAGGCTGCGGCGGTGCTCATCCTGCAACACGCCCTGGACACCGAGCGGGCGACCGGTCGTCCGCCCGGCGAGATCGTACGGGGAAAGACCGTGACAGGAGAGTCATGAGCGACGGCAACACCTACGACGACGTCGAGCCCGGCGGGGCTCCCGCGCCGGAGGAGTCGGCCGAACACGCGGACGACGGTGCCGACGACGGTGCCGACGACCGGTACGACCCGTACTACCTCGGCGGCTCGCGCAAGAAGAAGAAGCGTGGCTTCTCCGGGTGCCTGGCGGTGATCGTGGCGCTGGCCGTCGTCGTCGGAGGTGCGTACCTGGCCGGTACCAAGGGCTTCCACTACCTCAAGGACCACCTCTCGCACGCGGACGACTACTCGGGCCCCGGCCACGGGAAGGTGCTGTTCGAGGTGAAGGAGGGCGACTCGACGACCGCCATCGGCCGCAACCTCAAGAACGACGGCGTCGTCGCCTCGGTGGACGCGTTCCTCGGCGCCGCGAACGGCTCCAAGGACATCCAGGTCGGCTTCTACCAGCTCAAGAAGAAGATGGCCGCCGCGGACGCCTTCAAGGTGCTGAACAACCCGAAGAACATCATCAAGGACACCGTCACCATCCCGGAGGGTCTCCGGGTGGTCGACATCGTCGCGATCCTGGCCGCCCAGACGAAGTACTCCACCGCCGACTTCGACGCGGCGCTGAAGGACACGTCGGCGCTCGGGCTGCCGCCGTACGCCAACGGCAACCCGGAGGGCTACCTGTTCCCGTCGACCTATCCCTTCGGGCCTAAGGAGAAGCCGGTCGACATGCTCAAGGACATGGTCGACCGGTGGCGACAGGCCGCCTCCGAGCACGACCTCGTGGCGGGCGCCCAGAAGGTCGGCAAGACGCCCGCCGAGGTGATGACCATCGCCAGCCTGATCCAGGCCGAGGGCCGCGGCAGCGACATGCCCAAGGTCTCGCGGGTGATCTACAACCGGTTGGACGGCCCGGGCTCGAAGGAGGGCACGAACGGGCTGCTCCAGATCGACGCCACGGTCAACTACGCGCTGAACCGCAAGGGTGTCGTCGCGGTGACCACCGACGAGGCGCACAACACCGACTCGCCGTACAACACCTACGTGCACCCCGGCCTGCCGCCCGGGCCGATCAACTCGCCGGGCGATGCCGCCATCGACGCGGCGCTGCACCCGGCGGAGGGGCCGTGGTACTACTACGTGACGGTCGACCTCGCGACGGGCGAGACCAAGTTCGGCGTGACCTATCAGGACTTCCTGGACTTCAAGGCCGAGTACCGCCAGTACTGCACGACGTCGGAACGGTGCTGAGTCCATGAGTCCACGATGACCAGGCGCTGCGCGGTCCTCGGCGACCCGATCGAGCACTCCTTGTCACCGGTGCTCCACCGGGCGGCGTACGCCGAGCTCGGCCTCGACTGGTCCTACGACGCGGTCCGCGTCGCGGCGGGTGGGCTCGCGGCGTACGTGGACGGGTTGGGTGACGAGTGGCGCGGGCTGTCACTGACGATGCCGCTCAAGCGCGAGGTCGTGCCGATGCTGACCTCGTGCGACACGTGGACCGAGATCTCGGGTGTCGCCAACACCATGCTGCTGGACGCCGACGGTGGTCGGCACGGGCTGAACACCGACGTCCCGGGTGCCGAGGCGGCCCTGAGCCAAGGGAGCGTCGACACCCTGCGTGAGGCGCTGGTGCTGGGCGGAGGTGCGACCGCCACGTCGGTGCTGCTGGCGCTCGCCGAGCGGGGGCTGGAGCGGGCGACGCTCGCCGTCCGTGATCCGGGTCGGACGGGCGAGACGGTCGCGGCCGTCGTGCGCCACCGACACGCCCCCGAGCTGACCGTGATCCGACTGCAGGACCTCGGACGGTCGTCGGCGGACCTGGTCGTCTCGACGATTCCTGCGGCTGCCCAGACCGACGCGGTGCTCAGGGTCGTGGACGACGTCCCGGTGGTCTTCGACGTGCTGTACGACCCATGGCCGACCCCCCTGGCCGAGCGCGCGACCGCGTCCGGACGCAGGCTCGTCGGCGGGTTCGAGCTGCTCCTGTGGCAGGCGGTCGACCAGGTGCGGGCGATGACCGGGCGGTTCGACGTCCCGGTCGCGGCGATGCGGGCCGCCGGCGAGGCGCGACTCGCCGATCGCCCCCGCTGAGCGCCGCCGGATCGCTAGGGTCCCGGGCATGGACTCGACCGCGCTGGCCGTGCTCGTCGGCGCGGTCGTCGGGGGTGTCGGCGGGCTGAGCGTCCCGTGGCTGATCGCGCGGGTGCCGCCGTGGGAACCACCCCCCGAGCCGGAGCCCTCCGACGCGGACGCGGACCCCTCCGGGGCGTCCGCGGCGCCCATCCCATCGTCGGCTCCTCCGGAGCCACCCGAGCCCTACGCGGACATCGCTCGGCTGCCCGGCCTGGGCTGGCGGAGTGCGGTCGCGAGCGCGGTCGCCGGAGCGGTCGTCGGCGGCGCCGTCGGCTGGCACTGGGCGTGGGTGCTCTGGGTGCCGTTCATCCCGCTGTACGTCGCGCTGGCGATCATCGACTGGCGCACCCGGCTGCTGCCGACCTACCTGATCCGGCCGGCGTACGGCGCGATGGTCGTGCTGGTCGTGGGGGGCGCCGCCGTCACCGGCGACACCGACGCCCTGATCCGCGCTGCCCTGGGGTGGCTGTGCGCCGGCGGTCTGTTCGCGCTCTGCTGGGTGATCTACCCCCGCGGCCTGGGCTTCGGCGACGTACGACTGGCGGGCCTCCTGGGCATCGCGCTGGGCTGGGTCGGCTGGGGGACCCTCCTGATCGGCGTGTACGCCGGCTTCCTGCTCGGCGGCGTGCTCGGTGGTCTGCTCGCACTGGCGAGGATCTTCGAGCGCAGGAGCTTCCCGTTCGGCCCGTTCATGCTGGTGGGCTGCGTAATCGGTCTGCTCTGGGGAGCCGACCTGTGGACGGGTCTCGTCGCCGGCTGACCCGTCCGGGACGCGCCGGCGTGCATGGAAGGATGTGCGCATGCTGCGCTGGCTGACCGCCGGGGAGTCCCACGGCCCCGCCCTGGTCGCGATCCTCGAGGGGTTGCCGGCGCACGTCGCGATCACCACGGACGACGTCGCCGCCGCGCTGGCCCGGCGCCGCCTCGGCAAGGGTCGGGGCGCGCGGATGACGTTCGAGCAGGACCGGGTGACGATCCTCGGCGGGGTGCGGCACGGCCGGACCATCGGCGGCCCGGTGGCGATCGAGGTCGCGAACACCGAGTGGCCGAAGTGGGAGCAGGTGATGGCAGCGGACCCGGTCGACGAGTCGGTCCTGGCCGACCTCGCCCGCCATGCGCCGCTGACCCGCCCTCGGCCCGGGCACGCCGACCTGGTCGGCATGCAGAAGTACGCGTTCGACGAGGCACGGCCCGTGCTGGAGCGTGCCTCGGCCCGCGAGACGGCGGCCCGGGTCGCCCTGGGTAGCGTCGCGAGCGCCTTCCTCGAGCAGGTCACCGGGGCCCGGATCGTGTCCCACGTCATCGAGCTCGGAGGCGTGCGCGCCCCGGCCGGCGTCGTACCCGGGCCCGACGACGTCGGCCGGCTCGACGACGACGAGGTGCGCTGTCTCGATCCGGGGGCGAGCGCCGCGATGGTGGCGGCCATCGACGACGCCCACCGGGACGGCGACACCCTCGGCGGAGTGGTCGAGGTGGTGGTGCACGGGCTGCCGCCGGGCCTCGGCTCCCACGTCCACTGGGACCGCCGGCTCGACTCGCGGCTCGCCGGTGCCCTGATGGGGATCCAGGCGATCAAGGGTGTGGAGGTCGGGGACGGGTTCGAGGTCGCGGCGACCCGCGGCAGCCTGGCCCACGACGAGATCGTGCCGACCGACGAGGGGATCCGGCGCACCAGCGGCCGCTCGGGCGGCACCGAGGGCGGGATGTCCACGGGTGAGGTGCTCCGGGTCCGCGCTGCGATGAAGCCGATCGCGACCGTCCCGCGGGCCCTCCGGACCGTCGACGTCGCCACCGGCGAGGCGGCTGTCGCGCACCACCAGCGCTCCGACGTGTGCGCCGTCCCGGCCGCCGGGGTCGTCGCGGAGGCGATGGTGGCCCTGGTGCTCGCGGACGCGGTGCTGGAGAAGTTCGGTGGCGACGCGGTGGCGGAGACCAGGCGCAACGTCGAGGGGTACCTCGCGTCCCTGGACGTCCGGTGAGGGTTCGATGACCGCGCCGCGCCTGGTGCTCGTCGGACCCATGGGCGCCGGCAAGTCGACCGTGGGCCGCCTGCTGGCAGACCGCTGGCGCGTGCCGTTCCGCGACACCGACGACGACGTGGAGCGGGCCGAGGGCCGCGCCATCTCCGACATCTTCGTGGAGTCCGGCGAGGAGCACTTCCGGGCCCTGGAGCGGGTGGCCGTGGCCCAGGGGCTCGCGGAGCACGACGGGGTTCTCGCCGTCGGCGGCGGTGCCCTGATGGCGCCGGAGAGCCGGGCCGCACTGGCCGGGCACCGGGTCGTCTTCCTGCGGGTAGGACTTGCGGACGCCGTCGCCCGGGTGGGCCTCGGCGCGTCGCGCCCGCTCCTCCTGGGCAACGTCCGCGGCACGATGAAGGCGCTGCTGGACGAGCGCACTCCGGTCTACGAGTCCGTGGCCGTCGCGGTGGTCGACACCGACGGGCGTACGCCGGACGAGGTGGCGGTCGCCGTCGAGGAGGCACTCCGGTGAGTGACGGGGTGACTGACCCGACCGTGATCCGGGTCGAGACCGCCGCGGCGTACGACGTGGTGGTGGGCGGCGACCTGCTCGCCCGGCTCCCCGACCTGCTCGGCCCCGACGTGGAGCGGGTCGCGCTCGTGTTCCCCGACGACCTGCCGGGGCCGGCGTCGGCGGTGCGCGAG
>Ga0105239_10005685_pt1 | contig 14566 bp, 7 predicted proteins | sample KBSC44metaG_FD_92761 | JGI IMG/M metagenome (GOLD analysis project Ga0105239, IMG submission 92761) | Corn rhizosphere microbial communities from Kellogg Biological Station, Michigan, USA - KBS C4-4 metaG | ecosystem: Host-associated > Plants > Roots > Rhizosphere > Soil | place: Michigan, USA... | reverse complement strand
TTCCTCAAGAACCTCCTTGAAAGTCAAAGAATGCGCCGGCTTAGACATGGCTTTATTGGCCTGTCCGGAGACATGGTTTGCGAGGAGCTCTGCCGTTTTGTTTCCCATCTTTGCATATCACCACGGTGTCTTTCAGTAAACACACAATGGTTGTCATTGAACCAATGTACCTCTGAACTGGGTGGAACAAAGTTGAGATCTCGAACAAGCTGCAAAGGACACTCAGCCAAGGCGTGAATGGACATTATATGGATCCGTTATCCTCATTCATCATATCTTCCGTCATCGAACGATAAGTCTGGGGACAGGCTAGCCCGTCTATGGGCCAGTGACAAGGCCAGGCCGAGACAACCTTCATGCGTGTCGAGGTTTGGCAATGTCTTGGAACCTGGTAGAGCCAAGACCAGGGAAGGTTCAGCAATGACCCTCCCATTACATGTCATTCTGAGTTTCTTCAAGACGGCAGACTCAGCCGAGCTCCAGGTTAGTATCATTGTAACTTCAACGAAATACGCTGAAAGCTTTCCCTAGTGCTTAGTTCCATTCCCGAGACAAAATAGCAGACAACGACGAAGCTGTCCTACAAGAGCCCTCGAGGCTGATCGCCAGAGGACGCGACACATGCACGGCTCGTTCGGCGGAGGCTCTCGTAAGGCCAAGGAAAGGGGCCCCTCCAAGGCTTGGCCGACAAGAAGACAAAGAACTCGGCGTCATGAAAATGCGACCGGCCAAGCAACAGCCAAGGATGGAATTCAAGCGAAGGCACATCGTCCGATTAAAGTAGACTTTTGGTTTTCGATAAGAGGGGAGCTGATGCTTGAGAGGAAGGTTCCGTATCCCTGCGACTAGAAAGCGGAGGCGTGGCAAGGCGAGAAATGACGTAAAACCAGAGCCCGGATGGGTTGCACCGCACAAAACCTCTTATCCACCCCTCCCCACTCTCGTCAGGCGATCACCGAATGATGGTCAGCCTTGTCGGCACGCTTCTCCGCTGGGACGGGAGAAAGGGATATCCTGTCTGGCGCCCATATTCTGGAGATTGACTACATAATGTACGGTGCTAATTGGGCCTCTTCCATACATTGAGGGGTCAAGTTGTGAACTGATTGTGCGCGCATTACTGCAAGTCTGTGGGTTGCAAGGGGATAAATAACATCTCCATGAAACGGTGGGAATAAAACACGGGGAATAGCAGAGACAGATGCCTAGCCTGTTTCCCGAAGTGTTGAGTGCAGAGATACGGGCGTGCTTGGCATGGAGGAATCGCTATCTATCTCGAGGGATTGGCATTCTGCTGCTCTGATAATTAGACGACGACTTGACAAGGTCCGAGCTCACCAAAAGTGTGAAGGTTTAGATTCACTTGGCCTTGGCTTTCTAGGCGTTCTTGTCCAGCCACGTGAGTGAAACGACATGCTCGCCGAAAGTAGCCGCAACCTACAGCTCTTCGCTCTTCGGGCCCTCAACTGCTCCAAGACTCTTGACGGCGTACGGAGACTACGTACGAGTAATGGTAATGGTACATAGGCTCTGGGCATCGGCGGTTCTAATCTTCATGGCAAGTTGGCATCCTTGGCAATTACCGTTTGGCCGCAGATGTCTGGCGCCGTGTCAGGGTTTGCTCGCTTACAACTGACTATCTCAATAGCTTGGGGCAAACCGTGCTCACGGAGTGATAAGTCCTTGGTGGTGGTGGGGTGTTTCTTCCAAGTTTTCTCATATTGACCGTCATGTCAGCTTACTCGTCGGGGCCATCATTCGTGCACTACCTACCAAATAGGCACGCATCAGTGCGGATCCTGCTGCCCTCTGAGATGGGCAAGTCAAGGCACCTCGTGCGAGGCCGTCGGCTCAATCCTTTGGGCCGTGCTATTGATCGACCCAGTACTCACCATTTTCTACCCAAGCACCGCTACTCGTTGAAGTTGAATTTCTTCTGAAGCCACATTGAAGCTCGAGCGCACCCGTGGCCACATATCAAGTTTCCAGGCTTTCAGCTATGCTGCCCATTGGCGCCCGTATGTTCTCATATATCGACCCATCGTCTCCGATTCAAATATCTAGATTTCTATCAGCGATCTAATGACTAGGAAAATACTACTAATTGCGAGAGGAGCAAATCTTTTTTGAAGATGCCCTTGAGCACATCACCAGCTGGCACAACCAAGTTGAAATAGCTTATATATGGGTCAATTCTCAGAGGACTGTTCTGGCAATATCAATGTTTAACGCCATAGCCAGTCGCTGCCCCTCAAACCCATCAAGCGAGTCCTTGAGGCAGAAAGTCCCACTCTTTGTACTCAGCCGGCCGTTGATTCCCCAATCTTCCACCGATATTCGAAATCCGCGCAGGTCCCCATAATATCTCTTGTCGAGAACTACTGGAGTTAGCTCATCCCCTTTCTCATTCCGAACGCTGGACCCCTATTTTGATCTTGCTGGTATTCTTGACGCGTTCCACGTTTTCGCAGCTGCTCAGATCAGCATGCCAAGGAAGTGTTGGCTCATCAACCACGGTAAGTCACTCAGCCTGGCAAGGGAAGGTATATCCGATAACTATCAGCAACGCTTTTGAGGGAAGCAATGCGTGCGAAAGGGCCTGCAAGTTCTGGGTCACCGTCGCCATCGATAGACTTGATGAGTTTCTTCTACCGAAGCAATACAATCATCTCTAGCGTATTTGAACTACTGGGATGCGATCTTTGCCTCGGGTACGTGATTGTTTCCCCGAGGACTACCTTTCAGGGATGATCTACCATTCACCCTACCGGACGCAGCTGTGCATGGCGTAGAGGATAAGGTATTTGGTGGCAGGCTCAATCTCATCCGAAATATTCATATGACGCATTTCCGTGTTCATATTTAGAGCAACGCGCCATTGCATTCGTAGGCATCCATTCAACCTCTATAACTTCCAGCAAGTGTGCAGTAGTCCAGGGTTTTGTATGGGTAAGTACGAGGTGCTGTATGAAACTGTGCAATCTTGAGCTGACATCCATCGGCAGTTCAAGATACGCACACCTTTCCCCGAAGAAGGATAGTCGACGAGCCGAGACCACAAGGAAATGCAATGAATGCCTGGGTCCACGAAAAAGTCTTGTCATTTTTGATCCTTCATATTATTGGCCCGTGCCAGACAACCTCGACCTACGATGTCTGATACCATTGAACGTTGGTTCAGCATAAGAGAATGGCCTACTTAAAATTGATCCAAACTGAAAACGTCATCCACCTGAAGCCTTCTTCGAATAATCCTTCTTCCATCTTGTCTCCTAGTCGCGCTGGCACACCATCGAGTCGAGTATCGACTTCTACCCCTTGAATGATATCTTTCCATTGCTCCGCCTGAACGGCTTCTTCCCAGAGAGCTCTCCAGCTCTCTACATTGTGCCTGTACCTGGTGCGGTAAAGACCGTCAGCTCGCCGTCTCCCAAACTCCCCGGCGTTCACATTGGCAACCTGAAACCCAACGACCAATGCCCGCTTGCTTCTGGGATCGAGGAGGTTTAGCACCCGCTGAGCCATCTTGTTTTGCCCATCTAGGTTAAACAAATGGAATACTGAACAGACGTTGAGGATTCCCACTTTGCCATCCAACTGAGCGAGCGACGATGAGGGTGAAAAGTCAAAGACATCCGCAGGAGCGATGAAATGAGATGGTGGAAAGGACTCTTTGTCTCTGAACAAGGAGTATCCCATCTCGATGAACTCAGGTTTCAGATCCGCTCCTCGTAGACGCGAAGGATCTGCACCGTCGAATATCAATCTGCGGATGTCTTGAGCGAGACAGCAGCCAAGGTCGAGAAATACCCAATCCGTGTCGTCGCTGACTGATTCATCTTGCTTGTGGCCCTTATTGGTAAGTGCCGGCAGTATATCGCTCTGGTAGAGCGGATGCGTGCCCAGGTCCAGTTCCAGAAAGCGCCATCGGCCAAGACATGGATACGGGTATTTCTCATAAGCTTGATCACGGATCTTTGTGATATGCTCCTTCTGATCTTCGACTGGGATCTTGCTATATTCTGCGAGGAGCGTGGACGTAGCTGATGGTACTGTCTCAAGTGTTGCCAGATATAGCCGTGCGGATATCGGATCCGCTTTGAGCTTCGGTTCTGCCGCCATGGTGCGGATTGAAGGGCTGGAACTTGGAAGGAAATTCTATATTTGCTTCCTATTGAGGCGGCCACTGCGCGTTTGGGGCCTTTTATGTTTGGTTCAGACGAGACCGCTCAAGAAGCGACGCTCCCTTTTCTCTCGCGGAACTTTCCGATGGTGACGTACGCGAATGGTTGATTTATCGATCATGCAGACACGATGGCTGCCTAATCTTTCGCTCCAGAGCCCAAACAAAGCCACGCACGCTATACCGACTGGCTACTCACCTAATAGTTCAATATCTGCACAATGGGAATAAGCGATTGGGAAAGAAGAAGAAGTAAATGAATCGCTGTTATCTCCGTTGCTCGGTAAATGTTTGGGGAATGAGGGGTTACTGAAGCTTTGATAATACTTTGCAAATCAATTCCATGTGCCCACTGCCCATAGCCTATAGGTGACTGGCATCTGTGATCGTCCACTGATTCCCTGAATCCCTGCAAACAGGCTGTGGGGTCTCTGGAGGTATAGCTTGATCGGATGAAGCATGGCGAAGCACCCAGCGTGGTAGGCCATCGCCTGTTTTTGGCAAGCACTTCGACGCTATATATTGAACATTGTTTGGAGGAAGAGCCTACGGCTGTAAATCGAAATGATCCTTTGATCTTTGGGTGCTTCAATTGCACCATATATAACCCCTTGTTCCTCACCATATGTATTCCCTGGTGACACAGTGACACCAGGGCTAGTGATGAATGTTGATCCGTACTCTCGCTCTTCAAGCTCTTCCTCATTTATGGTCGAGCGCACCTTTGAGTGGGCAGATATGGGACAACACGCATCGAGACCCTCAATGGCTTCCCCTTCGATGCAACAACTCCTGCAGACGGTCGACTGAGACCGTATATAACAAGGCTGTTCTGCCCTAATAATTCTTCAGTCGGTCCATGGCCCTGGTAATTGTATGTCCGAGTTCTGAAGACTCTGCCGCCAGCCTAAAAGCATCAAAACAACGCCATTCTTTTTTAGTCTCAAATTCAACTTCAACCAACAAGTTGAATCTTTGTACAATTCTCCTCCACTGGACCACATTCTCAGCATAGCGCATTAGATCGTCACGGTCGTACATATCATTCAATCTTTATATTCTCGCCAAACCTCTCGGGAGAGTCGAACATGTTGGGCAGGGATCTGATAGATTCACACGCGATCTGCTCAACCTCGGCTAGGCATGTCTCGAAGTTGAAATCTGGTGTAGACACCAAGGTCTGGCTCATGTCGTCCTCGAGGGTGGAGTAGTAGGAGTTTGGGCTTTCTGTGGAGCTTGAACTTATAAAATCGTCCAGTCCGTCAGGTAGATCTCGTTCATTCAAGAAAGCTGATGGTTTTACGTCGTCGTCGTACAACTTAGGGCGATTTTCTTCCATAGTCAGGGGAGGCATCTCGGTCGACAGTAGGGCACTCAGAAAATCCAATTCCCAATTGTTCACTCTCTGACTTTTCAGGATGTTCATGTTTTTAGTCGACAAAGGTAATATCCTTGGATGTGAAGATCTTCGGTACCGATTTGCAAATGCTTCAGGATGCCATCCTTCGATATGGTTGCATGACGCAAGTTTTGACTCTTCTTGCTTTCGTTTAGCTTGGCCTTGTTCTGGTTGAAATGCTCTCCAGTCTGTCCAAGTGATGAAGCAATGTTGGGGTTGGCTGCGACTCCTGTTTGACGGTTGCTTTGACACCTTGCACATTTTGGAGGATTTTGATTTGGTTTGAGAGTGAGCCATTTTCACAGCAAAATGGTGGAGTTGTAGTTAACTCCAGGGCACTCCTACAGAATAAAAGTGGTGCAATTCGCCGGGAAAGATCCGAGACGAAGTATAATGGAAGGCTACTGTACCAGAGTCTAAAGCAACCACAGTCTGGATAGTGGGTTAAGAGTGACAGACAATGTTGGCTTCAATTGGGAGAAAAGGACGAGAACAAAAATTGATATTGACCAGCGGTCTAGTAATGAAGTCAGAGGGCGTGCATGAAATTTGATTTCTCATACCCATCCTCGAAGGGGGTTCCAAACTAGCTCATAATTCATTGTTCAAGCCGGTGGAAACTGTAATCCGATTCAGCGGCAATCAACCGGCTATTGTAAGCTTCGTCATTGGACAGTTTGTGAGATTGTCAGAATAACGGGCCTCGGTGTCTAGCCTTGGTTTCCCACCGGCTGGTCTTACCGCGTCTTTACTCCAGATAATGTTAAAGCTAGACAGGTGTGTGGAGGCATGGGGTCCTCGTGGAGGCGGGCAACGGCCGTAGGAAGTTTGGGTCTTGGTGGATTGCCCCATCGGGACTCCGCAGGACACCCAGCCTTGTGAGACCACTCGAATCTCAATGTTGACGTGCTCGCCTCTGAATTATGGCTGAGACGTTGATGTGATTGAAGGGTCTCTTCGTGGATCCGGTTCAAGACGAAAAATACTCCCCTCTTTTGAGATTCTTGAGCCTAACAAGGCCTGTACCTGCAGCCAAGTCGCGTGAACTTTGTTCCTTGGCTTAGTGAAGATTCTTTCAAGATCCAATCGCGATCGGTAAACAGAGCCTTATGTATAGGCAGCATATGTCGTTGCGCTAGTTGCAGTGCCTACATCATTATATATCTAAAACTAACGCAAAATGCTCATCGGTTCTCATGATGACATTCTGCAAAGATGGCCGCCAAGAAAATTTAATAGGACTATCACGTGACTCCAGGCTAACGGACAAACATCGGCTTAACTTCACATCGACATGCTGCGATTTGGTGTGAACATACGACATTATTACCTAAGGCACGGACGGAATAGTGCTGCTTGGGCGCGAAAGGGATTTCCCCTGCAATGCCATATCCTACAAGTCACTATTATGTCTGTCACAATTCATCCTGAGAGAAAACCAAGACTCGAGAATGGCGCCTCCCACCAACGACCTCTCCTCCAAATTCGGGGCTTCAGCGAAGAAGTCTATCTTCGAGCGCCAGAAAGCCGAAGCCGAAGCCAAGAAGGCACGCGAGAAAGCAGAAACGGCTGCCGTCCTCGAGGACTTCGTCAAGAGCTTCGATGATGATAATGACTCTCCCCAGGTGCAGTCGAAACGAACAGGTGGTGGATTTGGTCCTGGAGCAAGCAGTACGTTTGGGCCAGGGCCTGGGAAACGACATTTTACAAGCTCTGGTTTGAAGAGCGGACCAGGAAGTTTGGGCCCTAGTCCGTCTGCGCAAAAGAGTGGACCTGGAACTCTGGGACCGACGCCCCCCTATGGCAAGAAGAGACAGTACGATGACTACAATTCCGGGCGTGATCGGGTGCGCGATAGAGATGATGACCGCAAAGGGATGTTCTCATACAATGATAGCAGGGAGCGGGATCAGAATCGAGAAACAGGCGCATTCGCCCGTGAGGAGGATGACCCTAGGGAAGCAGACGAACTCAAAGCGGCTGCTATGCCTACACTGCACCTCTCGTGTCTTCCGCCCGGCACATCACCTGCGACCATCAAAGGACTGTTCACACCATCTCCCCTAAACATCGAAAATGTTCGAATTTTACCTAACGTTGCAACGTCGGCCAACGAGCGAAAATCTATTTCTGCAATTGTGACTTTGGCAACCGATACTCCAGCCACAGATATTGATACAATGGTCTCACATTTGCAGAACAAGTACCTCGGTTTTGGGTTTAATTTATCCATCTCCCGCCATTTGTCTTCAGCGGCGCTCACGGGAAGTAATTCGCTGAGCAACAACGCACCAAGCTCTGGGCCCAATAATTTTCCATTTGGGGCTCGACCAATCCTACTGCATAGTTCACTATCCAGGGCGCCTCCGCCAGGTCGAGGTCCAGGAAGATTCGCCCCTCCAGCGTCATACACGTCATCCACTCCGTACGGACCTCGAGGTAATCTGCCCTCAACTCAAGTTACAGTACAAACGCCAAGCGACCTTAAACAGCTGAAACTGATCCACAAGACCGTTGAAGCTTTGTTGACTTATGGCCCCGAATTCGAGGCCTTGTTGATGTCGCGCCCTCAGATTCAACGTGACGAGCAATGGGCATGGCTATGGGACTCGCGGTCTATTGGCGGGGTATACTATCGTTGGCGATTATGGGAAGTTCTAACCAATGCAGAAGCAAGACTTCGACGTCAGCCCGTGGGTGGCTACAACTCACACCCTCGAGGTGACATCATTTTTGAGGGCCAGAGTACTTGGGTTCCGCCGGAAGAACCGCTGAAGTTTCAATACACAACAAGGATAGAGGATTTCGTCAGCGATGAAGATTATAACTCATCAGACGAGGAAGATATGGATGAAGGGGGTGGTCTTGCACGAAGATATCATGATCACCAGAGATTAGGTGCTAATCCTGCAGACAACACAGTCGACAATGATGGCATAGGATACCTCAACCCGCTCGGCAAAACCAAACTGGTGCACCTCCTCAGCCGCCTTCCAGAAGCCAACTCAAAGTTGCGAAAGGGCGATGTCGCTAGGGTAACAGGCTTTGCGATCGAACATGCCGGTGCGGGCGCTGACGAAGTCGCGGCGTTGATCACGCGCAACGTGATTCAACCTTTCTGCTTCAACGTGAAGAAGGCTAAGGACGATCAAAATAATTCCTCGGACGATGGCAATGATGATGAGCCTCAAGTCGGATTCCAACAGAACACTAGAGGCCACAAGGACGAAGAGCAGGACGAGCCAAAGGGAGACGAGCAGCGGCAAGAAAAAGACACCACAGCCACCTCGCTAGTAGGCCTTTACCTGATCAGCGACATTCTCTCCTGCAGTGCCTCTTCGGGAGTCCGACACGCCTGGCGATACCGCTCGCTCTTCGAGGCACAGCTCCGCGTGCAGAACGTGTTCCCGATCCTCGGCCGCGCCGAGCGAACCCACAACTGGGGCAAATTGAAAGCAGACAAATGGCACCGCAGCGTGCAGAGCGTGCTCAGCCTGTGGGAGGGCTGGTGTGTGTTCCCGTCCGCGGCGCACGACGCCTTTGTCGACGAGTTTCTGCACCCGCCATTGACGGCGGCCGAAAAAGTGGAGCTTGAGAGGAAAGAGCGCGAGGCGAAGCTGCGGGAGGAGACCGACAGAGAGAGGAATCCCAATGCCAGCAGCAGTGTCAACCGTTGGAGGACCGTGGACGAGGATGAAGCCGCTGCGCAGTCTGCGTCATATCAGCCTGGTGCTGGTGCTGGTGCTGGTGCTGGTGGTGGCGACGTGGTGATGCGCGACTCCGGCGGTGGCGCCAGTGGCGATCTCGACGGCGACCCAATGCCACTTGACGACGATGACGATGACGACATGGACGAATACGACGACGACCGCAACCTCACAGACGCAGACCTCGACGGCGTCCCCATGCTCGACTCAAGTGACGAGGAAGAAGGCGATCCGAGTATACCTATACCAGCACCAGCACCAGCACCAGCACCATCCGCCGCACCACACCCTCCGCCGCCGCCACCGCCTCCCCCAACCGCTCCCAGCGACCAGGACTCCGGCCCGTCCAAGCCGTCGTCAGACCAGGCCCAGCAGGCGCCTCTGCCGCAGAGCCTCGCCGGCCGCCGCGGGGCACGCCCCAAAGCCGCGGACTTCGACGACGTCGACATGTTCGAGTGACGATGACGAGTGGGTGGAGAGTACATAGATAGTTTATCTATCACCCACGAAACGCATTGCTTCCTTCCTTGGCTACGCAACTTCTTGCTGTAGACGCAATGCGACCGACCAAACTACTCTCCTCGGCTGGATGAATACTGCATAAGTACTAAACTACATAAGCGATCGAAGCTACCTAGCTGGCTAGTGGGTCGGTCAGTGTCAAATGAAACGCAAGAAGGGCACGAAGCACCCCACAATCATCCCCTTCGAAGAAATGGTACGGAGTATAGTAATCACCCAGGACTTAAAAGACGTTAGCTGAGCTTAGTGTGTACCCCAGAATATGCATGGAACAATTTTGGAAGCACCTGGGAACAATATGGCAAGCACTCCATATCTAAAAACCCGAACAAAAACCCCACATGTTATTTTTATATATACCTACTACCACCTACAATACTTCCATCCCATCCCATTCCAGGGCGCCTGTCGAACTAGATAGAGGCAGCGGGCTCTCCAAGCCTTCGCGAGAAAACTACCCGGAGCTATCCAACGACAGAATGTGGCTGCCAAGCCAGGTAATTCTCGCCTCTTTTCCCTGCCCTAGCCAGAGCCTGATCCTTCATCCACCAATAGACGTTGTGGATTGATGGCTGATATTTGGACCTGAGATGTGTTGGCTCCTCCGTTGATTTCTGACCCGTTCGCAGCCCCACTGTCATGGTGTGATATTTTCCAAGAGATTTGAAACATGTAAACTCCCAAAAACACATCTTCTCATGTTCGTCATGCCTGCCTTCCCCGGATCTAGCCAGTTAAAGCTGCTCAGCGCTCGCCTTGCTGGGTTCACCTTCCGTTATGGCTTCAGCACGGGGTTCTTCGGGCGACTCAGAGGACTCGTGTGTAATCGAATGGTCTAGTGGGACGGTACCAGCGTCGCTGCTAGCCGTGGTCTGCTTGCTCACAGGTATGGCATCTGTACTTGGATCTGGGTCTTCTCGTTCGAGGGGTGCACCAGAAGCTTCGCCACTGCTTGCCGTGGTTTCCTTCGACAACCCGAATTCTTCATCGGAGGCACGATGACTCAAGGGATTAGGTCTTTCTTGGGTGGGTGTTCCTAGTGTAGGTTCTGCTTCTTCATCGGCTGTATTCTTGGCGATCTCAGTCGCAAGTTCTGTTCGCTCGTCTTTGGTTTGTTCTTGTACTGGCAAAGCATGATCTGTTGTATCTATCGTAGAGGGCAAAGAAGCATTGGCAACAGTTGAATTCTCCACTTGCTCAGCCTTGTCACTCGAAAGTAGAACCGAAGAAGGAGCGGCTTCAATATTTGAAGGTGCGTCGATCTTCTTATCTGGTTGTGAGCTAATGTTGAGTTCATCAGTATCGTCAATTGTCCAAAGCGAATGAGGTTTGAACATGGAGAATTGAATTGTCGGAGGACCTGAACTGGCGGGTGACTTGGCTGGAGCTCTCCGTTGAGGGCCTCGAGCCCTACCTTTGCGGGCATCCTCTAATGGTTTGGCGTCTTCTATCGGCTGTTCCGGTTCCTTCTCCTTCTCCTTGGGTGGCCCAAGTCCGAGTTTGGCGTTCAGATCATTCATAAAGTTGCCCCTCAAATTTGCGATCTTGCTACCTGGAACAGGTCGGGCAGGGATTTGAGGTTTCACCTTGGGAATTGGAGGGAAAGTTTTCTCTTGTTCGACAGAACCAGTAGATTCTCTCGAAATTGCGCTCTCTGGGGCGTTCGACGACGGGGCCTTCTTTGCTGGTCTTGCTGGAATCTGTGGCTTGGGTCTATCGGGAATACTGGGAACCTTTTTCAGCTCTGTGGGAGAGGCAGCTTTTGCAGAGCCTGAATCTTGCTTGGGAGGTCTAGTGGGTATGTCAGGGGCGACTTGTGTCGATGACGCATCGTCACCCAATCTGCTCTTTCCTGGTCGTGGTGGAATGGATGGTTTAGATACAGTCTCCGCTGGACTCTCTGGTTCTTCATCCATGGGTGGGCTACTAACAGTGGCGACTAGATGGTGGCTGTCTGGGCTGTCCTCCCAGATGTCAGAGCTGGGGAAACGGGCTAGTTGTCCGGGTCGGGTAGGCATGTCATCTCGGAGATGAGGGGCAAAGCGAGACTTGGAAAGCCTCTCTTCATTGGAAAGGAGTTTTTCGCGTTCTTCTTCGGACGGCTCGCCCTTTCGCACTCCTTCCTGCTCGGGGGTCTCGAAAGTGTTAGGTACGTCCTGACTTTCTACTTGAGCAGGGAGGTCTGGCGTAGATACTTCTGCCGAGTACATAGCGCTGCTCGGTGTGTCCTCCCAGATATCTTGACTGGGGAAGCGTTGCTTTAGAGCATGTGGTCTCTGCTTGAATCGTTCGGCGTGGCTGATGGACTTCTTGCCATCGTCATCTGGAAAGAGTGGTTCATATTCTTCGACATCTTCTAAGGGCGTGTGCTGATCTCGGTCATCATGGTGGGAGACGAAGCGTTGTAGAGAAGTTGAAGCTCCCGATAAGCCGTAAACACTTGTTGGTCTGCTGGAGGGACGTGAACCAGGGGTAGCATCGCCACTGAGATAACCGTCGTGACGTTCCGCCTTAGGTGAAATGGCTGGCTGAAGATGTTCGATTCCGACAGCTTTGGCGACCTCATCTTCGGCGAGGATTGGTACGGTGTAGCCATGCGCGTTCATATAGTCACCTTCGTAGCTTGGATGTGACACATATGGACGGGCTTCTTGTGTTTCGTTCAAGCTCTCCTCACCTCCAGTTATCTTATTAAACTGACGCTGAGGCTCGATATGGACTTCCTGCTCTGCTTCACTCTCAACTGCGTCATCGGATTTACCAGAAATGGAGAGCCTTCCACGGCGAACTTCGGCCGGAATGGTCTCATTGGCCGGGAAGCTGGCCTTCCTCAATGGCGATTCGGCTGCGGGTTGGGACGTGTTTGTGATTGTCTTGGCGAGGCTATTCGGGGTGTTCTGCTGGGATCGTGAGGCGTATCTCTCAGTCGCCGTGTATCCGATTTGTTCGTCGGGATAGGAAAGTGTTGCCCCAGAAGCACCTATGAAGGTCAGCTAGAGGGCACAGTAAAATGTCACATCTTGGACCACCTACCCATGCCCGCTCCTCGACTTGCAGTACTGCGAACAATCTTATTCAAATCATCGCTGCTCAAAGCAAAGCTGCCACGTCCACTTCCAATGCTCTCGTATACCCCGTGGCCATGGGTTTCCTCGTGCTGGGCAATATCGGGATGCTTAGCATACCAATCCTTTTCAAACTTGTCCTGCGGAGGAAGACCGTGACCATGGAGACCGTAGCTGCCGGGCGGGGCAAAAATCTCTCGGCCACTCTTTGTCCTAGAATGGTGTGGTCTTCTCTTATCCCCATTGCCGCCAGTGTTATGTGGACTATGGGGTGCGGGCGATGGGGCCTGGACGTCTCCCAGCAATGGGTTGATAGGCACTCGAAGGCCAATCTCTGCCGGACCAGTCTCTTCTCCACCATAAATGGACGAGCGTCGACCGCCTTCTACTGTGGAAGGAGGCCTGGAAAAACTATTTCTCGTCCTCACTGTATGAAGAGCGTCCCCGTCTTCCTGGGCGGGAGTGGGAGGTTTTCCGAGGCCGTGGTAGGCGGCCTGTTGGGAATCAGTTCTTGTCACTGCTTGAACCTGGGCGGTGGCACTCGATTTAGGAAGAGACGGCTTTGGGGCGTGCAGTTGCAGGTCATGGCCGATATTCCTAGTCTGAGCTGCGGCATCGGCACCCAGGGCAGAGACAGGTGGCTCCTGGTCCGTCTGGGTGCTTAGAATGTCGGCATATTCCATTCCTTCCTGTCCTATGGAAGGCAGATTCTGAACACTCGGTGGCCGGGGTAGAGCTTCAAGAGTGGCTTGTTCGCTGCTTTTCCGGCGGTTGATGTTTGGGTTCCATGGCTCATTGAGGGGAGAACGAGGGTAGTTAGCGGGGGAAACAGAACGATCCAGACGTTTGTGCAGAGGCCGTGGAGGGATGTCGGGCAGCTTGCTGACACCTTGTGCCGCAGCCTGTTGGGATGCCCGTGTAGGGCGGGGAGGGATGGTTGGTGCGACTTGAGCCGACATGATGGGCAAACGAATGCTTGACGTCGGACACAGCTAGAGGAAATTAGTGGTGAGTAAGGAACAATATAGGAAGTGAGTGGAGGGGAAGAAGGAAAAATGGTTGAAGCAAGGAACAAACGGTGGGATAAGGATGATCGATAAGGGAAGGGGGGGTGCAGTTGCTGTGCAGGTGCAGGTACCGCGTACAACAAGCACAAGCGACGAGGGTGAAAAGATTGGAGAAAGCTGCGAACTAGCCGTGCTGAGTAGCGGCTAGACAGACAGAGACTAATCTAGGACAAGCAACCGCCTAACAGGAGGGCCAGGTACGTACCTCGAGCGGGTGGGTTTGGAGAAGACGCAGAAGGGCAAAGATGGAGATCAACAAGGGGAGGAATAGGAAATCAAAGACGAGACGGCGATCCAGGGGAAAGTGTCGAGAGGGAAACAAGAATAGACCAAGGACAGATTGGAAGAGAGGAGGAAACAGAAGAAAAGCGAGAGCTGGCGGGTTAATTGGAGTTTTGAGGTGTTTTTGATGCTTGAATTCTTGAACCTGAGGACATGGGGACTACAAGTATGAAGGGAGTGCAGGATAGAGCACGCGCTTCGCTTTGAGGACCACGAGGTGAGGCCATGCAGGAGAAAAGCCTTGCTTGCCTCTCACCGACTTGGTCGATGACGGTCGCAGCTGTGGCCCTCGGCCGGGGGAGGGACGGGCTAACCAGAACTCGCCTCGCTAGGCGTGGCTA
>Ga0105239_10005684_pt1 | contig 14568 bp, 8 predicted proteins | sample KBSC44metaG_FD_92761 | JGI IMG/M metagenome (GOLD analysis project Ga0105239, IMG submission 92761) | Corn rhizosphere microbial communities from Kellogg Biological Station, Michigan, USA - KBS C4-4 metaG | ecosystem: Host-associated > Plants > Roots > Rhizosphere > Soil | place: Michigan, USA... | reverse complement strand
TCTCCGGCGCGCTGGTGCAGTACACCCAGTCGCTGCGGGGGTGGAGCTGCGCCCACATGGTCTTGGTGTTCTCGCGCAGTTGCGCCAGATGCTCGGGTTGCGTCTGCAGCATCATGAGCGTCTCGCTGGCCGTCACGGCCGAGATGGCAGGCAGGGCAGCGGAGAAAGTGTAGGCAGCGGCGCTGAGACGCTGGTGTTCGACGACCACGTCTGTGCCCGCGCAGAAGCCGCCGGCGGCTGCCAGCGGTCCCGACATGGCGCCGATGAGCATGTCGACTTCGGCGGCGTCGACGTGCTGGTGTTCCGTTATGCCCCGTCCCGTGCGGCCCAGTACGCCAAAGGACCATGTCTCGTCCAGGATCAGCCGGAATTTGTACTTGAGTTTCAGTTCGATCTAGAGTGTACCCGTACGGTTAGTGAAAAGTTCCCAAGAGTTCCCGAAGTGCAATTCTTGGTGTGGTGAGGTGGGTGAATCAAACTCACAATCTTTGGGAGATCAACCATGTCGCCGACATTTTCGAACAAGCCCTCGGTAATGATGAAGCGTCTGGTGAGGGGCTTCCTCGCTTGCTCTTTCGTGACCTTGGCCAATACCCGCTGCAGATCTTCCATATCGTTGTGCTCATACCAGCGGATCGTGCTCCTTGAAATTTGCATTCCCTTCCTGATCGCATAGTTGACCGCCTTGTCCGCAACGATGATATCCCCTCTCTTGGAGAACGCCGGAATCACACTGGATATGGTAGAGAATGCCTGCGCGTAGATAATACACGCCGTCGTACCCAGGAATGCGGCTATGTCGGCCTCGATCTTCATGTGCACGTCCTGCGTGCCATAAAACCCGGGGGGTCCGCATGGACCGACCCCATAAGTCCGTAGTGTTTGGATCGCCCGTTCTTTGAGGTTCTCGTTCGAATTGAAGTTGTAGAAATTGTAGGATGCGAGATTCGTCACGGTACGTCCATTGGCCAATTTAGACCTTGGGCCACTTGGTCTGTTCGGAGAATCAGGACTCAGCTTGCGGTGGAAATGGTTGTTTCGAAGGAAAACCTACCCAACTATGACAGCTCTTTTCTCTAGATCGGCCTCTTCAAAGGGGGTCGTCTTCCCTACGAGGGGCTCGGGCGTCCATTCATCAACCAAGTCGTCAATTTCCTAAACAGATCGAAACTATCAGTAACGGCGTCTGGCAGCACATCTCTTTACTTCCTTCACCCACATCATCTGATAATTTGACATAATTCGGCTTGGTGGAATATTTGGGGGCGAGTAGGTAGCGTATGGCAAAGAGAACGAGGAAGAGTTCAACGGCGGATCGAATAGGGTCGTTCTGGTAACTCGATTTCACATAGCGTAGGAAGATGGCTGAGCCTGGGATTTTATGGAATTGTTCTGAAGTCGAGCGAACTAGGGTAGTGAGGTATTCTTGGGCGTCTTGAACATCCATTTTTGCGACCACATCGAATGCTTGAGTGTAATAGTGTCAGGGAAGGCCATGCGGCATTCTTTGAGAGACCGCGATGCGGTACTCCGTACTCATACAAAATGTGTCGCGCAAGGCACCACAGAAATTCTATGATCACATGATCTTACTCAGGGGGAAGCCAAATTTCCGATTCCTCCGCCCTGCAGGCTCCTCCATTAATACTCAAACTTAGATGGTCGCTAAATATCCCTCGTGAATCGTAAGCGATTCAAGTAGGCCCAAAATGGCCCAAAGTCTCCGGTCGTGACTGTACAGAGCAGACAGGCATTACAATGTGTACTCCGTAGAACAGTTAGAGTAAGTAATGACTCCTTTAATTTTCCATGTACAATATGAGTATTTCTAGTGAACAAAGAAACTCCTAACATCCACAACCATTGACGCCGTTCCTCAATGTTTCCCGAACTCGACCTGTTGCAGAAGCCGCCCATCTGTGGGAGGGGTCTGAAAGGCCAGTGTCTATTGCCATTTCAATCATTAGTTTGTTCTCCGAACACAGACCAACAAACGATTGCGGGCCCGTCAATCACACGCCGCAACTTGGCAAAATTCCCCATCTAGCTACAAGTGTGTACATATTCGTGTAGGTTGAGTTGATTGTATGGTGAAGCCTTACCATCTAGCCAATCGACCACCCTTACCGAAAAGTGAACAGAGCGGAGGTTGTTGCAGAACCACCTCCACCACCTCCACCACCTGTTGTAGAACCGCCACCAGATCCAGTGTTGGCAGCGCCACCTCCCAGATTAGTACCGAAATCAACCAAAGCAGAACCAGTGAAATTGGAAGAGGTGTCGTTGTTGTTTTGGCCGGTGGGCTGGAACAACTCCATAGGAATGGTAGGGACTGACGTGATATATTTGCGGACAATGACTGGACCGACAATCAAAGCAAGGAAGACAACAAGTAGAAGGAAGTAGAGGATAGCATAGCGGATAACTCGCCTCTTCCGTAGACGAGATTGTTTGATGGTATAAATCGGAGGACGAATTTGACGACTGGAAACGTTAGTATACAGTGAGCTTGATTGAGGGGAAGAAAACGTACCTGGGGCGTAGCCAGAACAGCATGACCGAATGGAACTTGTCCACATATGGAATGCAAAGAGCTGGAAGCATGATGAACATGATGAAGTGGCCAAGAATGAAATCAGCAGCGAAGAAACCAAGCTCGGTAATCTTGCAGAGGAATTCACGAGCGGGTTGGGACATGGAGTGCCAGCCCATTGAGTACCATTTTCCTGTCCACCATGCGATGTTCGAAGAATCGGCCTTGAATTCTCGAGTCAAGCATAGAGCGATGATCAATTTGAAGACAAAGCGTTGAAGGGCGACAGTGGCGATCATACCAAGAAGTGCTTTGGCGAAGATCCAGCCCTCAAGGAAGAACATGACCTCCCAGAATGCGAAAAGCATAATGACCGCAACAGCGTGAGCGATGGCAGCAAGAACAGAACCGAACTTCTTGCAGCACATGCTCAGGACGGGGCCCATACAACATGCCATGGCGAAAAGAACTGCTAGGGTGCCAGCATTAATGGCCATAGGAGCGAAGGCGACAATGCCAACACGAATCAGAGAATTCGTTGCAGGCTTTCGATCAGTGGTGACGCCAGTCTGAGCATTGATAAACAGGTAGGGGACCAAGGTCGCGAGGACAAGCACGAATGGCCCGACAACCTCGCTGAAGAAGATGCTGGTGAATCGAGCTCGAGGGACATCACCAGACAACTTCTCAGAAGGAGCGCCGAGGACTTTGCGCTTGAAACCAGTCAGACGCGTGCGCGACAGCCTACAGAAAGCAATCCAGGATGATGCGTGGGAGCGGGAATTTCCACGGGATAGCCATCGGAGGTAGTCTCTGTAATCGATGAAAAAGTCGGTCCACGCAAACTGGTGTGGGTTGAAGATGAAAGGTGAAATGCAAAGACCGAGGAGAGACATCCAGAACCATAGAAGCCAAGCTCCCCAAACAGTGATGGTAGCGAAGAGTAACATCATCAGGGAACGAGCTCCAAGATAAATGGATGGTCCGGCGAATCTTGAATACAGAACACCGAAGGGGATACGAGCGGTGGCAAAGCCACGACCGGTTCCGATGTAGCGAGCACCTCCGAACGACAAGTCCTGTTGAATGGAGCTGGCATAGATCTGGCATACAAACACTTCGAAGATGAATGAGAAAGAAGCGAAATGTTTGGCCAAACGGGTGGAAGCGCGCCAGAATCCACGCTCTGTAAGTTCCTGCACAACCAAGGGGACAAAGGAGATGAAAAAGACGATGAAGATGGAGACGATGCAACGTTCGACCCACTCCATGATGGGTGTCAAGTTGGCACATCCAGTAGGTCTCAAGGGATCTGTTGGAGGAACATTGCGGTTATAGAAACAGGTGATTGTCTCGTGTTTCAAGGCACCCAAGTTGATCATAACAAGCATGAACATCTGCACAGACAACATGATAAACATGTTGTTGATGTGGAAGCCAGGGTGGGCGTAGTAGAAGGACAAGAACCGATCCAGTGGAAGTTGTGTTCCGAGGTAGTAATACTCGCGGGAAAGCATCTGTTCACCCATACCAGTACCAATCTTGGTTGTGAAGTTCAGAATCGAGCCAAAACCGAGATCACGACCCTTGCCACACTGGTAGTATTCACAATGCTTAATGCGCCCGCCACGGATCAATGCGTTCATTCCGGCGTAGATATCCTCGTTCAGATGAAGACCCTTCTGTGCTTTGGATACACCACCACGGGTAGTCATGAAGATACCGTTCAAGAAATCCGGATGACCATAATGCAGTTTACCACCAATCTGGGCAAGTGTGCGAGCGAAGAGCGTGCCGAATGTTTGTTCCTTGCCAGCAGCAACGTCACCAAGTACACCAATATTTTCGGAGAAAATATATTCGCGAGCACCGAGGATAGCAACAGGATTGAATTTGGACGGAGGAAGTCCAGGGGTGTATGGCGAGACGTTATCTGTCGTCATTTCTTCGAACTCGGCCAAAACACTTCGAATCTTCAAACATTCTTCGAGGTAGTTATCTTGATTGGCATCGATAAGCTGAATATATTCACCACGGTAGAAAATGATAGCATGGTTCTGGTTGTCGGATTTGCCGTCACCAAGAATGGGGTTGCCGGAAAGTTGTACTCTAAACTTGGGTCGGCGCATTCCATTTTCGAGGATTTCGGAATGGCCATCGATCAAAGCAGAGTAGAGACGCGGTTCTTCGCCTTCATTGGCCGGGGGCTCTTCGTCGAGATAGGCAATTTGCAGATCAGGGTAAGCACGGAGGAGGAACTCAGTATTCTCTCGTTCTTCTTTCTTGAACTTGGCATACCGTTGCATTGACACGACAATCTTGAACTTCCGTCTGGCCATGCGTTCAAGCTCACGTTCCAGCTTGTCAGAATTGCCACCAAACATCTGGACGACTTCTGGGTTTTCAACACGATATAGAAGTTTGATTGCTCTGCTGTAGTTCATGAAACCTGAGATGGTTCGATAGAGTGTTTGTGACCGAAGGGATGCCCAGATACGAGTTCTCAACGTATATTCGGGGGCAGCAGATTTGAAGCCGATGCAGTAAAACGGAAGATCATCGATCTTGCTCTTGGTGGTGTCCTTTTCAGACTTCTCATAATCTCCGTTGAATTGGGATGTTTCATCTGCGAGAATCTTTGTGTCCTTGACGAAGCAATCCCATTCATGGGGATGGAGCTGCTTGAGATATTCGAGAAGCGTAACACGGGAGTAGGGTTCATCCTCTCGGATGATTTCTCTGAGAGAAAGCAAGATCTTCTCACCATAATGCGGAATGAGAACGGTGAATGTAGGCATGTTGTCTACGGGTAGAGGTTCCGGAATGGGTGTAGACAGAGACTGTGCGAAGAAGGAGATACGGCGTTCAGCCTCACTTTGCAATGGGAAGAACTCGGTCTTGAAAGAGTGATCTTCTTGCGAAACGAAGAAGGTGGGGGCTCTCAAAGTCCGCTTGCCTTCCTGCTCCGAAGGAACCTGGTGATACAACAACTTCTGAACATGGTCGATGGCCAGAAGATGCTCTCTGTACATGGAGATGACAATGGCATTCCACACCTGGGAGATAAGTACTTTGGGTTTGTACTTAATCTCCATGTCGGTAGTCGCCAGAACTTTTGAATAGATACGCTTTGGCAGGCGAGAGAAGATATTTCTCCATGGTGTCCAGATTGACACACCCAAATAGAACGATCGAGCGACTGAGAAGACGCAATTCCAGATGATGTACCAGAGATAAGTGTCCAGGAAGAAGAGGATCAAGTCGGTGAAAAACATGAGTCCAAGTAGAATCTGTGGCTGGTACTTGCAAAGATAGTCCTTGAGAATAGCATCTCCAGCGCAATTGCGGATCTTGGTGTACGAGAGAATCTTAATAGGATCTCTGAACGAGAGAGTCAAGAAGAAGTAGGATTCAGCCAATTTGGCAGCGAAAACCATGATCCAAAGACCGTAAGACATCCACATGTCGTTGCCTTTGAGGCGTGGGTACGAAGCAGTGAACGTCTGGCTAGCGACGTATTGGCGAGAGTTTCCTTTCATGTAACTTCCAAATAAGCCACCCAGAGGCATGATGGAGAAGAAGAAAAAGGTTGCCAGAGCGATCAAGAATTGCACCACGCCCAAAATCAACGAGATCCTGGAGGTTGAGTTGAAGAAAAAGATATAACCGCTGGGAGCCACGTTCAAAATCAAAACTCCGATGAGGAACAAGAGTCTCTTGGTGAGATGCTGAGCGCCGGCCCATTGACGGGGAACATACGACCATTCAATCAAAGTTGCAATGACTTGAATGAGAGATGCAACCGAACCACCAAGCGCTACCACAGACCATTGCACAGGAGCGTGGGGTTTGTTGTTTAGCTGTTGTTGATAGTTCTTGGTGTACAGTGTGGGAGAGTTGAAAGCAGTGTAAAACCAGAAAGTGGTCAAATGAATAACCCAGATACGATTGAAGTTGACGACCAAGTGGAACCAGGATCTTGTTTCCTTGTAAGTCTTGAAGAAGACCTTCTTCCAGTTCACGTCTTTCAATTTGAGATACCGTTCAGCAGGAGGAAAATCGACGATGCGGGACTTATCTTGCATGACGATTCGCTCAATACCTTCGGGATACCAGAAAAGTTGGTTGATATCATCATAACCGATGACATGGCTGTGATCTCTTTCACGGCGAACATATTTTCCATCTATAATCTCGTAGCACTGATCTCTGATATAGGTGTAAAGAGGGGTGACGATCTCATTCAAATAGGTGAGTTCTTCCACGGGCTCAACTCGGTTCTGGCAAGCCGGTGAGTGCAAATAATCATCGGCACACTTGAAGATGAAACAGAGGGCCTCTGGCATGAATCGGACTTGGTTTGCTTCTCCCCAGCACAACAAGTACAAGGCAATCTGGCGAGCACGATCATGCTGAGACATCTTGTTCATCCTGGTCTTCCAGCGATAGATGGCTGCCTCCAAAGAGTTGTCGCCTTCGAAGGCCTCGAGTGTTTGTTCCTCGTTCTCTGGGTTATCCTTTGCCTTTTTGGCAGCTGCTTTGCGTGCCTTGCGAGTGCGGCGGTTGGCTTTGCCCAGTTTCATGTTTGCAAAGCCAACTGCATCGTCTAGATCGAGATGAGCAGCAAAATACCATCTCCGGTAATTTGCATTGTCACCGCCGATGTAGTCCGCATGGAGAGACAAAAGAGCTTGGTTAGGTGTCATTCTGGAGGCACGAGAATCAAGGAGGGTCATCATGTGGTCGTACATATTGCGCATGCTGTCTCGCTGGAAACCGAACTTGGCTGTGAGATCCAGAAAGATGTCTTCGATTTCTTCCTTGGAAAGAGGAATCTGTGCATCAGAGGTCCAGGCAGGATAGGGCTCTCGCGATCGTTGGCCAGCGGGAAGGGCATTGTTATAATCCATGCCATAAATGGGAGTGGATGCACCAGAGGATCGATTGCCACCATACGAGATTTGAGAGGATGGTGGTCGATAACCTCGACGGTCATCATAGCCACTGTTGTATCGCTCGTCGCCTCTGCCATAGTAATCCATCTCAGCGGCACGAGCCATATCAGATCTCATGGTGAAGTCGCTAAATGTCTCCGAATCTTCCTCTGAATCGTGGCCGCGGCGTCTGGGTCTTTGACCTTGGTATTGCTGTCCTGCAGCCCCTTGATCATAGTATTGGCCATCATAATAGTCATCCTGGTATCCCTGGTGACCCTCGTAATAGCCGCCATCATTGTGGTAAGGGTTTGATGCATCTGCGTTGTAGTAGCCACTGCAAGCAAGTGAGTTATTTCCGCCGTCCGTTTAGCAAAGGAGCAGTTCAACTTACGATTCATCATAGTATCCCTCTCCACCGTGTTGCTGTTGATTGTAATCATATTGGTCATGGTAACCGCGTCCATCATCTTGGTAGTAGCCGTCGTTACCTTGTTGGTGGCCATAGCCATCGTCATAACCCCCCTGCTGTTGGGGGTGCTGGGGATGGCCAGACATTCTGAAGAGAGGTTTCAAGACCTGTGCCAAACGTCAGAGCAGGCTCGCGGTGATGGGATTCCTAGCTCAGTCGCCGTGGAATCCCCGTGTCCAATGGCTCCTTGCACACACCTTAGGGAAGTCCCATCAACACCAGATTCTTCTCTTTCAGATGGTTTTCTCAGGATAACAGATCAATTCCAAGCAGTTTCGCGGTGCAGGGTTCCGAAATGTGGATTATTAGGTATATGCAGGCTGGGAGCAGCGAATGTCTTTCAGGGGGTTAGGCCTAGGAGAAATGTTCAAACACCGGTGTAGGAGCGCGGTGATATCTGAGCAGACTGAATTCCAAGGACACTGAATTAGGTGGTAGTTGGACTCCCAAGTGATATCGTAAATGCAAGGCAGGTGGGAGAAGTGGTGCAGTGCAAGGTGGTTGTTGTGAAACGAGAGTGAAGGTAGAGTTGGTTGCTCAGCCAATGCAGCTGCAGAGGACGCGCGCCCGTTGGCAAGCGTGCCTAGCTTTTCTTGTTCAGGGCCACACGCAGGTGACTCGACTGTAGCTCTCCAGTGGTGAATATAGCTGAGTGACAAGGACAAGAGAGATCTCCTCTTCACCTTCCTTGATCCGCAGCGATTGAAGCGAAAGAAGGAGGATAGGATAAAGGACGAGGAAAGGAAGGAACGGTTCGTAGGGAAAACAAGGCTGGTATGGAGGCAAGAGAATCAAAATTCAGGATACGGAGTATTGGGAAGGGAAGCTGGGACTGGCAGCCGGGAAGCACTAGAGCCTAGGAAGAGCAGAGTGCAGGAGGCGTGCAGGGCAGCCGGGCAGGGGGGGCAGGGAGGGAGGGGGCGGGCTTGTTTGAAGAGCTGGTAGGGGGCAACCAGCAGGGACAGAGGCACACTGCGTCAAGGAGCCACCAGCAGGAACCAGCAGGAACCAGGGCCAGCGCTGCAGGCGAGAAATTGAAGAGCGAAAACGGGTGGGTGGGTTGATTTTACAGACAGGGGGTCGGACACGCCCAATTGTTAGAGAACGCCCGGGCTTGCCCAGATGCGGTGTTGGGACTGGTTGGGTGAGGAGGGCCACGATGGGTCAAGGAGAGAAGGTCAAACAAGGGGGGCACGACACTAAGCGCACCAGAAGCACCCACGAACGGCCTCACGGCGGCGGGCGGACATTACGAGGGGACGAAGAGGAGCGCTGGCTCAGGGCACCTGGTCGGTTAAGGCATCCCAGGGCCAGGGCCCCAAACAAAGAGCCAACGACTCCACGAGCCCACGCCACAGCGGCCAAACTACAGGCTGCCTGGGGGCACGCCTCCAGTCAACCTCGAGTGACACCACCACCCAGAACCATCCTTTTGAGCCCCATCCGCTCGCCTGATTGCCCATTCGTTAATCCAGGCAGAATTGCGACACTTCCAGGGCGTCATGCATCCACTTTCTTATTACTTGGCCTGCGCTACGGACTGGGTTCCCGCCCCGTTGCATGCTCCTCTGCAGGCCTCCAGCATGTTGTGCTATCTCTGGCGACGCCTCCCGAATCACAAGCCCTGTCCGTGGCTGCCAGGGTCTTTTATCGAGTTTGTGGCTATGCACTTTGCATAACAATGCCGTCCACCATCAACAATGCTAAGTTGTGTGCCATGTCAATCAGACCCAATATCGGATGCTCCAGAGGTCGAGATCCACGTCTAGACGCCTCGTCTACACAGATCATCCTCCAGATTCGTGAATATATGTTCTTGCCAGCTGGTTCATCAGCGGTGCAACACCGTCATACAAACCCGTGTTTCATAGTCTGTTGCAGATCGTTGATGCAGCTCGGACATTTTCTCCATGAATGCCCACCCTCGGGGACACCAGATAGGACTTTCGAGTAGCACAATGAGAATGCCCAATCCAAGTCCTATCTTTGTCATGATCAAGCACTTGATTCGTATTACGGTCCACGGAGGACGGAGCACTCTTGTGCATGTTTCTTGACCATCCGTGAGCTGACAAAGACGATACGGCACGGAGTTCGTTCCCCCAAAAAAGGTATCACCCATTTTGTCTGTACCGACTGCCCGAGAGTTGTATCTCATTTGCGGGCGAGGCGCAGTCGATTGGAGTACGTTTGTACGGAGTATCCTTTCACACTCAGGCGAGTAAAGGATTGAACGGCGAAGTTAAAAGGTCCATGGTCACGTCCTGTCTCAGTCGTCCTTCTGATGCATAATTCGTGGAATTCTTCCCCTGAGAAACTTCCAACCATTAATAATATTAAGATTGGATGACACGTGTTACAAAATGATCTTGATCTCGACGGAGTACGGAACACCGAGTATTGTTATTGTGTGAGCTTGGATTATTACTAATACTCCTATTGTACAAGGCAGTCTCAGTGAGCAAACAGCTCAAAAAGAACTACCTTTTCAGCCCAGATGGTGAATGCAGTGTAGTTCATTCAGATTGAATGACGTGTCAAAATGCAATTCTCTCGGCCAAACCTAGCATTGAACATTCTGCTTGGCTTCCCTTCTGACGACCAGAACTAACAATAATATCTTTGAATGCACTCAAGCTCCTAGGAATCATGATATAATACCCCGTTCTCCGTACTCCCTAATCCGTCCAGTCCAACCGTGGATAGCGTTCGTTGGGCAAACAAAATCTGCATCATGTTGTGGACCTTATTGATAATGGATCGGCAGCGATCAATGCGATGGAGTTCAAACTTTACGGAAGGCTCCTACAATATTCCTTCCATCAATTACCGACAAGCTACCTACTGCACGTACGGAGTACATAGGTACGAAGTACATCCGAGTACTCATGAATTTCATTGACGGCTTGATGACAGCTGTACTCCAGACAATGAGGTACGAGTAGCCATGCGCTTCTTTACCGCCCGTTCCTCTGTGGCGTCGATCTCCTCTGTGTTTTCGTCCTCGTGCATCAATTGAGCAACGGGCCTTCTTGTGACATGCATCATGAGCACAAAGCAAGGAATACAAGTAAAAGTTCCTAGATTCTGGTCAAACAAGCTTTGGTGGGAAAACCTAAGACATCCATGGATGGTGGTGGGATTATCGTCCTTAGTGCGTCACTAGCAGATAATGTGGCGAAATGCTAATTAAAGGTTGTCCGGAGCCGGGAATTCTTGCATGTAAGATCGTGATTTTAGAGTCATCGCATTAGCATTGAAACCCGAATGGGTTAGATGCATACCGCTAGACCTGATCTTCATCATTGTAATTGGTGAATATCTCGCTAATTCTGCTAGTGTCTTTTTAATGCACCCATGGAAAAAGGGGGTAGCTCAAGCTTACTTTCCAATCAAGTTTTCATTAGCCACTCTTTAATTTCGTCAATCCTCAAATGAGGTTTCCCTCTACTGTCCGAGACATCCCTTGCGGAGATCTCGAGACAGCTGTCCGAGCATCATGCAATTGCGGCCACCATGGTGAGACATGCAGCCGATTATCCAGGACTATCAGTTCATTGAGGGATTCGTGGCGAATTATTATGGATCAACAGTATTTTCAGACTTCTGCGAGTACGAGCACACTTTCTCATGCATTGACACTTCAGGAAACCATAAAGACTCCCAACGCCCAATAACGCCGGAGCATCTGGTGGACGCAGACGCAGAGGCGGCAAGAAGTGGAAGAACGACACCACCCATACGATCAACCATCACGAGACAACTACAGAGTCTCCGTACTCCGTACTCCTGATGCTATGCCCGTAAATGATCCTCGTCCACTGCTATGTACCACCACCGTTCTGAGAACATCTCCAAGAAATCAACATCGTACGGAGCTTTTGAGACCCGAACCGACTACAACATCATGAATGTGCCATGCCGGCGAGTAGGGTGAGTTGAATGCATTTCTCCGTACTCCCATCTCAAATTTCTCCATGCATATCCAGACGCTATCCACACATCCTTTTGCGAAGTACATCTGCCTCGTAATGCATTCCAATCGGGCCCTCGAAGTCTAGGGGGTGGCTTTTTACACCTATTGAAGTTTGCATGCAGCATAATTCTAGAAAGTTGTCAAGGCTGGCCAATGTTGGCCCAGCGCCCACAGATGGGGAACTGGACGCGTGTCACTCCTGTTCGTGTCAGGTTTTGGGTCTAAAACATTTCTGTGGAGGAATGTCGATGCTTGAAAACAGATCTGCGACACCACATTCAAACCAATGACGATGGCGATCTCACCAATTTCGCCACGCCATCGTCTCAATCTGGATCGTACAGATCAGCATCAGTTTCGAGTACCATTAACATTGGTGAGAAGTTGAAAAATTGTACATTATATGGAGTACTCCCTGGGAGTGCAATTACAGGAGCCTCACTGCACAGCCCCCCAAAATCACGTGGCTACGGCGAGCCGAGGCCGCCCTAGCCCGTACAGTGTAGTCGTAACCAAATAGCACCCTCCCAGCCAAGATGCGTTCTCCGACGCGCGTGTTACGCTGATTTCCCCATCCATGCTATGTAATTCTCGATTGAAATCTATCCCTGAACTTGCTCCTTACCTTTTCTTCCCCTTAGACTTTGTCACTCTTCATTATTCATCCGTTTGATGCTGCTTTTCCCTGGTCTTTGTTCTTCACTTTCGTGACACTCTTTCCACTAACCACCTAGGTAATATTTTGTCCCTCGCTGCTGCCCAACGAAGGCAGTGACATCTCTCGATTCAGTCTCGGGGGACGGTCCACCTCCCTGCGCAGCCTGAATATCCCTTATATTCACACACTCACTGGCACAATCCCGCCACTCCGCATTATTTTGGATCGCATCCCTTCATCTTCTAAACAATGAAGAGTTTTACTGCTGCTGCCACTGTTGTGGCAGGCGCCGCACTCTTTGCAAAGTCTGCTTATGCTCAACTCCCACCCATTGTCATCAAGGTCGGTCGATCCGCCAGCCCCGTGGGCACGATGAACCAGATTCTAATCAACCCGCTTTCTAGGGCTCCAAATTCTTCTATTCGAACAATGGAACTCAATTGTGAGTACTCTTCCTTGAGCTATCCCACCTGAACATGAACTGATTGTTTCAATAGCTACATGAAAGGCGTTGCCTACCAAGGTGAGCTGGACCCAGCGTCCTTCGTTGTTCGAGTCCGAGTCTGACGTTCTTGAAAAGAGGAGTTCTTGGGAAATGGCAGCAGCACCGCTACCAACAGCACCGACAACTATGTTGATCCCCTCGCCGACGCGGCCAAATGCAAGAGAGACATTCCCTTCCTCCAGGAATTAGGAACCAACACAATTCGTGTTTATGCCATCGACCCCACCGCAAATCACGATCAATGCATGCAAATGTTCACAGATGCTGGCATCTACGTTATCGCCGATTTGTCTTCTCCTGGCAATTCCATCATTCGAGACTCCCCAACCTGGAACGACGACCTGTACGCCCGTTACACCTCTGTCATCGATGTCATGGCTAACTACACCAACACCCTCGGTTTCTTTGCTGGTAATGAAGTGTCTAATAACGCCACCAACACCGATGCAAGCGCTTTCGTCAAGGCCGCCGTTCGAGATATGAAGGCGTATATCAAGCAACGGAACTACCGCCCCATTGGTGTAGGATATGCCACAAATGATGATGCCGAGATCCGTGAAGACCTCGCCAATTATTTCGACTGCGGTAGCCGTGATGATGCCATTGATTTCTGGGGATACAACATCTATTCGTGGTGTGGCAACTCCAGCTTCAAGGAATCAGGCTTCGATGTCCGTACCCAAGAATTCGAGAACTACAATGTCCCCGTCTTCTTCGCCGAATATGGTTGCAACGAGGTGCAACCCCGAAGATTTACTGAGGTCGAGGCTCTCTACGGTCCCGATATGGAGAACGTCTGGTCCGGTGGCATTGTCTACATGTACTTCCAGGAAGCCAATGACTACGGTGAGATTCATGCCCTACTTCCCGTCCATCCCTTTTGCTAATTAGAACCAGGTCTTGTTACCATTAATGGAAATTCCGTAAGCACTCTGGCCGATTTCAACTTCCTTGCCACTCAAATCGCCAATGCCAATCCCACCGGCGTCAACTCAGCCAGCTATAATCCGACCAACACCGCTGCTGCCCAGTGCCCAAGCGTCAATTCTGCCTGGCAAGCATCATCCGAGCTCCCACCTACACCCAACCAGCAGCTCTGCGAATGCATGTTCGCTGCCTTGACCTGTGTGCCCAACAATGTCGACACCGAGGAGGTTGGTGACCTTTTCGGTGTGGTTTGCGGCCTATCCGACGGTGTCTGCGACGGTATTACCGCCAACGGCACGTCTGGTACTTATGGTGCTTATGGCATGTGCAATCCAACACAGCAGCTAGGATGGGTGCTAAACACCTATTATGAGAAACAACGATCAAGCGGTAACGGGGCTTCTGCTTGCGACTTCTCTGGATCAGCCAAGACTCAAACTCCAGTTACTCCAACGGGCACTTGCCAGCAACTGATCCAACAAGCTGGTAGTGGCGGCACAGGAACAGTCACTTCGGCCCCCAGTGGCACAGGTGGCTCTGGGTCTGGTGGCTCAGGCTCCGGG
>Ga0105239_10005683_pt1 | contig 14573 bp, 15 predicted proteins | sample KBSC44metaG_FD_92761 | JGI IMG/M metagenome (GOLD analysis project Ga0105239, IMG submission 92761) | Corn rhizosphere microbial communities from Kellogg Biological Station, Michigan, USA - KBS C4-4 metaG | ecosystem: Host-associated > Plants > Roots > Rhizosphere > Soil | place: Michigan, USA... | reverse complement strand
GAAGGTCGTCTCGACCGAGCCGTCGACCAGCGCGGTGCCTCTCCTGACACACCATGGAAACGTGCCGCTGCCGCTCTGCAGAAGAACGTTCGCTTTGTCGACGGGGTCGGTGGACACCGCCCACTTCGGAGCACCCTTCCCCGTGACGCCGCAAACCCACCCGGCGGGAATCGCGCCGATCGCTTCGCCGCTGAAGTCGACCGTCTGCGCGACGCCGGTCGCAGCGATCGCCGCGGCAGCGGCTCCGACGATGGATGGCTTCATTGCGGGCCTCCTTTCAGGCGTGTGAGACGAGCGGATGGACGAGCAGGCCGATCAGCGCAGCCGCGACGACGACGACGGGCTCCGGCAGCTTCTTGTAGCGCCACAGCAAGGCAGCGGTGGCGACCGCGAGCACGGCCGTGATCCAGTCGGTGATCGAGCGCTGTCCGATGACGACGACCGCACCGGCGATGGCGCCGATCGCCGCCGCAGTCACACCGTCGACGAAGGCGACGATCGCGGGGCGCTTGCCGTGCCTCTTGAAGTACGGTGCGGGAACGATCGTGAACAGATAGCACGGCACGAACGTCGCGAGCGCAGCGACCACGGCACCCCAGAAGCCGGCGACGAGATAACCGATGAAGCCCGTCGTGATGACGACCGGCCCGGGGGAGAACATGGCAACGGCGACCGCATCGACGAATTGCCGATCGGTGAGCCAGCCGTACTCCTTCACCACTCCGCCGTACAGGAACGGGACGATGGCGAGCCCGCTGCCGAACACGAAGCTGCCGGCATACGCGAAGTAGGCGCCGATCTGGCCGAGCTTGTGCCAGTCGACGGTCTCGGTGCCGAGCAGTGCCGCCAGCGGCCCGGCGACCGAATGGAGCTTGCCGCGCTGGAGCCAGTCCGGCGGCACGCGCCACAGCCAGACCACGATCCCCGCGCCGAGAAAGAGCCACACGACTTCGGAGTGCGTGATCACCGTGACGAGCGCGCTCACGGCGAAGATGGTCCAGAGCAGCGCGTCCTTGCCGATGTTCTTCGTGGTCAGCTTCCACGCGCTCATGGCGATGATGCCGATCACCGCCGCGCCGACGCCGTAGAACACCGCCTGCATCCACGCGATGCCGCCGTACGCGGCGTAGGCAGCGCCGAGGATCACGACCATCACGAACGAGGGCAGGACGAATGCCACGCCCGCGAGGGTGGCGCCGATCACCCGGTAGTGGACGTAGCCCAGGTAGATCGCCAGCTGCGCGGCGAGCGGACCGGGCATCAGCTGCGCCAGCGCCATGCCCTCCTTGTAGTCGCTCTCGGCGATCCAGCGCCGCCTCTCGACGAGATCGCGGTACATGTAGCCGACCAGCGCCACCGGTCCGCCGAAGCCCCACGTTCCCAAGCCGAGCATGTAGCGCACGAGCTGCCAGCGGGTGTAGCTCGGCGAGGCGGCGGCAACGGACATCGGCTCGACGTTCTCGCTCGGCAGGGTGCTCATGGCGTCGACCCTGCGGCGGCTCGCGCGTAGTGCGTGTACAGCGAATCGAGCACCGTGCTCATCTCTGCCAGCAGCGCATCGTCGTCGTCCAGGCGTTCGCGGGCGCCGGCCATGACCGCCTCGAAACCCGTCGCCTCGGGCACCGGCTCGCCGCCGACGTCGAGCTGATGGACGAGCGCGCCGAGCCTGGCGAGCGCGGGATCGTCGTCGAGACCGAAGCTGGTGACGAGCGTCTCGAAGGTGACGCGATCGCCGACGTGGGTGAAGGTCGCGCCGTCGAAGTCGAATCCGAGAGCGCTCTTCGGGCAGTCCGAGGGTCGCGCGAGCCACTTGAATCTGGCGTCGGGATCGATGTGCCGACGGATCAGCCAGGCACTGGCGACGCGGTCGACCCAGAGCCGACGGCGGGTGGCCCACGTGCGGCCGCGGTACGCCGCCGGATCGAGCCGCGGGGTCGCGCCCGCGCGCTCGTGCGGCTCGTCGGGCGAGAGCAGCTGCTCGAGACGCCGGTTGAAATCCAGCCACGCCGCTTCCGCTTCGGCGCTGGCGTCGCCGGGGAAGAAATCGATCGCTCGCACGGCCTCGACTTCGCGCTGGAGCCTGCGCTGCAGCCGCACCAGCTCGGCCGGCGTGATGGCCTTGATCGACCGGTTCGCCTCCTTCCAGCTCCGGCGAAGCTCGCCGTACTCCGCACTGCGATCGAAGAGCGCGCGATACGCTTCCTCCTCTTCGCTCGAACGCGGTTGCACCGCCATCAGCCAGGCGACGCCTTCTTCGCGCGTGCACTCGTCGCCGAGCTCGCGCAGCGCCGGCTCGCGGTCCTCGCCTCCCGGCAGCAGGTAGGCGCCGTCGCGCAGGGCAACGCACCCCAGGCTCTTCAGCCCGCGCCAGATGCGCATCCGCGCCGTCGCGCTGCCCGTCGGCAGCGAGATCACGAGCAGCAACCAGTCGGGCGCGCTTTCGTTCGTCACGTCAACGACCGATCGACAAGGCTTCGCGCGTGGCCTCGACGAGCGGAGGGATCGCCGCGTCCGGAAACGGCGACACGCTGCTCACGTTGATCTCGCAGAGCACGTACCGCTCAGGCCCGTGCTCGCCACGCTCGCCGAGCAGGAAGTCGACGTCCCAGAGCAGCGGCACCCGGGCGGGATCGACGCCGACACGCGCGCACAGCATCTCGATCCAGCCGCCCTCGAGGCGGCGCCGCAGCTCCTGGAAGCGCGAATCGTCGGCCCCGCTGTAGAGCCGCGGCCCCGGTGGCGGCGGCGCATCGCCGGCGGTGGCCGGAAAGAGCGCATTGATCGCCTGATGGCCGAAGCCCGCGACCCGGTCCTTGACCAGGTACGCGCGCGTCATGCCCTCGGCCAGACGCGCTTGCCATGCCTGATCGATCATGTGAGCGCCGCCCTCGAAGTACGGCTGCAGGCGCGCGACGACAGTGGCGAAGTCGACCTCCTCCTCGACCGCGCCGCGCTGGGCATGGCGGAGCTTGTAGCGATCCGCGCCGGTTCGCTCAATCCGCCAGACGCCGATGCCGCTGTGTCCACGATGCTGTTTGAGGACCCGCGGGCCGGCGTCCAGGCGCTCGTGCACGCGCGAGGTCAGCGCCGCGATGTCGACAACGGAGTGCGAATCGCTGCCGAACGGCAGCTCGCGCGTAGCGAGGAGGACGTCCTTGGTGCCGAGCCGCAGGATCGTGTCCGGGTGCGCGCTGACGAGGACACCCTGCGACGCGACGGCGGCCAGCATCGCGTCGAGAGTCCGACGCGAACGGCCGCCCTCGATCGGGTTGTGCCAGACAAGAACGCCATCGAGTTGCTCGAGCTGACGTTGCACTTCGGCGGCGAAGTCGTCGCGGTAGACCGCAGGCTCCGCCGCGATGCCGCCGTCTCGAAACGCCTTGAAGAGCGCCGCGAAGCGACTCGCGTCCGGATCCGACCGATCGCGCGCCTCGCGATCGCCGGGATAGAGGAGCGCAACGCGCGGGCTCGAAAGGGTCGCCATCGCCGCCTTGTAAATGACGCGACAGCAATGTAGCATCATCTACATCGGCTGTCCAGGATTCCCTGCTCCGCCCGACTGCGCGTCCCACGCCCCTTCGAGGAGAACCCATGAACGCTCGCCGTGTCGATCTGCCGTTCGATCCGGGCACGCTGCACGGCTTGTCGGAGAAGCTGCTCCGGAGCCACCACGAGAACAACTACGGCGGCGCGGTCAACCGCTTGAATGCGATCCGCGCCGAGCTCGCGTCGATGCCGTTCGGCCAGACCGCCGGCTTCGTCCTGAACGGCATCAAGCGCGAGGAGCTGATCGCGACCAACTCGATGGTTCTCCACGAGCTGTACTTCGCCGGCCTCGGCGGCGACGGGGCGACGATGGCGCCGCCGATGCGTCTGGCGCTTGAGGCGAACTTCCAAAGCGTGGAGCGCTGGCGCGACGAGTTCATCGCCATGGGCAAGGCGCTCGGCGGTGGCTCGGGGTGGGTGCTGCTCTGCTTCCAGCCGCGCGACGGCACGCTCGTGAACCAATGGTGCGCGGATCACACGCACAGTCTCGCCGGGGGCGTTCCCGTTCTCGCGTTGGACATGTACGAGCACGCTTATCACATGGACTACGGCGCAACCGCGGCGGCCTACGTCGATGCCTTCATGACGAACATCGACTGGGCCGGCGTGTACGCGCGGTACCAGGCGGCCGTCCACGCCGCGACCGATGCGATCGGAGCGGACGCGGAGGACGCGGGCGGTGCAGTCGTCGTCGACGTGCGGCGCGCCGGCGCGTTCGAGCAGGCCGAGACCATGCTGCCGCAAGCGCGGTGGCTGGATCCGGCAGCGGTGGGCCAATGGGCCGCAGAGCTGCCGAAGGATCGAGCGTTCGTCGTGTACTGCGTGTACGGCCACGAGGTCGGCCGCGCGACCGCGTTGCGGATGCGATCCGCGGGACTCGATGCGCGCTATCTGCGCGGCGGCATCGACGGCTGGCAGTCGGCGGGCCGGCCGGTGCAACGCAAGCCTGCGTCGGCACCATAAGGCTCGCCCAGCGCGGAACGCGCCGATGCTGGTCGACACGATTCCGTCAACCGGGCAGCATCGCGTAGGTGATCTGCTTCGTGACCGGCGGCTGTCCATCGACGGTCAACGTCACGCTGACGATCGAAGGCCGCTCCACCGCGATGTTTCGGGCGTTGATCGCGATCATGTCCTTCGTCGTACTCAACCGAGCGACCGAGTCGTCGCTCAGCGAGATGGTGTACCGCTCGGCGTAATTGGCCGTGCGTGGTGGCACGTATTCGCAATGCAACGAAGTGGCGCAATACGGCTGCACACCAGCCACCGGTGACAGTGCGCCCGACCCGCGCAGCACGACGACTGCGTGCACAGTCTGATAGCCCGCGCCGCGAACCGGGACGAGTTCGAAGGTTTCCCTGTGCCAACCGTTCTGATCCAACAGTCGAATGTCGTAGGCGGCAGGCGACGCCGGCGGCATTGTCGATCCGCGGGGAAGGGTGACGTCCACGACGGCAGCACCCGAGGCGCCGACAGGTGGCGCCTGGGGGGCCGATGCCGCGAGCACCGTCGCATGGTCTGCGGAGTCGGGCGCCGCTGCCCACCTCGGTGTTTCGCCCGCGTCCGGCGCACCACCGCACGACGACAGCGCCATGATGACCGCCAAGAGCGGAGCGACCTTCGCCGCTCCATGCCTGGCCGACCACCGAGCGACACAGGTCCCGATGTGACTGACCAGCGGCACATCCATACGGGCAATCCGGTTTCCGTGGTCCGAGGCTTCCTTATTGGTCGGTGTAGAAGAAGTAGTCGGCCGTGTAAGGCACGAACGCCTGATTGCCGAGGTTGGCGGGCGAGTCACAGCCTGTCTTCGGTGCGAGCCCCCCGGCGGTGTTCAGCCGCTGGACGAAGGTGGTCTTCGTCAGCGTGTCGCCACCGGTGGGTCCGTCTGCGGTTGCAGTCACCGTGACCTTTAGCCAGGCGACCGCATCCTTTGCGACGAAATGAGGGTCCGTCGAGGAATCACCCAGATCACCTGGAACGTTCGGATCGGCCGGCCGCACCTTGCCCCGGACGATGCTGCTGTCGCGGGAGTGCTGCCACGTGACGCGAATCGGGCCAGGGGCGATCACCGCCGGATTCGTGTTGATCTCGGTCGGGCTGGGGCTGAAGAAGTGGCTGGTGAGTTGCTTGAAATCGTCGCTGAAGAGCGCGGCCTGCGGCGTGAAGAGCGTGTAGGCAACACCGGAGGACGATGACGCGGAGAAGGAGCAGACGTAGTTCTGGGTGCCGACGCCGTGACCCTCGAGGAATGCATGGTTCCCCTCAGGCACCTTGAGGTTGTCGGGGACGTTGCCGACGTGGATCGGCTCGGCCACTGCGGCATTGGCTTGTTGTCGCGTCTTCATGGTCTGAGCGTCGGCGCCATGAACTCCGATCGTCGCGAGCAGCAGGACCGCGGCGGTAACTGGGGCAAGATTCATCTTCATTCCTTCGGACATCAGTAGAGAGGCAAGGCGGCACAACTCATGCCGTGAGTGCAAGAGCCTGTCGACCCTGCATCAGCAAGACCGCCTCATCGATGAAGAAATTCCTTCCCGCGTCAAATGCCACTGCGCAAGCCACTGGCAACGACGAGTCACGGGAATAACAACGGCAGCCCGCCGGTCTGAAGACAGACGCATCGACGCGGGCGCGGAGAACCAATCGCCGGAATCCAAGCGGCGCGCGTCGAGGCGAAACATCGGTCCTCGTCAGCCACCGCCGCGGACGCGGTGATGCGCTGATCCGATGGAGCCAGCACCAGCCAGCGCGGCCTTTGCCGGCCGCGGGACACGACCATGTCGCAGACTTCTTCGACGCCAGCTGCTACCGGATTCGAGATCAAGTTCCGATCACTGCTCCGGGAAGGTCGCTCGCTGACGTTCCCGTGCGACAGTAAAGGGTGTGTCGATCTTGACGCCTTGAGCGAACGGGCCAGGAACAGCTACTTTTTCGCCTGCGCAACGATTGGCCGCGCGTACGCGCTGCGGGTGGTGAAGGCGAGCGAAGCTGCATTGAACCCGCCCGCCGAGTTGGCGCGCGACGGAACGGATGGCCCGAAAGGATGAACGGCAACGGCCGAAGGGATCAGCAACTCAACGTCCGCTTAGTGGCTTGCAACCTGCCGACTTGGACGCAAGCTTCGGTCGGTCAGAGCCGACCGCTCGCCGATCCGCGCCCCTGAAAGCATTCACCAGATTCGAGTCGCGGGCAAGCGGAGCAGACGCTGATTTCGGCCCCGCAAAACGACCGACCGCAGTCAGTCTGAAGCGGACCTAGGCCATCACCGCGTCGACGTACGACCGCGAGCCGAGGTCACCCTCCGCGAAGATGCCGTGGCGCGCGATCCAATCGCGCGCGTCGCGCCATGCCTCCTCGGTGTAGCGCTCGAACACGATCCGCTCCCCTGGGCCCCAGCGCCGCGTGTCCATCCGGGCGTGGAACCGGTCGGGGAACTCGTTCCTGTAGTAGTGCGTGTAGAGCTCGGGCCTAAGGTCGATGTCGCGTTGCGCGCGCTTGAGCGCACGGAAGAATTTCTCCAGGTCCTCCGGATCGGGATCGCCGGTGATCATGGTCGCGATCATGAAGGTGGTGTCGATCACCTTGCGGAAGCCAAGCTGCTCGGCGAAGTAATACGGACCGCTGAACAGTGCGCAGGCCGGCGCCGCGCCGTCGATCAGCCGCCCCATGCGCGCGAACAGCATGCCGTCGGCGAAGTGGAGGTTGATCTCGTCGGGTGGCAGATACTGCTCGAGCGCCTGGATGGTCGCGTAATGGCTGCCCGACTGGAAGCCGACCGAGATCGGCACGCCGGCAAGATCCTCTGGCGTGCGGACGGCCGAGTCGGCCGGCACGAACACCCCGGCCGGCGCGACCGAGTAGACGTCGGCGTAGAGCTTCCCCTTTCCGGTCGCGGCGGCGACGTTGACGGTCCAGTGGCAGGCGCAGCTGACGTCGGCGTCGCGACCGCGCTCGAACGACTGAAACGCTCCGACCTTGTCGCCGCGGTCGTGGTGCTTGCCCGCGGTCGATCGGATCAGCTCCCGGAAGACGTAGTCGAGCCCTTCGGCGCGGAAATAGCCTTTCTCCTCCGCGACCCACTCCTGCAGCCGGAAATGCGGCTCGATCACGAATTGCGCCATGACGCCACTCCTGAAGTCAGTCTACCGCGCCGTCAGCTGCACGCGCCACTTCGTGGCGCATGAGCGAGCGCAGGGATGACCACCGGCATCGAGTAGTCGCAACCGACCACCGTGCGGGCGAAGAAATAGTTCTCGCGGGCGCGTTCGCTGAGACCGTCGATGTCGACCTGCCCGTGGGGGTCGCAAGGAAAGGACAGCGAGGGAACCGAATGGAAGAGCGAGCCAAAGAGCAGATAGTGCGTCGACGGCGAATGGGTGCTGTTCATGAGAGCCTCCAATGCTCTCAGGACAAGCTCCCGCGATGATTTATTCCGCGCCTGCGCCGAGGGAGCGGCTGACGAGCAAGCCAGTGCGTGCCGTCCCGATTGATCCGTCAGCTCGCGGCGGTCGCGCGTACCGCATCGACGACGCGCTGGAACTCTTCTCGGTTGACGTCGGAGATCACGCAATGGTGCATCCCACCTTGCAACCAGTGGGCGATCCGATAGCCACGCTCGGTTGCAAACTCGGGCTTGCTGTCGCTCGCGGACTCGGGCCAGACGAACGAGTTGACGACGTGATCGCCTTGCCGGTAGACGAGCGCGGCCACCGGCCGGCCGTCGAGATAGTCGACGCGGCCGCCGACGAACACCGAGCCGGGCAGCGGCAACTCGGCCACCGGCGGCGAGAAACCGAGCTTGGACGACAGAAACGGCTTGACGGTGTGATGGTCCGAGGAGAGCACATCCACGAGATGCGGGCCCACGGTCGAGCGCACATGGCTCGCGACCGCTTCGTCCATGAGCCGCTCCTGCTTCGAAGACTGCAGCAGCGCCACGTTCAGAGTCACCGCGAGCACGGCCGCGGCGGCCATCGACGTCACGAGCGGTCGCCAGCTCAGCCAACCGGCGAGCGCGGTCGCGACCGGCCCCAAGGCTGACTGCGCGCGCCGGGCGGTGGTCGGCGCTTGCGGTCGAATGGCGTGCTTCATCGCAGAGATGCGGCTGCGCAGCGCCGCCGGCGCCTCGTGCCGATCGGCCTTGCCGCGCACGGCAACGCTCAGCGCACGAAGGGTCTCGACTTGCTGCCGCAATGCGTCGTCCAGCTCCATGCGCTGTTCGATCTCGAGCTGACCCGCGAGGTCGAGCTCGCCGTCGACGAAGGCGTTGAGCTTCCAGGAGTCATCGTTCATGTTCATGGCTTCAGTCCTGTCTGCGCCGGTCGCGGCACCGTGCGCAGCGCCGGCCGCGTTGCTGGCGCCAGCGCGGCCCGCATCAGAGCGCGGGCGCGTGCCAGACGCGACATCACGGTGCCGATCGGAATCTCGGCAATGCGAGCGATGTCGTTGTAGCCGAGCTCCTCGAGCTCACGGAGGACGAACACCTCTCGATAGCCGACCGGCAACGCAGCGATCGCGGCGTTGATCTGCGCGCGCTCGGCCTTGCGGATGGCGATCGCGGGAGGCTCGGTCGAACTCGCGTCGGCCAGGTCGCGCCAGGCGTCTTCCGGGTCGTCGAGCAAGACCTTCTCCTGCGGACGGTTCTCCTTCAGCCACGTGTAGCACGTGTGCCGGACGATCTGGAGCAACCAAGGACGGGCGCTTTCGAGGCGAAGGCTCCCGATGTAGCGCATCGCCCGCATGAGCGCGTCTTGAACGACATCCTGCGCATCGTCCGTGTTGCGCGTGATCCAAAGCGCCAAGTTGTAGGCGGCATCGAGATGCGGCATCGCCAGCTGCTCGAAGCGGCGCCAGTTCTCCTCATCACCCATGTCTGGTCTCCTCAGCTGGCAAGACCTGGATACCGCGCGATCTATTCCACATCCCTGCGATCAGCTCGGGTATTGCGTGTCGCTTGAACCGGCGCCAGGCGGGTCAAGACCGAACGGCCGACGACTCTATTCCAAGGCGCAGCGAAGTCCCTGACGTTCGCAGCGACCTTGCGCATTCGCGGAATCGCGCCGCCCTACGCGCAGTCATGTCGGCGAGGCCCGAGGACGTCTCGACCTCTCCAGCGATCCATCTGCCACCAAGGAACCGACATGAACCTCGCCCGTACCACCACGTCATGGCTGCTGCTTGCAGCGATCGCATCTGTCGCCCACGCCGAAGCTCCGAAGACTCGGGAGCAAGTGAAGGCGGAGCTGAAGGAGGCCATCCGCACCGGCGACGTCCTCGCCGGCGGCGACAGCGGCTTGAAGATGAACGAGCTCTATCCGCAACGCTACCCGCATGTCGCCGTCGAGACGAAGACCCGAGCGGAGGTCAAGACCGAGCTGGCCGCGGCGATGCGCGAAGGAACGATCGTCCCCGCCGGCGAAGGCGGGATGACTCTGCGCGACGAGTTCCCGCAGCGCTACCCGACGGTCGCGGTTGCGCCGGGGCGCACGCGCGAGGAAGTCGTCGCCGAGACGCGCGAGGCGATCCGCAACGGCGACATGGTCGCGGCCGGCGAAGGCGGCATGACCCTCAGCCAGGAGTTTCCGCAGCGCTACGCCAAGCAGCGCGCGCTCTACGCGGCGCAGCTGCAGCGCGCAGCGAAGGCGACCGACACCGCGGCTCGCTAGCGACGCGTCCGATGGCGGCGCCCCTCCACTCCATTGAAGGCCGTATGAACCTCCTTTCCAGATCGACGGCATGGAGCCTCGCTGCGGCGGGGCTCCTGATGCAGCTTGCGATCGGCGCCCATGCGGGCGCCGCCCCGGACGTGCAAACCCAGCTCGACGAGCTGACGAAGAAGATGGAAGAGATCGAGAAGCGGCAGAGCGCCGCACCGCCGTCGGCTGCTGCGAGCAACGCAGTCACCGGCGGCGACATCCCGGGGTCGTTCAAGCTGCCCGGCTCGAACACGTCCGTGAAGCTCGGCGGTTACGTCAAGCTGGATGCGGTCTTCAGTGACAAGAGCGCCGGCGTCGGCAGCACCGCAGACCTGGAGTACGAGGCCGGCGCTGTTCCGGTCGGCCCGAACGCGGGCGCGAACGAGCGCAACCAGGTCAAGCTCCACGCTCGCCAGTCGCGCTTCTTCCTCGAGACCAACACCCCGAGCAGTTGGGGCGACGCGAAGACCTACCTCGAGTTCGACCTCTTCGGGGCGAGCGGCAACGAGAGCGTCTCGAACTCGCACGGCTTGCGCGTTCGCCATGCCTACGGGACGCTCGGCCACCTTCTCGCCGGGCAGACCTGGACGACGGCGTCCGATGTCGCGACGTATCCCGAGACGGTCGACTTCGGCGGCCCCGCCGGCGTGATCTTCGCGCGCCAGGCGCAGGTGCGCTGGACGCAACCGTTTTCAGGCGGCGAGTGGTCGATCGCGCTCGAGAATCCAGAGACCGTCGTGGCGCTGCCGAACGGCGATTCGTTTCGCGCCGACGACGATCGCTACCCCGACATCGCCGGCAACGTCAAGTTCGCCACCCGTTGGGGCAACTATTCGATTGCCGGGCTCGCGCGCCAGCTGCGGGTCGACTCGGCGAGCGCTCCGGCGAGCCGCGATCAGAAGTGGGGAGGTGCCGTTGGCGTGAACGGCGTCGTTCCGCTCTTGCACGCCGATGACTTGCGCTTCTCGGCGTACTACGGGAACGCGATCGGACGCTACTCGATCGGATTTTTCCCGGACGCCGTGCTCGACGCGAACGATCGCCTGGTCTTGCCGACGCAGTGGCTCGCCATGGCCGCGTACCGACACTTCTGGACGCCCAACCTGCGCTCGACGATCGCACTCTCGGCGCTCCGCTCGGACAATCCCGACGGCACGGCAGGCAGCGTCAACCGAGGTGCCGAGTCGGCACACCTGAACCTGATCTGGAGCCCGACGGCGAAGACGAATCTGGGCGTGGAATTCATCCACGCATCGCGCGAGGTCCAGAACGGCCAGAGTGGCACTCTCAATCGAGTGCAGGCAGCGGCGCAGTATCTGTTTTGAGCGGAGCGACAAGTGATCTCTTGCGTTCGCGTTCGCGCAATTGCGTTGCTCGTTGCGGCGAGCACAACGCGCTGTCCGTGCCGGAGCCTGGCGCTTGGGCGCTCTTGATGGCGGGTCTGGGTGGCCTGAGCATGACTGTCCGGCGGCGGCGGATCTAGGCGCGAGTGACCCGGGGCGAAATGCCGCAGGATCGGCAGTCCCGTTCGCTCGCGCTGCGAGGACTGGCAGGCGCTCGACCACGAAGTGCAGCTTCTGGGGTGAGTGGACACGCACCGTTCGAGGATCGCAACTGGGCGTGCTGCGGCGATCCGTGCTCCGAAAATCCGGCGTTGCCGATCGTCCACTCCCGGCCGGACGATGTGCGACTCTAAAGGCCGTCCGCTGACGGCCAGGGGCTAGGTGGTGACCGGCCGGTCCGGGTTCAGCCGCGCTCGGCTGCCCGACCGTGAAGCCAGGTGCCGATCGTGATCGCCGTTCGATCCTGAAGAAAGCCACCGATCACCTGCAGGCCGATCGGCAGGCCTTCGCTCGTCGCTCCAACCGGAACGGCGGTCGCCGGCAAGCCCCAAAACGTGGCGACGCCCGGCCACGCGAGTTGGTCGAAGTAGGGCGTCGACTTGCCATCGATCTGCAGCACCGCGCCCGGATCGTTGGGATTGTCGACGTGCGGATACGCAACGGTGCCGAACGCGGGTGCGACCACGGCATCGAATCGAGCGAAGAGCGCGCGCCATTGGCGTCGGAGCCGAAACTGGGCGTCCAGCAACTCCATCCAGCGGTGCGCCGAGATGACGTCTTTGGCCGTCGGCGAACCGCGCGTGAAGATCGCTCCGAGCATCTCGGTGTAGGCAGCATGCGCCGCACTCAGATCGGGAAGTAGGTCACTGTGCCGGAAGACCTCGGCGCCAGCGCGTGCGGCGACCTCGGCGACGCGGGCAACCGCATCGGTCAGGATGCTGCTCGTCGTCGCTTTCGGATGCGCGTCGAGGAAGAGCAGTCGCGCTCCGGCGAGATCGTGCGGGCGTGCAGGCGGCAGGTCCAGCCGGTAGCCCGTTGCGGCATCGACATCCGGGCCCGCAATGACGGCCAGCTCGAGCTCGAGATCGGCGGCATGGCGAGTCATCGGCCCGGCGACCGCCAGCTCGACACCTCCGCCGTCGGTCCCCGGAAAGCCATGCCCGCGGTTTGGCACCAAGCCGAACGTCGGCTTGTGCGCGAAGACGCCACAGAACGTGGCCGGGACGCGCAGCGATCCGCCGATGTCCGATCCGACTTCGATGGCGACCATGCCGGCGGCGAGCGCCGCCGCGGAGCCGCCCGACGAGCCACCCGGGCTGCGCGACGGGTCGACGGGATTGACGGTACGGCCGTAGATGGGGTTGAAGCTTTGCCAGTCGGCGAGAGCGACCGGCACGTTCGTCTTTCCGAGGATGACAGCGCCGGCAGCCTTCAGCCGCTGCACCAGCACTGCGTCTTCCTTCGCCTTGTAGTCGCGAAACGGCGCGATACCCCAGGTCGTGGGCAGCCCGGCGACGTCGATCGCCTCCTTGACCGTCATCGGCACGCCGAGGAGCGGCGGCCGCTCGCCGCGTTCTCGCCGCGTGTCGCGCTCGCTCGCCTGCTCGCGCGCTCGCTCAAAGTCGCGAACGACGACCGCGTTGATTCGGGGGTCGCGTGCCTCGATGCGGGCGATCGCGGCCTCGCACGCGTCGCGGGCGCTCAGCTTCCCATCGCCGATGGCCCGGGCCAGCGCGCTGGCGCTGCAGCGCTCCGGATCGAAGCGCTCGTCGTCGTCACGGCGTGCCATCGCGTTCCTTTCGGATTGCCTTGGGAGAACGATTCTGTCAGGTGCAGCCGTGATCCAGGCCAGCCACCCGAACTCGTCAAGGCCCGGACCGCGCTTCCGCGCGCGGCGGTGAGGGAGGCTCGAGCTGTTCGATGAACAGTCGCGGCCCGCGACATAGAAGCGGTGTGAGCCAAGAAGGTGCTAAGGCAAAACCGCGCGGGGGCCCCTTTCGGCCATTTGCCGACTTTGCTCAGGGTCGGCTTTTGGGAATTGCGTTGTCCGTGCGGGGAGCGCTCGCGCGGCGTTTACACCGGCACCGTCGCCGCTCAGAATTGCACCATCCAAGGAGGACCGTCCCATGGACTTGAGTCTGAAGGGCAAGAGCGCCGTCGTCACTGGGGGAAGCCGAGGCATCGGCCGGGCAGTGGCGGAGGCCTTCGCTACCGAAGGCGCAAACGTCTCGATCTGCGCGCGCAAAGCCGAGGAGGTCTCCGCGGCCGTGCACGCGCTCGAGGCCCGAGGCGTGCGCGCCTTCGGGCAAGCGCTCGACGTGGCCGACGGCGCTGCGCTGGGGGACTGGGTCACTGCAAGTGCACGCAAGCTCGGCGGCATCGACGCCCTTGTCTGCAACGTGAGCGCACTTGCTGTCGGCGACAACGAAGAGAGCTGGGAGAAGTCGTTCCGGACCGACATGATGCACACCGTCAACGCCGTTGCCGCCGCCGTTCCCTTTCTGGAGAAGTCGAGCGGACCGTCGATCGTTCTGATCTCGAGCGTCTCGGGCTTCGAGGTTGACTTCGCGGCCGGCTCGTACGGCGCGATCAAGGCTGCGCTCATCCACTACGCCAAGGGTCTGAGTCGACAGCTCGTCGGCAAGGGCATCCGCGTCAACTGCGTGTCGCCCGGCAATACCTACTTCGACGGGGGCATCTGGCAGACGATCGAGAAGAACATGCCGGACCTGTTCGCCTCGACATTGAAGGCGAATCCGACTGGCAAGTTCGGCACACCGGCCGAAGTGGCGAATGCGGTCGTGTTCCTCTCAAGTCCGGCAGCAAGCCGCATCTCGGGAACCAACCTGGTCGTCGACGGCGCGCTGACCGTCGCTGTCTGAGGAGTCGAGCCATGGGCGAGTTCGCCGGCCACACGATTCATCGCGACCACATCCATCACGGCTGGAACAACGCGTTCAAGCCCTGCCTGCGGATCGCCCCCGGT
>Ga0105239_10005681_pt1 | contig 14576 bp, 15 predicted proteins | sample KBSC44metaG_FD_92761 | JGI IMG/M metagenome (GOLD analysis project Ga0105239, IMG submission 92761) | Corn rhizosphere microbial communities from Kellogg Biological Station, Michigan, USA - KBS C4-4 metaG | ecosystem: Host-associated > Plants > Roots > Rhizosphere > Soil | place: Michigan, USA... | reverse complement strand
GGCTTGGCTTCCACGCGGATCGAATGAAACGGTCTGAATGACCTGTGGCCCAGCGACCGCCCTGGCGCTCTCCTGGATACGCTGCTGGTCAAGCGCGAGCAGCCGAAGTCCTTCACTCTCCGCCTGGCGGAATGCCTCGGTCTGCGCAGCCTGCCGGGCGCGGATGGCGTTCATCGCAAGATCGAACTCGCGCTGGACGCCGGCGATACGCTCCTGTTGGGCACGCTGGCGCTGCTGATCGAGCGCATTCTCGGCCGCCGCCTGTTGGTTCAGCTCGCGCTGCAGCGCCGACGTGCCAAGCGACTGCTGGCTCGATCGGATACCAAGCAGATCGCCCGCCTTTTGCGCGGCTTTTGCCTTCAGCGCATCGACCTGACGTCCAAGCTGCTCAATCTCACGGATGCTGCGGTCGAATTTGAACGACTGATCCGCACGCTGCCCAGCTGCTTCGAAGGCCGCCGCGCTCCGGCCGCTGGCGCCTTTGATGTTGGCTTCGAACTGGCTCAACGCCGCATTGATCGAACCGTCTTCCTTGATGGAAAGAACCAGCGGGAAGGTGTTTAGGCTGGGCACCGCTTATTCCTTTCCATCAAAGCTTGAATGACGTGCCGAGCTGCGAAGTGAAGTTCGGCGCGCCGGCGTCACCAGACAGTTCCCGGCTCAGCATGAGCGGGAGACGCTGCTGCCACTTCGCACCGATATCGGCGGGATCGACCCGGCGGACGCGCCTGGTCTGACGAATGAGAACGAACGCCACGAAGCCTACGCGCGCGCGACCGCCGCGCACGCTGCCTCGCTTTGGCAGGCGCCGGGCTTTGCCTTGGCGGGCGAGGTTTATCGTTGCGTCCTCGACGACCAGATAGGCAACACCAGCATGCTTGCCTGGCACGAACCTGAGCGGGCCGATGCTGTCGGCGAGGCCGGTCGAATCGTAGAGCGCCGGCGTCATCCGTCGTCTTCCGGCGAACCTTGGAATTTCTCTCGTTGCTATGGCCAACCATCGCCCCTTCTGAGGCGAGATGGTCGTGGACTCGTTGTCGATATAGGCATCAAGCGCACCCGCCGTGCGCTGCGACTTGATATTGCGCAGGACGACGAAACCGGCAACGTCGATCAGAGCACCGCCCCTGCCCTGCGGCCTGCCAAGCCTCAGATCGCTGGTGGCCGAGATAACATTGGCAAGGCCACCGAGCCGCTGGTTCCGCATGGCCGAGCGAATGTCGTCACGCGCACCGAACGCGGCTCTGTCCGTCGCTTTGGCAGCAGCTCTGGTCAGCCGCTGGCGCATGTTGCTCTTGAACGACCCGAGGGAGAAGCCCGTGCCGGCGCTGATCTGCCATTTCATCGGGATTTATCGTCCCATTTCGGCCACTCTCTCGCGATCACCTGAAAGGCGTGGATCAGGCGCAGCGGCTGATCGAGATACGCCCCGCCGTCAGGCCAATGCACATTGCCCCAACCGTCACGGCAGTGCGTCCACATCTTTACGAGATCGCTCGCTTCTTCCGTGACGTGGTCGCGCGGGTTGTCGCCGGCTTCGAACGTGAATTCGCCGATCGTCCTTTTCGCGCCGCCGTCCGCCCATTCATCGGAGAACCACTCTGGTCTTCGGATGAGGGGGACGGCGATGACGAGTTTTTTTCCGCGGCCTTGCCGAGGCCCATGAGGTCCAGCGCGTGCAGCGCCAGCTGCATGAAGGCGAGACCACCGGGCACGATACCTTCCACATTGTCGGCAAATGCCTGGGTCTCAATGGCATCCATCGCATCTTCAACCTGATCGAGCACTTCCATCGGCACGACACCGTCCTCAAGACGGTAATGGACCGGCAGGTTGCTCCAGCCGGCAAGGAACATGCCGAGTGCCACCTTCGGCGCCTCATCATTGAACCGCCGATTGTCCGCGTTCATGCGGCGCAGCGGCGACCATGCATCTACGAGCCGCGCGGTGGCTTCCGCGATCGCATCGGCCTCGTCGGCATCGATGACGAAGGTCGGATCCTGCCTCGCATATTCAAGCGAAGCCCAGAAGGCCTTGAACCGTCCTTCGGTCACAGCGCGATCTTCAGATGAGCCTTCCCACAGCCGGGCGAGCGCGTGCAGGATCTCGGCCTGCACGGTCTCGTCCGAGTAGAAGCGCAGTCCTTCGACGGAGAGCGCGTGCTGATAACGGCGCTTATCCCGCGGCGTCGGTGCACGAAAGCGAAATGCCGGTGCACCTGCCAGATTGGCATAGCTCTCCGGCGACCAGGAGGAGATTTCCTCCTTGGACAATGGGATCATGGAATACTCCCGAGGTTGATTATCGTTGGAAAAGCCGGGGGCAGCCGAGGCCGCCCCCGCAGGCTCTCTGGGAGAGCCGGGCGGAACTTGTTAATCTGGCGAAATGAATGGTAATGATGCGGGGCAAGTAGACGTTTAGGACCGTCGACCTGCCCCTAACCCCAACCGTCTTTCGAGGAGACGATCGTGGCTGAGATATTTAATAGCACTAGAACCACATCCGACGCACCTTGTCGGAGCTGGAAGACACGCGATTATCTGACGGAGCTCGGCGTGGACCGGGCCTCCCTACTTACACGCCGTCAGGCATGGCAGCACGTTAGGGCGACTTACGGCCAATTCTATATCTATGTGCTTTGGCGAACAGATCGACAGCATCCGATTCCGTTTTACGTGGGCAAAGGCCGAAAGGGGCGGTTCGCTCTGCACACCCGGAAGGGATGCTATCACCAAAATCCCATCCGCTCGCGGATAATTGAGCTCCACAAGCGCCTTGGTATTTCAGTCCTATATACGTTTCCTCTGACAACCACGGCGGAAGATAGAGCTCATTTCCTAGAGCAAACCCTCATCAGAGCAATTGGGCGGCGCAATCTCAAGTTAGGTCCGCTCTCAAACCTCACCGACGGTGGCGAAATAGTAGCAAGCGGCCTTGTGCGAAAGAAAGGTTGCGAGAGTCCCTTGGCGCGCCCCGTTTGGGTGGATGGCGTCCGCTACGGAACGGTTCGAGAGGCAACCGAACGGTGTTCATGGAACGTGCACACTATCTATAAGCGGGCGAGGAACGGCTTCCCGGGCTGCTTCTTTGAAGACGAAGGACAACGACCTCGTCAAGACCAGAGAAAACGCGGAGGCCAACATTATCTGGCCCGCCGCGTTCAAATAGACGGAATAATTTATCCTTCTATCAGAAGCGCTGCGGACCAACTTGGACTAAGCTACAAAATGATAATGCAACGCTTCATTCGCGGCGTTACGCCGGGATATTATTATGTTGATCAGCTATATATCGGAAATGAAAGTAGCACAGAATCAAGGACATCATCGATATAAAGCGATCCGGTGTCCGCGACCAAAGGCCCACTGTTATCTGGCGAGAAGTAATTGAACCGTGCGTTGGGTACGCCGAGCAGCACATAATTCGCCGAGGCCAGTCCATATTGCGCGATGATCGGGTGATAGGCCTGCGCGTCCGCCATCGCGATCAGATCGAGGTCGGCCGCCAGCACCTGGTTGAGCGAGAGATTGACCTGCCGCTTGGTCTCGGTGAGCACCGCGCTTTCGCTGCCGGTGATCTGGTTGGGATTGGGCGGGTAAGCGATCTGCGCCTGGAAATCGATATCGAGCGAGGAACCGCCGAGCTGGGTCTTCGCCACCCAGAGCTTGCCATCCTTGTATGGCGGAGGCGCAAGGCTGATCGTCGGCGTCGGCGCCGTGTCGTCGGCGCTGCCGTCGAGATTGCCCGAGAGCGTGAACTCGATCGAAGGATAATCGGTGCGATCGCGGCTGAAGGTTGGCAGATTGATCTTGAAGGCGGAGAGCGCGAGACCGTTGCCGTCATAGCGCCGGCCGCCGACCCAGCATGATGCGGAGAGTGACGGCGGCGTGGCGGCAGCAAGGCGGTACACGAGCTGCTTCAGGATCTGGTAATTGCCGCTGGTTAGCGCGCCGCCGGCAATCTCGCCGAGTGTCGCAACTTTGCCGGCGCTATAGTCGAGGATCTGCGCAATATTCTTTGGGCTGGTGCCCAAGCCTGCAATCTGGACAGCGTGGCCATTGTAAAGATCTGCAGTGCCGGTTGCGGTCGATCCCAGCTGGACGGTGCTCGTCGATCCGCCCGCGCCGACCGCTTCGGGTGACGCCGGGACGGCCGAGGTGACGCGGGTTTCGGTAAAACCGATCGCCTGCAGGAGCCTGCCGAGTACGAATGCGTCACTCGCTGGTGGGCTGGACCCGCCAGGACCGCGAATAAGCGCGCGGCCGGAGATTTCGAACGTCGCGCCACCCACTTTCGGGCCGGGCTTATGGATCGAGCCCGTATATTCGTTCACGTCCGAGGTCAGGCCCTGAATATTGGGCTTGAGATCGGCGACGACGAGGAGGTCGGTCGTCGTGTTCGGCGCGTTGAACGTGCCGGGCGTCACCTCCTTGGTGAGGCCGATGACGGTGTTGTTGGAAAGACCAGTCATTCCAGTACCTTTCGATTGGAAAAGAGGGTGCGACTGGCCGTGGCCGGGATCCGGCGGCGGGCTCAGCGCGGTGGGAAGGGCGAGTTAGAAGAGGCCGGCTCCGCCGATGCCGACGGTCCAGTCATCGAACTTCGTGAGAAACGAGACCTTGAGCTCGAGGACCGCGGCGCCATAGTCGGCGCGCACGTCCTCGGCATTGGAGAGGCCGGTAAAGACGCAATTCTGCAGCATCCCGCCCAAGCCCCAGTCGGCGTTGACCAGGGCGACGATGTTGGCTGCCATCGTCCGGTGGCGGTCGGTGATCGTGGTGAACACTTCGAAGTTTTCGTAGAGGTCGAAATGCAGGGTGACATCCCACCAGTAGCACTGGCCGTGCCCGTTTTCCTGATATTCGGTCAGGCTGACGTCGACGCAATTGACGACCTGGGCGGGAACCTCGGTCTCCTGCAGCGGCTTGGATTCGCCGCGATCGACGAAAGTGTTGACCTGCGGCGCCGGCGTGATCTGATTGGCGATCGCCATCATCACCTTGGTAAGCGCGGTGTCGCCAGCCATCAGGCGGACGCCCGCTTGCAGATGATGCGCCAGTTGTTGCCGGTATCGTCAGTGTCCCATGCACCCGGTGCCCACGTGACTCCCGGCATGATCGTCACTGCGATGCGATCGGCCTGGGCGGGCGTGGTGAATGTCTTGGGGATCTCGATAACGATCTGCGTTGCCTGGAGGCGCGACTGTCCCGTCGCCACGTCCTGGTTGCCGAACTCGACCCAGGCATCGAACGTTGCGGGGTCGTCGCCGGACACGGTGTAAGTGATTTCATCACCGAGGGTCTGGTTGACCATTGTCTCCAGAGCCGCGGTGCGATCGCGCAGCGTGGTCATCAGTCGGCAGGCGCGTCCGAGGAGCTCTCCGATGCCGCGCCGGCACCAGCGTCGCCTTCGTCACCCGTTTCGGTGCTTGGCGAGCCGTTAACGGCTTCCTTGAGCTCCTCGACGCGTGCTTCGGCTACAGCCTTGCCGCCGGTCGTGATCTCCTCGCCCTCAATGCCAGGCCCTGTGATCCGATATCTGCCGAAGCCGAGATGCTCGATGGTGAACCCATCGCCCTCATCCTCTTCGACCTCTTCGGCCAGTCCGCCCTCAATGTGATCGCGGGCGTGTACAGCAGGAGCCGGGCCGACATCGCCGGGGTTGAAAACCAGCATGCCGAAATTGGGAACGAAGATCGTAAAGGGCTTGAGCGCCCGAATGCGGATGACATCCATGGATCACCTGTCGATTTGAGGAAGCAGGATCTGTCGGCGGCCGGTTTTGGCCAGCCGCCGGTCAGATTGGCCCCTGATCAGGTATTGCGGCCGGTCAGCAGCGCTTCGGGCCGGGTGCACATGTGCAGCGGATAGCTGTACACCTCGGGCTGCACCCACATGTTCCGCTGCAGGTCGCGCACCAGCATGGAATAGGTTTCCTTGCCGACCGTGTTCACGGTTTCGAGCGTTTCACCCGGACCGTTGATCCGGCGATAGAGGCCGGGCACGCCCTTGACGATGAACTTCGCCTTGGTCGCGCCGATCGCGACCGTCGAATTGTCGTCGGTGCCGCGATAGTTGACCCAATCGACCTCGCCGAAGCGGAAGGTCGAGAACACGTCGGCCGAGCGCAGATTCTCGGCGGCCGTCCAGTTGAGATAGGTCTTGCGGACCTCCGGATGGCTGACGAACTGGTCGAAGAACGTATCTCCGCACAGGCCGATGATCGAAACGTCCGGCCCTACAACGCCACCCAGCGCGCGGATGATCGGACGCTTCACCGAATTTTTGATGAGCGTGACGAGCGCGCCATCGGTCGGCGAGGCGTTATCGAGATCGAAGTCGATCTCGGACGGCTCGGCGATGCCAAACTCGGTGAAATAATTGTAGATCAGCGTGGTGCCGTCGCTGTCGTAGAGCTTGCCCTGCAGCGCACCGAGACGGTGATACTCCATGGTGAGCTCGAGATCGCGCATCAGCTTCATCTGCTTCTGAGCGATCAGGGCCGCCACCGTCTGCACTTCGCTTTCGGTTCCGAACGCACGCACGCTCTGAACCTCCGCGGCGAAGACCTGGTCGGCCTTGGCGACGCGGGGGATGGAGAAGTTGCGCAGGCTGCGCTTATCGGTGACGCCCATCGGCGGAGGCGTGCCGCGCTGAGACGTCGGCACCAGCGTCAACGTGTTGCCGACCTGTTCGATCGAAGCGATGTTGGTGGTGATACCCTCGCTCTGGAAGATCCCGAGCGAGCCGATGAACGAGGGGACGTAGGACAGCTTCTCGATGGCCTGCGTCATGGTGATCAGCGAGAATGCGTCGCTGTTGAAAATATCCATGCTGGGCATGGTTGTTGATCCTTTCGTGGATGAGCGACGCCATTCCCGCCGAGTGCGCCCGGCGGGTCAGGTCGTCAGATGGGTTGAGGGGTTAGAGCCTCAGAGGCAGCGGATGCCCTTGGCGAGCAAGGCTGCCTTGGCGGTCGTCTTCTGGGCGGTGGTCATGCCCGACTTCCAGGTGATGTCGTTGGCATTGATCTCGATCGGGCCGCGCGCGATGACCACGCCGGGGGTGTCCGCCGAGGTCGCGTTGACCGCACCGCGCAGGATGCCCTTGACGATCTGCGAGCCGTTGGTCCCAGCGGGATTATATTCGACGACCTTCTCGGTCAGCGCCGAAATGGTCACGTCGAATCCGTCGCCGACGATGAAATCGGTGCCGCCATCAGCGAGCGCGAACTTGATCTGCTCAGCCCACGTACCGGCGCCGCCCGCCATTACGATATCGCCAAGCACGATGCCGTCGGGATCCTCGATCCGGAAGGTGCCGTTGTTGGTGGCAGCCGCGATGCAGCGGACGGTGTAAACACCCTCTTTCACGCGCGGCAGGATCGGCGTGGTGCTGTCGAGCGTGAGCGTGCCGGTGCCGGTGTTGCCGCCGGACTTCGCCGCGGATGCGGACGTGCCGGACGGCACCGCGCCAACCACCGCCATCGCGGCCAGGTTCTGGCCGGACAGCACAGTCACGGCATCGCTGCTGAAATTGGTGTCGAAAGCGAGGCCAATGCCCTCGCCGTCGTGCTTGCCTTCGGTAAGCGTCGTCATGTCGAATGACCTTTCGAGTGAGGTTCAGAAAAAAAGTGGATCAGCCCTTCTTCAGGGCACCGACGCTGGCATAAGCGCCGGCCCAGATGTCGGTAGCCTTTGGCCCGGTGCCGTCGCCGGCATTGCCGCCGCCGGTGCCGAGGTCAGGATTCTTCTGCTCGCGCATAGCGGCGAGCATCTGCGCGCCGGATGCATCCGGCATCTCCGCCAGCATGCCGACGATCTCGTCAGCCGAGAGCTTGGGGTTGCCGAGCAGCTTTGCAGCCTGCGCTTCGCGCCCAGCGAAGTGCTCGGACGCCATGACGGCGAGCGCGCGATCCGTGCCGGCTTTCAGGCCATTCGCGAAGGCTTTGGCGGCAGCCTTGGAAGATGGCTTCTTCGCAGGGGTATCGGCCGGATCCTCGTTCTCGGTGTCCTCGTCGTCACCGCCGTCGGCAGCGTCTTCGGGGTCCGGCTTCATTGCAGCATTTGCGGGCGCGTTCGGTGCCGCGGCCACGCCGAGCGCTGCAGCCATGGCGGTTTTGGTCTCGGCGGACATGCCGGCGAGCAGATCGTCGGCACTCAGATCACCGATCGTCTTGCCGTTGATTTTGGGTGCAGCAAGCCGCAGCCCGGAATGGACTTCACTCATTTCATTGCTCCTTTTCGGAAGTTCAGGCGTGCGCGACCTTTTTGCGCAGCGCGTCGAAAACATCGGCTTCACTGCCGATTCCGTCGATCAGTCCGGTGGACATGGCATCCTCACCGGCGAACCAGTCGCCCTCGAGCGCAAGCACGTCCTCGACCGACATGCCGGCGCGGCCCTGCGAGACAACCGATGCGAAGATCAGCCAGGTCTGATCGAGCCATGCATCGATCTTGGCCAAGGTTTCCTTGTCCCACGATTCGTAGGGACCGCCGCGGGCCTTGCGCTCGCCGGCCCGGCGGAGGGTTACTTCGATCCCGTTTTTGTCGAGCGCGCGGGTGAAATCGGCGAGCATCGTCCAGACGCCGACCGATCCGACGACCCCGGTATCCGGCATGAAGACGCGATCCGCGACGCAGGAGAGCGCGTAGGCGGCGGAGCAGGACATTTCGTTGGCATAGGCATAGATCGTCTTCCCGCCGTTGCGCGCTGAAGCCTTGAATATCTCGTCGGCCAAGGTGAAGCACCCGGCTACCTCGCCGCCCGGAGAATCCACGTTGAGCATGATCCCGCGGACCGCCTTGTCGGCCATCGCCTCGCGGAGCTTTCGTGAAATCTGATTGTAGCCGACCATGCCAGACCAGGGATCAAGGCCGGACTGCTTCTGAACCAGCGAACCGTCTATGGGGATGATCGCAACGCCGTCCTGCAACTGATAGAAGCGCGTTTGCGGCCGCTCCTCGCCAAGTCCTTCATCGGCGCGCTGCTTCAGTTCCAGGGCACCCAAGGTGGTGCCGTCGATCCGCGCGAATTTGGTGATGCCGAGATGATCCATCAGCGCCGCGCAGACCATCTCGGCCTTGGCGGGCTCGATCATCAGCGGACAGTTGAACAGTTTCTGGGCCAGCCGGCCAAAATCCCTCATGCGGCCTCCTGCGCGCTCGCGTGGTCTTCCGCATCCGGGTGTGCGTTCGGGTCGGCCTGCGCCTGTGCCTGCACCACCGGTGCCGCTTCCGGAATATTGAGGCGTTGCGCCATGGCGCGCTCGCGGCTGCGCTGGAGCATGATGTCGCGATAGTCGACGCCTTGCTCGGCGCACTGCATCTGGAGCGAAGATCGGTTGGACGCGAGGTCGAGATCGCCGGCCGTGCTCTCTTTCACCGGATCAATCTTTCCGCGCCCGGGACCGATCCAATCCGCCATCGTCAATGCCGAGCGCCAGCGATAGAAATTTGTCGGCCCGCCTGGCACCTTCACGCGCCCCAATCCGATCGCCTCTTCAAGCCAGGCCGCGTAAATCGGCGTGCAGAAGCCTTGGCTGAACAGGTGGCGGTCAGCCATCAGGCCGCGCCAGGTCTCGTTGAGCAGCGTGCGCGCGCTGGAATAGTTGATGGACGACCAGTCCTGGCTGAGCTGCTGGTAGCTCAACCCGAATTGGCCAGCGAGCGAGCGGAGCACGGCTCCTTCGAACGCACTGAAGTTCGACGCGGGACGCTCGGCATTGAGCATTCCGGCCTTCTCGCCAGGCATAAGCTGGATGCCCTGAACGCCGCCGCCGATGAGGATCGGATTGTCGGCCCGGAAATCCATCTGCTGCTCGACAAAGCTTTGCTCGTTTGCGTCTGCACTCGGCGCGAAGGCCTCTCGCACCTGGTCGGCTGGAGCCGGGCTTTCGATGAAGAACGCATTGATAGCATTCCACAGCGCGGCCTCCAGCTCGGCCCGATCGTAGCGGTCCAGCATCTTGAACCGGCTGAGCCCAGCGGCGATCATCGAAACGCCGCGGCGCTGCTGCGGCCGCCGCTTGGATTTTACGTGGATGAAGCGCGGGCGGCCGGTCATGCTCTCGCGCGGCACCGTTTCCCATCGCAGCCCGGCGAAGTCAGTGAAGATGTCGCCGGGATGATCGACGCGAAGGTCGTAGGCCACCGCGGCGCCATTGGCATCGAGGTGAACCCCGCCGCGAAGCAGGCGGCTGTCGGGAGCGTTGTCCCGGTTCTCGAGGCGATCGGCATCAACGACCAGCACTGCGGTCTGATATGGTCCGCCACGGTCGAGGTCGTAGATCGCAGCACATGCTTCGCCTTCGCGGGCGAACTGGAGATAGGCGAGCCGCACCAGGCCGCCGAACTGGAAATCGCGTTCGACGTCGCACAGAAACCGCGCATCATTGGCCCAAATGCGAAATTCGGCCTCAACCTTGGTTGCCCATTGTTCCGCCCATTCCGGGCTCTTTCCCATCGCTTCGAAGTCGGGCTTCGCCTCCAGCCGGATCTTCGCGCCAACAATCGCATCGGTGCGGGTGTTGATGCCGCCATTGAACCACGCGTTGTTGCGGTCCATGTCGCGGACGCGCGCCGTGATCTTGTCGCGGCCGCCAAGCATCTCCGCATCGGGAGAAGAAAGCTGCGGCTGGAAGCCGGCCATCTCGCGCGTGTCGTTGCGGGCAGCGTCATAGGCCCGGCTGTTGCCGCCAAATGTTCTGGCCTGCGCGCCGCCGATGCCGATGCTGCCGAGCACGCGGGAAATCAGGCTCATCGGTCGGAATACACGAAACCGCCGATCGCCCGACGGCGAGGGGTTCCGGCCTCCAGTGCCTGGGCCTGGGCAATCTCCTGCTGGAGCTGCTTGATATAGTCGGTCAGCTGCGAAAGAGTCGCCTGCGAATAGTTCACACGCCGGCCATCGCGCCAGAGTTCGACGACCGTCTGCCCGGTCGCCAACGCGTGGCGCGCGGCGATAGCATCGTCCAGATAGGTCTGCAGCGTCGCGGAATCAGTCAATGATGCCAGCTCCTTGGTTGGCCGAGGCCACCTTGTCGAAAATGTTGCGGCGTTTCTGCGCCGGCCCTTCGTCACCTGTCTCAGCCGACGTGTTCACCGGCATCGCCCACGCCGGCCGCCGTACATCCCATTTGATCTCCGCCCGGTCGGGCTTCAGCATCAAGCGGACGGCATTGGCATAGCCGAACAGGTCGAGCCCTTCGTTGGGCCCGGTCCTCACCCACTCGTCGTCGATCAGCTGCTCGCCCAGAAACTCGTCGAAGGTCGATGCCGGCAGCCCATGAGCGAAGAAACACTGGCCCGGGCCACTATCCTCGACCTTCAGCCATTCCACCGCCTGCACCTTGAGCTTGTGGACGCCCAAATCCCATTCGTCGATGACCGGCAACACCGGCTGGCCGTTCTCGTCCTTACTCACCTTGCGTGGCGTGACCGGAACTTCCGGCGCCATCTTGGACCGCGCACCCTTGATCAGCCGGACCTTCTGCCAGCCCTTCCAGTGCTTACCCTTCCGCGCCATGCGGCGCGCAAACTCGCGGGCCTTCTCGGTGACATGACCGTCGCCGGTGTCGATCGCCATTGCGGCGACCGGAAGTCCCATCGACGGATCCTCGACGAACGGAACGATCCGATCGAGCAGCGGCTCGAGCACCGACCAGTCCTCGATGCGCTCGGCCGGCCGAAGCTCGCGCTCCTTCCCGTCAGCCCACCGCCTCCGGGTCAGCGTCTCGCGCTCGATCAGCCAGGACCGCGATTCCAGGTCCCAGCCGTAGATGCTGATATCGAAATTACGGTGCCCGACATCGACCGCGGTCGTGACGAACATCGCATCCCGCGGCACCGTGCCGACCACGAAGCGCTGTTCGCTCTCGGTCACCCGCTCGCGAAGCTTGCTCGCCTGGAGCGGCGATCCCTTGCCGCCCAGATATTCTTCACCCAGCGACTTCGCAGTCACCTCGCGCAGCTTCTCGGACTTGCGCGTCCGTTCAAAGAACACGAGCGCTCCGACATATTCCTTGGCCAGCTCGCCCAGCTTCACGAAGGGCGACATGGTGCCGTGGATCCAGAAGCCCGCCGTGTCATTGGGCTTGATTTCGCCGTTAACGGCTCCGTCAGGCGTGATGACCTGTCCCTCGAATATCCAACGCCCTCGCGCCAACATGACCGTTCGATCGGCGTCGCTGTTGACGGCCCCGCAATGCGGGCAGAGCAGCCCCGCCGTCTTCGCCACATGATCGAGCATGTCGTCGTCGGCCATGTCGCTCCGCCGCTCGTAATCCAGCCGCATGTGCATGCCCTTCGGCGCCAGTGGCAAAGGGCTCGACCATTGCTCGCAGTGCGCACAGGGCCAGTACCAGACGCCGCGCGTGGACAGCCGCCACTCGCCGGCGATGCCGAGCTGCCCCAGGTCGGGATGGCTCTCCATGTATGCCTTGAACTGGTTGCCGTAGGCGCGACCGCGGATCCTGATCAGGTCCTTGATAGCGCTCGGTTTGACGCGGGCGTAACCATCGATCTCGCTCGCCCATATGTAGGGCGCCTGCTTTTGCCGTACCGTGTTCTTGTTCGCCGGCAGCAGCTGGATGACCTTCCCGCCCAGCCGTTTCAGCTCACGCTTATTGTCAGTCGGCCGCTTGCCAACCTGCAGCGCCATCTCCGGATTGAGAAGCGGCGAGAACAGGTTCGCGAATTCCTTGTCGGCGTAGCTGTCGATATCGCTCGAAGACGGCAGGTAGATGATCACATCGGTCTTCGGTCCGTGCCGGAACCGCTTCACGATATGGTTTTCGCCTGCAAGGCTCTTTCCGGTACGGCCGGGCCCGACGACGATGACGAACCGATATCGCGGATCGTCATGGGCATCTTGCGGGCCGTCCATGTAAGGCGTCAGCGCCGGATCATAGAGTTGCCGGCCCTCGCCTTCAGGGCTCGGCAGGTATCGCGATTCCGCAGCGCAGTCGCGCGTCGAGATATCCTCCGGCGGGAGTATGAGCGACCTAAGCTCTCGCGCCAGCTCCTTCGCGCTTTGACAGAACGCGTCGTTTGCCAGCCGCTCGAGATCGGCCTCGAGCTCTGCTTGCCCTGAGAACATCAGCGTCCAGCCATTCCCCGAATTCGTCGTGGATCCTGACGAGCAGATTGCGCAGCTCATCGGTCATCAGCGCCCGCACTTCCGGCGGAAGCCGGCCAGCCGGATCCAAGCGGCTTACCATCGTTGATACGGCGCCCTGCACAATCCCGACCAGGCCGGTCATCACGCTGCGCATCTCGTCAGCCTGCACCAGCTGCCTCTGTTCGACCTTGCGGCGCTGGGTTTCTCGCTGGATGCGATCGACCTCAAGCATGTCACGGATCGAAAGGCTGTCGGATTTGCGTCCGTCCAGCTTGACGCCGGTCAGTCTCGCAATCCGCTGCTGCGCCGCATCCCGCTCGGCAAGCTGCTCTCTGCACCGCTTGAGCATGTGATCGAGCACCTTGACGGCCTCGAATTCCCAGCTGCTTCCTTCCGACCCACGCCGCTGGACCGGAAACTCGAGATCGGCGTCGATCATTTCCTTGAGGTTGCGCCAGGTCATCCGCGCGACCTTGGCCATCTCCTCGGCATTCAGGATATCGTCCTTGCGGGCGACCTTCCGGGCGGCCTTGAGCAGTTCGATCCGGCTGGTGGGATCAGCGGCTTTGCGGGACATGGTGTTGAATGATCGAACCTTAGAAGTGCGATCTGATCAACATGTAGCCTGGACCGCCAGCACCTCCAGCCCCACTTGCATTGCCGTTAAGCGAAGCTCCGCCGCCAGCTCCGCCGAGCCCCCTGCCAACGGCATCTCCACCTTTGCCGGCAGCCCCAGTGATTGATGATGCCCCAGAACCAGGAGCAGTACCGACGAACCAGTCTCCCGTGCCGATGGCAGCGTTGGAGCCATCACCGCCGTTGCCGACCGGAGATGTGCCTGCCGCTCCTACGCTTCCTGGCCCTGCATTTGCGTAGAACTTATACCCAGCCAGCCCGGCTGCCACAGCATCGGCCGAGGTGACGCCAGTCCCGGATACTGCAACAGGAATAATCTCGGAGGAGTTTGGCAACGAATTTTGCGCGCCAGTGGAGGACGCTCCCTGCCCAGCCGAAGTAAATTTAGGAAACATGGACCCCGCGAAATTGGTGCCCCCGGTGCCAGCGCCGGTTCCTCCTCCTCCGCCAGCGCCACCGCCAGCAGCGCGGACAAAGAAGGAATCCGAGGTTGTCCCGAAGGTTGTGGTGCCGCCGCCAGTTCCGTTGTTTCCGTTCGTGTCGTTGGTCGTTTGTGCCGCACCACCCGATCCGGCCGCTCCGATTGTGACCGTAATCGCCGTCGAGGAAAGTGCAGAGTTCCGCAGTTGCCTGCGTTCGAAACCACCCGTGCCGCCACCGGAACCGCCAGCGCGTACTGTGCCAGCGGCACCACGCCTACCAGAGCCGCCACCGCCACCGCCACCGCAACATTCCACATCGACCATCTTCGCGAGCGGATATTTGCTGAAGGTACCGGACGCTGAGAACGGATCAGTGATAGGCGCGATTTCCCAATGAATC
>Ga0105239_10005678_pt1 | contig 14583 bp, 13 predicted proteins | sample KBSC44metaG_FD_92761 | JGI IMG/M metagenome (GOLD analysis project Ga0105239, IMG submission 92761) | Corn rhizosphere microbial communities from Kellogg Biological Station, Michigan, USA - KBS C4-4 metaG | ecosystem: Host-associated > Plants > Roots > Rhizosphere > Soil | place: Michigan, USA... | reverse complement strand
CGCTAAGGCCGGTGACAAATTTGCCGTTGGTCTCCTGTCGGAAGCCGGTTATACCATCGGAAGGGGGATCGCCATTCTCATCCATCTCCTCAATCCGGAGAAGATAATTCTCAGCGGGCGAGGCGCAACCGCCGGCAAGATCTGGCAAGCGCCGATCCAGCAGGCGTTGAACGAACACTGCATCCCACGCCTGGCTTCGAATACGCAAATTGAGGTTTCGCCGTTGGGAAACGATGCGGAGCTTACCGGGGCCGCCGCATTAGTGGTTGAAGGCTGTTATTCGGCTTCGTTGCCGAATTAGCCGCTGCCGGCGTACTAATGAAAGTCGCGGTTGATCGCCGTGCTGAAGGTTCGAAGGCTCCAGCCGCCGCCAACGATGATCCGGCGAACGGTCATCAGCGGGTCGGTGGGGTCCATCTTATCGGCCAATTGGAACGACATCAAAAAACCTCTCTTACGGAGTTCGGGCAGTGCCGGGCGCTTCCAGATACCGAATGGAAAAGCAAAATACCTGATGGGGGCGCCCGTGATAGCCTCCAGCCGCTTGGTCGGCTTGTCGATCTGCACTTCCCAATCCTTACCCGCGTATCTGTCCACCCGGTGGTGGTCCCAGGTGTGGCTGCCGATGACATTGCCCGCGGCATAGAGTTCCTTTACCTGGGATTCGGTCATGTAATGGGGTTGGCGGTTGAGGCTGACGGTCATGATAAAGAAAACTCCCTTGAAACCGTACTTTTTCATTTCGGGCCAGGCGACGGTATACTGGTCTTCGTCGGTGTCGTCGAAGGTGAGCATGATGGGCTTGCTGGGAAGGGCGGCACCCTTTGTATAATAGGCGTAGAGCTGATCGGGGAGGATGGTATGATAGCCGCTGTCGTGGAGCATCTTGAGCTGAGCCCGCAGATCGGCCGGGGGCATGATATAATCTTTCGAAACCTTGGAGTCTGTGGCCTTCCAGTCCCGGACCTGGTGATAGCAGAGGATCGGCACTTCTTTCTTGCTGAGGATGGCCGACGGCGGCGGGATGGGACCGCCCCCACCCTGCACGGGAGCCGCTGACGCCACAAAAAATAAACCCACAAAACCAAAGCTGACGAGATGTCTTTTCATATTGCTTATTGAAATAATTGTTGTCTGTAACGGCTCGCTTTAAATATTATTGTTTACTCCCGGGATCTCCTTTACGATGGCTTCCAACCAGCGCTGGTCTTCCTCGTCGAAGGCGGCGAGGCCGGCGCTGTCGGCGTCGAGGACGCCGACGACTTCCCCACCGGAAAAGATCGGGACGACGATCTCGCTCCGCGAGAGGCTGCTGCAGGCGATATGACCCGGGAAGGCTGCGACATCGGGGACGATCAGGGTACGGGCCTCCGCCCAGGCGGTGCCGCAGACGCCTCTGCCCTTGCGGATACGGGTGCAGGCGACGGGTCCCTGGAAGGGCCCTACGACCAGCTCGCCGTTGCGGACGAGATAGAAGCCTACCCAGAGCCAGCCAAACTGCTCCTTGAGGGCGGCCGCGACATTGGCGAGGTTGGCTGTGCCGTCGGGTTCGCCTTCCATGAGGGCTTTTATCTGGGGCAAAAGGGAGGCATATTGTTCCGCCTTGGTGCCCCTGACGATTGCTAAGTCTTCTGACATGGGCGCGAAATTACGACAAGCTTTGCTTATATTCGAAAGCCGGATGGAATCCGGCCGCCCAAAGGGCAAACTTTAACTATGGGAAGACGATTTAACATCGACGCCGATATCGCCAGGGCGCGGACGCCGGACACGGGTCTTTACACGGATGCGGCCCTTTTTGCCGAGATAAAAGAAAAGCTGTTTGCGCCATCCTGGCAGTTTGTCGGCGATACCTTTTCCATCGCAAAGCATGGGGACGCCCATCCCTTCGTATTGCTCGAAAACTACCTCGACGAGCCCCTCGTGCTGGTCAACGACAATCTTCATCTTCGCCTGCTCTCGAATGTCTGCACCCATCGCGGGAACCTGGTCGTCAACGAGCCCTGCCGGGGGCTGAATCATCTGCGTTGCCGGTATCATGGGCGGATGTTCGATCTTGGGGGCGGGTTCCGGTCGATGCCGGAGTTCAAGGAGGTGCAGGATTTTCCCACGGAGGCCGATGATCTTCGGTCGCTGCCGGTAAAGGCCTGGGGGCCCTGGCTTTTCGGGTCGCTGAACCCGGCGCAGCCGTTCGAAGCCTATTGGGGGGAGATCATGCAGCGGCTGTACTGGCTGCCGCTGGACCGGTATGTCTTCCGGCCCGAGCTGTCGCGGGATTTCACCGTGAACGCCAACTGGGCGTTGTACTGCGAGAACTACCTCGAGGGTTTTCATATCCCCTTTGTGCATGCGGGGCTCAATACGGTCATCGATTTCGGCAACTATACGACGGAGCTGTTCGCCCATGCCAATCTCCAGCTGGGGATCGCGAAGGACGATGAGGACGTCTTCGAGCTGCCGCCGGATTCACCCGACTATGGCAAGAAGGTGGCGGCCTATTATTTCTTCATCTTCCCCAACCTGATGTTCAATTTCTATCCCTGGGGATTGAGCATCAATATCGTCAAGCCGCAGGGGCTGAGCCTGACGACGGTGTCTTTCCTGACCTATGTCGCCGATGAGGCGAAATATAACAAGGGGGCGGGATCGGGGCTGGACACGGTGGAGCTGGAGGATGAGGAGGTGGTCGAGGCCGTGCAGAAGGGCGTCCGTTCGCGGTATTATGCCCACGGGAGGTATTCGGTGAGCCGGGAACAGGGGACGCATCATTTTCACCGGCTCATTGCCCACTACCTCGGCTAATCAACTCCTTCTATGCCCCCTACCCCAATCAACCCCGCTCCCGGCACGTTAAAAAAATCCCTCGGTCTGGGGTCGGCCGTATCGCTTGTCATCGGCAGTATTATCGGCGCCGGCATCTTTATGCGGCCGGCTTCGATGGCCGAACGCCTCGGCTCTCCCACCCTGCTCTTCCTCGTGTGGATCGTCGCGGGTCTTATCAGCATCATCGGTGCGACGATCTACGCCGAGCTCGGAACGATGTTCCCGGACACCGGCGGCCCCTATGTCTATCTCCAAAAGATCTATGGCGATTGGGTGGCCTTTCTTTTCGGCTGGGCTTCGAATATCGTGATCAATACCACCTCTATTGCTTCCATGGCGTTTGTCGCGGCGCAATACCTCGGGTTCTTCGTGCATCTGCCCCGGCTGGACCCCACGACGGAGCTCTCGGTCAAGCTGCATATCCCCTTTGTCGCCGATATCTATCCCTTGCAGGACATCGGCGTGAAGCTCGTGGCGGCGGGACTGCTGGCCGTGCTGGTGGTCGTCAACTATTGCAGCACCCGTGGGGGCAATGGGTTGCAGGTGCTGGCCACGACGGTCAAGACCCTGGCGCTGCTGCTACTGATCGGCGGATTGTTGTTCACGGGGAAGGGGCATGTGGCGAATTTTGTTACGAACAGCCCGGAGTGGCATCCCGGAGGCTGGCTGGTGCTGGTGGCGTTCATGGCGGCGACATCGGGGGCCTTTTCGTCGTACGACGGATGGTATAATATCAATATGGTGGCGGGGGAGTTGGAGAACCCACAGAAGAATATCAGCCGTAGCCTGTTGATCGGCGTCGGGGCCTGTATTGCGATTTATTTATTGACGACGGTGGCCTATACCTATGTGTTGCCGGTGGGGAAGATGGCGCATTCACCGCTGGTGGCGGCCGATGCGATGGAGGCGGTGTTGGGGCATGCCGCGGCGGGTCTTGTCTCGGCGTTGATCGTCCTGACGGCGTTCGGCTGCGCGCAGGCCAATCTGTTGGCTCCATCGCGGATCGTATTCAAGACGGCGCAGGAAGGGGGCTTCTTCGCGTGGACGGGGAAGGTGCATCCGCGGTTCGGCACGCCGGGAAATGCGGTGATCTTCATGGGGGTCATCAGCATCCTTTTCGTGTTCAGCGGCAGCTTTGACCTGCTGGCCGACATGTTCGTGTTCCTGAGCTGGATATTCTATGGGCTGACGGCCGTGGGTTTCTTCCTGCTGCGGCGGCGGATGCCGGAGGCGCCGCGGCCGTGGCGGGCGAAGGGGTATCCCTGGTTGCCGGGTTTCTTTGTGTTGTTTACCGCGTTCTATCTTATAGCGACGTTGTATAATGATGTCGCCAATTTCCGTGCGGGCAGGAGCCCGATGATCCAGTCGGTGTTTGGGCTGTTGCTGACTGCGACGGGTATCCCGTTTTATTTGTACTTTCAGCGGCAAAAGCGCAAAAATGCGAAATAAGTTGCCTGCCCGGCTGTCTTCTCTGGCACTTTCGATCCTATTGCTTTTTGTCTCCGGCTTTGCGGCCCGGGCGCAGTTCCCGGCCGACACTACCCGGCACACCTATTTGCTGCGGCCCGACCGCGTTTTCGACGGCGAGCAGATGCACGAGGGTTGGCAGGTGCTTGTCCGCGGGCATGTGATCGAGGCTGCGGGGCCGGCCGCTTCCATCAAGGCGCCGGCCGGCGCCATGGTGTTGGATCTGCACGGGGCGACGTTGCTGCCGGGACTGATCGAAGGGCATAGTCATCTTTTTCTGCATCCTTATAACGAGGTGTCCTGGAACGACCAGGTGTTGAAGGAGTCGCGGGCCGAGCGGACGGCGCGGGCGGTAGTCCATGCCCGCGAGACCCTGCTGGCGGGTTTCACAACCACCCGCGATCTGGGCACCGAGGGAGCCTGGTATGATGATATCGGACTGAAGCAGGCCATCGAGAAACAGGTGATCCCCGGGCCGCGGATGCTGTGCGCGACACGGGCGATCGTTGCCACGGGGAGCTATGGGCCGAAGGAGCTGGCGTATGATGTGGAGTCGCCGCATGGAGCGGCGGAGGCGGACGGGCTGGAGGGATGTACGCGGGAGGTAAGGACACAGGTGGGTCATGGGGCTGACCTGATAAAAGTATATGCCGACTATCGCTGGGGTGCGAACGGCACGGCGCAGCCGACATTCACGGTGGAGGAGTTGAAGAAGATGGTGGAGGTGGCGGCCAGCAGCGGCCGTGAGCTGGTGGTGCATTCTTCCACAACGGAAGGCATGCGCCGCGCGATAGAAGCGGGTGTCAACACTATCGAGCATGGCGAAGGCGGCAATCCCGAGCTGTTTGCCGCAATGAAGGCGCATGGCATTGCGCTTTGTCCGACGCTGGCGGCGGGCGAGGCGATCTTATCGTATAAGGGCTGGAAGAAGGGCGTCGATCCCGATCCCAAATCGATCGTCACCAAGAAAGAGAATTTCCGGCAGGCGCTGGCTGCGGGGGTAACCATTTGCATGGGTGGCGATGTAGGGGTTTATACGCATGGCACCAATGCGCGGGAGATGGAAGACATGGTGGAGTATGGGATGAAGCCGCTGGATGTCTTGCGGTCGGCGACGGCTGTTAACGCCGACGTTTTCGGGCTGCCGCATGTGGGACGGGTGAAGGCGGGGCTTTTGGCGGATTTGGATATTGTACAGGGGGACCCGATTGCTGATATGCATGTGATCCGGCGGGTCGTTTGGGTCATGAAGGACGGGATCATATATCATCCGGACGCGTCAGCCGCGCGCCTCAGCGCGTCAGGCTCTCAATAAGCGCCGCATGTTCCGGATACATCTGCGTCAGCGGTTCCCGCCTCGCCAATTCAAAATCTTCGAAGTCGAAACCCGGCGCCACGGTGCAGCCTACCAGCGAATATTCGCTGCCGGGGGCAGGCGCCGAGGCAAACCAGCTGCCTGCCTTTACCACCGTTTGAAAGCTCTCGCCTTTCTCCGGGTCCTGGCCGAGGCGATGCTCGATCAGCCGTCCTCCGTGAGTGATCTCAAAAACCAGCAACGGATCGCCGAAGTAAAAATGCCATTGTTCGTCGGCGGCAATTCGATGGAACGCCGAGAACTGTCCCTCGGCCAGCAAAAAGTAGATGCTCGTGGACGCACTGCGGGGCCCCTGGAAGAAGAGCGGCAGGGAGCTGCGCGGGATGATGAGCTCGGAACGATAGATCTCGCGGAAGGCGCCCCCTTCAACATGCGGGGTCAGGCCCAGTTTTTCGATCCAATAAAATGGGGTCGGGCGCATATGCATTCGGATTGGGCGTCAATGTTGTTCGATGGATACTTTGGCTTCGTAGACATCGGCGAGCGAGTCGCGGATACGGGTCGTGTCGCGAACGACGGCAGCGATAGGGAAGTACAGCTTGAAGAAGCTGGAATCCTTTGTTTCCATGTGAATATTCAACTGGTAGCCAAGCAGTTGATTATAGCGACGAATCGCATGACGCTTGTTCTCGGTGCGCAGGATCACAAAGTGATAGAGCGTCTGTCCTGCGGCGGGCGTGACGTCGTGTTGGGTGGCTGCCGGGTTCAGGGCAGTTGTCGCCGGGGTCACCGGCTTTGTCGCGGAGGCGTCGGCGGGGTTGGCCGCTTTGGCCTGTTGGTTGGCCAGGGCGCTGTCTTTTTTACCGGCCGTGGTGCTGTCGCTGGGTTTTGCGCCGGCGAGGGCGGCGCTGTCGGCCGTCGTGGTCGCGGTGGACTCGGGGACGACGCGGGCCCGGCTTTCGGCCGGGGGCTCGGTATAGTTATTCCGTTTATATAGCCAGTAGCCGCCGAAGGCGATGATGGCGATGCCGGCGATGATGCCGACGAGCAGCAGGGTCTGGCCGGCGCCGCCGCTGGACCTGGTCTCTTCGCGGGGTGGTTCGTCATAGCCCATGGCCGGTGCGGAGGTGCGGCGATCGGGATGGTGGAGATCGTCCAACCTGGTCACGAGGTATTCGCCGGGGGTGAAATCCAGTCTGCCTTCTTTATTTTTGATGAGGGTGCCGATGCCTTCGAGGTAGAAGGGTTTGCCGATGTTGAGCAGCTGGCGGCCGGTGGTGAGATAGAAGTCGAGGTCTGCCGCGGCGAGGGACTTCATCTTGCCGGTATGTTCCTTGATGAAGGTGATGAGCGTGTCGTCGGCGGTGGGGATATTGGCGTTTGCGAAGCGGATGCCGGTTGCGGGCACCTGGCCCAGGCGGTCGGATTCTTGCGGGAGAACGGCGGAGGCGTCGAGGGTGAAGGTCCCGATGCCGGGAAGATCCATCCTCTTTGTCTGATACAAGAACTGCGACAGTAGTTGAGGTAATTTCAAACCAACGGATTTTGGTATGGGTTAAAGATAAAGAACTTCTGCAACTTAGGCCTAACTTTGTGGAATAAAGGGGGATAGCTATGTTATCGAAGGAGGAGACCGCATTTATCGACTATTGGGAGCGGAACCGGCTGCGGCGAAAGAAAGTGGTGCGGCAATTCTTGTTGGGCGTGCCGATCGGGTTGCTTTTCGCGGTGCCCATTGTGATCAGTCTGTTCTCGGGTTGGGACAAGCATGCCGTTATGGAGGCCAACAGTCCCGATTTCGATCCGCGGGTGTTGTTTGTGGCGTTGTTGTTGATCGTGGGTTTTACGTCAATATTCTGGCAGCGGCATAAGTGGGATCAGTATGAGCAGCGGTATTTGGAGTTGCTGGCGCGGCGGGAGCGCGAGCGGGCGGCGGGCCACCCTACTGCCTCGGCTGCCGAAGCGTTGGGGTCCGGGCTCGCCGGCGGACCGGCGCTGTCTGCCGCCGATCCGGAATCCGGTCTATCGGCCGGATCGGAGCGCGAAAGTTCCCGCAGCCATGCGGTAGGTCCCGACGAATCGCCGGCCGAATAGAATAGCCCGATCGGGCAAAAAAATAAAGCCCCGGTGGTCGCCAGGGCTCTTAGCAGGTAGTTCATGGTTACTGCACATCAAGCAGATGTATATTCTAAACAGGAGGGAGGGATTCCTTATGTGGGTTTGGGTGGGGGGATGGATCATTCACGGGTAAATCCCGCAAGAACAGCCATCGATAAGGTTAGATTTGGAAAGAGAAGTGGTAGCGATCAGACAATCAGCCAATTACAGAAACGTAAAACTCGATTTCCCCGGTCGTAAAAAATAGTCCCGTTAATTAGACAACTCCTTATCCGGGATTGCTGCAATAGAATTAAAAAATCTTCAAATTTTTTTAATTTCCCGGGCCGGTTGGGCGGATGGGGGTCCTTTTGTCTCCTGGGGGCGGTGGCGGCGGCCGTCAGTTCGACGACTTTGACCGGGTAGCGGATCAGGACGGCGGACTCTTCCTTTGCCGGCCCGGCCATTTCTTCGGCGACTGCGTGGCCGGCGGCGCGTTGTTTGGCGTGATCGGTTCCACGCCATTTATGCGAGGAATTTTTCCACAATGGCCTTAATGCCATATCCGGTTAAAGCTCACCGATGGCGTCTGATCGGGCAGCGCCCGAAACTTCCCGTCCAGCGGGGCGAGCTTCACAGCCACGGGTTGCTTGTGCTGATCCAATTGATAGTAAAAAGAGAACTGCTCGATCTTCATGCTGGTCAGATCCAGACCCGTTAGCAGTTTGCTTTTCAGGGAGGTCAACATTTCCAACGGGTGAAGGAGAGTTGAATCCGCAGGAGCATCCAGCCGCCAATAGAACTGGGCAGTATTCCAGTCCGTACTGTAATAGCCTGGGTGAAGCTTGGGAAAACCGACGGAAAAATTATTGTTAGCCGACGAGGAAAGCGTATAATAACTGTCGTCGATGAAGATCGGGTTGGTATCGACGGTGTCGGCCCACTCATCCGAAAAATTGCTAAAGATGCTATTGGTTGCATCACTGACGGTGAAGCTATTTGAATATTTCTGGAATATCCGCCTGGCGGGATAGACGAGGTCGGCACCCGCAATGGTGTCGGTACCGGAATTATAATGGGACAAATGCATATTCTTTGTCAGATTGGAAGGGTCTACAAATCCGTTGAGAAAGGCGTTCAGGTTGGGATATTGAGCCGGCCGCGGGATCCTGATCCTCACCGCCGCATCCATGCCCGTCAGGTCAACGGCATCATTGGCGCCAGTCAAATGGTGAAAATTATATAATGCCCGGCCGGGAAACACCAGGTACGCATCTCCGTCGGGCACGTTTTGGAAAGGCACCTGGAGACTGTTGTTTCCCGGATTGGAGTAATAGCCGTTGATAATATTCGTGTTGGAGGTGGCGAACATATACGGCTCACCCTGGGCAACCCGGACATTGTTGTAGGTGACCGTAGTGGGAGTATAGGCCGGAATTACATTTGGCGGAACACCGAAGAGGGAATCGCTACCCGGTAATATCGTCCAGGCCGCAGGGTCGATCGCCTTTTCGGTGGTAAGGTAGAACGCCTTCGCTACCGGTCGATACCTCACAATGGTAAGGTCAAAGGACTTCGCCTTCGTCTTGAGATCGGCAATGATGTTGGTATTGACCTCGGCGATGGTATCCAGCAATACCTTTCCATTATCTTCATTGACTATTATTTCCACCTGTTTTACGCTGTCGAGTTGTATCTGGTAGACAGTCACCAGGTAAATATAATTTACATGGATAGTGCTGTCCTTTACGGCTGGTGGCGGGGATGGCGGCAGGGGGTGGTCATTTTTACTACAGGAGAACAGGGTCACAATGCAGGACGTGCAAAAAAGGGCGGATAAAGCAATGGATTTCATCGTGGTTTTGTTAGCGAGGGAACAAAATAAGAAGAAATTTTCAACTCACATAACATAGCGAGGTCACCGGCGCAACACCGGTCTGTTTACTGGACGATTCCATTTTACAAGACGGTTTTTACAGAACGGACATTGAATTCGGGAGAAGCTACGCAAAAGACGGAACGATCTTAGTCGGACCTGAGACCTGCGCCAAAGTAACTATTTTACCTCGGCGGGCGACGTTGTTGCTGTTTGACATACGGATGTTCGCCAGTGCTTTGCTGAGCGGGTCTGTGATTACGTTCTTCGCGAAGAATTAAGGCGACAACGGCCGGATCATCGGCCGGCACTTGGCAAACCGTCACGTCCTCGATCTTTGCCCGGCCCAATGCCTCCGCAGCTAAATGCCATGCATGCATCCGAATATCTTCCAGTTTCATTGGCTCGGGAAATTTTCGAACGCCAGACCGTGTGTGGCCATTGAGCACTTTTATGGTGATACGGACATAACCCATCCTCTAAATTAGGAACAACAAAAATCAAAATGCTAATTTTATTAGCAACATCCCACATCGTCCTTAATAAGAGGACCTTTTATCCGTTTTTCTTCAATTTGATATTTATCAAATCTTCCGCAGGTGTTTTTAGTTATCCTTGTCAGTGTACAAATTCTTCAAGAATGAAAAAATCCCTGATAACACTAACAGTCACCCTTCTTACCCTACTTCTCATCTTCTGGATCCCCCCGATCCCACAGGCCCAGGAATTTCATGCCTTTGTGGACGGCAGGTCGCTGATGGGCGTCGTGAACGCCGGAAACGTCCTAAGCAATATCCCATTTCTGATCATTGGCGTGTACGGAATAATAATCGTGTCGAGGCACTCTCGTTCCGCTGCGATCAGCGCCATTTACGGCGTGCTTTTTATCGGCGTACTATTAACCGGCATAGGTTCCGCTTATTATCACACCCATCCGGATAATGATCGGCTTGTTTGGGATCGTATTCCTATGACCATCGTATTCATGGCCTTCCTTTCGGCAACACTTGCGGAATTGGTTAGCCGGCCGGTCGGGGTCCGTCTCCTTTTGCCTTTCGTGGCCGTCGGCATTGCCAGCGTCCTTTGGTGGCATCATACCGAGACGATCGGCAAAGGCGATCTCCGCCTTTATTTCTGGGTCCAATTCTATCCCATGCTGGCTGTCGCTATGCTCTTATTGCTGTATTACAAGCCAGGCGTAAAAACCATCCTCCCAAGCCTTATTTGGATCGTGGTTTGGTATACCGTCGCAAAGATATTTGAGCAATTGGATGCCCAAATCTATCGCATGATCCCGGTAAGCGGACACACCTTGAAACACCTGGCCGCCGCTGCATCCACTGGCTATTTTGTCCGCTTGTACCGGGTAAAATACGTCACTTCGGCGGCAGTCCTTTGTCAGGAGAACAGATCGAGCTGATTTCCGGACCTATCCGGCGGGCTGCCATCTCCATTCGCACTCGTCGGAGAATCGACGGTGAAATTGCTGATCGAGATGCCAAGCAACCGGATCCTCTTGTTGTCGAGCCCGGAACTGACCAGGAGTTCGACGGCTGTCTGAAGAACAGTCGTTGGATCATCCGTCGCCTGGGGCAGCGACCGGCTGCGTGTGATCTGTTTGAAGTCGGCATATTTTATCTTGACGGTGACGGTCCGGCCTTTCATTTCATTGCGCAGCAGACGGTCCGTCACGACTGCCGCCAGCCGTTCCAATTCGGGTGCCATCTCTTCGAGGGTCGTCAGATCGACGGGAAAAGTGTCTTCTGCTGCCAGTGACTTTAGCTCGCGGTCCGGCTGAACCGGCCGGTCGTCGATCCCGCGGGCGATCTGGTAGTAAAAATGACCGGCTTTTCCAAAATGCCGGATCAGTTCGGCCTCCTCTCTTCTTTTGAGATCGGCCCCTGTAAACAGACCGAGCGCGTGCATCTTTGCTGCCGTGACCTTCCCCACCCCAAAGAATTTCTCCACCGGAAGCGTCTCCATAAACGCCTCAACCCGGGAAGGTCCGATGAACGTCTGTCCGTCCGGTTTATTCATATCGCTGGCTATCTTCGCCAGGAATTTATTGATGGAGATGCCGGCTGAGGCGGTGAGATTTAATTCCGCCCGGATCGCCGCTCGGATCGCGGTGGCAATATCGATAGCCGATCCGATCCCCTGTTTGTCTGCCGACACGTCCAGGAATGCCTCGTCGAGTGAAAGCGGCTCGATCAGGTCGGTATACCGGGAAAAGATCTCCCGAATCTGTCCTGAAACCTCCTTATAAACATCGAACCTGGGCCAGACAAAGATCATCTCCGGGCAAAGTTCCAGGGCCTTCTTCGAAGGCATGGCGCTACGCACGCCGAATTTCCTGGCCTCATAGCTCGCGGTCGCCACCACCCCACCCCGCCCTTCCGGTGATCCGCCGACCGCGATCGGCTTTCCCCGATACTCCGGATGATCCCGCTGCTCAATAGACGCGTAGAAAGCGTCCATGTCGATATGAATGATCTTTCGGTGCATGGTTGAAGGCTAAAATTAAGCAAATAACGCATAGTCGGTCGCTAAACTGGCTGCCCGCAAGGCGCCTAAATTTAAATCCTCATCCTGTCACAAACAGTAACCGTGCCTTGTCTTATATAAAACAACAAATACAATGGAAACAACAACTGCAACCAAAATCACGGTAGAAAGCACAGTAAATGCACCTGTGGAGAAAGTTTGGAATTATTGGTCGACCCCCGAGCATATTACCAAATGGTGTACGGCTTCCGACGACTGGCATACTCCTTTTGCTCAGAACGATTTACGTACGGGCGGCAAATTTTCCTCGAGAATGGAGGCAAAAGACGGCAGCTTTGGTTTTGACTTTGGCGGCGTGTACGACCTGGTAAAAACAAATGAGCTGATTGAATACACTATGGGCGACGGCAGAAAAGTGGAAATACATTTTATTACTGATGGCAATAAAACCAAAATAGTGGAAACGTTTGACGCCGAAACCACCAACCCGATTGAAACGCAGCAAGGCGGATGGCAGGCGATATTGGACAATTTCAAGAAGTACACAGAAGCGAATTGATTTGGAGAAGGAAGTTGGAGGTAAGACAAATCTCTGGGCCTGCTTGCTTTTGCACTGCATCCCATCTTGATCATGAGCGGTTTCCGGAGAATTCGCTTGCTACCCTGGAAAAGTTGGCCGCTACGTTATCCATCTCGTCTTATCTAATTGACAATCAAACCGCAATCAAGGTGAAGGACGGAAACATCGAAGTAGTATCAGCGGGATACTGGTAATTGTTCGCAGTAGGCCATTTTGCTAAACCCTTTTAGTAGCATATTTGGATTATGCGTTCCTTTCCATTTACATTATTCACGAAAAAGATTCCGCTGATTGTCGCAGGGATATTGCCTTTGCTGGTCTCCGGCCAGCCGGCGCCCAAACCCATCGGGCCTATACCAAACGCCAAACAGATGGAATGGTATCATCGCGGGATCATTGCCTTCTTTCATTTCGGGATGAACACTTTTACCCATGTCAACGAAGGGGACGGAAAATCAAGCCCGGCTTTGTTCAACCCGACCGCATTGGATTGCAACCAATGGATGAGGGTGCTGAAGAACGCCGGGATCCCCTGTGCCATTCTGGTGGCAAAACATGCCGACGGATTTTGCAACTGGCCCACTGCCTATACTGATTACTCGGTAAAGAACAGTCCCTGGAAGAACGGCAAAGGCGATGTCGTCAGGGAATTTACGGATGCATGCAAGAAAGCCGGTATCAAAGCGGCCATTTATCTCGGCCCGCACGACAGGCATGACGCCAGGTACGGCACCCCTGCCTACAGTGACTACTATGCCGGTCAACTGTCCGAGTTGTTGCGCAACTACGGGCCAATATGGGAAATCTGGTGGGATGGCGCCGGCGCCGACAAATTACCTACAGAATTTTATACCCGCTGGGCCGATACGGTGCACCGGCTGCAGCCGCATTGTGTGATCTTCGGCACGAAAAACTCGTACCGGTTCGCCGACTGCCGATGGGCGGGTAACGAGTCGGGCATATCGGGCGATCCGTGCTGGTCGACCATCGACCCATTATCCATCCGGGACGAGGCCGCGCATATCGATGCATTGAACCATGGCGAAGTGAATGGCGCTTGTTATGTTCCTGCCGAAGTAGACGTATCCATCCGTCCAAGCTGGTTTTACCATTCCGAAGAAGACGAGCGGGTAAAGACGGTCGACGATCTATGGGACATTTACCTGCATTCCGTCGGCCGCAATAGTGTGTTGCTGTTGAATTTTCCGCCGGATGAACGGGGCTTGATCTCCCCGATCGATGCCCGGCGTTCGGATAGCTTACGTTTGTTGATAAACGGGACGTTCAAAACCAACCTGGCTGCGGGCGCGAAAATAACTGCCCTGCATTCACGGGGCGGGAAATATCAACCGGCGAATATGGTGGACGATTCGGAGACAAGTTTTTATGCGGGCAAGGATGCGTTCGCAACGGATACCCTTGTTTTTGATCTTGGACTAAAAAAGACCTTTGACCTATTGATGCTGCAGGAAGTGATCGGGTTAGGGCATCGTACCACAGGTTGGAGCGTCGATTATTCGACCGATGGAAACGATTGGTTACCTATCCCGGAAGCCGCCGGAAAGCAATCCATAGGATATAAATGGATCATTAAATGCAAGCCTGTAACGGCGAAATACCTACGGTTGCGAATTACCTCGGGTAAGGCATGCCCTGCTATTCATACCTTTGGGATATACAAGCAAGCTTTTGGCCGGTGAGAAAATAATCGCTATGCATACATCCTTCCGCTGTTTTGAATCGCTGGTTTGGATGATTCTGTTGCATTAGTCAAAGAAGTGTTCAATATTATTTCGTATAAATTCTTGTCGTAAGGGATAGAAATCCTCCAACTTGTAGTATTCTTCATCATATACCTCCAGATTGGGGTTTCGTTGTTCCTTAAACTCTTCCTTTTGCTTTTCGTAAATATCTGCTGCT
>Ga0105239_10005677_pt1 | contig 14584 bp, 29 predicted proteins | sample KBSC44metaG_FD_92761 | JGI IMG/M metagenome (GOLD analysis project Ga0105239, IMG submission 92761) | Corn rhizosphere microbial communities from Kellogg Biological Station, Michigan, USA - KBS C4-4 metaG | ecosystem: Host-associated > Plants > Roots > Rhizosphere > Soil | place: Michigan, USA... | reverse complement strand
TGGTGAAAAAGCTGAGTTGACGATCTGTTCTTCAGGTTTATCCGCGAAATGCGAGGCAATTGGTTGTACGCCAACTGGTTCCCTATCAGGTTTTGCAACAGCCTTCGGTTGAGGCTGACCAGTTTGATATGCGATCGTGGCCTCAACGAAAGGTTGCAGTTTGTTGAAATCGACTTGGGTCATTATTTCACTGCACCACGTACACTGAATTCACCTGTTTCAGGATGACGTGAAGGTTTTGAAGACTGTGCTAGATCACCAATTCGAAATGTTCCCTTTGTGCCGTCGATAAATTTCACGATGGCATGATTGGTTCCAGATATCTTTTCTATCTGACCGATATCTCCATTCAGTGGTGAGTCACTTGTATCAACTTCAACCCAATCATCAACCTTGGGAATCCAATAACTTCCTTTGTGTCCTTCAGTGACGTATTCGTTGAGTAGTTTCAAATCATACACACTATGAACCATCTCGTTACCTTCCTTGTAACGAACAGTTGCAGTTTTAGCTTGATGATTGACTTTCGTCACTTCACCTTCCATCTGTTGATATGAAACTTTCTGACCAACAGACGGAGTCCAGGAATTTTCAGTGATATATTCGTTGAATGATTTCATATTAGGGTGCCGTTTTGATGATGATCCAATTCTCGTTGAATCTTGCTGCTGTGACTGCACTCTCTTTCGTTGTGAGTCGACTATACAGCTTGTGAAGATCACTAATATTTAATGAGTTAGCGCCTTTCAATTCTTCAGGTTTTCGAAGAGTCTTGAATGATGACTTCGAGAGATCAACATTCTTGAGCGTCGTTCCTGTGAATGTGAATCCCGCCGCTGTTCCGATGAGAAGAATCAACTTGCGATACTTTGAATCGTACACATACATCTTTCTCTGACCAAGTGTGTCAACAGGATTGATTGACTTCAGTCCAAGAGAGTCTTCAGATCGCTGGTACTTAACACCTTGAACGACCTTCACTGGATTTACCTTTCGGGCTCTGACAACCTTGGTCTTCTGAACCTTAGTAGCAGCCTGCATCTTTTCAACTCGATCAAGAGTTTCTCGATATAGCTTCCTCAACCCAGGTAACGACTTAGCTTTGTAGTATTCAGGCGCTTCATTCATTTCAATGAGATTCTTTCGACAGTTATCCTCAACATCTTTAAGATTCTCTGTCGAAATCAAACTAACAGTCGGAACTGGTTTCCCTTCGAGAACACAGTCAACTGCTAATTCGAGAGCTTCAAATGAACGAGACTTCTTGGGTGTTGGTTTTGCTTTCGGAGCTTGTTCTTCCTCCTCGTCAATGTCATCCTTGCTTGGAATGATTATTGTTTCGAAGTATGAACGAATGCGCTCCTTCAACTCAGAATCGAACTCGTAACCGCGATCCGAGAGTCGGCAAAGTGCACCATATGTGGTGAAAGTGTAGGGCTTGGCTTTCTGGGCACGCTCAACAAGTTCGGGATGGTTTTTGTGGAGATAAGAAAGAGCCCACGCCTTCAAACTGTCATGTTTGGCATGGGCTGAATAGAAACTCAGAGCCTGTATGAGGTCTGTCTTTGAGAAGACTAAGCCAGATGATTTTGGCTCAGAAGTCTTCCCAGAGAGTGTGGCGATTAGTTCTTTCTTAGCAGACTTCTTGTCTTCCTTAGACATCTTGATGTTCCTTGGGATTCACGTACAGGTCGACAACCGAAACCTCGACGATTTCGCGCTCACCACGACGCGGCCCAGGAACATCAACAATGTGACGATGAGTGATTCTGTCGTAACCCTGATAGATTCCCTCAAGGAAACCAATCTCGGTCTTCACGACAACATTTTCATCAATCGACGGGAAACATGTGTTTGCCATACAACTACCCTCCTACTTGCGGTCGCCGTAATCTGCGGCGATATCTTGACAGAGTTCGATTAATCTATTCGCGAACCCTGATTCTCGGGGACTGAGATTATCGAAACCGTGGTCGAGAAGAAATTCATAAGCAGATTCAAGATCAGTGAAAGTGGCTTCAAAACGACGCGGATTCGTATTCATCTCTCTTACTTCCCCTTGTTGTTAGACAGAATCTACAAATGTATTATATATGAATTCCATCAGAAAGTCAAGTGTTATTTTTCCTTTCTTTCCAATGAATTACTTAACACGATGCTTATTGACCCATTCGTCATCCCAAATACAAAATGCACGATGAGGGCCATATCCTCCGATTCTTTTCCCACCGTTATATTCAAATCCACGATAACCATAAGGCTCAAGAATAGATCTGAAACGTGTCCAAGGAGGACTCCACTCCATAACTTTTACACCGAGGTTTCTTCTGATGTATTCTTCACGTTCAGTATAGGGACGCAAGAAAGTTTTAGCTAATCCAGTATCCCAAATATCTTCTAAGAGACCCCGATCATACATTGGTTTATCAACATTGAAAACCGATTGTTCGAAGTGGTTCTTCGGAAACACGAAACGTGAAACATAACCAAGCCAGCGATTAGTATCCCACAGTACCTCAATTGTTCGAGTTACCTTTTTCAAGCGTACATCGATTTCCCGAGAAGTATACTTTGACGTAACTTGATTGTCTTCAAGCATATCACGAAATTGATCACGAAGGTATTGTTCACGCTGCTTCTTCGGAATCCTCAAGATTGAATCCTGTACCATCTCAAGATTCGAATATGCTTTGAAAGCTTTCTCATGTGCTTCTTCACGGTTGTTTGCTTGGCCGTGAAACAAGGTATGAACCCCATGAGGATGACGCGTCCTCGGATCTCTCCAATCGGCACCTTTATTACGATATGAATTGGCTACTTCAACACTGGTAGTGAGATAGACTCCCTGGCCAACCAAACACCATTTGCTCGTCTTGTGAAAGACGAACTCGTCGATATTTTGGTAATCACCACGATAGAGGGTCAGGGAATCCATTTTCAATTCACTTCGAGAAGTTTATCGAACAACTCCTGTTGCCTAGAAATTACCAGTTTGAGATGATCAATCTTCCTCTCAGCGTTCATGATCTCTTTGTGGACCAGTTCGATTGGAGGAAGAACATTCAGTTCCATCTCACAACCACGATAGTGTTCTTGGTAGCGAGGCCACACTTCACGCTCGATGAGAAATTCTTCAGTGTCTTCTTTCCTCACATTCTTACTACAGTAGTACGGTGCATAAACATACTGCCATGTACCAGCAGAAGCTGCGGAACCAAAACGGTATTTGATCCAACCAGTGTTCATTTTAATTTCTCCTCGTGATAATCTTTCAACTGATCCCGAATCATGACACCGTCACGATTAGAAACCATCGGAAGTAAATCGTTGAATGTGTTGTTTCTGTCTTGAATCTCGATTGGAGTGAAAGAGACTCGAATAAAAGTACGGTAAACGTCTTCATACATATGAGGACGACGATGAATCACATATGGATCCATACAGTAGACGCGCTTGGGCTCACAAGTCTGGATGACGTTTCCTCTGAGCGATCTCTGAATGAATCGGTGTACATTATGAACGAGGGGATCAAAATCCTCAGGGAAATTGATTCCCTGAACTGTCCACTCGGTTGGTACACGGTCGACCCAGATGTAGTTCTGTTCAGGAAGATGGGTGATCTTTGTACTGAATCCGTCAACATGCCATTCGTCATCGGTTGTGCTGGTGACAAGGCCAGAACGAATCGTGATATAACAGAAGGGATGATTCACCTTCATTTTCTTTTGATTCACTTCAGCCACTGCAATCAACGGACGACACCACTTGAGTTCTTCAGGAATCTGAAATCCAGAATGGTAACTGCGAATTGGCATACGCAGGATGTATATGCGATCGTCAGGAACATCCAACTCAACCTCACCGAGACTCAAGGGATAATTCAACTCCTTGAATGGCTCGAGGCTGATGGCAGATTTGGAATTACGTTCGATGTTATGCATGACTAACAACCGTCCAGACACGGTGAAGACGAGTCTTCGGACCGGTACGAAATGTGTCGTGACTCACTCCGTCGACGATTGTAAAGACGTGGCCTTCAGTTTGTACGATGAAGATGCCCTTCGGATGTTCCTTAATGAATTGTCCGACGGTGATTCCAATTCTACGGCCTAAGCTCCAATCCCACTTACGTGCGTACTGGACGAGTTCATCAAAAAGATGTTTACCCTCTTTACCAATCCAATACGCAAAGTGAAAGCCGTGTCCATTCTTGCGGCCATACACCTGAAGGAGACGATGAGCACTAGGATAACCAATCCCAAGCGCAACAGAAGTAGCAATCACCGTACAAGAATTCTTGTCAGACGACTGAGAGAAACGTTGAAGAGGGATAGAAGTCTTTTCGGGAGATTTACGAGCCGTGAGTTTGCCTTTGGCTCCGCGAGCGACAGCTATCGAAAGCGCCTCATCTTTAGTATCAGCGTAGACGCGACATTTACGAGTATCGCTGGTGACGATGAAGGATTTCATTTACTTCACTGCCTTACGATAGGTAAGGCGCTTACGAGCAGCGTAAGCGCGGCCACGGTTGTTGACAACCTCTTCAAATTTCTTGGTGGTTTCATTGAAGCGTGCGACAGGTATGTCGCCGCAAGTGAGGATGCTCTTGATTCGAACAAGAACCTTAGGAATGTCTTTCCAGATAACCATTCTCAACTCCTGAGTAATGTCTTTCTTCACAGATATTATATGACAAACACTTTCAAAAGTCAAGCAGTTTCTTAAAGTTTTCTGCCAAGACCTTCAATTATTTCTTTGGGCGCGTCTCCAATGTATTGCACAGGCCCTTTGTTATAGAGTGGCACTAACATCTTGGCACGACGCTTCTGTTCCTTGATTGCAGCTTCTTCTCTGATTCTCATTTCGTCTTCATACTCAATCTTTGAAACATGAAGATTGGGGTCAATCGTGAATTCATTCGAACTCGGGATTGGTTCTTGATCGAGATATACTAGACGTGACTGTCTAGGTTTGAGAGTAGTGAAAGCCGGACGTTTGTACTTCTCACTTGGAACATAACGAGGCTTCGGAACTTCGTAAGGATTCGGTTTCTTTCTTTTCATATTCACCCCAAAGAAAAGGCCCAGGGTCACTGAGCCTCTTCCTCATTACAAAACTGGTTGCCAGACGCTCTTGATTCGTGTCCTCGGTCCAATGTGCCTGGTGTCTTGAATCACGCTGTCCACCACCGCAAAGGCATGTCCATTAATTGTGCAGATGTATGGCCTCGCCTGATGTTTTTTGATGAAGCCTCCGACTGTTTTGGCTTTGTGGTCAACTAGATTGAAGAGATGGTTGCCTGGATTCGCCATCCATCGATAGAAATGAAAAGCCTTTCCATTTTGGCGTCCATAAACTTGTAGTAAACGATGAGCACTTTCGTACTTTATTTTGAGGGCAATAGCTATAGCACGAACCGTGCAATCGTGGAGTTCTTCCCCTACTCCTGATCCTTGTAATCCACCATCATTCTCATTGCGTAGAACGATGAATTTCTTTTTCATGCGCCTCTCGGGCAAGAATTGTTGTTATTGTAAGAAGGCCCGGCGGTGGAAACCGGGCCCTCAGTCAGACAACTGCAAATACAGCTTTACGCTGCGAGCAGCTCCTGTTCGGTCTTCCCGGCCTTGAGAGCCTCGTTGAACCAGTTGGGATGTTTTCCTCGTCCCGACCAAGTTTGGGAAGGGTTGGAAGGGTTGCGGAATTTCACCTTCCGAACCGTCGGACTGAATCCGACCAGCTCTTCCATTGTGAATCCGCTCGCCTTTGCGATGGAAACGACTTTCTTCCGTGCCATATTGAGCTCTTCCTTCGAGATCTCCTTCTGGCGACTTTCAGCACGACGAATCAGATCACCGAGCTGGCCCTTGGACAATCCTTTGATATCAACAGACATGATACTTTTCTCCGGATAGTTGAGGTTAGATGCAAGGTTGACCCTGCAATCAAAGTATATGTAAAGAATTTTCAAAAGTCAAGCATTCAATTTACTTGTTTCTCAAGGACCTGCTAATTCAGTCAAAAGAAAGCCCAAGTTTCCCTGGGCTTCCGGAGGTTCTTCGGCGGTCGGACGCGGTCAGAACGAGTAGCGGAGACCTGCTTGATAGACGCGCTCAGTGGTCGAATGGAACTTGGCGTCAGCCACAACGGCGAAGTTTTGTGTCAGGTTCAACTGAGCACCAACCACGCCGTAGGTTGTCCATGCGGAATCACGAGTAACGCGTTCGGTTTCGATAGCACCACGAACCTCTAGGAGGTCGCTGATGTTATGGCGAAGACCTGCCTCCAAACCATAGCCCCAGGAATTGGCATCCTTCAGAGCCGTCCAATCCTTGAAGCTGATGTTTTCACGAAGAGCGTAAGCTTCTCCGTATGCAGTTGTGTACTGGTCGAGGTTGAAACGAGCACCGAGACCAACGCGGAACTGGTCAGCAGTTGCAACATTCAGATTACCACGCTCCCACTCAGCAGTAGCAAAGAAAACGTCGCCGAGGGTCTTGGAACCAGCAACATCAACTCCATATCCATTGGTGACTGGAAGATTCTGAGACTCTGCCAAGACCTGGACATAGTCGAAGGATGGGGAGGTTGACTTGGTGTCAGCTGCGTATACGCAACCAGCAGACAGGAGCAGACCAGCGATAACAGCAGTAAAGATCTTCTTCATTTGTGTTTCCTCTTGTAGAGTTAGTTTGATAAAGCCGATACATTCTATGACGTTTCTCACGAAAAGTCAAGATTTCATTAAACACATTGTGGTTTGATTAAGGCTTGGCGACCTGATCAGTAAATTCTTTCTTGAATCTGTCAAAGTCAGTGCCAAGCGCATTCTTCACATCCTCGAGGGATGGATTCTTCGGGATCGTTTTCAACTTCTCGAGACACTGTTTGAGAAAGTGGTTTTTCTCGAGTCTGTTTGCGATCTCTTCAAGCTTATCAATGAATCGATCAAACATCCCGGAACGAAAGAACATCGTTCCCAGGAAGACAGAAAGAGAGACAGTCAGAGGATCTAGAAATTCATCCAGCCTCTGACCATTCTCTGATGTGTATTGATCGAATGACTTCATCAGTTATTTATGACGCGCAGGCCTCGCAAGCCTCTCCCTTTGAGCCAGAAATTCCAGCTTTAGAATAGACATAGTAAAGACCACGAATATTCTCGTCCAAGAAGGCTTGTTTGTGGACCTTCGAGATAACAGCTTCATCTTCACCTGTTGTGAAGAATAGATTAACAGACTGCCATTGATCGATATGTTGTGCTCGAGCTGATGCTAATCTGATCAATGCACCTTGATCCATCTCAAAAGCTGTCTTGAATACTTTCTTCTCTTCAGGTGTCAACCATTCAACACCTTGTACAGAACCGAATGCATCAGCAACTTCTTGGATATGTTTCTTATCAGCAACACCCTTCTTTCTCATGAGATCAAGGAGGACAGGATTGACACGTTCCATCTCGCCTCCCGCTGTTGACTGCGTGAAAACATAAGCTGGATCAGGATTGATACCTTCCGATTCGCCTCCCATGATGAGAGCTGTTGACTTTGTTGGTGCTACTGCAATCAACGAGGCATTTCTTCCAGCAGATGCTACTTCAGCTTGCTCACGTATCTGTGCAAAGATTTCAAGATTGATCATATGAGCTTCAAAGGATTCCATCGGAATCATCTTCTTCTGCAAATATGTATGCAACCCCATCACACCGATTCCGATAGCTCGATACTTTTCAGTGAATCGAACAGCATTCTCAAGACCAGGAATTCCACGTGCCTTCTCAATGAACTCTGAGCAAACAGAATTCAAGAATTCAACAGCGATTGCAACCAAGTTGGTGTCTTTCCACTCATCATAACGAGACAAGTTGAGTGAAAGAAGAACACACGTATAAGTTAGCATCTCATTCGACGGAAGAAGAATCTCAGAACACAGATTTGAAGCATGGCAAGTCAAGCCATCTTGTCTGTACCTGATTGGGAGAGCACGGTTAGCTTTGTCAACAAACCAAAAGTACCCCTTTCCGGTAATCATCTTGACTTTCAATGCCCTAGAAAAACGAGCCTTGGCGTCTTCATCACCGTCTTCTAGTCTCTTAACAAACGCATCTGAAATGTTCCAGCCGATGTTTAAGTCGTCAGGTTCTTTTTCAAGATGCGAGACAATCTCCCAAAAATCTCCATGATCAATCGGTATGTATCCAGCAAAAGAACCACGTCTTACACCTCCTTGAGATACGTCACGAGAGTCTTGAACGAATCCTTTAAGTACTGGCGCAATACCAAGAGCTTTTCCACCACGGGAAATTGTAGATCCACGGGGACGAATTCCGCCAAGATAGGCGGAGCATCCAAATCCGTATTTGCTGAGTATTGCCGCTTCTCTTCTTGCATTGTAAAAACCTTCAATTGAATCACCAACATACTGACCTGAACATGAAACGACAAGTCCCCGATCAGTTCCGCAGTTAGATAGAATCGGTGTCGAGGGGCTCAGCCAGCCATTCCAAATCGCGGTGAAGAATTTCTTCTCCCATGTTTCCGGATCCGTAGTATGACGAGCTAAAGTCCTCGAAATTGCCTCGATCTGCTCTTTGTAGTTGTTGGCCCAGAGGTATTTCTCCTTGAACAGTTGGTACCCTGAGGTGGAGAACCATTTCGGAAGAAGTCCCTGAGCTTGGTGTTCCTTTCTCTCTTTGCTGAAACTTTTGTAGTGTGTAGAATGTTCGGTTACCATACAAACCCCTTCTCTTCCCACGTGCGTACATATTCTCGACCCTGACCCGTGAAGAAGTCGTTAGAGATGTAGGTATTGATTCCATTATAGAACCATTCAGCGATTGGATTATAGTTGATGTCATAGAGCCTCCTGTAACCTAAGTTGGTTAGAACAGTGTTGATTCTCGACTCTACAAATCTCTTCATCTGAGTTTCAGTTATACCTTCGATCCTCCCCTTCTCAAAAATTTTATCGATGATTTTGGACTCATGGTCATATGCTATTAAGCATGCGTCAGTTACAAGGCCTTCGATATCTTCTTTGTTGAAGTATCCTTCTTTTTCCATCTGTCGGAACAACCAAGCAGATGCTTCAGAGTGAAGATTCTCATCTCTTGCTGAAAAGTTAATCCCTCGAACAACATTCAAGAGTTTGTTCTTTCCTTGAGACTGAAAGTGTTTTAGAAACGCGAAGTTCGAATAAAGAATAACTCCTTCAGTAATAGCAAGATGAGCAAGAGCAAGAGGAAGATTATCACAAGTGGCGCCTGAGTGAAGAAGTTCAATACGTGATTTAAGAACGTCATCGTTCAAATACTCTGTGTAGAATTCATCAGAAGAAAGACCTAGTGCATCATTGATTTTTGAATAAAATGGAGCATGAATACAAAGCTCCACAAAGGAAAAACATTTTGCCATTCTCTGAATATCAGCAGGACGTTGAAAATTGTTGAATACTAAGTTTTGCCAATACTCACCACCTACAATCAACTCATACATCGTGAACAGTTTCAACGTTGTTATCACTCCATGACGTTCTGATTCCGTCATATTCACGAGAATATCTTGTACATCCTTTTCAACTTTTACTTCATCTGGAGACCAGAAGATTCCAAGTTGAGTGTCTGCAAATTTCACTGCCTCTGGGTATTCGACAATGTATGTCTCCCTGGGCAGGAGTAAACGTTTTTCCATTCGAACTCCTACTTGTTCTTATTGTTTAGTACACGAAACCTAGTCTGTTATTATATGGTTTCTCGGCGGTCCCGTCAATACGTCACCACATACTGTATACAGTAAAATCCCTTCCTGTACTTTCATTCGGATGAAACTCTTGGAATGAAAGCATAAGAGGAAGGGAGGCTGGTCGGGTCTATATTTAGAGACCCTTGTAAAAATGGCAAAAACTCCTGCCTTATGTATCAATGGTCTAGATTTCTCCGAATTTGTATTTGAAAACACTATCTGTATCTTCGGAAAACATTTCTTCAAGCATACGTTTGAGTTCTTTCAATTCTTCGCCTGTCCAACCGGGTGATGGAGCTCCCATACATGCATGAAGACCGCGACATCCACAGAGGTCACATTTGAATTGTTCGAGAAAATCTAAGGTAGGAGTTTCGCTCATGTCATTTCCCTAAATGAATATTAGAGAGCCAAATGCTTCGGTACGTTTTCATGATGCCCCATGTAGTATTCGTGATGTGCAATATAACTTTGATTCATCCTATCTGGATGAGAGTAGCACATGCAACCTTGTCTATACGAACCCCAGCCCATGATCATATCGAGTACAACAGAAAGTGCTGTTTTCCCATGGCCTTGATGTCCGAGCAGGCCTATCGTCATTGGACGTTTTAATTTCTTCATCGGAACCTCACTATGTTAGATGTTGTGGCACATAGCCACCTTCAATAAGCACAAGTCGAACACCTCGAAGTAAATGTGGGCCTTCTGCGTAAAGAGGATCGAATGCTCCACCATTATCCAGGCAGCATACGCAAAGCATTCCTACAACTTCACGCTTGCTACCTGTAAACTCCATTCGTTCTGCAGCTTTTCGAAGTGCATCGAACTGGTAGTGATTAACGTTCACGTATTGGTCGATCACGCTGCGGTAATCCAGTGGAGTGGAACATTGTCATCATTTACTACCTCAATATCCACATGTTGACAAAGACATCCATTTTTAGAAAGTGCTTCTAACTCTTTGATGACGTTACTACGGCACCATGAACTTTCATTTCGATGAAAGTCAATATCTTCGTCACTAAAATCATCAGGATATTCAACTTCATAGATGACTGCAATTTTGACTTTTCTAGTCATTTAAATTTCCCCTCTTTAGCTGCCTTCCCATACTTTCGACGGTACTCCAACTTCTTCCTATTTCGAACCATCAAATCTTTGAGAGTGAGTCCATTGACAGTGGCGATCTTTGTGAGGTAGTAGAGAACATCGCCCAATTCGAGAGCGAGTTCATCCACATCTAACTTCCCATCACGAACCTCTTTCTTGAGAAGTTCAAGTACCTCGCCTGTCTCACCACCAAGACCGACAGTCATGATGAATTTTTGACGAAGGCTTTTCTTTCTCTGCCCCTTTCTGGTTGTCCAGAAATCAACTACAAATTTTTCGTATTCAGTGGTTGTCATTTCTTTCGACACCTTTCGATCCATTCTTTGTAACCGGGAAATTTGTTGGCATCAGTCAACGCCAGTATCGAACTGACAGCTGAAAACATCACATCAACAATGTCACTCTTACTACCGAAGATTTGAAATGGGTAGTAAGGTTCTGTCTCAACGAAGAATTGATATCTGGGCATTAAGTGGTCACAGAACTTCTGAAAAGTGAACCAGCGCCAGTTTTCATTCTTCTGTAGGAGATACTCTAACAAGTATCGAAGAGTCTTGACCTCAGCGTATTCGTCTTTCCAGAGGTTCAAGAAGTCTTGTTTGTTGACGCCATTCGGCAACCAACAAGAATGCTTCATCAACCAAATGATCTTGAAATCGAATTCATCAAGTTGCATTGGTTTTCTCCAAGAGACGATACTCTGGTTTATCCCAATACCATCTGGTGCTGTAGTATCCGCTGCATTCCAACTGGTTCCAACTACTAATTTTTCTAGCTTTAGGATATCGACGTTCAATCATTTCCAACCAAATGCACACTTTTCCAACCCTAGTCGGAAGCCATGTAAAACACCGATGCCAATCCATCAATCGTTGTCTTTCAGAATACTCACGGTGCTTCTTTTCGAGTCGTTTCTCTTCACGCGTTGGACCACAATTGAATTTCATAGTTTCACCACATCACCATTGCAAAGAAGATTGAGGTACGGATCACCTTGCCAGTTCAAGATACTGTGGAAGGGGTGCTTTCGATAGGGAAGATTACAAACACTACAGATACAGTCACCTGATGCTCTGTAGAATTCTAGCACATATTCTTCCGGATCAACAATACGCACCGGACAGCGGCCTTTCTGCGCAACAGAAACCATGTCCCTTGTTCCAGTGCCACCTGGAAATGCAATCACCAGATCAGGCTTGAATTCCTTGAACATTTTTCGATTGCGAATTGGTCCCGCAGACTTTCCGTGTGCATCCCAATCCGCTGGCCATGTTGAACAAGGTATCCCTCGATAATCCGCATAACGGCCAGCTAGACGATCAGTACCTCTAGCATCACCATGCCCAATCTCAGTGATATCTTTGATTTCATCGAGAACTAAGAGGAGAAGTTCGTAGTCATCAAAATCGCGACCACCACAAACGAGTACTTTCATTTCCTCGGTCTCCTATAGATGACAGCACCAAGTTGATGTTGTAGTTTCTTTGGGAGAAACTTCGAACGATAGTACCGAAGTTCAGCCACGATCTCATCTGGATACTTAAGTCGTGCAAGTATCTCTTCATGAGATTCGATTATCATTTTGCAGTCATCGAGAGTCATCACCACTCCGACATTTCTGCAAGGCTGTAGGCTGGTTCATTTTCAAATCCATCATAATCAAACATTTGAGGCTGTCGAGCATACTTGTGCAATTTGTTTGACAAGCAATACTCACAGTGACAAGTCCAAGAGCGATCTTTCACTCGTCGATATTTGAATCTTTCACCAAATGGCTTGGAATCACCACGAGGTTCAGGCAAATCATAGTTCCACCAGCGACGTCCCAGCCGAGGACGACGATTTCGAATAGTACGTGACATAGTAGGTTCTCCCTAGAGATAAACACTAAAATGTCATGGCACTCTCCTGAATAAGAAATCTACAGATTGGAAGCGATATCCCTGCTGTAGAACCAGAAGATCATGGGCACACCCCGACCTTAAGGATGATCACAACTCTCTTTCAAGCGTGAAAGTGTAATCAACATCCATGATTGATACTACAGAGACTGCTGTAGCACCAGGAGACCTTGGTTACGTCCTTTGGTCTCAAGTCCGTCCCTTAGGCCGCAGCCACCAGGAGATAGTTGTCATCGTTTGCACTTAGACGTTTGAATCATCATTTTAACGAGTGATAGATCCTTAACTCGCGTTGTCTGCTTGACTATTCGTCATCCCGTCGAAACCTGTCAGGCCCATCAAAAGTACAGTTGCAGAGCTTACTGTTAAGTTGCGATCTTTACAGCCTTCTCTGTACATCCAGCACTTCATATACTGTCGGAACCACAACTGTACTTTTGGTGGACCTGGCGAGAATTGAACTCGCGTCCGAAACTTCTTTCATCTCACTTCATACAACGATAAGGCTGAAGATGTAAACATCTTCGTATACTGTTTCTACACTTGGCAGATCAGCTGTGATATTTATTGAAATTCACCAAGGATAGTGGTCAGAGTCAGTTGCACCATCAATCATTTCTTGATACTTCTGTTGATGTTCAAGTTGAGCCATTTCAGCATTCAGTTCAGCTACACTAAGATTGTATTCCTTTTGTGTGATAAATCCTTCTCGCAAATCTTCATCAAGAAGATCCATTTCCTTATCATACCAGCGATCGGCTCTCATTTCGATCACTCTTCTTCTGAAAGGTTATTGGTTTTCCAATCAGCTCTTTCATATTCACATTCATCACATTGACAATCTTCATCATGTTCCATGATACTCACCATTTGTTGAGAGGACAACTGGCTTTCGCCATTTCAGTTTTGTATTCTGTGATACACCAACACTCGGTACAGACACCGAGCTTGTTTCGTTTGTCACAAGAATTACAAATCGATCGACGCTTTTCAATTACAGCGGGTTCTGCTTTTTCAATCTCACCCTCAAGAATCAGATCCTTGGCGGCGTCGAGTATTCCGTATGCCATTCGATGATACCTTTCTTGTTTTCTTCTTAGTGGGCTTTGTTTCAGGGATGAAAACAAAATTGCCCACATTTACTGTACCGTCTTTGTTTTTCTTGATGAACCCCGACTCTTTGCAAGTCTTTCTTTTCTTTGTTACTTTCTTCTCTGGATACAACTTCTTGTATGCGATATCGAGCTTGTCTTTCAAATCTTTCACATTGGATTCCAAATCGGTGTTTTGATTGGTGAGCTCTTCATTTCGTCTTTTTAATTCAACGATGAGTGAGTATCTTTCAGATAACTCACCAGCAGCCTTGGCGTTAGCTTTGCGAAGACTATCGTTATCACCGTTCAACAATCGGTTCTTGTCTCTTTCTTTTTCAAGGTCACCCTTATCCAAGAGAGCAGCTTTCAATTTGATACCAAGGCCCCAAATTTCAGTACTCTTGGCTGAAATTTCAGACTCTAGTTCTTTAATCTTTTCAAGGTGGCGTTGTGTATTCTCAATCTGTGAAGATTGGAGTTTTTCAATTTGTCTCTTGTGAAACTTTCGAGATACTAACATGACTTTTCCTTCACAGAGTCATCAAAAGAAATCAGTTCAGCTTCTCCTCTTTCGATACGTTCGATGGATTCAAAGATTTCCTTATAGACTGAATCAGCAGTATGTTCAATCCCATGTTCATCGACAAGTTTTCGAATATGTTCATCATCGAAAGTAACATGGAAACCAGTTGCTCCCATATCTTTCAACTTTTGTTCGAGTAGTTCTTTATGGTTG
>Ga0105239_10005675_pt1 | contig 14585 bp, 13 predicted proteins | sample KBSC44metaG_FD_92761 | JGI IMG/M metagenome (GOLD analysis project Ga0105239, IMG submission 92761) | Corn rhizosphere microbial communities from Kellogg Biological Station, Michigan, USA - KBS C4-4 metaG | ecosystem: Host-associated > Plants > Roots > Rhizosphere > Soil | place: Michigan, USA... | reverse complement strand
TTTTCTTTGGAAAGATCCCAAGCCGCTTCATCGATTTGCGAATAAAGGGCGGTAACTTTGACCGACACGTTCACTTTTGGAATCGGGCCGTTTTCATCTTCATCAATCTGCGGAATGTTTTCCCACTTCTCGGCGTCCTTGGCGAGCCAGTCGATGAGTTCAAGATAGCGAGATTGATAGTCGAGCGCTTCTTTCTCAGACAGCGTAGCTTCGCCTAGCAAATCGGCTGTGAACGCGAGTTTGCGGTCGCGACCTTTTTTGAGCATCGGGAGTGCATCTTGCGGCGATTCACCCGTGATGAACATCTTTGCCATTTGAGTGACATTCTTTTTCACAGCACCGGCAAGAATGCCCGGTGCCAAAGAACCAAGGCCCAAACCAAAGTTAAAGACCGACGGCATCTCATCGCCGGCGTCAGCAAAATATTCTTTTAAGTGACGAGTGACTTCTGAACTCGACTGCAAGTAGGGGAGAACGTCGACAAAACGAAACATTTGCGTTTTGAAGTGCTCATTTTTCATGGACCAATCCATGATGCGGCCGTACCACCAATCTTTATTAAAGATTGAGCCATTATCTTCTTCTAAAGCGCTGAAGATTCGTTCGCCACGCTGGCGAATGGTTTGCTCCAAATCGGACATGTCGGTTATCCTCCCTAAGACGTCTCAAGAAATTAAAGGGCCTAAGTGTGAATGACAAGATCCAAAAACTACTGTCCAAAGAATTGAGCTTTCGTGCCGCCGTGGTGGTGGGAAGCGACGTGGTGCGCGAGATGCAGGGAATTCAAAACACCTATCCGCTCGCGACCATGGCCGTGGGGCGTGCAATGATCGCAGCCGCATTGATGGCCAGCCACCTCAAAGATGATCAGCTCGTGAGTCTTTATTTTAAAGGCGACGGCCCACTCGAAATGGTTTTTGCCGAGGCGGATCATCAAGGGCACGTGAGAGGTTACACCCCTCAACCTCAAGTTCAAGGTGGCGACATGGGAGCCGAACTAGGGTTAGCCGTAGGAGCCGCCGTCGGAAGCGGTCTGCTCACGGTTGTTCACTCGCACCCGCAACAAAAAGCACCACAGCGGGGAACCGTCGCGATTCAAACCGGCGAAATCGCCGAAGACGTCGCATTTTATTTGTTTCAATCGCAGCAGATCAAATCGCTGCTTTCTATTGGCGTAAAGGTGAATTCCTACGGATTGGTACAGAGTGCGGCCGGGATTTTGATCGAACTGCTCCCGGGGTATTCGGACACGACCGTTGCGACGCTAGAGAAGAACTTCAAAGAAGCGGGATCTATTTCTGAGCTCGTGGCTGCAGGCGGCGGCGTTCCAGAAATCGTCGCGAAGTATTTAAGTGGATTACCGGTGCATGATCTCGAACATCCGCATTCTCTTACCTATCAGTGTCGTTGCTCGAAAGAACGTTTGGGCAATGCGCTGGCGTTGCTCGGACATTTAGAAGTTGAAAGCATGATTCAAGACAATCAGCCGGCGGAAGCGCGCTGCGAATTCTGCGGGCGGAAGTACACTCTAGAAATCGAAGAGCTGAAGATGCTTCTGGAGAAACTGAGATCAGGTCCGGCACACTGAACATGTATACGCGCATGCATGCATTCATGTAGTTAAAAGGCAGGCGGAGGGAGAGCCTTTCGGCTTAGCTCCCTGTGGCGTGGTGAGTTTGTTGGTAGGATGTCAGCTCCTTTTTAAGGATCCACGATTGTGGCGGAGCCGGCGGGTCCAACTGACACCGATCATTCTTGATCGGCCGTTGGATATAGACCCTTATTACAACTTCCGGGCCAATGGTCTCAGAGCCAAAATGTCCATTTGAGGGTGTCGAACCAGGAAAAACTTCCAAGGGTTGCCGTAGATCGGCAGTCAGTCGGTGCACTCTGGCCCCATCGATAACGTTTTCTTATGGTGATTTTAAGTAGGGATTTCAAGTAGTAAGCTTACTTGTTGTATCAATAATTTCGTCGCTGGTCCTACACTGTGCGCTATTTAGACTTTGCCGCTGCCGGAGGCGACTGAAACGCTTTTAACGAACTCTGTTTCAGTCTATCGCAGGCCTTTTCTTTTAAATCTTTATCCTTCGGATCGAGCGCCATCAGTTCATTCGCAATCGGTTCAAACGCATGCAGATCTTCTTTTGGATTAAACGACAGGGTCCACGCTGACGTTTCGACACCACGTCCATCAAGCAGATATCTCAATAGGGCTGTTCGGTCCGTGTTTTCGTTTTGCGGATAGATTCTTAGGCGAGAGTCGATTTCGAATTTCGCCAACGCTCGTTCTGGCGCTTCACTTGGAATTTTAAAATCTTTCAACTTTTCAAATGTCGAATCGCTTGGGCAAAGCCAGCTTTGAAACGCCGGTCGAAATGTTCCGCGTTTGATATCAAACTCGGTGCGCGCGATTCGCCGTAAAAGGCGGGCACGACCGTCTTGCTCATCTTTCAATCGGTCCCAGGCTTCGTGATACTGCTCTTCTTTTTCAACGCCGGCCAACTCGGGTCGTAAAGTTGAGAAGTTGCTATGCTTGTCGATCACGTCGGCCGGCAACCATTCGGTCGCCTTGAAATTCGAGCAGCGTTCCGCTCCAACGATAGCAAAACGATATTTGCTGTAATCGGGCGAATCGTGCACCAGGCCTGCAAGTCGATTCTTTTCGTATTCACGCAGAATGTTTTTGAGCTTACGCAGGTTTTCGTCAAAATTGCCTGCCGTCCATTTATGATTTTTTTCTTCGGCGTTCAACGTCGATTGCGCCTGCGCCCGATCCAAACAACCAAAGCGTGGATTTTTGATAATCGCTCCAAGCGCCATCAGCTGCGCGCGATTCTGTAACTCGTCTTCTTCACTCGAGCAGGTGGATGGACCGGTCACAAAATTGGCGGAACCATTCATGTGAAAAAACGGCCTCGCTTCGCTCCCATTTACTTCGGAGTGGCAGCGCAGGCAGCGAACCGGATTTTTCTCCGACATCTGCGCAAACCGTTTATAAAATTCGATATCGTAGATCTCGAATTTTTTGCCATCCTTAACGAAACCCATTTCGATATTATGCGGATCGCTCAGGTAGGCATCGCCGCCATTGAAAGTGAGAATCATCGTCGCTGATTTCTGTTGTTGCTGCGGATCAAAAACAAAAACGCGCGGGCTCTCGGGAGAGCCGGTTTGGCCGGCGCGCCCTGAATAACTGACCAGGTAGTTTTTCAAATAATTTTGCGGCAGACAGCAGACGACGTCTTCGACTGTCTTAAGCTCTTCAGCATTGATTTTGAGCCATTGCCGTAGACCATCCGGAGTCATCATCTTCGTTGTGAGTGGCTGATTGGCTGGGCATTCATTGATGGCGTGAGCCGGCAGGGCGAAGCCACTTACAAGCGCTGCGAAAACAAGATGAAACATCCGTCGATATTAAGAATGGGATGGATCGAGCGGTAGGCTCAGTGCGAAAAAATTCGGCGTTATCTGGACTTAAATGTAGCGCGGGGGAGAGGACTCGTTGATTTCTCATTATATTTTCATTTAACTGATCGAGTAGCAATCATCTAACTCATACCTAGGAGTCAGCATCATGAATCGCAGATCCTTCTTTCAAACCGCTCTCACTACACTCGGCGTTTTGGGAATGGCCAAAGTCTTCAAAATGGAAACCGCTTTTGCAGCACCAAAAAAAGCAGCTGCTAAAGGTGGCGCAAAAGGCGTTCAGGCAACTGAAGAAAGCCTAAAAGGTTTGCCGAAAGCGAGCGGCGTAACCGATGCAAATTTCTGGAAACAAGGCGACAAGATCGCAACTGTTCAGAGCTATTGCGATGCTTCGATCGATAAAAACAAAGCTTGCGGTGATAAACGTCAACCAGGTCAATTTTGTGGTAGCTGCACTTTCTTGCAAGAGCGCGCAAACTACGAAGGTAACGTTGTTGGTAAATGTCAGCTGATTCCGCCACAACCGCCAAAAACTCACGTTCGTGGCAATAACTACTGCCAAAGCTACGTCGCCAACGCAGCTAACAAATACGAAATTAAGGCCTAATGTTGGTCGCTCGCTTTGGCGAGCTCCCGTGGCTAATTAGTATTTTGTCACCTGCGCGACGACGTCGTGCGGGTGCAAACTTTCGAAGTGACGAACTTCAAAGAAGAAATCTTTGATATTCGGATTGTCGATAAACTTCGCTTTAAGTCTCCGAGCCGCATCTTCACAGAACATCAAATTTTTAGCATTGAGACGGGCAAACTCTTGCTCATCTTCACGTTTGACCGCGCTTTGCACTGGCGTACCCAACGCTGATTCCATGTCGTTGATCAAATCAACGAAGTTCGGGCAGGGAACATTGCCATCAATCGTAAAGCGACCAATCGCTTCACTTCGTTGCGCATGCGGAACTGCCACAATCGAAGTCTCACGACCGAGCCACGCGTGCATTTCATCGAGCGACGGTTTTTTATCGTGAAAGTCTTTTGAGAACTGATCTTGAATCGCTTGGCGCGAGAGCGAAGCGGAACAAGGGCAAGTGCTTGAATAAAGCACCTTCAACTCAATCGTCCAATTTTCAGTTTTCTCCGTGCGCTCGGCGAGTAAGCGAACAGGATACGTGTGCCAGCCTTGTTTTTCGCTGAGCAAAGCTTTGCGCATCAAAAGCAGATCAAAACTGATATCCAAATAAGCGCGATCGCTTGTGTCGTGATGGGACTCCAGCATTTTGTTCATCACGTCGCAGACCCATTTGCGAGAAAGGGGTTGCTCGTGAAGATTCGAGACCAATTCAAAAAGCCTCGACATATGAATGCCGCGTTTATCTTCAGAAGTTAAAGAAACAAATGCAGAAGCCTTCGCGGGAGTGAGCCCTGAATCCAGGCGAACCTGGCAGGCGATATTCTCCATTCCAACTTTGCGTAATTTCCATTCGAGAGTGCGGTGGGATGGTCGGCCTTCTGCGACATCGTCCAATGAATTTGTCATAGGCGGCCAATGTACAGAGGAGAAAGCGAAACCGCAAGATGGAAGCAGCTTTTGAAACGGCTATAAAAGCAATAGACACAGGCTAATAAAGGGATCATTTTAGCCGCCTATGACATTGAAAAGAGCCCTTATTACAGGAGCTTCGTCAGGAATCGGGCAGGCCACAGCGCTGCGTCTGGCGAACGAAGGAATGGACCTCGTTTTACTTGCACGCCGCAAGGACCGTCTCGAAAGCTTAAAAAAGCAGATCGAATCGGAACACAAAGTGAAAGTGATTCTGATCGAAGGCGACGTTCGTGATTATGAGGGGCTTGAAAAAGCGTTTGCCGCAAAAGCTTCAGACATCGATGCCTGTGACGTGCTCATCAATAACGCCGGACTCGCCAGTGGCACTGGCAAAATGAGCGAAATCAAACCGCAAGAATGGGACGACATGATCGACACCAACGTTAAAGGGTTGATCGCGCTCACTCGTTTACTGATGCCAAAATTTTTGCAAGCGAATCGCGGTCACATCGTGAATATCGGATCCGTTGCGGGTCGCTGGGTGTATCCGGGTGGCGCAGTTTATTGCGGTACAAAATTCGCCGTGCGCGCAATCACCGATGCGCTTCGTATGGAAATGATTGGCACTCCGATTCGGGTAACGAACATCGAGCCAGGCATGGTCGAAACTGAATTCTCAGTCGTGCGGTTGCAAGACGAGAGAAAAGCAAAAGCGGTTTATCAGGGCATGGAACCATTGCTCGCCGATGATATCGCCGATTGCATTGCATGGAGTTTGTCGCGTCCACCACGTGTGAACATTCAAGAGCTGGTCATCTTTCCGACCGATCAAGTTGGGGTCGGACCGGCCTACGTGCACCGCCGATAAAGCAGGCGCCAAATCAGAAATATTTGGCCCTCTCCTTGCTATTTAAACCCCTTAAATGACTGGGATAAAAAAGGGCCTACTGGGGGCCACTTTATTGTTATTTGGCCTCTCGCTACACGCGGAAAATCCGCGGGCCGGTGACGTTTCTGGGCGCTTCATTGAGTCTGGTACTACCGAGAATATACTTGAAATCGTCTCCTCGGTGAATCGACGGCATCCAAAGCTCATCGTTTCGCAAACGCAATACAAGGGAAATATTCCTCTAATTTATAGAATGGCTTTCGAGATGAAGGCCGAACTCAAGCTTTCAGACAATCGATTCTTTATTCCAAACGAGCTGCCGGCGCTCTCAATGCGTCTGACTTCAACTGGTCCAAATGCGGCGTTCGTTCCAGAAAATATTCAGAAACTGAAGGATCATTTGATCGCCACAATTGATGAGCTTCGCGAAAATGTTCCGAATTGGCGGCCAGTGAATCTCAACGAACTTTTGCAAAACCCAGCGTTTAAGCGAGATCCAAAAATCGCACAACGACTCGTAAAAATCATGCCGTGGTTTCTTGATCTAAATGGTGAGCTGTTGCCGAAGTTTAAAGACACCGGAGATTTCGACAAATCTCTGCAAAAGGTCATTGCAGAATCTGATGGAACGTTGGTGAATTCGCTTTACTACGACGTCTACTTTGAGCATTTGCGACTCATGCTCAAAGGTTCGTTTTGGGAGCAAATCGCCAGTGCAATTCAAAATGGATTTTTTGAAAGAGATCTCAATCTATATTTGAGTGTTCAATCTTCACATGAGGAACAGTTTAGAGCATCCACCGTTAGTATCGAACTTGTTCCACCATTAGTGGCATTGCTGCGTGGAGCCGTCGGCTATGACTGCTCAATGTGGTCCGTCCCGCTGTACGCGCTTCTGCCAGGTACCGACGTCTTTTGGATTCGCGATAGCAGTGACACGAAATCGCAGCCCTCGGGATACGCGCTCGTGACACAGGCAAGAGTCAACGGTCAGCTGATTCCATATGTCGTGACGATCAATGGCCAATCTCTGAATGCTCTCGATACGCGAGCGACGCTGGTTCTTATTGCGAAATATTATGGTGTCTCTGAAGTTTTGACTCCGGATTTTTCAAAGAACGATGCAGTCGTGAATGACCAAGTAAAAAGGGCCGGCATGAAGGGCGAAGTCCGTGTTGTCGCAGAATTCTCTGACGAATGGAAAAATCTTGAACAGACCCGTTTTGCACGGCTCGATACCAAGTATGGCCTTTATTACTCAGTCAACAATCTCAAACACGCATGTAAAACTTCGATCACGGCGTTAGAGAGTTTGGATTTTACAAAGAGCAAGAAAAAGATCGTGTCGCGAGACGCCTATAGGCCGCACGATTTTAAATCATTGAGTTTGTTTGAACGAGCCATCCTGGCGGTGTCTTTTTCAAACAACGAAGAAGAGGTTCCGGAAATTTTAAAGTCATTGAATATCTCAGATGAAGTTTTCAAGACGGCCAAAATCGTGACTGAGCCAGCACTAACGGGGCTTACGCCTGAGCAGGTTGAAAAATATGCCGCCATTTTGAACATCGACGAAGAGCGAGTCTTCTTGGCGCTCAATGACGAAGTTCGCTTTAAAACTTTAACTTCGCATCGGTACACTCAGCCCTGGGCGGACAAAGTCGCTCGCAAAGTGGCCCAGGAAATCATAAAAAAATATTCGCAATTTATGCAAATGGGTGGCGGGGCCATCATGGTGGACCGCTATTTTGCGGAATATCTTGAACTGAAAGATTACCCGAGCGTTCCAGACGCCAATGAGGCGTTTACAGACGTCGTTGCCGATTTTCTGATGCAGACAAAAAACAAGCGGGAAGATGACCGCCTCGTCGAAAAGTTCATCCCTTGGAAACGCTCAGCTAATCTGAACGAAAAATTGTTTGCGTACATCGAACAGAATTTTTATTCGATTTTTTCTCGGCGGTTACTCAGTGATTTTTTAGAAAAAGGCGGCGAGGCGCGAAAACGTGCGTTGCAAATGTGGCTGAATCAAACCAAGGGGGCGACTGGCTTAAGGCCAATCGACGGTCTCGAAAATATTCCTTCGGAGAATCGGCAACAATGGGCGGATCTATTGAGCAATATCTACTGGGACAATCCGGCGCACCTGGTGAATGCTCCACTTCTTTATTTACATCCGTTTCAACAGAAAGACGTTCGGGGAATTTATTTTGTTCTGAAAGTTTATGGCGACATGTACCGACGGAGCTATGACGATGACAGCCTTCGAAGATATGTGTTTCGCGACGAAACCCGTTTGACCAACGAAAACGTTTCTCTCCTTCGTAAAACCATCTGGAATTTTATTTGGAAGTCGCTGAACGAAGACGCCAAGCCCGCTGAAGAGGTTTTTGCGGCGCTGCCAGCATTTTATTCCGATAAATCGAAGGTGATTGATGAAATCGCGAGAACTCATTTCAAGCAATTCATCGAACAGCCTGGATTTTTAGAGGCAATGATACAAAGTCGAGCGGTTAATTTTTTGCAAGAATTTACGCCGGTCATTCTTCGCGATCCTAGAATTGCAAATGACTCAAAAGTGAGATTGATCAAGTCTATGCTGAAGGTGTGGACTCCTGACATGTGGGCCGCATGCGCCGAAATGATTGCTGATCCGAAAACGGATGACCAAGTATTGAAGGAGCTTTTATGGAAATTAAAAGACCAGCAGGTTTGGACGAAAGAAGTTTGGGATGCGGTTTTGCAGCTGGTAAGAAGTGAACGTTCCAACGAAATCTACTTTTCAATCATTCATGCATACGACGGACGTCTCCTTCCATTTGAACATCGAGCTGCAATTGTTCAACTAGCCAAAAAACTCCCGAACGTCGGCTATCGAAATATTCTTCGCCAATTGCAGATTCGAAATACCGGTGTGGCATTGACCGTGTTTCCTCAACCATTAGGCTTCGTCAAAAACACGCAAACGACTTGTGAACAAGCGCTGATGGACGAATTTAAAAACCAAACCTATCAAGAGCCAAACTGGGCGATGCGCCAGTGGCGACGTGTTTTACAGCGCCTATATCCGCGCTGGCGCTGATTGGCCGAACTGATTCGATGGCTCGATTTTTTCAATAAAGCGAAATGGTATGAGCGCGAAAGCCTGGATAGGCTTCCGTGCGCATTTGGCTCGTGAAGATGGCGCATTTTGTGTCACCGCGGGGATATTTACTTGCGAGGAGTGATTCAATGTTCAAATCCATGTCAGCCGCTTTTGTAGCTATCATTTCATTGATCGCCTCATTCGCTGCCCATGCTGAAGATAATGCTGAGTTCGCTAAAAGAATTCGGTCTGAATTCAATCTGTCATCGATTACGGGCGAGTTCACAGGGACTGAATATAAAGGTTCAGCGAAGTGTAATTTGAAGGTGACTACAGATTTGGAGACGGGAAATGTACAGGTCAGTCTTTCAAGTCCTAAAGGCTACGTCTCGTTCTTCTATATTCCGGCCAATCAAAATATCGATGAACGTGTCTTAGCAAAGGCATTCCCTTTGATTGTCTCAAGCGGTATCGAAGAAGGGAATCCGTTCAATCAATTTAAAAGTTCTCGGAAGTTGAGTGCGGTTGTGACCAGTCGTCAGCGAGAGAATTTGTTTACGCAGCAAGTATCAATTACGAAGTCAGAATCTGCAACTCGTGTGACGGTCATCAATAGCAGTTCCATGGATGATCAGATCTATCACGGAGGCGTCGAAACACAGGCCTGCGTTTTTCAGGGCATCTAGATTTTGGGATGAAACTTCCGTCCGCAATGGAAGTCATGCTCAGGGCACATCATTTGCACAACTTAGCTTTCAATCCTGTCCTTTTAAACAAGGAGATAGCATGCGGCTATTCCAAGTATTTTTTTCGGCGACAATTTTAGTTTTTACCTGTCTCGTGCGAACCAGCGATGCTCAATCTCTTGAGGCGATCGAAAAAGAAAACATGTCAAAGTATAAACTCGGAGAAATGATTCACGTAGATTCTTTTGTTGGAATGGTCGTTGGTTTCGACGGCGACAAGATCTACTACAACGTGAATTACAATAACCTCCCAGCTTACCTAGGAGGCGGGATTGGCGGTATTCATAGACATGCAACGACAGCGAATCGGGCCGTAAAGGCTTGCAAGAAAGTGACCGGCGATTTTGATCCTTTACTCAGTGAGCCTGAGGAGATGTCAGGCTACGTTGTGAGAAATATCTTTGAAGACGGACAAGCCAGTTACTGGGGTGGGGATGGCGTATTATTAATCTATTATGCGCCTCAAGGTTCCGTGTGCCAGAAGTAAAATACTAGTTATTAAAACGAAGCCTGAGCCAAAAAGCTCACGCTTTTGTCTTTATCGCATATCCAAAATCGCTGGATTTTAGTCTAGCTTCATTTTTGTATAATCTTTTGTAATGACTACACGCTTCTTTTTTAGGCTCATTAAATCTTGAAGATGGGCTCTTCTTAGTGATTTCAGGTACTTATCTGATATTGATCCGGCGCGAGCTCCAAAATGGCACCAAAATTAGTTGCAAAGAATACAGCTCATGATTGAAATCCTTTCAAGACGAAGGTCCAGGTCGGACTGACGCCTATGAGGCCGGGGGGCTTCACAGATTGTTCATCAGGAGGGGGAAAGTATGAAGGGGATCTTAGCAACGATTGCTTTATTGATCGCAGCCAACGCAAATGCAGAAGGCCAACGCTATCTCGTAAAAATGAAATCACAATCATCTTTTAATTCGATTGTGGCGCAAATGCGGCATTCATCTCCTTCGTTTTATCTCAACCCACATGTTTCCCAATTTCGCGTTTTGAATATGCAGACAAAGTCGACTGAAGCTCTCGAGAACATCGGGATGTTGGTCGTCGAATCAGATAATGGTGTTGAGCAACTTAAGAATGATCCAAACGTAATGGCAGTTGAGGCGGAAGTTTTTCACCCATTGCCAACCGATGTTCAAATTCAAGCGGCTCGTAGCACGAAACCAAGTCCGAGCGACACAGTGACAATGCCTTGGGGTATTGCCGCTGTGAAATCACAAGCGGCATGGAGCACAACAAAGGGTGAAAACTCAACGGTGCTCGTACTCGACACTGGGGTGGACACAGGTCACCCTGCAATTGCAGATCGTTTTGTCAAAGGCCAAAATTTTGTCAGGGACGGACAAGCTGTCGGTGATGTCACCGACGGTGTTGGCCACGGAACTCACGTCTCGGGAACTATTCTCGCAAGTGGCGCCAATGGTGGCCTTGTCGGAGTGGCGCCTCGAGCTCACCTAATCATGGGACGTGTTTGCGGCACGGAAGCCTGCAGCTCGATCGCCATCGTTCAAGGAGTGAACTGGGGTATCGACCTCGGAGTTCAGGTGATCAGCATGTCGATCAGTGGCCCAGGCGCCACTGATATGGAACAAGATGCTTTCAATCGTGCTGAGCAAGCCAACGTTGTTGTGGTTGCGGCTTCAGGTAACGAATCGAAAGCGGAAGTTGGATTCCCAGCGGCTCTTCCATCGGTTCTGGCTGTTGGAGCGGTTGATAACACGAACACACGCGCTTCGTTCTCGAACTACGGTCCAGAGCTCGCAGTTGTGGCTCCAGGCGTAGATGTTTACTCATCGGTTCCGCGTGGTACAGGTCGCGACACTTTGGTGACTTACCAAGGTACGAAATTGGCTTCTTTGATCATGAAAGGCTCGCCAGCCGCTTCTGTTGATAATACAGAAATTGTTTATGCGGGATTCGGCGCGGCAGGTGATTTCCAGAACGTTCAAGTCAGCGGCAAAATCGCGTTGATGCAACGTGGAGCTGGCATCTCTTTTCACGATAAAGCGATGAATGCGATCGCCGCGGGTGCGAAAGGTGTTTTGATCTTCAACAATAAAGAAGGTCTTGATCCAGGTATGGTAACAACGGATGGAACAGAAGTGAGCGTTCCATGTTTAATGATCACGCAAGCCGATGGTCAAAAGTTGCAAGCGTCAGCGCAAGGTGGCCAAGCGCCAGTGCTTTCGATGGCAGTTCTCGCAACTGACTACGCGGTTTACCAAGGAACTTCGATGGCAACTCCGCACGTCGCAGGTGTTGTTGCCCTCGTTCGCTCAGCCAATCCAAACTTATCCGCGGCGCAAGTTCGTGCATTGTTGAAAGACACAGCAACGCCAATCAATCCAAACACCGCCAATCAATACGGTGCTGGAATGATCAATGCAGACCTCGCCGTGAAACGCGCTCTGCAAACTCAGCCTGAAGCATTAAGAATGGCCAACGGTTTCTAAGCTTCTCTAAAGGGTGGTAACCACCCTTTAGAGACATCCTTCGGACATAACCGGACGAAAGCCTTCGTGAAACACGAAGGCTTTTTTTATTTTGGCGGTTGTGGCAGATTGCGGAAGTAAATGTTGAAGGTCTTGAGTTACAACATCCACAAAGGCGTCTGCTACTACACCCGAAAAATCGTGCTGGAAGAGTTGCGACACGGCATCCGTGCGCACGATCCCGATATTGTTTTCTTACAAGAGGTGCGGGGAGAGTCGAAGACGCCCGTGGCGCCGCAATTTGAATTTCTCGCCGATTCGATTTGGCCACACCACGCGTACGGCAAAAATGCGGTTTACACCAAAGGCCATCATGGCAACGCGATCTTAAGCAAATTTCCCATCGAGTATTCGCATAATTTAAATATCTCGACCAATCAGCTCGAGCGCCGGGGAATGCTCCACGCGAAAGTGAAAGTTCCCAAATTGGGTTTGCTCGACTTGTTTTGCATTCACTTAGACTTGCTTGAAAAAGGTCGTCTCCAGCAGATCACGACGATCACTGAACGCATTCAAGAGGTCGTGGGCGAGGCGCCGGTCATTCTGGCGGGCGATTTCAATGATTGGCGCATGCGGATTTCAGACAAGCTCAATCGGCATTTGGGATTGAACGAAGCCGGGCTCAAACATTTGGGGCGTCACGCGAAGACATTTCCATCGGTACGACCAACGTGGGCGTTGGATCGAATTTATTTTCGTGGTCTTCAGCTCAAAGATTATCAGGTGCTTAAAGATGGCGGCTGGCAAAAGCTCTCGGATCATCTCGCCGTTGCGGCGACTTTTAAATCTCACGAGTGAGAGGCGTGACAGTTGCGGCAAGCGCGAAGATTCAAAACGTGCGCGACGGAAAGTAAAACGCCGCCAATCGCCGTAAATATAAGTTCTTCGTAGAGTTGAGAAGTCGCAAGCCCGATTCCAATTCCGACAAAGCCAATCAAGCCAACGATTAAAATTCCACGTCGACGATGCATTTGAAAGCCGGAGTAGAGCGCGTAAATTCCCACCGGGAAAACAACAAGCGCAAGAATGATGTGCACGATCGGGCTCTCAAAATAAGAACCCAATATCGGAAGAAAGAACAACAAGACCGGCGTTAACGTGCAGTGAATAATGCAGATTAACGACGTGGCAAGCCCCACTCGATCCCAAAAACTGATCGTCTCTTCAGGGCTCAACTCAGGTTGCTTGCTCACGGAAACGAACTACTTAATCTCTTTATGAAGAGTGTGTTTACGCAGAGTCGGATTGTATTTCTTTTTTTCCAGACGCTCTGGGTGAGTTTGGAAGTTCTTTTTAGTCGTGTAGCGGGAAGGAGATTTCCCTTCTTTACGAGCCTCAGTGCATTCCAAGGTGATGATACGGACTTTGCCTTTTTTCTTTGCCATTAGGTCACTCCAAGCCACAGATACTATTTAGGCTGAACGAGTGGGTATAGCGAAAAAATTCCTACGCGCCAAGTCTATTTTGCAAGTAATGGCGAAATCTTAGCTTCTAACCGGGTCAAATCCAAAGTTCCGAGCCACGTATCGACAATTCGGCCCTGAGGGTCGAATAGAAGCGACATTGGGATGCCGCCTTGCCACTGGTTTTGACTCAACTTCCCAATCGTTTCTTCGATCGGCTCTTTTGCAAAATACGTAAGAAAATCGACTTTTTGCTCGCCTAAGAAAGCGACTGCATCCGGATGCTCAGATGGGTGGTCAACTGAAAGAAACACCATCCCAAGGCCCGCTTTCTCATATTTTTTGCGGAGTGTGAGGAGCGTCGGAAACTCCTCGCGGCAGGGCCCGCACCAGCTGGCCCACATGTTGACGAGCGTCACGCGATTGTGTGCAAGCAGCGGTCTTAATGTTTCAGCGTCTAACGGCTGAAACAACGGGTTGAGCACCGGTAATGGCGTTGCGGAAGGACGGAGAACAAATTTTGTTACTCCGATCACGGCAAACAAAACACCAATGGTCAGGAGAGTTGTGAGAGCTTTCTTCGACATGTGTTCTGAGGTATCAAATCTCAATGGACAGCGAAATCAAAATCGAAGAACTCAAGAAGTTAGTGCGCGATTTTTGTGAGGCGCGTGATTGGGACTCGTTCCACACTCCAAAAGATCTGGCGATCGGTCTTGTCACTGAGGGAAGTGAACTTCTCGAGATTTTCCGATTTGTGAAAGAGTCCGACGAAGCGATGGTTATCCAAGAGAAGCGTGAAGCCATTGCAGATGAATTGGCCGACAGTTTGTTTTTTATTTTGCGCTTCGCTGGTCGCTTCGGATTTGATCTGTCGGATTCACTCGCCGGTAAACTTGAAAAGAATGTGAAACGTTATCCACCAAAACGATAGACCCGGTATTTTAGTTCAAACAAGAAGGGCTACCGACGTTCTTGATCGTGATTTGTAC
>Ga0105239_10005670_pt1 | contig 14587 bp, 8 predicted proteins | sample KBSC44metaG_FD_92761 | JGI IMG/M metagenome (GOLD analysis project Ga0105239, IMG submission 92761) | Corn rhizosphere microbial communities from Kellogg Biological Station, Michigan, USA - KBS C4-4 metaG | ecosystem: Host-associated > Plants > Roots > Rhizosphere > Soil | place: Michigan, USA... | reverse complement strand
CCATGAAGTATTACGATCGTCGCGGATCACGAAATCGTTGGCCGCATGTTTTACGTTGGCAGTTGAAATAAGACCGCCTTTTTTAATGGCCGATTGAGCTTTACCAACCAGCACCCCATACATGTAAATGGGATCGCCGGCTTTCAGATCGGTGGTCACGAATTTGTGCTTGGCAGGAATATCTTCCTGTATCTGCCATTCCTGACCATTTAACGATACTGTTTCATTTTTTGATAAGTTGGTGAGTGCTACCACCACATTATCGTCGTTATGTACTTTTAAAACCCTTTGCTTCATTACGCCAATACTTTTTTCGTCTGATGTATTTGAATTGTCTTAATTACACCTGTTTCAATTAAAGATGCCAGGTTATTTTTTACCGCTGCTGCAAAGCCGGGTAAAGCAGTTAAGTCTGCGCCCCACAATGCAGTGTCGGCCATTACCTCATCGGCCAGTTGGGCCGGAGATAATTTGCTCCATTTTTCAAAGAAATAGCCCGCATAATCGTCGTTGATCACATATTCTTTACCCTGCCATTCGCCGTAAAATTTGTCCTGTTTCTTTTGAACGGGCTTCAAAAATAACAGATAAGCGGCAAATCCAAGGGCGATATTCTCGGGCACGGCTTTTATCCGTTCGGCATATTTTACAATCACCGGTACATTACGCATTTTCATTTTGGATGTATACTGCATGGTAATGTTGATCCAGAGATGCTCAATATTCGGGTTAGCGAACCTGTCGAGTACTTTATTACCGAAGGTTTGCGCTACACCGGGGTCAACTTCGTAGGGAATGCCGGTTGCTATTTCATTTAACATCAAACGAGCTATAAAAGTTTGCATATCAGCATCGTCCATGGCCTGCTTAACGGTACCAAAACCAGCCAGATATGCCAGACCGCATGATAATGTATGCGTTCCGTTGAGCATACGTAATTTCAATTCTCTGAACAGGTTGATATCGGGTGCTATTACCACGCCTTCGTCAACGGAGGCAAAAGTAAGTACCGATTTTATGTGGTCGCCGCCTTCGATAGCCCACAGGCGGTATACTTCCGACATGGTGAGCAGGTCGTCTTTATAACCAAACTGTTTTTCGAGGTTTTCGCGAACGGCGGCATCAGGTTTACCGGGTACGATACGGTCAACCAGTGAGCTGCAGAAATAGTTATAGTTTTCGAGCCATTGGATGAAGTTATCGTCCAGACCGTTCAGATGGGCCAGTTCCAGTACAATGGATTCCAGTTTTTTGCCATTGTCTGGAATCAATTCGGTAGGCACGATCACCATACCGCTCTGCTGGCTGCCGGCGAAAGCCTTGTAGCGCTCCAGCAAAAAGGCCAGCAGTTTACCGGGGAAAGAAACGGGCGGGAGGCGATGGATATCGTCCTGTACCAGTTGAATACCCACTTCGGTAGTATTGCTGATGATGATCTGCATATGGGGGTTGTGTGCGCACTGCAGGATCTCGCTCCACTCATCTTTTGCACTTAACACCCGGCTTATAGAGGAATTGATAATATTCTCTTCTACTTTTTTTCCATTTTCCAAACCACGAACGCATAAAGTATACAGGCCATCCTGTTTATCAAATGCTGAAGAATCGCTGTCGGTCGATTTTACCACTACTACCCGGCCATTGAAGATACCCTGGCGATTGGCTTTGTCGATAAAATAGTCGGGCAGACCGCGCAACAATACGCCGGTACCAAACTGCAATACTTTTTCGGGAAGATCGAATACAGACTCTGCAGGAACTTCAATGTCCTGTGCACTGATATTTTTCAGATTATACCTCGAAAGGATCATACTCTACGCGTTTAAGTTTGTTTAATTTCTGTGTTTATTTATAGTGTACAATGGCTGATTTGGGTAACCATTAAAGGTCTTTTTTATCAGGAATATTCCTGTCCTGTATTGTTGGATGGCAATTTAACTCTTCTATTTACTTTGTAATAAAAGCCACTTGGCCAGTTCATAAGCTGCTTTACCATTTTCAAAGTCGGCAGGCAGCTTGCGGCCATCGGTATATTCATTGTATAACCACGGATCGCCTACGGCAAACACCACTCCTTTACCATACTTCGCCACGGCAAGAATAATATCGCCGCTATCGGTCACCAGCGCTTTAGCAGGCGCTTTTGTTTCCAGTACCGAGATCTCCTTAAGATATATTTTTTTGGTCTGTTTGAAGATCTCATTGCCTGCCGGGATCATTATTGCACCCTGCTCGTAATGATTGCCCTGTACAAAGTTGCGGCCTTTATAACTGAATGTAATACCAAATGCTTTGGCCAGTTTGTTAAAATGATCGATATCGCAGTTGGCGCTGTCGTTGGCCATTAACAATAATGCGCCGCCTTTCTGTACCCAACTGCTGATAGCCTTTACATGGTCCTCATTAACATAATTGGGTTCCTTGTTATCTTTCAAACCATCGGGGTCAACTATGATATATACATTGCTCTTTGCCAGATTATCGACTGTGGGCGCTGCTTCCAGCATACTCAATGAAGCGCCATAGCTGCTGAAGGCATTGCCCAGGAAACTGATCCCATTATAACTCATTTCATTCCACACATAATGGGTGGGCACCATTACCCCGCCCAGATTCTTTTTAGGTTCATGGTTGAAATAGTAGTCAACGGTTACGGTTTTGCCTTTTCCTACCAGTTCAGTGGGTGAATTTTCTATTTCGGCGCCGGCCAGTAAAAAGGCGCCTATTCCTTTCCAGTCGTTTACGATTACCGGCTCTCCTACATAGTATTCATAACTACCGTCGCGGTAAGGATTGCCACCCAGGCCGGACACTTTTACAGTACCTTTAAACTCAACCTGTCCGGCAGCATTCTTATCTACAAAGGTCTTGATAATTCCATCATATCCTTTTCTTGCATTCTGCATATAGGTCACCGGCAGATAGCCTTTGCGCACTCCTTTTGATAGTGTGTACACCATCATAGAAGAAGCAGAAGCTTCCGGATAATTTTTCGGTGCAGTGGGTTTATCCAGTACATCGTACCATAAACCGGTTTTAGCATCCTGCACTTTTACAACAGCTTTGGCAAAACGGTTCAGGATGGCTATAATGGAATCTCTTCCGGGGTGATTGGATGGAAAATAATCCAGCGCATCTACCATCGCCATACCGTACCAACCCATAGCGCGGGCCCAGAAGTTAGCTGACTGGCCGGTTTGCTTGTTGGCCCATTTCTGTTCTTTCGATTCATCCCATCCATGATACAGCAAACCTGTTTTGGGGTCGCGTGCATGGCGTTCCATCAAAACGAACTGACGGGTAATATCATTAAAGGCAGTGTCTTCCTGAAACTGCATGGCATATTCAGCATAAAAGGGCTCACCCATGTACAGTCCGTCGAGCCACATTTGATTAGTATATATTTTCTTATGCCAGAAGCCTCCTTCACTGGTACGCGGATGATGCAACAACTGATTGCGTAACAGATCGGCGGCCTTTTTGTATTTGGGCTTTTCGGTTACCCGGTAAAGCAATAACAGCAGCTTGCCGTCATTGATGTTGTCGATATTAAATTCGTCGGCATTGTATCCTTTAATGCTGCCATCTTCTTCTACCCATGCATCCATGCTTTTCTGGATGTAGCGGAAATACTCGGCATCGCCGGTAGCATACCATAAAGCCTGCATACCTTTTAAAACAACGCCCATATCGTAACTCCATTTGGCAGGTTTGGCGGCGAGTGAATCATTCCACCAGCTCATAACTGTTGCAGCCATTGCCCGTGACCAGTTTTCTTTTGGTACTACGTGCTGCGCAGAAGTAGAACTTTGCTGTGCATTGGCTAGCGAAGCAGTAGAAACACCGATGGCAATCAATACGTGGGATAATCTCATGATTATAGCTTGTTTATTATTTCCAGTTGATAAGTTGACAGGTTAATAAGTTGACACGAAGCTCATCAACTTTTCAACCTATCAACTTATTAACATATTAACTTATCAACTTTTTAACTTATCAACTTTCTAACTTATCAACTACTACTTTATACTAACATTTTGTTCCGAAGCGCCGAATTCGTACTGGATCTTTTGTTTTGCTTTACCGGCGTCGGTATTCACGATCCGGATATTCTGCACCCTGTCGCCACCCACACGAAACAATAATTCTGCATCGGGTTTATATGCCAGATTATCAAAAGTAAGGTGATCGCTGTTGATAATGTCTACAACAGGATCGGTTTGTTTGCTGAGCATTACAACATTCTTAAATGTAATGCCTGATGCTTCCTGACAGTCGATGCCTTTGTCGGCCTGCAGGGTGATGTTCTCAAGTACCACATCTTTCACATGCATTTCGGGAATACCGCGAATGAAGATGCCTTTGGAAGCGCCACTACATACCACATTTTTAACTATAAAGTTCCTGAACTGCGGCGTAGCCTCTGTTACCGGAAGGGTTTGCACTTTAGGCAATTCGCGTTTTTCGCCGGCCATCGCTACGGGGTCCTGCGCCATATAATACATATCGAACAGGATGGCATCGCCGGCAATATCTTTCATCTGAATATTATCTACATGAATATTTTCTACAATACCACCACGGCCGCGGGTAGTTTTAAAACGCAAACCAACATCGGTACCCATGAACGTACAGTTGCTTACCCAGATGTTGCGGGCGCCACCGCTCATTTCGCTGCCGATTACAAAACCGCCATGGGCCTGATATACTTTACAGTCGCGGATGATGACATTTTCAACAGGCATGCCTCTTTTACGGCCGGCTTCATCGCGACCGCTTTTCATACATAATCCATCATCGCCGCAGGTGAATGAAGAACCTTCAATGAGCACATTCTTACAGCTTTCCACATCAATGCCATCGCCATTTTGTGCATACCAGGGATTTATTACAGTGACATTTTTTACAGTAAGGTTCTCGCACATGAGCGGGTGCAAACACCAGGCTGGCGAGTTTTGAAAGGTTACGCCTTCCAGTAATACTTTTTTACATTGAGAAAATACAAGCAGATTGGGACGTAAGAAGTCTTTTATACTGTTGTAAAATTCAGGTGTTTTATCGGGGGTGATCTCTCCGGGATTTTTCAATTTGGAAGCCTTCACCCACTTTTCTGAGGGATACCATGATTTGCCATCTTCACTTACAACACCGCCGGAGGATACGAGTTTTTTCCACTGGGTTTCGGTGAGTTTATCTTTACGAACCTGGCGCCAGGCATCGCCATTGCCATCTATTACACCATATCCTGTAATGGCCACATTGGTAGCATTGGTGGCAGACAGAGGGCTTTGATTGCGCATTTGCGGAATACCTTCCCAGTTGCCCTGAACGAGGGGATACTGATCAAAATCTCTGGTGAACAGCAGCAGGGAGCCTTTTTGCAGGTGCAGGTTTACGTTGCTTTTTAATACAACAGGGCCGGTCACCCATAAGCCGGAAGGTATTACCACTACCCCGCCGCCTTTTTTATTACAGGCATCAATGGCGTCATTGATCGCCTTTGTATTTAAGGTAACGCCATCGGCTTTGGCGCCGAATTTTGTTATGTAGAAACTGTCTTTTTTAAAGGCTGTTGACTGAATAACCGGTAAAGTGTTTTGAGCGGCTGTACTTAGCGAATGTGCCACTAATCCAATAACTGCGGTGGCTTTAAACCATTTGTTCATTACAAGTTGTTTATAGAAAAATCACAAAAAATCAAATCACAAGACCCAAATAAGAAGAACCAAAAAAATCAAATAACAAAATACAAAAAACAAAAACCAAATATCAAAATATAAAGCTAAACCTGAGTTTCTATTTGGATTTTGATATTTGTTTCTTGAAATTTTTCCTTGGATCTTGGTACTTGTTTTTTGAAATTTTCCTTTGGCTCTTGATACTTGTTTCTTGTGATTTTGAGAATAAATACCTGTTTTTCACAACAAGAGTACACAGATATTGCTAGCCACCGAAACTAATGGAAGATTTTTTTTACGCAAACGTTACCGGCAACGATAACAAGGGAGGAGAAATAAAAGGCTGGCAATCAACGCAATTGTCCAAAGAACCATACTCCTTTACGCGACTGCCAGCTCTAAGTTTGAGGTTTGAGGTTTGTGGTTATTTGAACCCTGGAACTCAAACCTTGTACCTTTTATTGATATCCGTCGTTCTGGGTGAATTCATTCTTATTAGTTACGGCATCTATCTGGGTTTGCGGAATAGGCCGTACAACATGAAAAGGTTGAATGTATTGGGCGGCATCGGGGTTCAGTCTCTTCACACGATCGAGCAGCTTGCCGGTCCTTTTCAGATCAAACCAGCGTAATTGCTCACCACACAATTCCCTGGCGCGTTCGTCGAGAATAAAATCGAGCGTTACCTGTGCCGGGGTTATCTGCATATCGGCTTCATGACCGGGAATGGCAGCCCTTGTACGGATCTGATTAATAAAATAAGCTGCCGAATCGAGTCTGCCCAGGTTCATTTGAGCTTCTGCAGCTATCAGGTACATTTCGGCCAGCCTTATTACAAATACATCCCGGGCGCTTTGCGCTTCAGCCACTGATGTACGGGTTGAATCTTTAAATTTCTTCAGAGACACATAAAACTTCCTTTGCGAAGGAATACCGGTATTATCATACACTCTTGATATATCGTAGGTAGTATAATGTTTGGCATTCGTTACAGATGTGGGCAATGAAACTTTTGGACAATAGCAAACCGTGTCGCCGGCTTTAAAGGAAGAAACATCACTTTTGTTAAAAGTATTCCCTGCCACTTTTTTTACCGTGTCTTTGGGCAGATTACAATACCAAACGTCCTGAAAAGATGCCGCATAGCGGGAATCCATACTCGGGTCGAACAGGTTCAAAAGCGCCAATGTAGGCATATACCTGTTAAAGGGCCGTCCGTTGGGAATATCGCGGGTCAGTAAAGTAGTATTAACCTGGTCGTACACCATCAGATACAACAGGTGCCCGTTATTCGATCCACGGCTATGACCATAGGGATAAGCTGTAGTGGTGAGATCGTTATTGGCTAGGTTGGTGCTGTAATCGATCGCCCATACCACTTCGCTGTTTTTTAAATTACCCATGTTCCACAGATCGCCATATTTGGGCAGCAACTTTAACCCGTTTGTAGCTATTACTGCATTAGCCATAGCAGCAGCTTCGGCATTTCTACCGCGGGTTAAATACATACGGGCCAGAAATGCTTTGGCAACCGTTGAAGTGGCGCGGCCATAATCTGTAGTGGTAGCAGGCAGATTTTTAACGGCAAAATTGAGGTCGGTAAAGATCTGGTTGTAAATGGTATCTACCGAAGTTTTGTTGGCTGTGGTAACAGCACCTTCAGAAGTTTCGGTAGTGAAATGAACACCACCCCAGGTTTCAACAATATGCCAGTAATAGAAGGCGCGCAAAAACCGCAACTCACCTTCGCGTATGGCTTTTTGCTGATCGGTATAATCAACTACTTTGCTGATACTGTTAATACCGGTATTGCAAAGATTGATAGCCGCATAAAAGTTATTCCACAAAAGGGTCAGTGCCGATGTATTGGCGCCCTGCAGGTTGTTATATTGTGTAAGCTGCGGATATACGTCGCCGGTTCCGCTTGTCCAGATGTCTGTTCCCATTTCCGACACCTGATAACCTTCTTCTTTACCATACCAGAAACGGTCGTAGGTATAGGCTGCATTTACCAGCGTTTCAAATCCTTTGGCAGTGGTGTATACGGTAGCAGATGTTAAACCACTTGGGTTGTATTCGGATAGTTTTTTATTGCACGAAGAGCATACCGCTAACCCGGCAAACAACCAAAGCAGTACTGTATATATGTTGCTTTTCATATTTCAGTAATTAATTGAATGATCAATACGTTTTTAGAAATCAAGATTTAATCCGGTTACGATCAGTTTTGTGAGCGGGCGATCGAATGAACCACCACCTTCCGGATCATAATCTTTCACTTTCGAGAAAGTGAAGTAGTTCTTCGCGCTTACATACCACCGCAGCGTAGCTACATGAAATCTTTGTGTAAGCGTTTTGGGAAGTGTATAGCCGAGAGTAATATTCCTGATTTTTACAAACGATCCGTCTTTATACCCCAACGTTGTAGCAAATGGCATAGATGCCCTTGAGATATTGGCATTGGGCCGTGGATAATCGTTGGTGGGGTTTTCGGGCGTCCAGTAGTTTACAACGGCGCCGTTTTCAATGGCATTGGGCTCAAACTTGTTGGCATAATCAGATACAAAGGTTTGACCAATTCTTCCATATACATAAATATTCAGATCGAAGTTTTTATAAGTAACATCGTTACTGAAACCAAAACTGTATTTGGGAACGGCAGAACCTACAACCACTCTGTCGTCGGTAGCAGTGATTTTTTTATCATCGTTCACATCTTTCACTCTGATGTCGCCGGGTTTGTAACCATATTGTCTGGCCAATGCAGAATCTTCTGTTTGCCAGATGCCGGTCTTTTGATAATCATAAAAAGACTTAACAGGATAACCGATAATCCAGCTATTGGCGATATCGCTTTGTCCGTTCACGAGATCAACGATCCTTTCCTTGTTACGCGTATAGGTAACAGTGCTGCTCCAGGTAAGATCTTTTGTTTGCACGTTGGTAGTTCTTAATGATACCTCTATACCATTGTTACGTGTTTTACCAATGTTCTGTACCACCTTCTGATAACCTGATGTGGCTGGCAGTAAGCGGGGCAGCAACAGATCGCGCGTTCTTGAATCGTAGTAATCAACACTGGCAGTGATACGGTTCTTTAAGAATCCGAAATCAAGACCAATGTTCTGTGTAGCGGTTAACTCCCAGTTCAGGTTGGGGTTACCGGTTTGCGGATCGAGGCCATAAGCCAGTGCTGTTTGATCGTTCCAGGAGAAGGGGATCAATATCAGTCCGCTTTGTGTTGAATAGGCTTTAACAGCGGCGTTGCCGGCAATACCATAGCTGGCCCTTAATTTCAGATCGCTAAGTAAGTTTTGAGATGCCATGAAATTTTCATCAATTACACGCCAGGCAACGGCGGCAGATGGGAAGAACGACCAGCGGTTTTGTTTCGACAGCTGAGAAGCGCCATCTGCACGACCAGTAAGCGTTAACAGGTATCTTCCTTTGTAGCCATAGTTTACCCTGAAGGCACCCGACAACAGATTGCTTCCAACGTAATTACTCCAAATAGCCAGATTTGCAGGGTTATTCAATAACGCATAGAACGACTGGCCAGGTAACAATTGTCCTGTTCCTGAAGCATAAGAACTATCTACACGGTTAGATATATAGCTGGTTACAGCGGTTACATCCAGACTATGATCACCGAATTTCTGATTATAAGTTACAATGTTTTCCCACAACAGATCGGCCTGTGTGGCATTCGTAACTTTTGCCAGTGAACCGGTACTTAAAGCACGGTCGATGGTATTTTCCCCTTCAAAGAAACCATTGCGTGAGCTGCTGTTGGTAATACCTAAGTTGCTGCGCAGCGTAAGGTTGCTGATGGGTTTCCATTCAGCATAGGCTGAAGAAAGAATGCGGGTAGTATTGGTTTTGTTTATGTATGATCCGCCAACTTCTTCCAGCAGCGGGTTCGACTGGTTACCGTTACCGGGATATTTCGCTAATGTGCCATCTGCATTATAGGGTGTAAAGAACGGGATCACTTTATTGGCAACAGTCAATATATTATCGGCTCTGCGGTTTTCATCATAATAAGTTAACTGGCTTTGCAATCCTACTTTAAAAGTCCCTGCAATAGTTTGATCGATATTCAGGCGCAGTGTGTAACGGCCAGAGTAATCGTTATTAAGCAGCCCTTTTTCTTTGTAATAATCGAAAGAGAAATACACTTTTGTTTTTTCATTACCGCCTGCTACGTTCACGCCATAATCCTGTTGTGAACCTTTATGCAGCAGCAATCCGGGCCAGTAAGTAGAAGTTCCGTTCTGTACGGCAGCCAGATCAGCAGCACTGGTAAATACCTGGGCATCGTCGGCTGTAGAGTTCCATTTACCAATAGTGCGATAGGATTGTCTTTTCAGATCGGCATATTGCTGACCGTTCATTGGTTTGGGATAACCTGCTATGTCGGTAACTCCATAATAGGAATTGACGCCTACTCTTACTTTACCTGAAGCACCTCTTTTGGTAGTGATGATGATTACGCCGTTGGCGCCGCGTGAACCGTAAATAGCTGTGGAAGACGCGTCTTTCAGCACTTCCATGGATTGTATATCGTTCGGGTTAATATCCTGAAAGTTGGAGTATTGTATTCCATCTACAATAAACAAAGGATTGTTCTGCGCCAGGATCGATCTGTTACCTCTCACTGTAATGCTCACATTGGAACCGGCGCCGCCACTGGTGCGGGTGATATCTACCCCGGCCACTTTTCCCTGTACACTTTCCATTACATTTCCGGCCGGAACTTTTTTTACTTCATCGCCTTTAAGCGAAACCACAGCACCGGTAAGGTCTCTTTTCTTAACGGTACCATAACCGATGACTACAATATTTTCGAGGCTGGAGGCCGCAGAAACCATTGAAACGCTAAACTGTGTTTTATCGCCTACTTTAACTTCCTGCGATTCGAAGCCAACATAGGAAAACACAAGTACATCGTCGTTTTCAACAGAAATAGTAAACACACCCTGCTCATTGGTGGTGGTAGCTTTTGCGCTGCCTTTTACAGTTACCGTAACGCCGCTGAGCGGAGCTCCGTTTGGGTCAGACACTTTACCGGTTACTTTTTTCTCGAAAGGCTGGCGGTTGGCATCTTCATTAATAACAATGAGGTTATTAGCCATAAACCGGTAAGTAAGCAGGGTTTGGGCAAACAGGTAATCGAGGGCCTGCCGTATATCGGCATTTTCAACATCAATCGTTACTTTTTGTTTGATCCCCCGTAATTGGTCGTTGTACAAAAAACGGTAGTGGGTTTGCTTTTCGATGCCCGACAAAATACCGCCAATCTCGGCATTTTTGTATTTAAGATTCAATTTATCCTGAGCGAATCCCTTCGCCGACACCTGCAACACACCAACAAGTAGAAAGAAAGTGGTTATTTTCATAACAAGCAGCGCTTTGGAAAGCAACGGGTTTTTAACCCCCGTTCTAAAACTTTTCATACTTTAGTATTATTATGGGTTAAAAGAATCATCCTCCCGCTCCCCAAGAGCGGGAATGAAATAGAACAACGCTTAAAAATTTAACCTGTAATTCACGGGGAATGCTGCTAACATTCCCTGTTTTTTTATCGCTTAGGTTGGATGCATGTTAGTTTGATGATTTAATAAATATTTCATTGTTTTTTATCGTTACGTTGAATGGCACAGCGGCTTTCAGTGCGGTGAAGGCCTGCTCTACCGTTTCATTTTCCAGCGAGCCATTGAATACGAGCTGCCGTGCAGCATCGTCTTCAAAATAGATCTTCACGTTGTACCATCTTTCGAGTTTGCGGGCAAGCTGTTCAAAATTGTCGCCATGAAACTCAAGCCGGTTATATACCCATGCTGTTTCTACAAACTGGTTTTCTTTCAGTGTGCTGTCGATATGGATAATGTACTGCGTGGTGGTGTTTTTCTTTACGGTAGCAGTGGCCTTTTCAGCAACGGGCGCCTCATCGGGTTTGGCGGCAGGTAATACAACTTTTTCATTGGGATGAAGGTATATAGGGCCTTCTGTTTGATCGCCTTTGCGGGTGATTTGTACCAGCCCCCTGAGCAGGGTGGTTTCAATGTTTTTTTCATCGGGGTACGACTTCACATTAAATGCCGTACCTAATACTTTTATATCAATATTGCCTGCATGTACAATGAAGGGCTTTGTTCCCTTTGCAGTTTCCAGGTGCATGACGTCGAAAAAGGCTTCCCCTTCCAGCGTTACTTCGCGTACAGGGCCATCGAAGCCGGCATATTTAATGCGTGAACCGGCATTGAGCCATACGGTTGAGCCATCGGGCAAGATGGTCCTTGTTTTGCTTCCCTCAGGAGCGATGATTTCATTGGCGGCCAGCGCCTGCTGGTTCTTATTCCATACAGCGAATAGCCAGCTGCCCAGTGCAACCACCGTTATGATGGCTGCTGCCCAATATAATTTACGCCATTTCTTAATATGGATCACGCTGGCAGGCATGGTATTATCTGCAGGATGTACGGCGGCCTTTTGCAAAATGCGGCTGATCTTATCTTCTTCTACCGGTTCTGCCTCGCGCGCCACTTTATTTACAGGCCATAGCTGCTGCAGCACGTCGAATTGCTGCATCAATTCCGGGTGCTTTTGTATTAATCGATATAGCTCTTCCTTATCTTCTTCTGTAGCATCTCCGCTCAGATTACGAGACAATAAAAACCATATTCTTTCGGGTGTTTCCATGCTGGAAAGGTGCGTTTAACTGGTAAGGACAGCGATTTGGAAAAAGACCATTAAAGGAAAATGAAAAATTTTAAATAAAAAATGAGAAATGGGGAAGTGTATGCAATATTGAATGTCGCATTTTGAATATTCAACGTCAAGGCAACTATTAAACCTGTTTACACCGTTTTATTGATTGATGTATTGAAACTTTTGCCTGCTTTGTCAATCTGCAGCTCTGCACAGATCTTTTTTATGGCGATGGCCATTTGTACGTCAACGGTATTGATGGAGATATTGAGAATTTCGGCCACTTCGCGGTGTTTGAGGCCATCTTCGCGAATGAGTTTGAAGATCATTTTACAACGGGGAGGCAGGTTATCAACCGCCTGTTGCATGCGTTTCATCATTTCGGCGGTTACCAGCAGATTGTAGGGATCGGTAACTATGTCGCCGGTTTCTATATCGAGGTCATCGAAGGGAGCTCTGATGAGTTCACTGGCCTTTTGACTAATGGCATTTAATGACCTGTTCTTAACAGCAACATATAAGTATACGGTGAGATTTTCAATTTCCTTTATGCCACTGCGGTTACTCCACAACTTTACAAATACGTCTTCCACGATTTCTTCAGCCATTTCAGGCGAACGGGTGATCACGCGCGCAAAATGATGCAGGCGTTTGCTAAATAACCGGTGTAATTCAGCCAGGCATTGTTCATTTCCGGCATATATACCCTGTTGAATATGTGGCAGGCTGGTCGTCATGTTTTTCTCATCAGGCCAATAATCGAATGCTAAATGTAGGCATTTTTTATTAAGTCCGGAAGTCGGAAAAGACCGGAAGTCCGAAAGAAAATACAACGAATTTCATGTCATTTTATTCTTTCAGACTTCCGGACTTGCGGACTTCCCGACTTTCAGACTATTCAATCCTAAACCAATCCACATCAGCAAATCCTGAGTCGTTGGTTTTTACCGAACGGGTGCAGAATAATCCCATTTTGGCGCCGATCCATCTGCCGGTTTGGGCAGTGAATACATCACCGGCTGAAGTAAAATGCTGTCCATCCTCGCTATATGAAAAATTACATGTTGCATTGCTGCTTACCTGCACGCGGAAGTATACGGTTGGCCCCTTGATCTTTCCAATCGTTTTTTCATCTTCCGGTTTGCCGCTCTCGGCCTGTTTGCAGGTTGTATAGGAGAGATAGATACCATCGGCTTTTTTGGCAAGTCCTACCCATGCATAGTCATATCCCATAACTACCAGACCTGTTTTTTCTCCTTCAAGCCGTGGTTTAAAATCGAGCTTTACTGTCGCTGTAAACTGTTCGGCAGGAAACTTCTGCATTAAAAGGTTAGGAACAAACCACATGTTTTTGGCCGAATCAGGAATTTGCCATGAAAATAAACGCAGATAACCATTGCCGGGAAATGCCCAGTAAGGTTCCGGATTGGCCTGCCATTGCCATTGCAGTCCCATGCGATGATCGTTGAACTCATCTGATTCCTGTGGAGTTTCTACAGCGTACGTGCCACCAACATTAGGCTTTTTATAAGTGAGCACGGGTTCGCCTTTTCCATCGCCATCTTTATCTATGCCTATAACGGGCCAGTCGTTCACCCATTTCATGGGCTCTAATAATGTAACGCGACCGTAAGCGCCTCTGTCCTGAAAATGAATAAACCAGTTTTCGCCGGTTTTGGTATCAACCCAGGCGCCCTGATGCGGACCGTTAACAGGAGTACTGCCCTGGTCTATCACTACTTTTCTTTCATACGGACCATATACATTTTTTGAACGCAGCACCAATTGATATCCGGTGGGTACGCCACCTGCGGGCGCCATGATATAGTAATAACCATTGCGTTTATAAAATTTAGGGCCTTCCAATGTAGGGTCCTGATCATGACCATCGAAGACGAGTACTCCGCCGTCCATTACTTTGGTGCCCGAGGCATCGAGCTTTTTTACTACTACCACACTTTTTATTCCTGCCCTGCTGCCTGCATAGGCATGTACAAGATATACCTGACCATCATTATCCCACAACGGACAAGGATCGATCAGTCCTTTACCGGCTTGTACCATGATTGGCTCTGACCACGGACCGTTTATATTTTTTGCTTTTACCACATAAATACCAAAGTCGGGATCAGGATAATAAATGTAAAATTCACCATTATGATACCTGATGGCAGGCGCCCATACGCCATTGCCATGTT
>Ga0105239_10005666_pt1 | contig 14591 bp, 12 predicted proteins | sample KBSC44metaG_FD_92761 | JGI IMG/M metagenome (GOLD analysis project Ga0105239, IMG submission 92761) | Corn rhizosphere microbial communities from Kellogg Biological Station, Michigan, USA - KBS C4-4 metaG | ecosystem: Host-associated > Plants > Roots > Rhizosphere > Soil | place: Michigan, USA... | reverse complement strand
TGATGAATCCGCCGAGATCGTCCATCCATGAGAACGCATGCCGACCGCCATCGTGGCGGTGCGGCCCCTAAAACGGGAAGAGATTTATAAATCTTTTGTCCGGATGAATTCTTCATAAGGTGGGGACCACCCTATGAAGATGTTCGGAAAATCGCTGCGTAAGGTGGTCCGCACCCTTTGGAGAAAACCGACTGCCATTTGGCAGTGATAAATCTTTTAAACATAAACAACCCAGGCTAATCTTTTAAAGAGATGGAGGCACGTATGCTTCGAGTTCTAACACTTCTATTTATGATTTTGTCAGCAGGACAGAGCAACGCCGAGGCGAAATTCAAAGTCCGATGCCGGAAGACGATTCATGGGACCTTTAAGGTTGAGAAGTTTGATAATTGGGAGATCGTAACGAACGATATGGAATCACAGCTCACTGGTGTTTCGATTCAGACTTCATCGAAAGCCGTGCCGGATGCTTTTCCTGATAACTTCAAAGACAAGGGTAAAATGTCGGGAACTTTTAAAATTACCGAAGAGGAGAGCTGGATTGTTTGTCATCATCCAAAACTCAAGATGGTGATTGAACAAAAGCTTCCGCCTGGCCTCAAAACGTGCACGGCGACAGAACAATCTGACGCCGTTGGGATTGAGTGCAACTAGTAGTTCTTCTTCAAATCTAGGTTTTTATAAAGCGAAGCGACTTCGCTCTCGTATCCATTGAATTTCATCGTTGGGATTCGTTTTGGGATGAAGCTTCCATCGATCACGCGCTCGGAGGCCTGCGTCCAGCGTGGATGAGAAACGTCGGGATTGACGTTGGCGTAAAAGCCGTACTCCGCCGGCGCTAAGCGATTCCACAACGTCGCGGGCTGCTCCTTAGTGAATTCAATTTTCACAATCGACTTCACTGATTTGAAACCATATTTCCAAGGCACGACCAAACGAATCGGTGCACCGTTTTGTTTGCTCAAACGTTTGCCGTAAAGACCGACGGCGATCATCGTTAGCGGATGATTTGCTTCTTCTAGAGTTAATCCTTCGGTGTAAGGCCACGGATAATCTGGCAGCGATGAAATATTCGGCATCGCCTTTGAATCGCTGAACGAAGTGAACTTAATAAACTTCGCATCAGGTGATGGCTGCATTTCTTTAATCCAAAGCGAAAGCGGAAATCCCACCCATGGCAAAACCATCGACCACGCTTCGACACAACGAAAGCGATAGATGCGCTCTTCTAAAGGAAAATGCGAAATGATTTCGTCGAGCTTCCATTTACGTGGCTTTTTTGTGAGTCCACCAACATCAACGTTCCAATCGCCAATTTTCCAGTTGCCGACTTTTTGTGCGACTTCGTTTTTATCCAAAGAAAATTCGTAGAAGTTATTATAGGTGGTCGCCAATTTCTCATCTGTCAGCGCATGATTCGATGGCGCCGATTGAAATTTTGGATTCTTGTTAAACTTAAGATCGCTTTCGGCAAAAGAAAGTCGCGAGAAAAATGCACCCAGACCTGCCAGCAAACTTCCCTTCATGAAATCGCGGCGCCGACGAAAAGCCCATTCAGGTGTGACAAAATCCATTTGGTGCTCCTTTGTGTTCTCGATTACTATTCTAAAGAGATGCGCGCGAGAACCAAATGGATTTTTTATCTTCTTCTGTTAATGCCCTGGGCTTGGGTCACGTACTTAGCCGTTACCAATCAGCTCGGCGCCAATCCAGTCGAACGGATCAATAAGAAGCTTGGGGAATTTACGCTCTATCTCTTCTTAGCCAATCTCTATTGGGGAAGTTTCGAAGCACTCATCAACAATCGCATCTTGAAACCCTGGTTTCCGCTCAGACGACCACTGGGTGTTGCGACATTTATATATGCTTGCTTACATCTGATCTCGTACTTCGGCCGCGAAGGTGATTTCAATGTTGCCATCAAACAAATGCTCGAGAAACCTTACCTATGGTTTGGTCTCTCAGGTCTACTGATCTTGTTTGTGTTGGCTGTCACTTCCAACAATTGGTCAATGCGAAAATTGAAATACAAAAGATGGAAAGGTCTCCATAAATTTGTGTTTCTTGCCTTCTTTTTAATCAGCATTCACATCCTGCTCATCGAGAAAAGATCGTGGCTCGCGAATAAGTACACGCTCTATCCGATGATGTTCGTGCTTATTGTCAGATTCTGTCATTCCGTGCGCCACAAGCTCTTGCACGGAATCCCCGCCCAGAAAAAGGTCTAGGTTCTTAACTAAATCTTGATCGTGAGGTCCAGTTTGGAACTAGACTAAAGGACATCACGAAAGGATTCGTATGAAATTACTTCTACAAGCAGCTTTGCTTGCATCGAGTGTTGCTATGGTTGGCGCCTCTTCTCACAACTCAAAACAGTTGTGTAACGGAATCGTGCCACCGAACGATATGAGAATTCCAGTTACCGGAATTCGTTCAGGCGGTATCAGTGAAACTGAATTCAATGCCGTCATGGATAAAATTGAAAAGTACTACAAACCAGTCGTTCAGGCTAAAAACGCCACCTTCCAGGTGAATCGTTTGTGGACTGACGAAACTGTGAATGCGAGTGCGACTCAACAAGGTAACTCATGGGTCATCAATATGTATGGTGGTCTTGCTCGTTACCCAATCATGACAGCCGACGGAATGACTCTCGTTGCTTGTCACGAAACTGGTCACCATCTTGGTGGCGCACCAAAAGTCGGCGCTGGTGACGGCGGCGGCGGTGGTGGCGGAGGAGGCGGCGGCGGCGGAAATCCGTTTCCATTCCCTTTCCCGTTTCCATTTCCAACTCCAGGTGGTTTGACTGACGGCGGATTCCCGTTCCCATTCCCAGGTGGCGGCGGAATGCAGTGGGCGTCGAACGAAGGTGCTGCTGATTACTACGGCAATCTTCGTTGCATGCGCTTCATGTTGGGTTCAGATGACAACGTTGCTTGGGCAAAAGATCACCAAGTTGACGCTGTTGCAAAAGCGACTTGTGAAGGTGTTTACACCAATCCACAAGAAGCTGGTCTTTGCATGCGTCTTGCGATGGCGGGCAGCACTCTTGCTCACGTCTTCCAAGGTTTGAGCAAAGATACAACTGAGCCACGCTTCGACACTCCTGATACAAAAGTCGTTGCGCAAACGGATGACGAACATCCTCACACACAATGCCGCATGGACACTTATTTCCAAGCCGCACTTTGCGTGAACGATCTCAACGCACCATTGAGCGACACTGATTATAAAGTGGCAACTTGCATCGACTACAACAAAGTCGGCGCTCGTCCTAAGTGTTGGTTTCACCCAAGCGCTTCTGTGCAAACTGAACCGCTTGCATCTGTGAACTAATCTCACCCTCGAGCTGGAGGGAGTACGCTTCCTCCAGCACCTTTCCTAAGAGCGGACCCGCTTTAAATCCCAGTTTCAAAAGTTCTTCGCCAGTTAAAAATGCCTTCGGCAAATTTCCCTGTTTATCACAAATCTTTAGATACTCTGCGATCCAGCCTTCGAGCATGTTAGAATTTTTTGCCGCCTCGGCTTCGGCCTCTGACATTTCTAAAACAAGAGCACTGTCTTCGGCACCCAGAATTCGAACGCGCTCCGATCTCTTCGTCTCATTTTTCCAGAGCTGTTCGTGCACTTGGGCCAAATGCTTCACCGCTTGTGTGAAATGGCGCGGTGGTTTGAGACTTTCAAGATCACGATAAAAAGCGGCAATATCTTTCGTCAAAGTCGCAAATATCGCCATGAATGTTTCAGGGGAATGCAGCCATTTGATTCGCTCAACAAAAAGCTTCCAAGTGACTGGGTCGTCATGCATGGCCTGAAGCGTTGGCCACACTCCCCCACCCGCAAGGCGAGAGCGAACCAAACGTTCAAGGCCAAGTCTTGCGCTTTTGCCTTTTAAAAGTTTTAGCAACTCTTGCCAAACGCGTTCACGCGAAACGTTTTTAATTTTAGGACTCAGTTCTTCGACTGATTTCCAAGTTTTAAGCTCGATATCAAAACCCAGTTGCGAAGAAAACCGCACGGCTCTGAGCAAACGCAATTGATCTTCATTGAACCGATCCGCTGCGACACCCACTGTTCGGATGACTCTTTGATTTAGATCTTTAATGCCGCCGACGTAATCGATTGTTTGATGTGCGATCGGATCGTAAAAGAGAGCATTGATGGTGAAGTCGCGACGTTTCGCATCTTCTTCGGCGTCAGAAAACGTCACATTCTCGGGATGACGGCCATCAAGATAATCGCCATCTTTTCGAAACGTCGTGACTTCAAACTGACCAGATTCTTTGACAACGACCATCGTACCGAACGCTTTTCCGACCGCCAGTGTTTTGGGAAACAGTCGTTCAATGTCGTCAGGTTTCGCTGAGGTCGCAATGTCGATGTCGACAGCCGAGACGCCAAGCCAGGCGTCGCGGACACAGCCGCCAGCAAAAAGCGCTTGAAACCCCTCTGCCTGCAGTTTTTTTACAATCGAAAGCGCATCGTGAAAGTGTGCATGATGCTCCAAAGGGCCTAATCGTTGCGTGACAACCTGTTCGCTTCCAATGCTTTGACCCAAGAACAATCTCCGTGGTTAAACGCACCATGATTGTCGCAGAGCTTTCAAAAAGAATCAAAGCCGAAGGATTCGAGCACTTTGGCTTCGTCGGCCTCACGCGACCCTTAAGCCTGTCGATTTATCGCCAATGGTTGAACGACGGCTGTCACGGCGACATGAAATATCTTGAAGAGCATTTGCCACTCAAAGAAACGCCGCAGATGTTGATGCCTCAGGTGCGATCCGCAATCGTGGTCACCGTGCCCTACTTCCCCGCCGAAAAACCGAACCACAGGCTTGCTAACGCGCGCTCAGCCCTCTATGCGCAACTTCCTGACTATCACACGTGGTTTGCTGAGCGCCTCGAGAAACTTCGTGAAGCTTTACTCGAACAATTTAGTGGCGAAGAATTTTTATGTTACACCGACTCGAAACCCGTTCCCGAGAGAGATCTTGGCGTTCGCGCGGGTCTTGGCTGGATTGGGAAAAATGGCTGTTTGATCGCGCCCAAGAAAGGCTCGTTGTTTTTCATTGGCGAGATTTACACAACCCTCGACATCCCCGAGGAAGCGCCGCAGGTTCCTGATCATTGCGGCACTTGCGATCGCTGCATTCGGGCCTGCCCAACGCAAGCGATTCGAGACAATCGAACATTAGATGCAAGACTTTGCATCTCTTATTGGACGATAGAATCAAAAACGGCGCCGCCCGAAAATCTGCGCGCGCAATTTGGCGATTGGTTTTTTGGTTGCGATATTTGCCAGACCGTCTGCCCGTGGAACGAGAAAGTTTTCGGCAAAAATAGCATGCAAGCGCTCAGTGCAAAAACGACTTCGACGAATCTTGAAGAAGATTTGCGTTGGTGTTTAACCAGCTCGCATCGCGAAATTGAAGAAAATCTGCGTAACTTTCCGCTACTTCGCGCACGCGGTCGTGGATTAAAACGAAACGCTCTGATCGTGATTGCGAATCTCCAAATGAGAAACTTAACTCCTGAAGTTAAGGAAATCGCCGAGAGCGTGCCTTTACTAAGAGATCTCGCACTTTGGACGTTGGATCAGCTGAAGTCGAGCTAATTCCCAGCCGATAATTTAATGAGATGGCAGCAAAAGATTACCAGTCCATTCGTATTGGCAGTATCACTGGCGATTCGCAAACGCCGTTTGACACTTATCTTCAAGTGGGCGGGCGCTACGTCCTCTATTGCCGAAACGGCGACTACATTGATGGCAACCGCCTCAATCGTTTGAAACAAAAGAACATCAACAGTCTGTATATTCTGAAATCCGACATGAGCGCTTACGAAGCCTATACAAAACGCAATGCGGATGCGGCCTACACACATTCGCTAGGTACGGCGCTGGATGTCCGTGCGGACGCAATTGTGGTCTACAATTGCCGACTCATTGAACGATTGTTTGCTGATCTTACAAGCGAAGACGTCTACTTAGAACTTCGCAGCTCGAGTCGACGCTTTTTAGATTTTGTCTGCATGGAACAAGACGGCATGCGGGCCTTGATGAATGTGCCAAACCCAGATCTAAAAGTTTCGCAACATGGCGTTCGTGTTGCCGCACTTGCTGTGGCATTGGCGCAAGAAGTGAAATGGATCGACAACAATCGTCCTGTTCACTTGATGGTGATGGGTGCGTTCATGCACGACATCGAGTTCGCCAACTCTGGCTTCGATTATCGCCGTCCATTAAGTGTTTTGAGTGTTGAAGAAGCCACGACTTATCGCGGTCACCCAATGGCCGGCGCAAAACGCTTGCAAGAGATCACGCATGTCGAAAGCCTGGTCCAACAAATTATTTTGCAGCACGAAGAACACGCAGATGGATCGGGTTTCCCTAAGGGCCTTAAAGAAGATGAGATGGATCCATCGGTTTTATTTGTCGGCGCTGCCAATGCGTTTGATCGCCTCATCACCTTTGAACAAAAAGAACCTAAGGACGCGCTTAAAGCGCTGTTGATCGATAAAATGGGTTGTTACCCGCTCCCATTGCTGCAAGCGTTGCAGAACCTTTTGAAAACTCGTGGGTTAGTTGCCTAATCGACCCGCTCTCGGTATGACATCTGGATGTTTCAACCGATTGCACAAGAGCTTCTATTTTCGCGTAACGACTCTGCCGATCCTCGCCGTGGCGAACAAGTCAAAGTCATCGACTCAATTGAATCACTAAGTCCTGGTTTTGTTGTCGCCGGTTATCCCGATGACGAAGGAATCAAGAACAATGGTGGTCGCGTCGGCGCCGCAAATGCTCCGGATTTGATTCGCAAATTTCTTTATAAAATGGTCGCAAGCCCGTCTTCGCTTTACGATATTGGCAATTTGCTGCCGAAATCACCTCTGCCTGATCGTCATGAGATCGCAAGAAAGACGGCTGCTCGCGCGCTCACAAATCATCATCGCTGGATTGGCCTTGGTGGCGGTCATGATTATGGTTACGCTGATGGCGCCGGCTTTTTGGATTGGGCGAAGACACAAAAGAAAAAACCGATTCTCGTCAACTTCGATGCGCACTTGGATGTGCGTAAACCAGGCCCGACTTTAAATAGCGGCACGCCATTTTATCGTTTGTCTGAGATGGGCGTTGAATTTGACTTCATTCAAATTGGAATTCAACGCCAATGCAATTCGGAAGCGCATTTAAAATGGAGTCGCGATCGCAACCATCTGATCATCACGCTCGAGGATTATTGGACGTCGCACCTCTCGCTCAGTGAATACGTCATTCAGCAAATGGGCGATTTGTTGGTTCAAAGTCGCCCGTGCTTTGTGAGTGTCGACATCGATGCATTTGCCTGGCCTTACGCGATTGGCGCAAGTCAGTCGTGGCCAACCGGCCTTGAACCAAAAGAGTTTTGGCCGTGTTATCTGCTTTTGTTAAAGCGACTCGATGTTCGCGCACTTGGAATTTATGAAACTTCGCCGCCTCTGGATTTCGATTCTGGCACATCGAAACTTGCGAGTTTGATCGCCGACACTTTCTTACGCGAGGTTAATCCGTGAGCTGGAGTCTTGGGAGCGATAACCATTCCGGAATTCACCCAAGCATCTTAGAAGCGATTCATTCGGCCAATATTGAACATGCCCACTCCTATGGGATGGATGAAATCTCGGAAGCAACGAAAGCCGAATGGAAGCGTGTGCTCGGTCGTGACGCCGAAGTCTTTTACGTTTTCAATGGCACCGCGGCGAACGTTTTGTCATTGCAGGCTTTCTTACGCCCCTTTGAAGCGGCCGTCGCTTCGGAAGTCGCGCACTTGCACCTGGATGAGTGTGGCGCGCCAGAAAAACATCTTGGCTCAAAACTTTATACGCTTCCCAGTGCGGATGGAAAAATTCGGCCAGAACAAATGCGCGATCTTCTCGCTCGCGGTGGCGATCAGCATTTTGCTTCGCCAAAGATCGTGTCCCTCACTCTGCCTACAGAACTAGGCGTTTGCTATTCTCTCGATGAATTAAAAACTTGGCGTCAGTTTGCCGATCAACACCGACTTTTTATTCACTGGGATGGGGCACGGCTTGCGAATTTTGCCAGTCACCACGGCTGCACCTTTGCGCAGATGATAGAGGTCGGACGTCCCGATGTGATTTCTTTCGGCGGCACGAAGAATGGTTTACTCGGTGGTGAAGCCATTATTATTTTTGATAAAGAGCGGGCCAAAGACTTGAAATACATTCGTAAGCAAGGCTTGCAACTCTCCTCAAAAACTCGGTTTTTGGCGACACAGTTCAACGCCTACTTGAAGAATGATCTTTGGAAATCGATCGCGGATCACGTCACAAGTGAAGCATCGCATTTACAAAATGAATTGAAGGCCTTCCCAGAAATCCGTGTCGCATTCGCGGTTGAGAGCAACGCTTTGTTCGTTGAGCTTCCTAAAAAATGGGTTGATCCGCTGAAGAAGCAGTTTTTCTTTTATATATGGGACGCAGATAAATCGATGGCGCGCTGGATGATCAGCTGGGACTGGACACGTTCGCACACCGAGAGACTCTTAAACCTTTTGAGCGAGGTAAAAAAACAATGGCCGGTCTAAATTATGATGATTACCTTAAAGTCTCTGATCTTCTAAAATTGCAAAAACCAAAAAGCGATGAAATTGGTCGCAAAGCCCATGACGAAATGCTCTTCATCATCGTTCATCAAGCTTACGAACTTTGGTTCAAGCAAATTCTTACTGAGATCAATTCTGTTCTCGAGCTGTTTTCGCACGAGCGCTTGGATGAGCGCTATATGGAAGTCATCCACGCTCGCTTGAGTCGTGTTTGTGAAATTCAAAAATTGCTTGTCGACCAGGTGAAGATTCTTGAGACGATGACGCCGCTCGATTTTTTAGATTTTCGCGATCTTTTAATTCCTGCCTCTGGCTTTCAGAGCTTTCAGTTTCGCCTCCTTGAAATGAAACTCGGATTGAAACGCGAAGAACGCTTGAAATACAACGATGCCGATTTCGATAAGTCCCTAAAACCCGAACAAGCCGAGCAAGTGCGTGAGATCGAAAAGCAACCAAGCCTTTTCGATCAAGTGGAGCGTTGGCTCGAGAGAACGCCGTTTCTTTCGATGAAGGGTTTTGATTTTTGGAAGACCTATCAGACCAGCGTCGAGAACACTTTGCGTGATGATCTGAATGTGATTCATAACAATGCCGGCTTAAGTGATGAGTTTAAAAAGAAAAACATCATGATGCTCGAGCAGAGCTTACAAAGCTTTCGCCTGCTCTTTAACGAGCAAGCTTACGAAGAAAGTCGCAAACAAGGCGCTTGGCGCTTTTCGTACAAGGCGATTCACGCGGCTTTGTTGATTCAGCTTTATCGTGATCAACCGGTCTTACAGCTACCGTTTCGTGTGCTGACAGCGCTGCAAGACATGGAAGAGTGGCTGACGACCTGGAGACAACGCCACGCACTTATGGTTCGGCGGATGCTCGGCATGCGCGTGGGGACCGGTGGTTCGAGTGGTGCGCAATATCTCAATCAAGCCGCCGACAAACACAAAGTGTTTCAAGACTTGTTTCAGCTGACGACGTTCTTCTTGCCGCGCTCAAAGATTCCAACGTTGCCAAAAGAAGTCGAAAAAGAACTCGGCTTCTATTACGACCGCTAACGTCTCACTTCGAGACAGAGTTAATTTTGTAAAGACCGTGATGTCCTAAACCGATACTTAGGTAGAGGGACGTTCATGCGCAAAAATAATATCCGTTTAATGGCTATGGCGATCGCCGCCATCTTTGTCTTCGTCTTCCAAAACTGCTCAAACCCATCTGGCGGATTTTCGCTGAACGACAACTCCGGAGCGTCGACGCCTGGAGCAACGCCATCTCCTTCACCTTCCACACCCAGCAATATTGATGAGCAACAACTTCAATCGATGCAGCAGACTTATCTCAGCGCTAAACAAAATCCCGGCAGCACGATTGATGAATTGAATGCGACGATCCAGATCATCACGCAGATCTTAAATCAGGTCACAAATTATCCGACCGATAATTTTTCGCAAGCCCTGCTCTTATTCCGAACGCAGCTGATCGATGATTTGAACACTGAGATTCAGTTGCTCCAAGATGAAGTGACGCAGCTACAGAACCAAGCGAGCAGTCCTTCGCCATCGCCAACTCCTACGTCTTCACCAGCGCCGACTCCGTCGCCGACCGCGACTCCCTCGCCTTCTCCTACAACTTCACCGACACCGACACCAACACCTTCTCCTACTGCGACGCCATCTCCTTCGCCGACACCATCACCTGTCGCAAGCATCAGTTGTTCAATGGACCAGTACGAAACGGTGAGCAAAAAAGGTAAAGACGTGAAGAACTACGCTTCACCAGTGAACGTGGCGAATCCAACTGCGTGTCTCGCGGTGTGCGAAAACTACAATCACGCCGGCATTTGCTCTTTCGTTTATCACTCGGCGAACAACCCACAAAATGGCGGCCAGTGTATTCTCAACATTCCGCAAGACACGGATGGCGCTAAACTTTATAGCGGTGACAGCACGAACTACGCTGGTTATTGCCAATAGATTTTAAGAAAAGACGTGACCGTGCGGCCACAAAGCCGCGCGGACTGGTGATGCATCACCACCCGCGATCGCCAATGGCAATGCGACCAAGAAGTAATTTCCTTCAGGAACATCTTTAAGAAATAAACCCTCTAAAACCGAAAGATCGCGCGCCATTAAAACTTGGTGCGCCTCGAGTTTAACTGAATCATGCGGATCGACCGACGGTGTGTCGATTCCAATCAATTTCACTCCGCGATCAGCTAAATAATTGAGAAGTTCTGGCTCAAAAGAATTAAAGGTTTCATTCCATTGCTTGGGATCATTGAAAGAATCGGTCGCAAACAAAACACGTGGATAAAAGCGCTCTTTAATCGACAAGTGCTTAAGCCCAATTCGCTCTTTTGGCTTTGCATTCACGCGGATCACGGTGCACGGCCCGATGTAAGGCGCAAGATCCCGCTTTTCAATCGTAGCACCCGCTGCGGAGTAGTGACTGGGGGCGTCGGCATGCGCGCCAATGTGCAAAGTCGTCGTCACTGCCGAAAGATCAAGGTGATTTCCCTTCGCGAACGACATCGCCACCATTCGCGAAAACGGTTGATCGCCGGGGAAGACCGCCAATTTCGGCTCGAGTTTGGGTGAAATGTCGTAGTACTGGCCAACCATCTCTCAATGAATTAACATGACGGTCATGAGTTTGCAAAACGTCCGCGGAACACACGATCTTCTACCTGAGGAATGCGCGCGCCATCGCATGATTATCGATACAGCCTTACAAGTGGCGACACTTTATGGCTTCGAAGAAATGGCGACGCCGATCCTTGAGTCATCAGAAGTCTTTAAGCGCACGCTAGGTGACGCCTCAGACATCGTGAGCAAAGAAATGTACACGTTCGAAGATCGTGGCGGCGATTCGGTTACTCTCAGACCCGAAGGAACAGCGCCGATCGCGCGCGCGTTTTTGTCGCAAGGCTTGATGCAAAAACTGCCGATTAAGTTTTTTTACCATGGACCAATGTTTCGCTACGAGCGCCCGCAAAAGGGCCGCCAGCGTCAGTTCCATCAGTTTGGCGCCGAACTCCTCGGCGTTGCCAATAGCTGGGGAGATGTCGAATGTATCGCAATGGCCGACACGATTTTGAAAAAGCTCGAGGTTCGCGAACTCTCGAGCCTTGAGATCAATTCCATTGGCGACATGGCCTCACGCACGGCTTTTCGAACCGCGCTGGTTAATTATCTTTCGAAATTTGAAGCGCAACTTTCAGACGACAGCAAAAAAAGACTGCTCACCAATCCGCTTCGGATTTTGGATTCGAAAAATGAAAAAGATCAGGAGATCCTCAAAGGCGCGCCTTTGTTAAAGGATCACTTGAACGAAGATTCGCAGAAGCGTTTTTCTGAAGTCACAAATGGACTTGAGAAATTAGGCGTGAAATTCACGATCAATCCGATGTTGGTGCGCGGCCTTGATTACTACTCGCACAGCGTTTTTGAATACAAGACCACGGCTCTCGGCGCACAAGATGCCATCTTGTCGGGCGGTCGTTACGACACACTGATTGAAACAATGGGCGGACCATCAACTCCAGGTATCGGTTGGGCTGCGGGAATTGAACGCTTAAGTCTATTAAGCCCGGTGAAAGCAACACCTCTCGCTAACGTCGCGGTCATTCCGGTTCATGGTGACGTAGAAGCGGACGCTTTCGTCATTGCAAACCGTTTGCGTAATGAAGGCTTCGTTGCAGAAGTCGATTTCTCGGGCAACATGTCCAAACGCATGAAGAAAGCGAATCAGCGAGGCGCATTTGCAGCCGTGATCATTGGTCCAGACGAGGTCAAAGCGGGCACTTGCATGTTGAAGAATTTGGGCGATGGATCACAAGCTTCGGTCGCCATCAGCGATCTTCCTTTGCATTTAAAAACTGTTTTAAAGACTGCAGACAATTAATCCAGTTTTCTGTCTCAGCTTGAGACAGAAGCACTCAAAATTTCTTGATTAAGTTCCGAAAAGAAATCATGTGCGCAGTACGTATACTGGTGAATTGCTTCACTAAATTCTTTTTGTGGAAAAGAATCTTGGTCAGCATGATCGTCGGCTTACTGTTGCCTGTTGCTGCAATCGCAACGACCAATTCGGGCATCACGTATCACGGTCGAATTCTCAACCCGGACGGCACACCACTCACCGACTCAAACGTTCAGTTCAAAATGCAAATCGTTACTCCCGACAGTCAGTCGTGCGTGATGTATCAAGAAGTTCAATCGAAGGATTTGAGCGCGAGCCAGGGCGCATTCTCGATCACGATCAATGACGGCACCGGAACTTCGACTCTTTATGGCTACACGCTGGATCGAGTGTTTGGAAACTACGGCACTTTCACACTCACCCCAGCCACATGCATCATCGGCGCTGGCACTTACACACCAAACGCGGCCGATGGTCGAAGCTTCATCGTTTCATTTAAGTCGTCGTCGATGTCATCTTGGGAAGCGCTTCCGAATCAGTCGATCAACTATGCACCAATGGCGATCGAAGCAAAACAGATCGCGGGCTATCCGGGAGCAAGCCTACTTCGCGTCGATACTGGCACCGCGCCAGGAACCATTCGCGCGCTCACATCCGCAGAGGGTGCTGCGTTGTTAGATTTGGCTGATGGAATTTCAACAAAGTATGTGCAAGCCACAAGTGCTGGCGCGACATTGCCATCTTTTTCTTCAAATCCAACATCACCAGGCGCGGGTGACGTTTGGTACGATTCAACTTCTAAAATTTTAAAATACTATGACGGCACCTCTGTTCAAGCCGTTGGAAGTGGCAGCGGTTCAGGAACTGTCACTTCTATCATCGCAGGCACAGGATTGAGCGGTGGTACGATCACAACATCTGGCACGATCTCGATGCCAAACGTCGGGACTGCCGGCACGTATACGAAAGTGACAACCGACGCGCAAGGACGGGTTACAGCGGGCGCGCAAATCACAGGCGCCGACCTCACATCTGGAACAATTGGCGGTTCGACCGCCATCAACTCAACCGGCAGTATCACGACGACCGGTAACGTATCCGCAACAAATGTGAGTGCCACCACAGACAGCGTAATCAATTTAAAAATCTTTGAGAGTACGGACACAAACGCCATTACCATTACAGCTCCTGCATCTCTCGTCAGTGGCGGTTACAGCCTCGTTCTTCCAACCAACAAAGCGTCTTCGAACGGGCAAGTTCTAACTTCCGACACTTCAGGAAATTTATCTTGGACGTCTGCTTCCGCAGGAACTGTGACGAGCGTCAGCGGCACGGCGCCCGTCAGTGTTGCAACCGGCACTTCAACTCCCGTCATCTCGATGCACATTGCGGACGCAACACATGATGGTTATTTAAGTTCGACTGACTGGAGCACTTTCAATTCCAAACTCAGCAGTCTCCCGACAAACGCTTTCGTCAACGGCGGCAATAGTTTTAGTGCCACAGCCGTTTTGGGAACGAATGACTCCAACGCACTTTCGTTCGAAACCAATGGCACGGCGAGAATGACGCTCGACACGAGTGGATATGCGACATTCTACAATGGCACAAACCAGGTCACGCAAATTGGTCCGGTGAATGGCTACACAAGTCCGGCTGATTATGCTTTTGGTGGAACTTATCTCGGACTTTCTCGTCCCGGCGATGGCCTTGTCGCCAACGGCATATTTAGTTATGACACTGCGGCGCACTCAAAAAACAACATGGCGATTTCAGCTCGAAGTGAACTCGTCTTCTTAGCCGGCACGAGTGGAATAGCTAACAATACTGAGCGCATGCGTATCGACTCGACTGGTAGCGTAGGAATCGGAACCTCGTCACCTGCCTATCTTCTCGATGTGAACGGAACCGCGCGCGCCACGCAACTCTGCATCGGAACCGATTGTCGCTCAGCATGGCCAGGCTCGGGTGGCGGTGGAACCGTAACTTCGGTGGCAACTGGTACCGGTTTAACTGGCGGCACCATCACAGGCGCTGGAACAATCTCACTCGCATCCATTGCGAGTGGTGATTTACT